>Ga0101944_10000748_pt1 | contig 86586 bp, 51 predicted proteins | sample DewCreD2012metaG_FD_75245 | JGI IMG/M metagenome (GOLD analysis project Ga0101944, IMG submission 75245) | Hot spring sediment bacterial and archeal communities from British Columbia, Canada, to study Microbial Dark Matter (Phase II) - Dewar... ... | reverse complement strand
GGGCCTGGTTGGTTGGCGACGCGAAGTGGATGTTTCCGTAACCCCCGCGTCCGCCTTGCGCCACGACCAGCGTTTGCCCATCGGCCACAAGATCACCCAGCAGTTCGCCGGTATCCGCATCGTAGACGGTGGTGCCTACGGGGACCTGAAGTATGAGATCTTCGCCGCTTTTTCCATAGCGGTCATGTCCTTGGCCGTGCTCTCCGCGTTGGGCCGCATACTTGCGCTTGTAACGAAAATCCAAAAGCGTGTGGGCCCGCTCGGTCGCGCGCAGGATGACGCAACCCCCGCGTCCGCCGTCACCGCCGGACGGACCGCCATACGGCACGAATTTCTCGCGGCGAAAACTCACGCACCCATCGCCACCCCGGCCCGCCTCCACGACAATCTCGACTTCATCTACAAACATTCCGAGATGCTGAACGATGGAACGAGCGAACCGAACAGCCTGCCGGGCGGGATTCTGGGATCCCAGGCAGACACTCCCCCGGGGCCGCACGCGATCCCAACTGCCTGTCGCCAAACGTGGGAAGTCTAGGGCCCAAGTCCGAGGGAGATTCATCGGGGGTGAAGGCAACCGTTCACGGCCGGGGACGGGCTCATTCTTGGCGCCTCGCGGGAAAAAACTGCCTGTCCCTTCACGCCGAGCAAACTTTCAGCCCCTTGGCACGGGCCTCTGGATCCCGGCAAAACGAACTAATTGTTTTCCACCGGGACGACGTTCACGCGACGGCCGCCGCGATCGAACTGGACGCGGCCGTCAATCAGAGCGAAAAGGGTGTAGTCCTTGCCGAGACCAACCCCTCTTCCTGGGTGAAATTTGGTGCCAACCTGGCGGACCAGGATATTGCCAGCGCGAACCAGTTGACCGCCGAAGCGTTTCACGCCACGTCGCTGCCCATTGGAATCGCGGCCGTTGCGGCTGGAGCCTTGACCTTTCTTGTGTGCCATGTCTCGTTCTCACCCACCGTCTGGTCGAGCAATGCGTTGCCACTCCCTATCTGGGGCAGCGGCAAACCCCGCAAACCTTTCTTTTTATCGGTAGACCCACTCGTAGTCAAGCCCTCCGGGCACGCCGAAGCGGATCTCCCTCTCTTTGGGGTTAAACTCGTCGCCCGGCCTCCAGAAATTGAGCTTCAGGGTTTTCTTTTGCAAGCGACGACCGGTGCCCACCGGGGCACCCGGCTTGTACTTGCCTGGTTCGTCGCTCCACCGATACGCGTTGGTGAGTCCCGCGACGTAGACCGAGAAGCGGTCGGTCCTCGGGTCGATGTCTTCCCAGGTGGCCACGCCCCAGACCGACTCCCCGACCGGGATTTCGCGGACGATTTCAATGGAATTCAACAACGGCCGGTGGGGATCCTCGCGCAATTGGATCGGGCCGACCGCGGCGGGGATCACGCGATCCGGATACCACTTGTCCAACTGTTCGCTGTGCAACAGGAAGCTGGGCACGAAACGCACCGGTTTGTCCACGTACTCGATATCGAACGCCCCTTCCTGGCTGTCCTTGGCGGGGACGGGCCGCATGCTCTTGCCGGGGTTCGTCACTTGATACACCATGTACCAGATTTGCTTGCGCTGCATCCGCCCGCTCGGTTGCGGCAGATCCACGTAGATCATCCGCATGGGTTTGAAGCGAAACTGCAAGGCCCAGATTTCGCGACGAAACACGACCTCCTTGGCCCAATCCAGTTTCGGGTTCACGGCCAACAGCTCGACCAGATCGTGCCGGCTGACCGTCTCGTCCACCTGACGCATCGCGTCGACCGTCTTCAACGCGCTTGGGGCCAGGGGGCGCGTCGGCCCGGGGGCCGGCGACGGCTTTTCCTCAACGGCCGGCTTTGAAGGCGCCGGCTTCTCCTCGACGGCCGGTTTTGAAGGCGCCGGCTTCTCCTCGGCAGCCGGCTTTGAAGGCGCCGGCGACTTCGCCGCGGGGGCAGCCGGGGCTGGTTTTTCCGCCGCCTTCCCAGGCGCGGCGGCCTTGGCCGCCGGTTGGGCTTTTTCCGGCGCGGCGACCTCCTGACCGAGACTCCATCGGCCGCCCCAGGTCAGCCCGACGAAGAGAACCAACAACCCGACCCAACTCGACCAGCGCGGCGTGCTCGTCATTGGTGCGATGCTCTGAAAAAAAGACCGGCCCCACCGTCGAAAGGCGATCAGCCCCAATGGTTTACTATAATGTCGGCCGTCGCCCGCCGTCAAGGTTTGCCCGGTCCCCCACCATCGATTCACCACGAGGGACAGGCGGCCATCGACCCCGAAGCGCGGTCGCCCCACCCCCTTGCCAACGGATTATCCGGAGGTCAAATCAGAGGGGTTACGCGTCGCGCGAGAATAAACTACCAATTTCGGCCAGCGCGGGCGTCTCGCCCGCCTCGAAAAAGCGGGCGAAACGCCCACGCTCCTGTTCCCAATCCGGTAAGTTATTGTCGGGCGACGCCTTACTGTGCGTCCTCCGGCCTCGCGGGCGATTGCAAACCGAGCAGGGTCTCGATGGACTGCCGTTCGATTTGCTCCATGTGGCGGCGTTTCGCCTCGAAATGGTCGTAGCGGGCCAATTCCTCGGGCGACCAGGCGTTGGCCTCGCGGTAGTCGCCGCAAAACGGGACGCCCAGATCGATCCAGCACGCCAGCTTGGCCAGTTCTTCCTGGGCGAGCGTCGCGCCGTAATGGCCTTCTTCCAGCAGGTTCAGCAGACGGCTTTTCGCGGCGCCGGCGGAGTAGGGCGGCAGCGGCGAGGGCGGCGACTGGGCGTCGATCCAGTTGACCAACTCGCCCGGCCGACCGGTATACGACACCGGCCCGCGCACGATGCTTCGCGGCACGCTTTGGGTCAACGCCAAATAGGCCTCGCTCCAGCGCCGTTTGGCCGCCGGGTCGAGCACCTCGCGGCCGAGCAAGCTGAAGGCGGCGTCGGGCTGGGGCGAGGGTTGGGCCGTTGACGGCGGCAGATGGTGGCAGCGGACGCAGTGGCGATCGAGGATCGGCTGGATGTCCTTGGCGAAGCTGAACCCCCGGACCGGCGCGGTCGAGCCGGACAACGGCTCCACTCCCGCGCGGAACGCCCGCGGCACGGCCACCGACCACCGCGGCGTGGAATTCTTCGATTCGTGGCAACCCACGCAACCCACCCGTTCGCCCGGTTGGACCGTCGTCCAGCTTCGCATGGTTTGGATGGCGCGGCCTCGCTGGTCGAGGGCCTGGAAGTAGATGGGCGTGCGCGACGGGACGGCGAACAGGGCGGAACCGTCCTCGTGGATCGTGGCCTCGCCAAGCACGATTTTCGGATCCCACGCCCCGTTGCCGATGGAGATCGGGGTGCTGCTCAGCGCGGCGCCCGCCGCGCCTTGGCTGCGATTCTCGCCAATTCCCGCAGCGCGAAAGCTGAGCGCCACCACGCGCAGCTTCTTGACCGCGCCGCGCGGGACGCCTTCCAGTCCCGGACCGGCGTAAATGTCCTGGATGTAACAGACGCCTTGGGTCTGGCGGTAGTCCACGGTCGCGGGGCGTCGGGGCGGGGCGGGGCGGGGGGCGAGCGGGATGGGCTGGTTGCAGGAGATCGAGCGATCACACGCCAGCAGCTCCCGCCTCCCGTCTTGATCCACCCAGTAGATCGCGAAAGGCCCCCGCACGCCCGCCGGCCGGAAGGCGACGAGGAACTCGGTCTCGCTCAACGGATACGGATACTGGAATTGGTCGCCCTCCTGCCCATACGCGTCGATCCGCGCCGCCTCGGTCGCCCGGACCGGCGCGATGAGCCTCGCCCCCTGGTTTTCCTCCCGGCCGCGCGCCGGATCGAGGATCCCCAGCCATCCCTTCTGCGTCGTGTGGTGGCCCGAAAAGATCGCCGCTGCTTTTTGCGTGCCGGGGATGGCGCGGGCGTGGAGGATGGCGGTGGGAAACCACGAATTGTTGCCGTAGAAGGCCGTCTGGCCCGTTCCGTCCGGGTTCATTTGAAACAGTCCCTGGACGAAGATCTGGCCGCGGTCGTTGTATTCCCAGCGGGTGTACAGCACGCGTCCGTCCGGCGTGATCGTCGGAAAGTTGGAATGCACCTGATCAAACGCCAGGCGGCGCAGGCGGCGGCCGTCGCCGTCGCAGGTGTAGAGATTGCTGACCTCGGTCCACCAGCAATCGACCGTCTGCACGCAGCGCGTCGAATTGAAGATGATGTTTCCGTCGGGCGCGTACGCTCCCTCGTAGTCGGCGAAGCCCAGGCCAAACGTGAGTTGGCGGACCGAGCCGTCGGCGAGCTTCATTTCGTAAAGATGATAATCGTCCTCGTTGAGCGACTTTTTCCAGGCGAAGAGCACGCGCTGGGCGTCGTGGGAAACGTCGGGGTCGCGAATCACGCCGCCGCGATCTTCCAACAGCGTGCGGGTCTCTCCGTAGACGCCGTCGAGGGTCAGCAAGCAGAGGCTCGCTCCCGGTTGGAAGTGCCGCTCCGCCTGGGCGTCGGACTGGCCTTCGGTGTAGGCATAGTGCGAGCCGCCCAAGTCGAAGTGTTTGGTGAAGATGATCCGCGGGGCCTTTTGCAGGAGGTTTCGCAGGCGCGCCGCCCGCCGCGCGGCGCAGGCGCGGAGATACAAGGCCTCCCACCGCGGATCCCCGGCCGGGACGTTGGCCTGGTCGAGCGCGGCGGCCTCGCCCCGCCACGCGGCGCTGGCCAACTCGTCGGCGATCGCGGCGACGGCCTCGCGGTGCGAGCGGGCGCCGGGCACGCGATCCTGGAGCCGCCAATCGTCGATCACTTCCCGCGGCGGTTCCTGGGCCGCAGCGGCCGCGTGGATCGGCTGGCGCCCGCACAGCGCGATGGCGATGGCAAGCAACCTTGCGATGGTGGGCAACTTCGAGGTGTTGCTCACGGTGGGATGCGACGAACCCATCGTGCGTTTTCTCACAGCAAAAGGACAACTCCTGCCTGTCGTTCTTGCGGCCGCATTGACACGCCGCCTAACGGTCTGGCGGGGCGATCACCGTGATTTCCATGGCGTCGCGATCGCCCCACGGGAGCTTGATGTCGAACCACTCCGTGCGGCTCGAGTATTTGGCCCGCACCAACCGAAGGTAATCGTCCATGCCGCCGGGGCCGAGGCCCACGTTGTCCGCCACCACCGTTGCTTTCGGGCTCAACTTTTTTTCCGCGGCCAGGAAGCAGGGGTGGTAATTCGAGTAGCCGCAATCGAGGAACAAAAAGTCGATCGGCCCGGCGATCTCCTCGATCACTTTTCGGGCATCCCCGACCTTGACCTCGACGAGATCCTGGAGGCCGGCCCGGCGGAAATTGGCTTCGGCCTCGCGGGCGTTGGCGGGCACGATCTCGATGGTGATCAGGCGTCCTTGGCCGCTTCGCTTCAATTCCCGGGCGATCCACAGGCCGGAGTACCCGATGGCGGCGCCGCACTCGACCACCAGCTTGGGCCTTGCCTGGCGCACGAGTTCGGCAAGCCGCTCGGCCTTGACCCGGCCGATCATGAACACCGTGCGTTCCAGGCACGCCTTTTCGACCGCGTCGATCACGCCTTGGACGGGATCGTCCGCCCGCGGTTGGCCCCTCGCCGCTTCCTCCGCCGCGGGCGCGACGCCGGGAAGGCCCGCCGCGACCAGAACTCCGAGAACCCCCAGCGCCGCCTGGATCGTCTGCGTCATGGTGTCTTCCTCCCGCCAAACCGGCCCACGCGAGGATTCTACTCCAGCCCAAGCCCCGATGAAACCCGAGGCGGCGGCGGTTCAACTCCTCGCAGCCCTGGTGGAGGCGTTGGCAGTTGCGACGAGAGCCGCTCCTCGACGCGTGGATTGCTACGCGACGCTTGACCGACCGGGGTGGAGCGCCGTGTGCCCCAGGCGCGGAGCGTCACGGTTCATGTCGGGCGATTTCGGCCTGCTGCCGGCGCAGCGCGTCGAGCCGCGCGAGGATCTCGTCGCGCAGCGCGGCCGAGGCCCGTCGCGCCGCGATTTGATAATAAATCCGCGCCACGTTGAGTTTGCCCGAGGCTTCCGCCGCCGCGCCCCGGGCGAGAAAATCGCGGGCCTCCGCGTCGCGGGCCTCGGCGTCCAGGCGGCGCTGACGTCGGATTTCCTCCAGGCTGGCCAACGGGGCTTCGGCGGGGCCTGGGGGCGGCTCGGCCGCGAAGTCCGAGGGCGCTGGCCGCGGTCGGGCCGGGGCTTTGGCGAGATCCTTGGGGCGAGGCGACCCGGCGGCGGCCCGCTCCAGCTCTTCCTCCATGGCGGCGAAATCGTGGATGTAGACCGAAACGCTGGTTCGCGCGGTGCTGAGATCGGATCCGATCGCCCGATTGCCGAACGGCCGAATTGGCGCGCCCCATTCACTCCGGGACGACCGGGCCCGGCTCACTCCCCCGAGCAAGGCGCTGCCGCGGTCCGGGACCACGACGGCGCCGCCGGACTGGAACGTTCGGTAGGTTGGAAGCTGCACGGTCGTGCCTTGGCCTTGGGCGGCCGCCGCGAAGGCGCTCGCCGCCAGGATTCCCCATGTCCACGAAACGGGCGATTTCATGGTGGCGTCTCTCCTGCGCGACGTTCAGCGATATCCAACATCGTAACCGGTCCCAAGCGGGGACTGGCCGATTTTTCGGGCCATTTCAGACCGAAAAAAGCGTCGATCCCCTTGCGGACAAAGGGGATAGTTCGATGTTCGCGGACTTCGCCGCGAAAACCGGGACAGTTCCCGCGAAGGGTTACCCAACATCATTGAAGGCCTCGGCGTCGGTCCGGCTCATAGGGCGGCCAGGGCATGCGCGGGCCGACGACCAGATCGAGGATGTCTTCCTTGCGCCATACGAACAGCTCGCGGGCCGAGCCGTCGCCGAGCGTCCATTCGACGATGGCGACCCCGCCTCCCGCCGCGGGCGCCGCCTCGGCGGCGATCACCAGGCGATCCGCCGGGGCGAAGGCGAGCAGTCCTTGTCGATACACGACTCGGCTGGGCGGAAGCCGCAGCGTGGTGCGCGGCGAACCGCCCTCGAAAACCGCGACCTGGCCTGGCGGCTGGGCGGCTGCCCAGCGGGCCGACGCGGGATCGGCGGCCACCCCGCCCGGTCGCGCCAACAGCGGCGCCGGCCGTAGCTCGTCGCCAAGCCCGAAACGGTATACGCCCGGCTCCATGTCGGTCGAATACAAGACCCGCTTGTCGGTGGCCACCGCGACGCACATCCAGGGCCGATCCCATCGCTGCAAGGGAAACCTTCGCGCTTCGCGGGCCTTTTGGCCGTCCATCGAGGTGGTGGCCAGGACATGGGCGAGCCGATCGGCCACGAGGATCGCGTCGGAGCCGGGGCCAACGGCGACATCGACCGGCTGGGGCGTCAGCGGATCGTTTTCCAAGATTACCGACACTTTCCCCGCCGCGTCGATTTGGAGGATCTTTCCTCCCCCGCGCGGCACCACGGCAACGAGCGCAGGCCGGTGGTGCAAGGCCAATCCGGTTGCGGCGAAGGGCAGCGTCACCAACCCCCGAATCGCGCCAAACTCATCCACCTGGTAAATCCGGCCTCTGCCCAGCTCCTCGGCACAGGACAGGTACAGGATGATCGGGGGCGGAGGGGGCGAATCGGGCTCGGCCGGGCGACCTCGCAAGTGATCGCGGCCTCCCCCGCCGGCAATGCCCCCGCCCGCTCCTCCCAAGCCTCCCATCGGCCCGCGCGACGCCAATCCCTGCGGAGGCCCCGGTTTCCCGCCCTCCGTCGCGCCAGGCCCTTGGCCCGAGGGCGGCGCACCGGCGCCAGCGGGGCCTTCGCTGTTTCCCTTCGCATCGTCGGAGGCTTTTCCGCCGGGCGAACCGTTCGGCTTCTGGTTGCAGTCCGAACCCTGCCCGCCGATCGGCGCGGGCGGCTTTGCCTCGGTGGGCGGCTGCCCCGCAACGGCGCTTGCGTGGGCCGCTGCGACTGGGGCCGTTGGGTGTCCGGTTGTTTCCGCACTTGGGGGATCGATTTCCCAGGGGCTTTCTTCGACCTTTGCCTCAGCCTTGGGCGGGGAAGCCGGCGGCTCAGCGCGAGCCCTTGGCGGCCCTGGGACGAGCGGTTCGCGGTGCCCCAATCCCTCCAAATACAACCCCTGGAGGTCCTTCCACTCGCCCTCGAAAACCAACACCGACCGATCGCGATAGAAGCCGTGAACGTCGGCCACCGTCTTGCCGAGTTTGTCCACCACGCGGAACTGGTGCAGCCGGCGGTCGTCGAGTTGCGGCCGAAACTGCAAGCGGATGTGGAGATACGAGGGCCGGCCGCGCTTGGCCGGGCTCTCCGGCCTCAGCTCCGTTTGCGCCTCGTCGGAGATTGCAACCGACTGGAGATGCCAGGGGGCGCGATCCGCGGGATCCCACGAATCCGCCAGGCCCACCGCGAACCCCACGAGCCCCCACGCGCCGGCGGATAGCCAAATGGCCCCCTTCATTGGCCGATTCCTCATGGTCGGGGGTTGGAAACGAGTCGACGCCCGGCAACTCCTTGCAGTGTATCGCAAGTCCAACAGGTTGGCAAACAATCGTCCGGTCGGGGTGTGGGGACGCCGGGGGCAAGATGTCCGCGGTTTTTGTCCCACGGGCGACGCGTCCATGGGCCTCGAAGCCGCCCATCGTCGTCTGAGCGGCCACTAAGACTGTTCGGCGAAGACGGCGTCGTCCACGTCGCGGGTGAATTCCGCGGAGCGGATCCAGGTGTTCCAGCCGAGTCGGGAAGGATCCGTTCCGTCGCCGCCGAGGCGGCACCAGGGCACTTCCTTGGCGCGAAGGATCAATTGAACGTCGAAATCGAATTGCGGTCCCACGTAGGACCGCACCAGATGGCTGATCGCGCGGAGCCGGTCGGCCGACGGCAGGAAACGGCGGAAGTCGCGGTAATTCAAGGGGCCCAGGCGGATGCGGAACTTGCTTTCGATGTTCCACACCCGTTCGCCGATGACCACGTTCGTCCCAAGCTGCGTATTGAGCCCGCCGCGTCGGCTCGCGGAGGGGAGGGCCGAGAGGTCGTCCTCTCCCAACCGCAGCCATTGCCCTTGGAATTGCCGCACCGTGGTGGGAATCGCGAAGAAATCGGCGAGCATGATTTCCAGCGATTGAGCGCAGCGGGGATGATGGGCGAACAGGCCGGCGTAGTAGAGAAAGACGTCGTCGTCGATGGCCTGGCGATGGCGGAGGCCGCCGGTGCCCAAACCGACGAGGCTGAACAGGCATTGCGTGAAAAGGTCCTCGGCGGCTTGGCGCCGAGCGGTTTCCTCCCTCTCGGCCTCCGCCGGAAGATCGCGGTCGTGCTGACTTCGCTCGTAGGCGATCGGAAAGCGGTATTTTTCCCAAGCGCGATAAAACAGCGAGATCGTCCGGTGATCGAACATCGCGAGGAAGTCGCGGAGGGCGAAATCCCGCTTGCGGGCCCGGCTGATGAGCAAGGCGGTGTAGTGGTGCGGCAGGACGCCTTGCGGCCCGGTCAGTCCCATGAAGGCCACCACCATTTCCACGGGCGTTGGTTCGTCGGGCGGGCCATCCGGCGGGGAACCGTGGGGGCTTTCCGCGGGCTTGGGGCGGCGGATTTCGCAGACCGGGGCGGCGGGAAACGCCAGACTGGGCAGGGCGCGGAAGCGGACCGCCTCCCGGTTCGGGGCGGCATCGTGGCCCACCGGCTGGCGCGCGGGCCAACGGTGTTCGCGGGCCATGCGTTCCAGGAGCCGCACGGCCTGGAAAAACTCGAATCGGTACGGCTCTTCCCAAAGCCGCGTGCTTAGAGGAGCACGGTCTCGCCGGCCCGCGGCGCCCATCGTCGCAGTTCTCCCTCGCGCTGGTTGGTGGTGGCGATCATTTTCGAGAAGGAATTGATCGAGCAGTACAGGCCGAGGAACCGCTCCAGCACCGAGGCGAACAGGAACAGGCCGCTGCCCACGTAGCGGTTCTCGTCGAAGTGGATCGTCACTTCCAGTCCGCGGCAGAAGCCGCCGCGGGGGTCGCGCGGGTCGCGGCCCACCACGCGCCGCGCCCGCACGCCAAGGATGCCGGCGATCGTGTCCCGCGTCTCGGCCGACTCGGCGAAGTCGTACAGCTTCAGGATTTCCCGCAAGGCGTCGGCCCCGTCCGCCTCGTCGGCCAGGGACAGATGGTTCAGCGAAAGGTGCGAAATCAGGCGCCACAGGGCGCCTCGCTTCAGCGGGGGGCGGAGGGTTCGGGTGGGGCGGGTGAGGCACTCGATGCGCGCCAGCGGCGCGCCGCTGGTCAGCCGGAGCTTGGGCTGCCCGCCGCCGAACGGCAGCCGGTTGGGCAAGTCGCGGTTCAGGCAAGTCGTCTGGACCTCCAGCGTCCAGTCCGCCGGCAGCGAGGGCGAGAAATCCAGGTCCACCAGGGTCAGGAACACTTCGGTGCCGTGATCGACCTGACCGGCCGCCTGTTCCGACGGCCGCCGCGTGGCGTGCCAGAAGCGCCGTTGGGTCTCGCGGTCCGCGGCGTGCTGGAACGAATAGAACGGCCGGTATTCGACCCGCTCGTTGTCCGCCGAAACCGCGGCGACCTGGTCGATGGAATACACTTCATGGGCCAGGGGGCGTCGGGCGTCGGGCACCACGCGGTACGAGGTCTCCGTCTGTCCGAGATGGATCGGTTCGGCCGGCTGGCGATACAGGTTCACCACCGGCGCGCAGCCGAGTTGGAACATGTCCTTGGAGACGTTTTGTTCCAACTCTCGGGTGGTGCGGTCCAGGTAGAGGTAGACCTCCAACCGCCTGCCCGCCCGCTCCAAGACCCGGCCGCCGAGCCCCGCCAAATCAAACATCAGGAATTTTTCGGGAAAGGCGAAATACTCGGTGAGCAAGCGATAGCCGAGGAAGGAGCGGGCCGTGTAAGGGAGCATGCCCTCGTCGCGCTCGAAGCCGACCGGCCGGAGGCAGTCCTTGCCCAGCACGGCGGGCGCGGGGTCCCGCGGCCCGGAGGCCAGGGCCACGCCCCGCACGTTGTTGAGGATGAGTTCGTAGAGCGGATAAACGAACTGCCCTTGACCTTTCAAGAAAAACCGCAGCGATCCGATCTCAAGCTGCCCAAAAGTCAGTTCCTTGCCGAGGCACTGGAGCACCAGGCGAAGCACGGCCACGGCGTCGGCGGCGAGGGGGGCGGGCGGGGCGACGAACGGCCGGCTCACCAGGCTGGCGTCCACCAGCTCGATGGGCCAGAGCGTCACCGGGTAGCAGGTGCGGAAGCGGCACGGCTCTCCTTCCACCGGTTCGGTTTCCAGCTCGGAACCGCGCGGAATGGTGTAGCCGGAAACGAGATCGCCCTGCGCCGGATCGAGCACAAACTGGACCACGGCCATCGAAGGGATGGGCGCTTGGTAGTGGGGATAGAGGACGCCCAGCATCGCGTCGGCGATCTCGGGGAAATCGTCGTCGAGCTTGTGGCGAATGCGGGCGTTGAGGAAGGCGAAGGCCTCGATCAGCCGTTCCACGTGGGGATCGGTGACCGTGTCCTCCTTGATTTGGAGACGCTCGGCCTGCTTCGGATAGGCCCGGGCGAACTCGGCCCCCATCCGCCGGATGAAGTTGAGTTCGCTGTTGTAGTAGGGGAGCAGCTCGTCGCTCATGGCCCGACGCCCTTGATATCCACGTTTCCCGTGGCCGGTTCAAGGGCCGAATCGAAAACCACCGGCTCGGGGGCCGGCTCGGCGTGCAACAGAGCGTCGATCCGGAAGCGGAGGGTGCGGTCCAGCGGGTTGGCGTTCTCGAGGATCTCCACGCGCACGCGCTGGAACCGCGGCTCGTTGCGGCGGATGATCGACTCCAGCAGCCTTTGCAGGTCCTGCCGATGGCGCGTCATCGCAAGATCCAGGCCGGTGATGTCCGGCAAGCCGTAGTTCACCAGCGAGTGTTCCAGTTCGGCGAGGTGTTCAGGCCAGGACGTGCAGCTTTGCCGCGTGTTCAGAAGGTTTTCCAGGTCGCGGCGCACGCTGAGCTTCAGTTCCCGCAACACCTGGGTGCGCGACTTGGGCGGCTCGGTGCGGACCGCTGGATCGTCGTCCAGGAGGCGGTCGAGCACCGAAGGCACGAGCGCCTGGTCAGCCCGCGGTTTCGCCATGCGCGCCCTCCTGCCTCTCGAAGGCGATTTCCTTGAATTCGAGGATGCTCCGCGCCTCGTCGCCCACGAGGAACATCCGCTGGCCTACGCCGCGCACGGGCGATCCCTCCCCGCCGCGCCAATCGGTCACCCGGCCCAGGCGCACCCGGTCGTCGGCCTCCGCCGGGGCGCCGGGATAGAGGACGGGCAGGAAGACCTCGCCGTCGGGACCGTCGGCCACCTCCATGCGGACCCGCCGCCACAACAGGTCGTAGGGCCGTTCCGGGGCGTGGAACTCGATCCGTTCGAGCCGCTCCATCGGAATCCAATAATACTTTCCGTTCGACGTGAGCACCTCCATGACCGGGGCGATCAGATCGTCCAGGTCGCGAAAGTCGTCGAACGCCTGACCGTTGCAAACGCCCCGCGGCTTGGGCCGCTGGGCCTCGGCCTGTTCGAGCACCTCGACGGCTTCCTGAAGCTTGCCTTCCCGAATGCGAATCGAGGCGTCGAGGTGGAGCTGCATTAGCGGGGAGGGCGGATCGAGGAACTCGGGCAGGGCCCCGGAGGCGAAGAACATCTGCCGGGCCTGCTCGGCGCGGATCAACTGCCGCAGCAAGCCGATCCCCAGGATGATGTTCGGGTCCTGCTCGGCCAGGACCGCCAATTGGGCGTCGGCCCTCTCCCATTGGCCCGCGAAGCACAAGAGCTGGGCCAACAGCCCGCGCCGCGAGCTGTCGGTCGGATGGCGCTTCACGTCCTCGGTGGCCGCGGCGACGGCGTCGACCAGCCGTCCCGCCTTGTACAGTTCGCTCGCGTTCATCGCGGTCGCCTTTCTTGCTCGAGGGATGGCGTCGTCGGTCACGCCGGCTGGCCGGGCCTCAGCTCCGTGGTCAGCCGGATCGTCGCCGTCAGTTCGTCCAACTCGTAATGGGGCCAAAGATGCAGCGTGCAATAGTAGCTTCCCGGCCTCCCCGGCCGGGGAGCGACGTGGACGCGGGCCTCGCGCAGCGGCAGCCGCGCCTTCACCTCGACGCTCGCCTGCGGATCGCTCGTCACATACTGATGCAGCCAACGGTCCAGCATCGACTCGCACTCCTGGGCCTCGCTGAAGCTTCCGATGCGGTCCCGGGCGATCACCTTCAAGTAATGGGCGAACCGCGCCGCGCACAGGATGTATTTCAACATGGCCGAAATCCGCGCGTTGGCCGTGGCCGCCGCGTCGTCGTACACCTTGGGCTTCTGGATCGAATGGCACGTGTAAAACGCCGAATACTCCGAGTCCTTGCAGCTACATAACGGAATGAATCCCATCTCGGTGAGATCGGGCTCCTGCTGGTCCGTGATGATCACTTCCGTGGACATCTTGGGGACCACGCCGCGGCGGTCGGTGGAGAAGCCATGGACGGGCAGGCCGGTCACCAGGCCGTTGCTTTCCGTGTCGCGCTGAACGCCGCAAATATGGGCCAGCCATCCGCCTTGGACGAACGAGCGCACCAGCACCGCCCCGAACGCATACGCGGCGCTGGTCCAGAGGTACTTGCGCCGGTCGGGGCCTGAGACGTCCTCGCGGAAGACGAATCCGTCCACGCGCGATCCGTCGTCGTCGTAGGGCAGCCGTCCCAACACGCGGGGCAGGGTCAGGCCGATGAACCGCGAGTCTTCCTTCTCGCGCAACGCCCGCCATTTCAAATAATCCAGTTGGGCGAACGTCTTTTCCAGGTCCACGCCGCGCTCCAACAGGGAAAAATCGTCCAGGCCGAACAAGGCCGGCGAGGCGGCGGCCACGAACGGCGCGAACGCCGCGGCGGCCACGCCCCCGATCTGCTCCAGAAGCGCCAAGTCGCTGGGATGGTTGCTGAAGTCGAAATCGCCCAACAGGACCCCGAACGGCTCGCCGCCGGGCATCCCAAACTCGTTCTCGTACACCTTGCGGAAAAGCTGGCTCTGATCGAACTCGACCGCGCGTTCGAAGTCCCGCGCCAGCTCGCGGCGCGACACGTTGAGCACGCGGACCTTGACGTTTTCGCCGGGTTCGACGTGTTCGACCAGATAGCGAAGCCCGCGCCAGGAGCCCTCGAGCCGCTGAAAATCGGGATGATGGAGGATGGCGTCGACCTGCGCCGAAAGCCGTTGGTCGAGTTCGGCGATCCCCCGGTTCAAAAGCCCGCGGAGCTGATTCCAGGCCAACGTGGGATCGGGCGGGGGGCGCCAGCCGCTCCAGCGGATCCAGGCCCGAAGCGCGTCGCGCATCGTGGCCGCCTGGAGAAACTCGTCGACGAGACAAGGGCGGAGCGAGCCGTCGGGCTGGCGCGCCTCGAGGAGCGATTCCAAGAGGCCTGCGGGGACGGCGCCGGTCGCGCCCACGGCCTGCTCCAACGGCGAGGGCGCGGCGCACGGGGCGTCCACCGGAGCATCAGGCCGCAAATCGACGCTCATGAGCACCAGCCTAAGGACACGAACGCGTTGTTTCGAGGCTCTTGCATGGCCCGATTTCCTTGTGCCCCGCGCCCCGTTTTCGTCCCCCGGCCCTGGCCACCCCGGCGGGAGCCTCTGTCGGCGAAAGATCCTGCCGGTTTGGACGGTCAAGGCCAGGGGGTCCGGGCCGAAAACCGCTCGGGTTTTCGAACCCGGGATGGACCCGCTGGCGCGTCCGCCGCCGGACGCGGCGGCGCACGCGAAGGCCGAACGGTCTACCCGGCCAGTTTCGGGATGCTGGCCACCATGCGGAGCGAGGTGGTCAGTTCCTCCAATTGGAGCCAAGGCCGCAGCCAGGCCACGGCGTTGTAGGAGCCGGGTTTGCCCGGCACTTCCTGGACCTGGATCTTGGCTTCCTTCAGCGGATAGCGGGCCTTGGTCTCCTGGCTCGGATTGGGATCGGTGGTCACGTAATTCGCGATCCAGCGCTCCAGCCACGCCTGGCACTCGTTGACCTCCATGAACGAGCCGATCTTGTCGCGGGCGATCACCTTCAGGTAATGCGCGAATCGCGAGGTGGCCATGATGTAGGGCAAGCGGGCCGAAATGGCCGCGTTGGCCGTGGCCGCGTCCCGATCGTATTTCTTTGGCTTCTGCGTCGTCTGCGCCCCGAAGAACACGGCGTAATCCGTATTCTTGAAATGGCACAGGGGCAAGAACCCCAGCTTGCTCAGTTCCGCCTCGCGGCGATCGGTGATGCCGACCTCGGTGGGGCACTTCAGGTCCAGGTCGCCGTCGTCGCTGCGGAAGACGTGGGCGGGCAGGCCCTCGACCTTGCCGCCCCCTTCCACCCCGCGGATCGCCACGCAGAAGCCGTACTTCGCGAACGCGTCGGTAAGCTTCGTGCCCAGCACGTAGGCCGCGTTCATCCAGGTGTAGTGCTCGTGGGGCACGGGCAGTCCCCGGCCCTTGCTGTCGCTGGCCACTTCCTCGAAATCGAACTCCTCGATCGGCTTGGTGTTCGCCCCGTAGGGGAGTCTCGCCAGCACCCGGGGCATCGTCAGGCACACGAAGCGCGAGTCCTCCGACTCGCGGTACGATTTCCACTGGGTGTATTCCACGGTGTCGAAGATCTTTTCCAAGTCGCGCGGGGCGGCCAGTTCGGGAAAACTCTCGAATCCGAACAGCTTGGGCGACGCCGCGGCAATGAACGGGCAGAACGCGGCCGCGGCCACGTTCGACATCTTGCTCAGCAGGCTGATGTCGTCCGGATGGTTGGTGAACTCGTAGTCGCCGATCAACGCCCCGTACGGCTCGCCGCCGGGCGTGCCGAACTCGTTCTCGTACAGCTTCTTGAAAATCTGGCTCTGATCGAATTCGACGGCCTTGTCGACGTCCTTGAACAGCTCCTTCTTCGACACGTTGAGCACCTTGAGCTTCAGCATGGCGCTGGTTTCGGTGTTCATCACCAGGTAATGCAGTCCGCGCCAGGTGCCCTCGAGCTTCTGGAAATCGGGGTGGTGCATGATCGCCGCGAGCTGCTTCGAGATCGCCTCGTCGATCGCTTTCTGCCCCGCCTTCAACGTGCGCAGCACGTCCTTGCTCCACGTCACGGTGCCCTTGAGGGCCTCCTCGGTCAGGGTCTTGAGGAGTTCCTTGGCGCGATCGGGCTCCGTCTGCGGCGTGAAGCGGATCGCTTGATCGAGAAGACTGGCCTCGCCCGCCGCCGCCTGCGCTTGAGATTCCTTTTGGCTTTCGGCGCTGCTCATAAATGATTCTCCGAAGATGGTGAATTCGGGGCTTTCCCTCGTCCGCTACCCGCTTTCCGCCGCGCATCCCCGCCATGGAACCTCGTCCCGGCCCGCGGCGGACGGCGGACAGCGGACAGCTTCCCTCCCTACTGGTCTTGGCCTTCGACGCCGAGATCCGAAGCGAGCTTCTTGATCTGTTCGTCGTTGCTGAGGATCTGTTCGAGCAGATTTTCCAGCTTGTCGGAACGGTCCACCTTGGTGGCCAGGTCCCGGAGCTTGTTGCGGGTCTCGAGTAGCTTGCGCAGGGGCTCCACCTGCTGCACGATGTTGGCCGGCTCGAAATCCTCCATCGAGCTGAACTTCAACTGCACGCTCAACTGCGAGCCGTCGCCCTTGAGCGTGTTCTCGACGCGCAGGTTGAGGCCCGGCGTCATGCGGGCCATGACCTCGTTGAAGTTGTCCCGGTCGATCTGCACGAACTTCCGGTTTTTCAGGGGCTGGAGCGGCGCCGTCGGATTGCCGGAAAAATCGCCGATCACTCCCACCACGAAGGGCAATTCCTTCTGGACCACCGCTCCCTCGGTCTCCACGTCGTACGTGATGTGCACGCGCGGCGGCCGCACTCGCTTGAGTTTTTCATGAATGCTTTCTGCCATAACCGGGTAACCTCCAGGATGGAACCAAGGCGGATCGTTTACTCAACCCATGCGCTCGGCGCCTCGCGAATCCCACGCCGACTCCGACTTCCCGAATCTCCCCCGCCGCGAACCGGCCTCTCGGTTTTCGGGCGACGGTCGATCCTTCCCGGGGCCCGCCGCCTCGCAATCCGAGTTCTCGATCGGGGGCCCCTTCGTCACGACGATTTCGGGTCGCTCTTCGGCCGAACGCCCACCATCTTCATCACTTCCACCAGCGCGTTGGGCTCCGGAATCAACTCGCTGAGCAGTTCGGGCAGCGACATCCGCCCGAGCCGGACGGTCTCCTCCAAGCGGTAGGAAACCAACGAGTGGGGTTCCGTGCGCTTGAAGAAGTCCGCCACTTCCAAGAGGAGCCGAAAGGCGTCGTCGCGCGAACGGATCGGACCGCTCAGCGTCGGCGGCCCGGAAGCCGCCGCGGAAACGCCCCCCGCCGCCGACGGCGCGACGCTGGCCCCCGTCTCCGCCGGGGCGTCGGTCCCCAACACGTCGCGGGCGATCTGCTTGATCGTGTCCTGGCACGCCTGCAACACGTTGCGGACGTTCGAGGTCGGGGGAGCGGCGGGAAAACCATCGGGCCCGCGCCCGCACCTCTCGTCCAGCGCCCGCCCCAGCTTCTCCCATTCCTCGAGGCACGCGGCCACGTCGTCGAGCAGATTCCGGTAGAAATCCCGCGACGTGCCGCGAATCGCCTCGCGCACCTCTTCCATCGAGGCGGCGCCATGCGCGATCCGTTGGGCCTTTTTTTCCGGATCGGCAATCTGGTCCACCTCGACCGCCTGGCGATACGCCGCCACCCCGAAGGCTCGCCCCGTCGTCGCCTCGGTGATCGGCATGTTCTGGATCGGATCGATGAGCACCCCGTCGGCCTCGACGCCATTCAGGGCGGCCAGGGGCGCGACGCGCGTGGCCACGCCCTCCTCGTCCGGCAACGGATAGAGATTATCCCAAAACTTCTCGACCAATTCCCGCGCCAGGCGAATCCCGTCGCGCAGGCCTGCATACCCGTGTCGCCGGACCAGGGCCTCGATCAGCCACCCGGTCACCTCCAGGTCCTTCGACTCCTCGGCGAGCACCTTGGGCGCCAGTTCCAGGATGGGGCGCCAGTCGGGCGGATCGATCTTGGGTTGAGGCCGCGCAGGATTCGCGTCGTCGGTGTCCGCAAACGCCAGACTCCGCTCGGCCGCCCGCGCCGCGGACCGCGCATCCTTCAGTACGTAATACACCGCATCGTGCGCAATCTCTTCACGAAGCGGCCTGCCCGCAGGATTCTCCCCGGAAATAGGGGCCAAAAGCCTCGCGAAATCCAGAACCTCGGGCGATGCCATGGGAAGCAGATCGGGGACAGGAATCAGTGGGGCCCGCGGAATCGTTGAAATTCTACCACATGCCCACCGCACCTGAAAGAAACATCCCCCCTGTTCTGGTTAACCAAAATGCGCGGAATAAAGACCTTTGTGAGGATTGTTTCCGCGTTTGCGCATAGGCTCGAGGGGCCGACAGCTCGATGCGCCTGCCCTTTGAACCCGAAACGACACCCTTGAACACGCCGGATCCCCACCCGAGCCCGTTGGAAAGCCGGTGCATCTAAAGAGGGGTAACCGTTCACGGGGCAGCCCCAATTTTCGCGGCGAAGTCCGCGAAAATGGGACTGTCCCCCTGATCCGTAAGGAGAGAGACGCATTTTTCGGTGTGAAACGGCCCGAAAGATGAGCCCCTCTCCGGCCTGTGAACGGTTACAAAGAGGGGGGTGATCCAGTTTCCTTCGTTGATCCTCCCTGGAGTTCGGCATGACCGAGCGGATTGTCCCCTCCTGCGGTGTGGTGTCCAGCCCTCAGCGGATGGTCATTGGCTGCAAGTGGGCTGGACGCCGACGCTGGTTATGTCCAAGGTCGCTTGCATTTGGATTCAAGGGACAGGATCGAACGGCTGGCCCAGCACCCGGTAGAAATCGTCCAGACCAGCGAGGGCCTTTTTGGCCTCAGCGCCCGCATTGTGGAATCGCACCGGCCGGGGGGCGACCAGGGCGGCGATCTGCTTGATGTCCATCGCTTCCAACAGTCCGAAGCAGAACAATTCCGGTTTTTGTTCGACCGTGACACTTTGGTGAATCACTTCCTTGAGACTTGCCAGCGGTTGGTGCAACTCCACCGATCCGATCGCCTGTTCTTCCAAGGCGGCGGCGACCAGCGCGAAGGTGCTCGATCTCGGACCAACGGCGACGAGGTGGACGGGTCCGGTCTTGTGTTCGACCGCCGACCAGCGGCTGGCGGCCGCGACCTGGCTGGCCTGGATGCCCAGCGGCCGCTCGCCCACGGCAGCCACCAGAAGCGCGAAAAGGAAATCGCGGGCCGAGATCCGCGATTCGCCAAAGTAGAACGGATCGATCGCCACGACGCGATAGCCTTCGGAAAGCAACCGCTGCGCCTCGGCCTCCGCGGCGGCCCGACCGCCGTCGGCCATGACGACCGCCGTCTTCTTGGCACTGCCTTGCACGAGTTCGACGGCGGGCACGGTCCACGCCCCGCCCATCGAAAGCTTCCAAAACGTCGCCTTGATCCCCTCTTGTTCCTGTTGGCCGAACCGGATCGCCTTGACGTCGTACACCGTGGCGCGCGTCACGCCGCTCAGGCGAACGCGGCGCAGTTTTTGCCAGGCCTGGGCCGCGGCTTTCTCGGTCGGCAGGTGCGGGTCCCGCGGCAACGCGCGGCTCAGTCCCAGGGCCAGGGTGTGGAAGTCTTCGTTCTTCTCGGGCAGGGGGACTTCGAGTTCCTGCGGGCTCTTCACTTCGCCGTCGCAAGGAATCTCCTTGGGGTCAAAATCCTTGGAGTTCGGATAGAAGAACTCGCCCAACATGCGATAGAACGCCTGGCGGTTGTCAATCTCGTAGTTGTGCGTGCCGGGCACGTCGTTGACGTGAAATCGCAAGGCGTGCTCCTTGCCGTAAAGCTGGAAGATCGGTCGGGCGGCGTCCAGCAAGGGCGGCAAGGCGTGTCCCGAGGCAAAACAGCAGTCGTCCTTCGAGTTCTTGGTCAGCAGCGTGGGCCGGGGCGCCCGCATGGCGGTCAGATGGCAGTAATCGGCCACGGTGGCCATGTCGTTGGGGGTTTGCTCCGAATCGCCCAGATCGGAGAGGTGCCTCGCCCGCGTGCGGAAACTCGAGTAACCGGCGACGGGGTTGGCCAGCGTCACGCGAGGATCCAGCGCGCTGATGAAGATGGTTTGCCAGCCGCCGCCGGAGAGGCCGGTGACGGCGACGCGGCCGGGGTCGGCATGGGGAAGGCTCAGCAGAAGGTCGATCGCCCGGCTCATGCCCAGGTAATGCACCGCCACCCCGCTCGTGCCGCATAGATCGAGTTGATTGGCGCGGTAGTGATAAAAGCCCGGCCCGCCGAGTTGGCCCATCCCGATCCACTCCACGTTCAAGGCCAACATGCCGCGTTTCGCCTGGTTGATGCAGCGGATCTGCTTGGGGACGTAGGCCTTGCCCGGGCCGCCCACGTGCCCATTGACGTTGAGGATCACCGGCGCTTTTCCCGACAGTTTTTCGGGCTCGTAGAGCAAGGCGGGGATCCAAAGGCCCGGCAGGGCCTCGTAGCGGAGTTTCTTGATGCGGTATCCAGGCCCGCCGGCGATCGAGCCGAGCCATTCGACTTTGGCCGGCGCGTCGCGCCACCGGGCCGCCTCGCCGCAAAAGACCACCCGTTCGAACATCAACGCCCGAAGCCGCGCCGCGTGCGCCTCCCATTCCGCCACCGTGGCGACTTTGGGCATCAGCGGGACTCGGGCCTCGCAGAAGGCCTGGACCTCGGCCAAGGGCAACGCCGGGCCAACGATTTCCCGACTCAGAAAGGCCTTGACCGCGCTCGGCCGTTGTTCGGTTTTCGCAGGCGGCGGAGTCGGCTCGGCGGCAAGGGCCGGCCCCACGCCCACCGCAAACCATCCCAGCAGAATCAAACCGGCGCCTGATCTCATGTGACGACCTCCAGGTGGGGGATTTCGGACGGCAGTTCGCGTATTCTGGGGTCCCGCGCCACGGATGGCAAGCGGCGGGGCGGAGAATCCGGCCGTTGGCTTTCTCGTAACCGCGCAGGGGGACTGGCTCGTTTTTCGGGCCGTTTCGCGCCGAACAATTGCGCCTGTTGCCTTACCGGGCGAGGGGCCAATCCCATTTTCCCGGACTTCGCCGCGATCATCGGCACAGTCCCCGTGAACGGTTGCGCTCGATCGCATGTCCCCCCTGTTGGCGACCGCGCGCCCCGTATCGCAATTGCCGTTTGCCCAACAACTTGCGGCGATCCGGCGGATCGGCGTCGCCGCTTGGCTTTCGCGCGTCGTGGCCGCTCCCGGCGTCTTGGCGTTTGCTGTACAATAATTGTTTGGCGGCGATGCGCGTTGGTTCGACGATCTTTTCGGCTAATCGAGCGGCTGGTCCATGCCTCCGCCAATCGACCAAAGCTACCGGATCCTGGCGGCGCGATCTGTGCGACGCCAGATCAAGCAACTGACCGCGCAGATCGAAGGGATTCAGAAGGCGGACGACGCGGAACCGCTGCATCGCGCGCGCGTGGCGTCGCGGCGATTGCGGCAGGCCCTCGACGTGTTCGAGGACTGCTTTGCGAAGGAGCGGGTGGTTTTTTGGCGCAAGGAGATCCGCCGGTTGGGTCGCGGGCTGGGCAAGGCCCGCGACCGCGACGTGCAGATCGCCTGGATCGCCGATTGGCTCGCACGCCTGGACGACCGGCGATGCGTGCCGGGCGTGGCGGCGATCCTGGTGCGATGCCAGCGCAAGCGGGATCGGCTCCAGCCCGACGTGCTGCGCTCGCTTCGCCGCCTGCTGGCCGGCCGAGCCCTCCATGAAATGCTGGCGGCCACCAAGAAGCTGATCGCTTCGGCCGAGGCGACGAACGCCGCGGGGCACAGCCCGGTGGTCTTCGAGCGGGCCGAGGGGCACATCGCCGAGCGGGCGCGGGCCTTGCGCGCGTTCGAGCCCTGCCTCGCCCGGTCGGACGACGTCGAACGCCATCACGCCATGCGGATCGCCGCCAAACGCCTGCGCTACACCATGGAATTGTTCCGGCCTTTGTACGAGGGCGAACTCGACCGCGTCCTCGAGGCGGTCAAGCAGGTCCAGTCGCTGTTGGGCGACGTCCACGACAGCGACGTATGGCAGGCGCAGCTCGACAAAATGTTCCAGAAGGAGTCCAAGCGGCTCCTCCGCCATTACCGCCACTCGGGCCCCCTGGCGGCGATGGCGCCAGGGCTTGAGTTCTTGAAAAGCGAATGCCAACGCCGGCGCCAGCTCCGCTTCGCCTCGCTGGTGGAGTTTTGGCGCGAGCAAACCGAGGCCGGCCTGTGGGACGAGTTGGCCGGGATCATCGGCCGGTGGGAGAGGCCATCGCGTGGGGCCCCGCCGGGATCGCGGCCCCCCGCGGCGCAAGGGGGCAAGGGCGGCTCGCTCTCCCCGCCGCTCCCCGCGCCGAGGATTTTCGAGGCGGGATGACGCCGCCGGGCGGGGCAAGGGAAAACCGTAACCGTTCACGGGGACTGTCCCGATTTTCGCGGCGAAGTCCGCGAAAATGAGCCTGTCCCCCTGGCCACTAAGGAGACAAGCCCATCTTTCGGCGCGAAACGGCCCGAAAAACGAGCCAGTCTCCGACCTGTGAACGGTTACGGGAAAACCGCATGATCAGCCGTTGGAAAGATCGTCATGGAAGCCCCGCAACGCCCCCCTCCTCCCAGCCTCGCCGCGAAAACCGTCGCCGCAATCGACATCGGCTCGAACGCCGTCCGCATGGTGATCGCCGAAGTCATGCCCGACGGCCGGACCGAGGTCCTCGAACGGTTCCATCGCGCCGTGCGCTTGGGGCAGGACACATTCCGCCGCGGGCGTTTGGGCGGGCAGTCGATGCGGGCCGCGGTGGCGATCTTCCGTGATTTCCTCGAGCCCTTGAAGCTCTATCGCGTCGAAATGGTCCGCGCCGTGGCGACCAGCGCCGTGCGCGAGGCGAGCAACGCCGAAAACTTCCTCAACCGCCTCTTCATGGCCACCGGACTGAATGTCGAGGTGATCTCCACCTCCGAGGAGAGCCGCCTGACGGTCTTCGCCGTGCGCGAGGCGATGGGCCAGGCCCTGGACGCGGGCCGCGGCCTTACCCTGATCGCCGAGGCGGGAGGCGGCAGCACGCTGTTGACCGTGCTCGAGGCCGGCGAAATCGTCGCCTCCCAAAGCCTGCGCCTCGGCTCGATCCGCTTGCAGGAGACCCTGTCCACCAGCAGCGAGGCCCCGGAGCGGGCCGCCTCCCTGCTGCGCCATCACATCCAGAACGTCGTCGCCACGCTCCGCTCCGCGCTGCCGCTGGACCGCGTCCGGACCTTCGTGGCCACGGGCGGCGACGCCCGATTCGCCGGACGCCAGGTGGGCAAGGCGACCGCCTCCCCCGACGCCTACGTCGTCACCCAGGCCGCCCTGGACAAGCTCGTCGAACGCTGCGCCCGCCATTCCGCCGAGGAACTCGGAAAAAAGTACGGCTTGCCCTTCAGCGAGGCCGAGACGCTCGTCCCCGCCCTTCTCGTCTACCAGCATCTCCTCACCCAGACCCGCGCCAAACGCATGATCGTCTCGCATGTCTCCATGCGCGACGGCCTGCTCTTGGAACTCGCCCACCACGTGCGCGGCGTCGCCGACACCGCGCTGGTGCGGAGCGTGATTCGATCCGCGGAATCGATCGCGGAAAAATACCGGGTGGACTTGGACCACGCCCACCTCGTCGCGGAGACCGCCGTGCGGCTGTTCGACGAATTGCAGCCGGAGCACGGCCTGGAGGCCCGGCATCGCTTGTTGCTCCGCGTGGCGGGAATTCTCCACGAGGTGGGCTCGTTCGTCAGCAACGCCGCGCACCACAAGCACAGTTACTACCTGATCGCCAATTCGGAAATCTTCGGCCTCAACCGCGAGGCGGTGCAGATCGTCGCCCACGTCGCCCGCTACCACCGCCGATCCAGCCCCAAGCCGTCCCACCTGGATTACGTCGCTCTGCCCCGCGAATCGCGGGTCGTGGTGAACAAGCTGGCGGCCATGCTTCGAGCGGCCGACGCCCTGATGCGGACCCGCGGCCGGCAGCTCCCTCCGCCCCAGTTCGAACGCCGCGGCGATGAGTTCGTCATCCGCCTCCCCGGCGCCGGCGACCTTCTCCTCGAACGCCGCTCGCTGGCCGCCAAGGGCGATATGTTCGAGGACGTCTTCGGGATGACGCTCCGCCTGGAGGAAGGATAGCCGACGCGGCCGCGCGCCCGGCCCGCTTGCCGCTGTCCGCGCCCGCCGTTCAGATGCCGATCCGCCGGGGCCAGCCATCCTCCTGGTGCAGGAAGCCCACCCACAACGCCCCGTAGGTCGCCGTCAACAAGACCAGCAGATGAAGCAGATCGCCCCACCAAATCCGCTTGCTGTAGCCCTTGCCGGACAGATCGACCGGGGCCAGCGTCAACAGCGCCGGACGGCTGTAACAGGCGAGCGACAGGACATCGACCAGGCGCCGCACGGCGCCTAGTTCCTGGCGCTCCACGCGGGCCGCGCCGGAAGTTCTCCCGCCCGGCGGGGCACGGAGCGTCGCCACCACCGGAAGAAACGCCCGCGGCTGAGTCACCGGCGTCTTCACGTCCCCGGTGGCCACGGCGCTGAGCAAGATTTGCGGGAGCATGAGCAGAGGCAGCGCGGCGACGGCGGCCTCTTCGGTGCGCGCCAGGGTCGATATCAAAAGCCCCAGCCCCAGCCCGCAGGCGTACACCAACATCCCCACGCCGATCCATGCCAGCCAACCCACGGCCGCCAAGTCCTTATACACGTGCTCCGCTTCGGCGCCGAGCACCCCTTTCGCGCCCCAGCGCACCACCAGCGTCAACAGCGCCACCTGGACCAGTCCAATCGCCAGAAACAAGCCGATCTTCGCCCCCAGGTAGGCCTCGACCTGCATCCCGGCCAGGCGGTCGCGGAGGTACTGCCGCCGCTCGCGCACCAGGTCGCGCACCGAATTGTTCAATCCGAGCCAGATGGCGATTACCACCGTAAAGAAGAAGATCGGGTCGGCCCGGCCCGGGTTGTATTGCGTCAGCACCACCAACAGCCCCAGTGCCAGCGGTTGGCCGATCATCATGGCCGACAGCAACGCGTCGCGGCGGGTCATCGTCAGGCACCGCCAGCCGACGCGCCAGCACTGCGCGGCCCAACCGGCCGACTGGCCTTGATGCGCCCGCCGCCGCGCGCGAAGGAATTCCCGCCCCAGCGGCACGCTGTCCGGGCTTGGGAACTTCAGGTCCTCTTGGGGCAAGCCCGCAGGCCCGCCGATGTCGCCATCCGCCGCCGCGCCGCCAGACAGCCCTTGCCCCTGCCCGGCCGGCGCCGCGCCAGGCAAAGCCCCGGCGCCAACCGCGGCGCAGGACTGGTCGGCCGACGGCAGCGGGCCGCCGTGCTCCAGCATATCGTACAGGTCCGCCCACTCCCGGATCCCCAGCCCCTCGAGCAGATTCTCCGGCCGGCCCCAGAACGCCTGCCGGGCGACGTTTCCCTGCACGGCCAACACCAGCACGCGATCGAACATCCGCACGATGCCTACCGAATGGCTGGTGCACACGACCAGCGTGCCTTGCTGGGCGATTTGGCGGAGGTTTTCGAGCAGCCGGGCCTCGTTGGCCGGGTCCAGGCCGGTCGTCGGCTCGTCCAGCAGGAGCATCGCCGGCCGGCGGAGCAGTTCCACCGCCACGCTCACCCGCTTCCGCTGTCCGCCGCTGAGCACCGCCGCCGGCTTGTGGCGGTGCCCGCTCATCTGCACCAGCTCGAGCACCTCTTCGACCCGCTGGGCCCGCTCGGCCGCGCTGAGCCGTCCCAGACGCAACTCGGCCGCATAGGCGATGTTCTCCGCGACGGTGAGCGTATCGTACAGCAGGTCGTGTTGGGGAATATAGCCGACCTGCTGGAGATACTCCTCGCCCACCGCCTGGATCGGCTCATTGTGCCACAGGACCTGCCCGGCCGCCGGCGGAAAAAACCCCGCCATCACCCGCAGCAACTGCGTCTTCCCTACCCCGCTGGGGCCGAGCACGCCGATCAACTGTCCGGGCTGCATCCCCGCGCCCACGTTTTCGACCAGGCGACGGCCGCCCCGCTCGATGCCCACCCCGTCGAGCACCAGCCCGGCGGCGACCACCTCGGCCGGCTCCAGAGCGTCGGCCCGTACCCAATAGCAGATCTGCATCCCGAACCGCACCCGGTCCCCGGGCTCGAGGGCCTTCTCCACCACCTTGACGCCGTTGACGAAAGTGCCGTAGCGGCTCTCCAGGTCGCGGACGACCAATCGGCCAGCGGCCCGCTCCAATTGGGCGTGCCGCCGCGAAACGGTCGGTTCCGTCAGGCACAAATCGCACTCGGCCGAGCGGCCCACCACGATCGGCAACTCCGCAAACGAAATGCACCTGTCCTGTTGCGTCCAGCGTGCCACGGTCTCTCGGCTCCTTCAACCGCACATAGCCCCCGGACGATTGCCTCGGCGCCCGCTTGGCACCACCGTAACCGTTCACAGGCCGGGGACGGGCTCACTTTTCCGGCCGTTTCGGACAGTACAACGCGCCTGTCCGCTTGCCGGCAAACGTGAGACTGCCCGTCAACGGCCACTCCAAACCCGAGCATTGCTTTTGCGCCGGGTCGCCAACGTTATTTTGGCGGCTGCACGCGCAGTTTCGGCTCTCCACGCTCCAGGACGATCTTCCCCCCCGGTTCCCCCAAAACGCGGCAATGATACTGGATCTCCACGCTGGGTGTGGTTTCGAACCGGGCTTCGAAGAGCAAATGGTCGGTGGAAACCTCTTCGATCTGGCCCTTGGCGCTAAACTCCGCCTTCTCTACAAACCCGGCGCTGATGTTGTAATGCAGTTCGCCCCGAGGCGTGAGGCTTCCCAGCCGGCGCCCCGTGGCGTCGGATGCGTTGACCTGAAACGAGCCGCGGTCGATCTTCAGCACGGCGTATTGGCTGTCGCCTTGATGGTAATCTTTGGAACGTTCCACCGTGACCACGCCTCTGGGCCGACCGCGCCACGAAGACGGCAGCAAGTGCATGAACACGTGGGCCTCCACGTCCCAGTACTCGCCCGGCCGACTCTCTACGTCCGGCAGAAAATAGCAATCGGCCAGCACCGACAAGCCCTCCAAGTAGTTGCGCTCGTCGTCGGTGAGCTGGCAGTCGATCGGCGCAATTTCGGTTACGCCCTGGCCGTCCACGTAAGTCACCCGGAACTGCTTTCCCTCCAGCGAATCCGCCATCGCCCTCACTTGGTTTTTTTCTTGTTCCAGAAGTTCTCGCGTTCCTTTGTCCAATAGGGGATAAACGGCGTCCAGCGTCGCCATCACCACCGGCTCACCGACGCCGCCAAGCAGCCATTGGTCCAAACCACGCAAAACAGACGTGCCCCTCGGCCCCAGGTCGAACCGCACCTGCGCCGTGCTGAGTAGTTTGACGGCGCGGGATTCCACCACATGGTAGCGCAAGCGCAGCGTCTTGCCGTCGTTGTGCTCCACGGTCCGTCGCACCCGCGATTCAAAGACGTAGTTCAAACAACACTCCTCGCGAACCCCCCAATCCTTGTCCAGCACCGCCGTGTCCAGGCCTATCTTGACAGTCGCTTCATACGTCTTGCCGAGCTGAAGGATTTCCTTGATTCGCCGAGGATCGCCCACGGGCTTCGGAGGTTCTGGTTTTGCGGGTACGGGTTTTGCCGATTCCGGCTTTGCCGGTTCAGGCTTGTCGGGCGAGGTGCGTGTGCCCGCGTTGCCTGGAGCTTCCGGGGCCGCTGAACGGCGCTCCGCACGGTCCGACGCAACCTTCTCCCCGGACCCGTCAGTACGCCCCAAAACCAGGAATGCCCCGATCCCCAGCAAAGCCAAGAAGTTCAGTGCCAACAGGGCCACCACCACCGGATGGGCCCACCGCGAGCGACCCCCACGAGGTTGCATGACGCAGCTCCTTTGCAACGATGGAACGATGTCGACGGTCAAACTTGCCGAAACTCTCCGCTGCCCGGCCGTGTGTCGGCCGGCAAACGCTTGCGCTGTGCGCCCAGCGCGAAAGCCAAAAATGTGGTTCACAATTCCCCGGCCAGGCGTTTCCGAACCAGATCCGGCCGATGGTACGCTTTGACTTCCTCCAGCGATAGTTCTCGGCCTGTGCGTGGCTCCTCGAGCCTAACCAGATTCAGCGTGTCCGTTGAGCCGTCGTAGTCGTAATAACCCTGGGGCGTGATGGCCAGCCAGCCGCCGCTCCTAAAACGCCAAAGTTGTGCCAGCTCCTGCCCGGTGCCCGCGTCCCAAAGCCGCGACGAGCCGCCCCAAGAGCCGGTGAGCACCTTCCTTCCGTCCGGACTGAACGCCACGGACGCGACGCGGTCGGTATGCCCCTCGAACGTCCGCAACGGGTTGCCCGTGGCCACATCCCACAGCCTGGCCGTCTTGTCGAAAGAACCGGTGAGCACCTTGGTCCCGTCCGGACTGAACCGCACCGACCGGACCCAGTCGGCATGCCCCTGGAAAGTACGAATCTGCTTGCCTGTGACCGCATCCCACAGCCTGGCCGTCTTGTCCCCAGAGCCGGTGAGCACCTTGGTTCCGTCCGGACTGAAGGCCACGGACGAGACCCAGTCGGTATGCCCCTGGAAAGTGCGAATCTCCTCACCCGTGGCCGCATCCCACAGACTGGCCGTGGTGTCCCAAGAGCCGATGAGCACCTTGGTCCCGTCAGGACTGAAGGCCACGGACGAGACCCCGTCGGTATGCCCCCGGAAGGTGCGAATCTCCTCGCCCGTGGCCACATCCCACAGCCTGGCCGTGGTGTCCCCAGAGCCGGTGAGCACCTTGGTCCCGTCCGGACTGAACGCCACGGACGAGACCAAAAGGGTATGCCCCTGGAAAGTGCGAATCTCCTCGCCCGTGGCCGCGTCCCACAGATTGGCCGTCTTGTCCCAAGAGCCGGTGAGGACCTTGGTCCCGTCCGGACTGAACGCCACGGACGAAACCCAGTCGGTATGCCCCAAGAAAGTGCGAATCTTCTTTCCCGTGGCCGCATCCCACAGCCTGGCCGTCTTGTCCCCAGAGCCGGTGAGGACCTTGGTCCCGTCAGGACTGAACGCCGCGGACGAAACCCAGACGGTATGCCCCTGGAAAGTCCGCATCTGCTTGCCTGTGGCCGCATCCCACAGCCTGGCCGTGGTGTCCCCAGAGCCGGTGAGTACGTTCGTCCCGTCATGACTGAACGCCACAGAAGCGACCTCGGCCGTATGCCCCAAGAAAGTCTGCAACTGGTTGCCTGTGGCCGCATCCCACAGCCTGGCCGTCTTGTCGAAAGAGCCGGTGAGCACCTTGGTCCCGTCCGGACTGAACCCCACGGACCAGACCCCGGCGGTATGCCCATGGAAAGTCCGCAACGGGTTGCCCGAGGCCGCGTCCCACAGCCGGGCCGTGGCGTCCCAAGAGCCGGTGAGCACCTTGGTTCCGTCCGGACTGAACGCCACGGACCAGACCGCGAGGGTATGCCCCTGGAAAGTGAGAATCTCCTTTCCCGTGGCCGCATCCCACAGCCTGGCCGTCTTGTCCCAAGAGCCAGTGAGCACCTTGGTACCGTCCCGACTGAACGCCACGGATGCGACGCGGTCGGTATGCCCCTGGAAGGCGAGAATCTCCTTGCCCGAGGCCGCATCCCACAGCCTGGCCGTGTTGTCCCCAGAGCCGGTGAGCACCTTCCTTCCGTCCGGACTGAACGCCACGGACCAGACCGCGAGGTTATGCCCCCGGAAGGTGAGAATCTCCTTTCCCGTGGCTGCATCCCACAGCCTTGCCGTGGTGTCGTAAGAGCCAGTGAGGACCTTGGTCCCGTCCGGACTGAACGCCACGGATGCGACGCGGTCGGTATGTCCCTGGAAAGTCCACAACTGGTTGGAGGAGGCCGCATCCCACAGCTTGGCCGTGGTGTCGTAAGAGCCAGTGAGCACCTTGGTTCCGTCCGGACTGAACGCCACGGACGAGACCGGCCCCGCATGGTCCGACCATGGAAGCACTCTGGCGCGCGGCGGCGCTGGGGCCCGCCGCACGGCCCAGCCCAGCAGCAGCCCCACCGTTACCACCAACACGACCGCGGCGAAAGATGCAACCATCACCTTGGTTCTCGCCTCGGAGCGGGTCCACGCCTGCCGCAGCCTGGCCGCCCAACCTTCGCGGCCCGGGGCCTGGGCGACAACCAGCCCCGCCGGAACGTGCCCATCCAACTCCGCCAGCACTTCCTCGGCGGAGCCGAACCGCCCGGACGGATCAGGCGCCAGCAGTCGTTCCAGCAGCCGGTCGACGCCCGCCGGCACCGTCGGGTTCAGACGCGAGGCCGGCTGCCAGGCCCCCTGCGGGGCCCGGCCGGTCAACAGCTCGTAGAACATCACCCCCAGGCTGAACAGGTCGCTGCGTTGCTCGGGCTGTCCCAACCACTGCTCGGGGGCCATGTACTTCGGCGAGCCGAACACCAGGCCCGTGGCCGTAAGTTCCCCCTGGCCGCTGGGGGCGGTGGCCAGCCCCAGGTCGGCGATCTTGAGCCGGCCGTCTTCGCCCAGCAGGAAGTTGGAGGGTTTTACGTCCCGATGCACCAACCCCGCCCTGTGCACCGCCGCCACGGCCAAACACGCCTGCCGGAAAAGCGGCGCGGCAACAAACCACGGCAGCAGCCAGCCGGCTGCCGGCTGCCGTTCGAGGAGGATCTTCAGGCTGCCGCCGGGCATCCACTCGGTGACCAGCGCGGTCAGTTCGTCCCAGCGGCCGTGGCCGATCAGGCGGACCACGTGCGGGTGGTTGATGCCGCGAAGCGTTTCCAGTTCCTTTTCGAAGCGGCGGGCCATCGACTCGTCGCCGGCCAGATGGGAGTGCAGCAGTTTCACCGCCACGCGCCTGCCGGACGGCTGAAGCAGGCCCTCGAAGACCACCCCCATGCCGCCCTCGGCGGCAACGCACACCAGCTCCACTGACTCGGAGCGGACAGGCATGGACGTGGCTCGCGTTGGATCCGTCAGAAGGTTAACGGCCGAGATGCACGCCACGCCCGCCTGCGCCGTCTGGAAGACGATCAGCCGATGGCCGCAGGAGGGGCACGTTTGCGGCGTGGGGCGCGGGCCGGGCAGGTCGGGACTGCCGCACCGCGGACACTTCCGCAGCCAGCCGGCGGGTTTTGCCGGGCTGGGCTGCGCCGCTGCGGCCTGGAACTCGAACTCCGCCGGGCCCGCGTAAAACCGCACGCCCGGGGCCGGGCGAAGCTCGCGCACTTGCCGGCCGTCGGGCAAGATCAGCACCGCCGCCTGGTCCAAGCAGCGCAGCATCAGCCCGCCCACGCCGTCTTCCTCGAACTGGGCGTGATGGCGGCTCAGGCGCGGGTCGTCGATGGCGAAGGTGTTGTCGGCCGTGCGCCCGATGGACACCCCGCGTGCCACGTACACTTTGCCCGGCCCGTCCAAGCGGCAGAGGATCAGTTCGGCCTGTCGGGCCGCGCTGCTGCCCAAAGACGGGTTGCGATCACCGGTGCTCATCGCCAGCCTCGTGATGAGAAACGATCCGAGGACCGGGTTTCCCGCCGCGGGAGCCCGGGAAACAGTCCGGCTTGCGGCCGTTCTCGGTCAGTTTGCGCAAAGCCGGTCAAACCGTGGTTCGCCGCTTGCCAGGCTGCAAGGCCCGTGGGCAGCCCCGGACCAGGCCCGCGATCGGCCGCTTCGGGCGCCACCTCGGCCAAATCCAACGGTCACAGGGTTCTATTGTACTTGTTGGGGGTGCGATGGGAAGCGCCCGACGATTGCCTCGACGCCCGTTTTGCGGAACCGCAACAAAACGAACTCGGCCGCCTGGCATGGCTTCACGCGGATGCGTGGCATGCCGTCACGCGGTTTCCGCGGGTCGGCATGGCGGCGTTCCAGCATGCCGACGAAGACGACGGCATGCCGCACCGTTGACGATCTTGCGTGCCAAAACCCATCAGGTTACGAACGGTTCTCGATTCTTCCGCACCTCAGTTCCCTCTGTTCCCTCTTGTTGAGTACAATAAGCCCCGATGCCAAGGTCCTGAGCACGATCACCAAACCCTTGAACCATGGTGAGGCCCGCATGAGATTCCGCCCGATGACAGCGCTGAGCATCGTGGGGACTATTGCGCTCGCTCAACTGGCCGGGACCGCCGAACCGAGACTCCCTGCCCGGCCGAATGTCCTGTTCATCGCCATCGACGATCTGCGCGATTGGGTGGGCTATTTGGGCGCCAATGCGCAGGTGAAGACGCCGCATCTTGACAGGCTTGCGGCCCGGGGGTTGGTTTTCACTCGCAGTTATTGCCCCGCGCCGGTGTGCAACGGCTCGCGCGCGGCGCTGATGTCGGGGCTGCGGCCCTCGACCACGGGCGTTTACGAGAACAACGTGGACTGGCGGCGGGTCATCCCCGCCGAGGCGATCACCTTGCCGATCCATTTCAGACGGAACGGATACTATTGCGCCGGCGCGGGCAAAATCTATCACGGCGGTTTCGATCGCCGGAGCGACTGGGACGATTATCTCTCCCGGGACGGCCGCGCGGGGGAGGGCAAGGGTTCGGCCAAAGCCAGGCGAGGCAAGGGAGCCAAGATCGACGCCAACGCCGACGGCGGCGGCGTGGGCGGGATCCGCTTCCAGCCCCTGGAGTGCGACGACGAGGACATGCCCGACTATCGCACCGTGTCGTATTGCCTCGAACAACTCCAGCGCCCGCGCGACAAGCCGCTGTTCCTGGCCTGCGGGCTGGTCAAGCCGCACATGCCGTGGAACGTGCCGCGCAAGTATTACGACATGTATCCGCTGGAGCGAATCCAGCTTCCCAAGGTCCCCGAGAACGATTTGGACGACATCCCGCCGGCAGGCGTGCGCATGGCCCGGCCCGAGGGCGACCACGCGGCGATCCTTCAGTCGGGCCGCTGGAAGGACGCGGTGCAGGCCTACCTGGCCACGATCACCTTCTGCGACGCCATGGTCGGCCGCCTGATCGACGGCTTCGACAAGAGCCCGTATCGCGACAACACGCTGATCGTCCTCTGGAGCGACCACGGCTGGCACCTGGGCGAAAAGCAGCACTGGCGCAAATTCGCCCTTTGGGAGGAGGCCACGCGCGCGCCGTTGATCTGGGTCGTGCCGGGAGTGACGAAGCCGGGCACGGTGTGCCACCGCAGCGTGGATTTCATGCACATCTATCCCACGCTGTGCGATTTGTGCGGGCTTTCGACGCCCAAGCACGTCGAGGACGAAAGCATCCGGCCGTTGCTCGTCGATCCCAAGGCCCGGTGGGAGAAGCCGGCCTTGACCACCTACAAGTTCAAGAACCACGCGGTGCGGAGCGAGGACTGGCGGTTGATCCGCTATGCCAACGGCGACGAGGAGCTTTACCACAATGCGGTCGATCCGCACGAATGGACCAATCTCGCCCGCCAAAGCGAGCACGCGGCCAAGAAGGCGGAACTCGCCCGGTGGCTCCCCAAGACCGACGCTCCATGGCCGGAAGAGGCCATGGGCAATGCCAAGGCGAAGAAGCCGCAGAAGAAAGCGGCCAAGCGAGAGTCTTCACCCTGAACGGGGCGGCCCGATTCTGGAAACGATTCCTCGCCGTGCGACCTCGGGGGCGGGGCTTGACATTGCACCTTTCCTCCACGGGTTCGTGCTCCGAAACGTCAACCGTCAAGACCTACCCCCCATTCCTGCATAACTGCTGGCTCGAAGGCCCTCAGGCCTTGGCCAGTGCGTCGCGGTGGGCCCAGACCTTCTCGAACGCCTTGACGTATTGCTCGACGAGTTCGGGCACGGGCATGGTGAAATAGGGCAGGGAAATGCCGGTCGCGTTGGCCTGTTCGCAGCCGGGCAGGTCGGGAATAGCCGGCAGGTGGTGCCAATAGGCCGGATCGCGATACAACGGCAGCTTGTGCTGGAGCCGATACGACAGCGGCGCCGCCGCGACGCCTTCGGCCCGCAACGCCTTGACGCACGCCCGGCGCGACATGCCGGCCTTCTTCTCGTCGAGAAACAGGGCGTTCCAGGCGTAATGCACGCGTTTGACGTCGGGACGCGGCGGGGCTTGTTCGTAGAGGCCGGGCAGTTGGGTGATGCGGTCGTTGAGGCTGCGGAGCTGCGCGGCCCCCTCCTCGTTCCGCTGGATCAAACCGCGGAACTGGCACCGCAACAGCGCGGCGGCCATGGGGTGCATGCGGAACTTCAGTCCCAAGCCGGAACCAAAGAACTGCTTGTATCGGCTGTCGTCGGGGAAGGCGTGGGGCACGTCGTAGTGGCCGAAGGCCGTGCCTCGCTCGAAGTGATCGCGGGTCTGGTACACGGCCATGCCGCCCTCGATGCCCGGCAGGCACTTCGAGGCCTGGAAGCTGAACGCCGCCATCGCCCCCCAGTTGCCCGTGTACTTGCCCTTGAACATCGCCCCGTGCGCGTGGCAGGCGTCCTCCAGCACGATCAGGCCTTTTTCCTTGGCCCAGTCGCAGATCTGGTCCATCTCGCAAGGCAGGCCGATCCAGTGGACCGGCAGGACGGCCTTGGTGTTTTTGGTCAGTCGGCGTTTGGCGTCTTCCAGGTCGAAGTTGAGCGTCCTCGGGTGGATGTCGACGAAGACCGGCACCAGGCCGAAGATCCGCATCGGCACGATCGTGGCGAAAAACGTGTAGCTGGGGACCATGATCTCGCTCCCCGGCGGCAGATCGAGGGCGAAGAACATCGAGGTCAAGGCGCTGGTGCCGTTGCACTGGGCCTTGACGAAGGGATAGTTGAACCGCGTCTGCCATTCCTTCTCGAAGGCCTCGATCGGCGCGTAGTCCGGATGGCGCACCACATCGAGAACCGCCTTCTCTTCCTCGACGCCGTAGCGCGGCCAACGCCAGGCGTTGTCCGACGGGGCGGTCACGGCCTTCGGACCCCCGTTCAGGGCGAGCGTCTCGAGCTTGCGTGGGGCCGAATCGGCCGCCGTCGACGGGGCCGGATCGGCGGCGCACCACGCCGCCGCCATCGCCCCGGTGGATTGAAGGAACTTGCGCCGCGTCTCCGCCCGTCCTCTCGATTGCGTGGAACCCGGTTCTCGCTGCATGGCAACCACTCCGCCGAAGGAACCCGGAAGCCTCGGAAAAACACCGCTACGCCGGGCCATGATAGGCCCTCCGCGCGGGAAGCGTCAACCGGCTGGCTGGTCAGCGAAATGGATCGTTCAATGCACGAAGACCCGCGCCGTGCCGCGCCGCCGTTCGGCGTCGATCCGGCCCTCGAAGGGCCGTTGGACCGCGGGGGCCGCGTCGTCGCGGTCCGAAAAGGAACAAGCCCACGGTCCGCCGCCCGTGGGCTTGTTCGTTGATCCCTGCGCGCCGGCGCATCGGTTCTTCCGATCAGCCGTACGGTTTGAAGACGCCGGGCACGGGGATGGGGTAATTGCCGTCCTTATCGGGTTCGACGGGGGCCTTGGCGTCCCAGGCCAGCCTGGCGGGGAACTCGGTGGTGCCTTTTTCCACGGCCTCGTCCCACTTGACGACCTGGCCGGAGTAGGTGGCCATGCGGCCGAGGACCGCGGTCATGCTGCTGGTCGCGCCGTAGGTTCCTTCGTTGTACTTTTCGTTCTTGAGGATGGCGTCGATCAAGGCCCTGTGTTCCTCGACCATCGAATTGACCCGCTTGCCCTTATACTGCCATTCGGTCTTGCCCTTGATCCATCCGGCGCAGTTAGACTCGCCTTCGGTGCCGGCGACGGCCTCGGAGACGTTGTTCCAGCAACCGGGGATGTGGCGGCACTGGCTGAACAGCTTGGTGCCGTCGGCGTAGGTGAACTCGACGAAATGGTGGTCGAAGATCTGGCCCACCCCCTTGTTCGGTCCGGCGTAGCGCACGCTGCACCCGCCCATCCCGTTGGCCTCGACCGGGTGGTCGCCTTTGACCCAGTTGCACACGTCGAGGTTGTGGATGTGTTGTTCGACGATGTTGTCGCCGCTGAGCCAGCAGAAGTGGTACCAGTTGTGGACCTGATACTGCATCTCGGTCATGCCCGGCTCGCGCTTGCGAACCCAGATGCCGTCGCCGTTCCAGTAGCCGCGGAGGACCATGATCTTGCCGATCGCGCCGTCGTGGATCCGCTTGACGGTCTCGATGTATTCCGGCTGGTGGTGGCGCTGGAATCCGACGCCGACCTTGAGGCCCTTCTGATCGGCCAACTTGTTGGCCTCGACGAGGATCTTGTAGCCGGGGGCGTCGACGCAGCAGGGCTTTTCCATGAAGACGTGCTTGCCGGCCTTGATGGCGGCCGCGTACTGCTGGGGCCGGAAGCCTGGGGGGGTGGCGAGGATGACCATGTCGGGTCCGCAGTCGATGGCCTTTTGGTAGGCGTCGAGTCCAACGAACACGCGGTCGTCGGGAATGTCGGCCCGCTCCTTGAACTTGGCGCGGAGTTGCCGCGCGGCGTTCTTGGCCCGATTCTCGAACGCGTCGGCCACGGCGATCACCTTGACGGCCTCGTTGGCCTCGAGGCAATTGTCGGCCGCTCCGCTTCCCCGGCCGCCGCAGCCGATCAGGGCCACCTTGATCTGGCCGCTTCCGGCCGCGTGGGCCATCCGGGCGACGTTCAGCGTGCCGGCCAGGGCGGCGCCCGCCGCCAAGGCCGTGGAGCTTTTCAAGAATTCCCGCCGGGATGCCGTCGTTTTCGTGCTCATGCGATCATCCTCCTTTGGATCCGTGCGTGGTGAGTCGCTCAACAATCGAACGAGCCTCCATTATGGCAAGCCCGGCACCCCCCTGCAACCGCCTCGGCCGCGCGGCCGGGGTTCCCCTTTCGCGCCAAGGCCGCGGCCCCCGCGCCCTGCGCCGCGCGCCACGCTATATTGACGCTATGCCGGCGGGCGTCGGCAGGCCGGCGCGTGCGCGTCGGCGCCGAGAAAGAGCGTTGCCAGGAGGTCCGCGATGTCGAGGCATGGTGCGGCAGGGTCATGGGTTTTGTGGTTCGCCGTCGCGGCGCAAGCGGCCGAGTTTCGGCCCGCCGCCATCGAACAGTGCTTCGTCGCGCCGGACACCCTCGCGGTGGTGCGGTGGAAGGTCGAAGGCGGTCCGCCGCCGTCGCCGCCGCGGTACGTGGTTCGCGACTACGCCGAGAAGGCGATCGCCTCGGGCGAGGGAAGGGTGGCGGAGGCCGGGGCGATCGAGACGCCGCTCGAACTGCCGCAGGGCTTCCACGAGATCGAGTTTCCCGCGACGAACCAGCGGTTCGGCGTCGTCGCCCTGCCAGCATGGCAAGGCCCCGCGGAGGAGTTTTTCGCGATCGACGGGGCGTTGTCGTGGCTGGTGCGCGACGACGCGACGCGCGAGGGTCTGGTGCGGGTCGCCAAACGGAGCGGCATCCGGATGATCCGCGAGCGCCTCACCTGGGGCGCGGTCCAACCGAAGCCGGACCGCAACGACTGGGAAACGCCGTCGCGGTTCGATACGCTCCGCCGCGCCTGCGCGACGCACGGCGTCGAAGTGCTGGAGATGGCCCACGACGCCCCGGCCTGGATGGGCCGCGTGGAGAAATACCCCCAGGACCTTGTGGCGGCCGCCCGCTCCTGGCAGGCGATTGCGGGGCATTGGCGCCCGGCGTGGGGCGGGGTGGAAGTGTGGAACGAGCCGGACATCTTCTTCGGCGGCAACTTGCCCGCCGACCAGTACGTGCCGCTGGCCAAGGCGATCGCTTATGGAATGTTCGAGAAGCGCGTCGACGTCCCGCTCGTCGGCGGGGCGGTGGCCCATTGCAACCGCGAGTTCCTCGACGCGGCGGCCGAGAACGGCCTTCTGGATTGCGTCGACGCGTTCAGCTTCCACACCTACGGCCGCGCCATGGAAATGGAGGGATTGGTGGCCCGCTACCGGGAGTGGCTCCAGGCGCACGCTCCCTCCACGTCCGGTCATCGCGGCGAGCGCATGCCGCTATGGATCACCGAGTGCGGTCGCCCGTGGAAAAAAGGCCCCCCGCGCCCGCCCGCCGACCAGGACGCCGAAAGCGCCCTGGACATCGTCATGAAGGGCGTCGAGGCCCGGGCTTGCGGCGTCGCACGCTATTTCGCCTTCGTCTATCCGTTCTATGAGGAAAACGAGAACAATTTCGGGATGATGGACCGCCGGGCCACGCCGCTGCGATCCTTCGCGGCGTATGCTCAGATGATTCGGGCCCTGCATGGCGGCGCGTATGCGGGCGATTGGAAAACGGCGGATCGGGCGATCCGGCGGGCCCGCTGGTTCACGCGGCCCGCGGGCCCGGGGACGCCCGCCCGAGACCTGGTGGTGGTGTATACCGGCCGTCGCGACGCCAACGCCTCGGTGCGGTGGGACGCGCCGGTCGAGCGCGTCGAAGGGATCGACGGCCGCCGCCTGCCGCATGGACCCGGCTGGATCGGGGCGCCCGACGGGCTGGCCTACGTCTGGCTGGCGACGGACTGGCGTCAGGCCGTTGGTTCCCCGGAAAGCAAGGTCGATTCCAACACCGCCGCCATGCGGCTTTACCGCCTCAAGGCGGATCCGGTTCCGCGCCGTGCGCCGTCGCCGATCGTCCTGCGTTATCTCTACGATCCCGCCGTGGTCGAGCCCAAATCGGAAGGCTACCGGATCAAGGCGAAGCCGGCCGGCGCGCTGGCGTTGACCATCCGGGTATTCAACCTCTCCGACGAAAAGCGCACGGTGTCCTTCGCAACGAACCGGGCCGCCGAAGGGGCTTTGGCGTCGGCCGACAAGAATCCAACGCCCACGATCCCTCCCAAGTCGAGCGTCGATGTGACTTTGGAGTTCGACGCGGCGAGGGCGATTGCCCGCGAGGGCCGGTTCAAGGCCCTGATCAGCGCGACCACGGGATCTTCTCCCTCGACGAAGCTTCAACTCGTGCTCCGGTTTTTCGGCGAGGCCGAATGGGCGCCGACACTCCAGCGATTCAAGCATTGGGCCGCCTTGCCGATCCGCGAAATGTCCCGCTGGACGCCGAACATCGCCGGCAAGGGCACGATGCAGATGGATTCGACGCCCGAGGCCGCCTGGAGATTGAAGGCGATGTTCGGCGAGGGGGATCGCTGGGTGTATCCGTTTTTCCAACTGCCCGACCAGGTTCGATTGAACCAGCACGCCGGCCTGGTGATCCGCGCCCGTTGCCAGAAGCCGGCCGAGGTCCGGGTGTTTCTTTGGGAGGGGGACTCGGGCGTGGGCTACATCACGCCGCACCCGCTGATCGCCGCCGACGGTCAATGGCACGTGGCCGTGATCCGCTTCCGCGACCTCGTGCCCAGCATCGCCAACCGCCCCGACGCGAATGGTCGACTCGACCTGGAACTGGTCCGCCGCGTCTCCGTGGGCATGAACACCCGGCAGGCCGAAAACACGCTCGAAGTGAGCGATCTGGCGGTCGTTTCCGAGTAACCGTTTGCAGGCGGGGGACTGGCTGATTCTTCTTGCCGTTTCCGACACTGCCACGGGTCGTGCGGCATGGGCGGAGCGGGGGACTGGCTGATCGTTCGGGCCGTTTCCGACCGAACCGTGGGCCTGTCCCCTCAGCGGCTAGGGGGACAGTTCCCGCGAAGGGCTGCGGTTCCGATAAGCCCTGGCCTGGCGGCCCAGATGCCGGGGACTCTGTGGAACCGCGAAGCGGGCCCAACGGCGGATCGGTTCCGGGCCGGTTCGCCGGGCCGCCGGTCCGTGGGGCAGCGGCGCGCGGTTGCCGGGCGGGTTCGGCTCGTGATAGCATGGCGGTTTGCGTGAGGGTGTTTGGGGGCGGGCTGGGAGGCGCATGGGGTCGGTCAGTCACATTTCGCTGCGGGGCGTGGAGGTCAACAACCTTCGGGGGATCGATCTGGATCTTCCCCATCGGAAGCTGATCGTGTTGTGCGGGCTGAGCGGCAGCGGGAAGAGCAGCCTCGCCCTGGACACGCTTTACGCCGAGGGACAGCGCCGCTACATCGAGAGCTTTTCGGCCTACACGCGGCAGTTCCTCCAACGCCTCGAACGTCCCACCGCCGACCGGATCGACGGAATCCCCCCGGCGATCGCCGTCACCGGCTCGCACGCCACGCGATCCAGCCGCTCGACCGTCGGCACGGCGACCGAAACGACCGATTACCTGCGGCTGTTGTACGCCAAGATCGGCCGCGTGGCGTGCCGGGGCTGCGGCCGGGAAGTGCAGCGCGACACGCCTCAGTCCGCGGCCGAAATGCTCCGCGCCTTGCCCGACGGCACGCGACTGCTGATCGCCTTTCCGATCGCCCCTGGTCCGGAAAACGATCTCGCCGGCCTGGCCGCGACCCTCCGCGAAGACGGCTTCGTGCGGCTGGTGGTGGGCGATCGGACGGTGAATCTTGCCGACGAGCCCGACCTCGATCTGGCGGCGGCGGGAGCGGCGCCGGGCAATGGGCTATACGCCATCGTCGACCGCCTGACGGCCCGCCACGCCCCCGACGCCCGAGTGCGCGACTCGCTGGAAACCGCGTTCGCCAAGGGGCGAGGCCGGTGCTCGGTGTTCGTGGAGGAAACCGAGGGAGCCGGGCCGGACGGAGTCCCCCGGGGAGGCCGGCGCACGATCGACGGACGCCCATGGCGCCGCCTGGGCTTCAGCGCCGCTCTGGCGTGCGAGGACTGCGGTTTGGAATACGCCCCGCCCGAGCCCCGGCTGTTCAGCTTCAACAGTCCCCTGGGCGCTTGCCCGCAATGCGAGGGTTTCGGCAACGTGATCGACCTGGACATGGATCTGGTGGTTCCCGACCCGACCAGGTCGATCCGCGACGGGGCGATCGCCCCGTGGAACACACCGGCCTATGCGCACGAGTTGGAGGAGCTGCTGGCTTTGGCGCCGGATTACGGGCTTCCGGTCGATGTCCCTTTTCGCCAGTTGGAGCCCCGGCACGTGGAGTTGATCGTCCAAGGCGTGCCGGAGCGGAATTTCGGAGGGCTGCGAGGGTTTTTCGCCTGGCTGGAGCGGCGGAAGTACAAGATGCACATCCGCGTTTTCTTGAGCCGGTGGCGCAGTTATCGGCCGTGCCCGGCCTGCCACGGGGCCCGCTTGCGGCCCGAGGCCCTCGCCGTCCGCATCGCCGGCAAGAGCATTGCCGACGTGGCGGCGATGAAGGTGGCCGACGCGGCGGCCTTCTTCCGCGGCTTGAGCCTGTCGGATTGGGATCGCCAGGTGGCGCGCATGGTGCTCGATCAGGTCCACGCCCGGCTCGGCTATCTGGAGGCGGTCGGGCTGGGATATCTGACGCTCGACCGGACGCTGCGGACGTTGAGCGGCGGCGAGGTCCGCCGCGTCGCGCTCACTTCCGCCCTGGGCTCCAGCCTGGTGAACATGCTCTATGTCCTGGACGAGCCGTCGATCGGGCTGCATCCCCGCGACATCCGCCGGTTGATCGACGCCATCCTCGGCCTGCGCGATCGCGGCAACACGGTGGTCGTGGTCGAGCACGAAGAAGCCGTGCTTCGCGCGGCGGATGAGGTGATCGAGATTGGTCCGGGGGCGGGGGAACGGGGAGGGAAGGTGGTCTTCCAGGGCCCGCCCCGCGACATGGAAAACGCGCCCCAGAGCCTTACCGGCGACTACCTGGCCGGCCGGCGCGGCATCGCGGCGCCGGGCCGCCGCCGCAGGCCGGATCACGGTTGGATCCGCCTGGCCGGGGCGCGGGGCAACAACCTGAAGAACCTCACGGTCGAGTTTCCGCTCGGGCTGCTGTGCGTGGTCACGGGGGTGAGCGGATCGGGCAAGAGCACGCTGGTCCAGGACACGCTCTACCCGGCCCTCTGCCGCCGCCTGCGCAAGGACGCCCCCAAGCCCTGCGAGTACGACGACGTGTTCGGCGACGGCCAGATCGACGACGCGATCATGGTCGACCAGAGCCCGATCGGCCGCTCCCCGCGCTCCAATCCCGTGACCTACCTCAAGGCCTTCGACGAAATCCGCGGCGTCTTTGCCGAGACCGTCGAGGCCCGCACGCGCGGCTACACGGCCAGCCACTTCAGCTTCAACGCCGAGGAGGGGCGATGCAGCGCCTGCAAAGGCGAGGGGCACATCGCCATCGACATGCAGTTCCTGGCCGACGTCTACATGAAGTGCAGCCAGTGCCGCGGCACGCGCTATCGCGACGAGATCCTCGGGGTGACCTACCGCGGCCGGAACATCGCCGAGGTGCTCCAGATGACCGTGCGCGAGGCGTTCAGCTTCTTCCGCGGTTCCCCCAAGGTCCAGGCGAGGCTCAAACGGTTGATCGACGTGGGCCTGGACTATGTGCGGCTGGGCCAGCCGGCGAACACGCTTTCCGGCGGCGAGGCCCAACGATTGAAGCTGGCGGCCTACATGTCGGCCGCCAAGCGCGGACGCTGCCTCTTCCTGTTGGACGAGCCGACCACCGGCCTGCACTTCGCCGACATCGTGCAGCTTCTCGACTGCTTCGACGCCCTGCTGGCCGTGGGCCATTCGTTGATCGTCGTCGAACACAATCTCCAGCTCATCAAGTCGGCCGACTACGTGATCGACCTCGGTCCCGGGGCCGCCGACGAAGGCGGACGCATCGTCGCCCATGGCACGCCCGAAATGGTCGCCAACACCCCCGAATCGATCACCGGGCGCTACCTGGCCGAGGTCCTTCGCGCGGACAAGCGGTCCGCGAACTCGGGCCACTAGGAAATCGGGCAGCCGTTCACAGGCCGGGGACTGGCTTGTTTTTCAGGCCGTTTCGCGCCGAACATTGTGCGTGTCCCCTTACCGGCCAGGGGTACAGTCCCATTGTCGCGGACTTCGCCGCGACAATCGGGACAGTCCCCGTGAACGGTTACCCGCGGCGCCGCTTTTTCGGGACGGCCTCCTGGCGAACCGGTCAGGCTATCGATAGCCGAGCCTGGTCAGCTCCACGACGCGATCGACTTCCTTGCTGGTGATGATGGCGGCGCCCGCGTCGATGTTGGAGGGCCGAATGCCGAACCGGCAGAACAGCGCGAGTTGCACGACGGGATAATAGCCTTGGATGTACGGCTGCTGATCCGTGGTCATCCGGATGACCCCCTTCTGGATCAGGCGGAGGATCTCCGGCGCGAGGTCGAACCCCGCCGCGCCGTAGCCTTGGCCGGCGAAATCCCGCTCGATGGCGCGTCCGGCCGCCTCGGTGTCGGTCAGTCCGGTGGCCAGCACGAAGCGGATGCTCGCGTCGGCCTTCAACTCCCGCGTGACGACTTCGATCGCCTTCGGCGGATCGTTCGTCGTGCAAACCACCTTCCAGGGGATGCGATGCCGGGCGAGCACCTCCTGGATTCCCCGCATCCGGTCGTCCAGCGACGAGATTCCCACGTCGTGCTGGGTGATGAGCACTTTGGTGTTGGGTGGGATCGAGGGGAGGGCCTGGGTCGCCAAGGCCCGGCCGGCCTTGAGATAATCCTGGCAAACCGCGGCGAGGCGGGCGTTCGGCGTGCTGTGGTCGTCGACGTTGAAGGCCACCACGGGCACCCCCCGGCCCACGGCCTCGGCCACCACGTCGTCGAACGCAGTCGGGTCGATGATGTTCAACGCGATGCCGTGGTAGCCGTCGGCCACGGCCTTGCGGACCATCGCGGCCTGGGCCTTCACGTCGACGCCCTCGGTGCCGGTGAACTCGCAGCGGACCTGCATTGCCCGCGCCGCGTCGGTCATCCCCTTCTTGACCGGACGGAAGAACGCCTCGTCCCGGCAGCAGGTGATGAAAAGGAAGCGAAGCTCGTCGGGTTGGGCCGGCGGCGGCTCGCCGACGGCCGATCCCAGCATCAGCGCCCCGCTTGCCACCATCCAGGCCAGGGTCTTCATGGGCAAGGTCTCCTCCCGCCGGGGCCGGCGGGCGCTTGGCGCGTCCGTCACTTCTTGCTTTCCGCCGCGGGGGCGGGCGCCGCGGGGGCCCCGCCCGACTCCTGCTGGTACTTCTGAATCGTGTCCATCAGGACCTTGTACTTTTCGACCATGTCGGGCCCACTCAGTTTCTCGTTGAGCACCAGCGCCGACTTGAGCAACTGAATTGCCTGGGTGCAGCGCTCCTGGACCTTTTCCTGGGTCTGATAGGCCTGGGCATAAAGGCACCAGGCCGCGTTGTAGATCACCTCGTAGTATTCGGGCGGCTTTTTGCGCATCGACTGGAGGAAGTTGCGGATCCGCGTCCACTGGGCGATGGCTTCCTCGTAGGTGGTCGGGTCTTGCTCCGCCCTGGCCTGGAGGCAGCGGCCCAGCTCCAACTGCGGTTCGAGCGACCGCGGATTGTCGGCGGCCAATTGGCGGGCCTGGTCGATCGCTTCCTGGAACTTGCCGGCGGTGCGGAGGAGTCCGATGAGTTGTGCCCGGGCGCGGGTGGCGGCGCGCTTGTCCACGTCCGGCGTGTCCAACACGCGTTGGAAAAGCTGGGTCGCCTCGGCGGCCAGGCCGACGTTCACGCACAGGTCGCCCAAGGCGATCAGGCCGAACACGGAATGTTCCTTGCGCGCGGCGAGTTTCTTGAGCACATTGCCGATCATCGTCTGAGTGCTCTTGAGCTTGGCGTTGGCGGTTTCGGCCGCCTTGGCGTCGCCCGAGGCGTTGGCGCGCGTGGCCTCGGCCTCGTCGGCCTTGCGCTGCTCGTCGAGGGCGCGGGCGAAATCGACGAGCACGGCGTTGACCCCTTGCTGGTCGGCCCCGAGGTCCGTCAGAAGGATGCCGACTTCGCTGGCCCGGGCGACATCGCCCAGCCCGAGCGCGGCCTGGAGCGCGGCGCGAAAGATCCGCACCGTGGCTTCATCCAGGGCCTGCGGCTTGGCGGCCTTGATCTGGTCGACCAGCGGGCGGAGCAGGTCGGAGGCTTCCTTGAACTCCTTGGCTTCGAGATGGATCAAGGCCACCAGCAGTTGGCTTTCGACGTGCTGCGGCGAGAGCGGGCGGTTCGGGTCGGCGGCCTTGCGGAACCGCTCCAGGGCTTCGACCGCCCGCTTCACCGCCTCGGCTCGATCGGCCGCCAGCTTTTCCGGGTTGGCGCCTTGGCGCTTGGCGTCGGAGTAAAGGACCCAATAGGTCCTGGCGGCGAGGTATCGGGCGAGCGGGTATCGCTCGGACTTGGGATTGACCTTCTCGAAGACGTCGAGGGCCTCCTTTACCTGGCCAGAAGCGAGTTTGATCTGGGCGATGGCCATGCGGGCGTCGTCGGCGGGGGGACGGCCGGGCCAGGTCTCCTCGGCCATCTTGCAGAACGTTTCCAGTCGTTGCATCGCCGCCTGCCGCTGCTGGGCGTCGCCCGCCGAAACCACCATGCTCAGCGCCGCCTCCACGCCTAAGGACGCGGCCGTTTCGGCCGCCGGGGCCGTCTTGTCCTCTTGGATGATCTTTTCCACTTCGGCCAGGCACTCTTGCATCTTGTTCTCTTCGTAGAGCTTGCCGGCGGTCATGACCTTGGCGTTGGCCAGCGCCTGGCGCAATTCGGCGATTCGTTTCGGGTCCTTGGTCTTGGCGTCCGCGGCCATCTCCAAGGCCCGGCTGTAAGCCGCCACCGCTTCCGGCCACTGGCCCACCGACGCGGCGGCTTGGCCCATCGCCGCCGCCTCCTCGAACGTCTTGGCGTCCTTGAGGTTGCCCGCCTCGACCTTGGCGTATTTCTTGCGCAAGGCCCAGGCTTCCTGCTGGTACGGGCTGGGCACGTTGACCATGTCGTTGAGCAGGGCCACGGCCTCGGCGGTGAGCTTGTTCTTGGCCGCCCCGGTCGCCTTGGCGGCCTGATCGAGCCGGGCCTTCGCCACCTCCAGGGCGATCCCCTGGTAGCCTTCATAGCGCCTCGACTTCCGGCTGTAGTCCTTCAGCCAGGCGAGCGCCTCCTCGAGGAACCGGTCGGCGTCCTTGCGCGCGATGATGGTCAGGTAGAATTGCTGGACTTGGGCGAAGAGCGGGTCGAGCACCCTGTCGGCGGTGTTGGGATTGGGGCCCGGATCGTTGGCGAGGACCTCTTCGTAAATGTCCTGCGCCAACTGGGTGTCGCCCAATTCGTCGGCGATCTTGCCGTGCCACATGTGGGCGTACAGGCCGACCACGTTCACCTGGCCCGAAGCCGTCACCCGGTTGGCCTGGTAAATGTCGTCCAGTTGCTTGGCCGCGCTGGCCAGCAGGGCCTTGCGCGCGGCGGCCTGGCTGGGATCGTCGTAGGTTTGGGCCGTGTAATAGTCGGCCATGGCGGCCTGGAAGCGGGCGTCGAGCAGGCTTTGTTCGATGTGGGCCCGTTCCTCAAGGGCGGCCTTGGCCTCGCGGTCGGCGCGCCCGCCCCGCTTCGGCTTGGCCTCAACCGCCGGGGCGGCGGCCAAGCGCTTCTGGAGGGTTTCGACCGCTTGCTTCAGACGCGGCCGGGCATTGTCGAGGGCCTTGCGGGCCTCGGCGAGGTGTCGCGCCTTCTCCGCCGCGTCCGTCGCCGCGTGCCCTGCTCGGAGATACTGCAATGCCCGGTCGATCGAGAAGGCGCCCGCCGAAACCAAGGCATTGACGGCTTCCGGATGCGTGGGATTCTCCTGAAGGAACTTGTCGAGGTGTTTTTGGGCCTCGGCCATCTGTTCCTCGAAGTCCTTGGGATTGAAGGCCCGATTGGCCGCGCCGCGCAGGCTTTTCGACATCTCCAAGTCCCAGACCGCGGCGACCTCGGGCGCCAACGGCTGCTGCTTGAGCATGTTGAGGTACTCCACGGCGATGTCGTGGTAGCCTTTTTCCTGAAGCGCGTGGACAAACTCCAGCGGCCGGACCTCGGCGGCCGGGATTCCGCCCGCCAGAACGAACAAGCACGCGAAACCGAAACACGTCGCAATGAAGGTTCTCATCCCTGTGGCCTGTTGCACGAAGATTGCGTGGTGGAGCGAATCCGCCGGGGCGGCCCGGTTCGGCCGCCGCCGTCGGCAGCGGTCCCCGACGAGATTGACATAATGTCTCGCACGGCGGCGGTCAAGCGGCGGCGCGGTTCCCGTTCGGGCACGTTCCTTACACTTGGGAATGCAGGGCCGCCGCGCTGGACAAGCCGTTCATTTCTTGGCGGCGGGCGGCGCGGACTTGGAGGCCTCGCCCGGCTTGGGCGGAGGCGGCGAGGGCTTGGGCGGCGGCGGGGCCGGCTTGGGCGGCGCGCCGGATCCCGTCTCGCCCCCGACCAACGATTTCACCGTTTCCGTGTTGTCCAGTTTGTACAGCGGCAGGTATCGGTAATAGACCTCCAACGTCAGCGTCGCCAGACTCGTGACCATCAACCGCCCGCCCGGCTCGCCCCAAGCGTCCTTGGTGGGCTTGTCCGGATCCCAACTGCCCATCGCGCAGTTGTTTTCCTTGCACTGACTGTCCACCAGCACCTTGCGCATCCGCCGATTCCAGTTGTCCCAATCCGGCCCGCTCACGTTGTGCATGACCTGGGTCGCGTAATACCAGTAATAAAGATTGCGCCCGCCCGAGTCCGGCATGTTCCGCAACAGCAAGCTGACGCCCTCGGCCATTTGTGGATCGGTCCGCCGCATCCCGCCGTATTGGAGGCAAAGCAGTCCGACGGAGGTCATCGAGGGGGTGGGGTTGGCGTCGGGCGTGTACGAGAACAGGCCGCCGTTGCCTTTGGAACACGACTTGAGGAACCGATAAGCGCCGTCGAGGGTTGCCTTGTTGACCTGGAGGCCGGCCATCTGGGCGCTTTTCAGCGCCATGACTTGCCATCCCACCACCGAGGTGTCGCCCGCCTCGCCGGGCGTATAGCGCCAGCCCCCGGTGCTCGGGTTTTGGGCGGACTGGATGAACAAGATGGCCTGCTGGGCCGACTTGCCGATCATCTTGCTGTGCGTCAGCCCGTAAGCCTCGCAAAGCGTGATCGTGGCCAGGCCGTGGACGTACATCTGCGGCGGGCTGGCGCCGGAGAGATCCCCGCTTCGGGCCTGGTTGCGCATCAAGAAATACAGTCCCTCGTACACGTTCTTGCGATAGGGGCCTTTGGTTTCGTGCGTTTGGCCAGCCGCCAGAAAGGGCAGCAGGGCCAGGGCGGTGCCCGCCGCCCGGCCGGCATAGGTGCCCGGCCCGGTGCAACTGGGATCCTTGCATTGGCGGCGATAATCGCTCAGTCCCCAACTACCGTCGCGCGACTGGTGGCGGGCGAGCCAGTTCAGCGCGGCGCCCACCGCCCGATCGCCGCTCTTGGTTCCGCCGTGGGCCCCCAGCGATTTCTTGGCCGCGCCGCGAAATCCGAAACCCGACCCGCCGCTTCCGGGCTGATTGCCGAAACCGGCGCCGCCGCCCACCCCGCCGCCGCCGCGCCGGGCGGAGCCGGAGCCCAGACCCATGATCGTGAATCCGCCGCCCAGGCCGCCCAATTGCGGCCCACTCGAGGAACCCCCGGCGAATCCCCCGCCCGAACTCGTCAGGTCGATCGCTTCCGGGGCCTTGATTTCCGGCGTCTTGGTCAGAGAGAGCGTCTCGGTCGTCAATTCGAGGTTTTCGGTCTGCGTCTCGCCGATCTCGAAGCGTTCGATCTGCGGGGTTTGCAATTCCGGATCGACCTTGGCCTCTTCAAAGCTGGGGGCCTCGCCCTCGATGGGCCGTCCGACCTCGTGAGGGATCAACATCAGCGCGGCCATCAGCAACGTATGGAAGACGAAGCTGGCGGCCCACCACGCCCCCTCCTCGCGAACCCATTCGCCGATGTGCTCCCCGATTCCGCGCGGAGCGGCGTGCCGGGCCGGGGCCGCCGCGGCGGGCGCGGGCTTGGGGGTGACCGAAACCGCGGTCGGGGCCGGACGATCCGACGCGGCCTTCTGTTCCGAACCGGCAGCCGACATGAGGGAATACTCCGCGAACGATGCCGGGCAGCGCCCGTACTGCCTACCCAAGACAGAGACGTTCCCCCATGGCGGTGCCTGAATCCAAGGGAGATGGATCGCAGGGGAGGCGGCCGTTCCCGTCTTGGTCCTCCCCCTTATTATCCCCCGCCAGGACCATCTTCGTCAAGCGGATGGGTAAACGGACCGGCGGCGTCTCGAACCGGTTTGCCATTGCCTCCCGGCGTCTCGGGAGCGACGGCCGCCGAGTTCGGCGGCGTCGCGTCGTCCGGGGCGGCCGCGGCCTCCTCGGCCTGGTCGAACCACGCGTCCAGCGAGGTCGCCGCCGGCCGGGCGTGGAGCACGGGCCGGACGCCGGGCCGACGCCGCTTGGGCCGCACCACAAGCCAAAGCAACTGCAACCCGATCACCAGCACGAAGCCCGCCACGGCCAGGACCGTCCACGAGGCCTCCCAGTGCTCGCGCGGCGGCGAGGGCGTTTGGATCCAGATCACGCGCCCGATCAACATGGGCGCCGCCAGGGGCGGGGCGTGGGGCTTGGCGTTCGCCTCGTGATAGCCCTGCAATTTGAAGAAATAGCCGACGAACCGGACGCGTTCGTTGATGCGGCTCGCGGTGGGCATCCCTTCGGGCAATCCGACCACGATCGCGGCATACAGCCAGGCCCCCGAGTCGGTCGTCACGCCCCAGATCTCGTACAGGTCGCTCCCGTCCGTCGCCCGGTACTCGGTCGGCCGGACCAGCTTGGCGTCGAGCACGAGTTCGACCAACGCGCCGCGGTGTTTGTCGGGCGAGAGCATGAAGTCGTTGAAGGTGAGATCCTTGCGGGCCCGCCGCCGCATCAGCGAGATCGGCTGATTGACCACCCATTGCACGACCCGCTTGTAGGCAAACATCTCCTCTTCCTGGATTTGCAGCGTCTTGTCGGTGATCGCCTGGAACTCGTCGTGGATGGCGGCCCGCTCTTCCGGATCCTCGTCGGTCGGCCCCTTGGGGACAAGCACCAGGCCGGGTTGGTCGGCGCGGTTGGCCGCGGCCTCGGGTTGGGAATGGGGATCGGCCGGCGCGTCGGCAACGGCGTCCGGGCTGGTGTCGGCGGCAAGCCACCGCCAGGTATTCGGGTCCCTGGCCCGAACGATCAGCATGTAGAGCACGGCCAGCAAGAGGAGCATCGAGAGGATGCGCATCCAGTCCGACGAGCGAAATCCGCGCGGCGGTGGGAGACGGGAACGGCGTCGCATGGGTTCGCCTCTCGGTGCTGCCCGGTAAGTCCTGGATTCGCTGCGATCCCTCGCAACCGTTCACGGGGACTGTCCCGATTTTCGCGGCGAAGTCCGCGAAAATGGGACTCTCCCCCTTGGCCGGTCAGGGGGCAAACGCATTTTTCGGCGCGAAACGGCCCGAAAAACGCGCCAGTCCCCGGCCTGTGAACGGTTACGATCCCTCGTCGCCCGGGATCAGGCCGAAGGAGGCCGGAAGCGGCCACAAGGCCCCGGTCGCCCGTCCCAATGCCGAGGAGGCCGGCGTTCAGCCCCCGGCCGGCATTTCCACAAAGCTCAGTTTCGAGAGCTTGGAGCCGTCGCGAAGCCGTTGCCGCGTGCAGACCTCGATCACCCGCATCAGCTCGTCGTACCGCAGTTCCTGCCCGACCTGGATGATCACCTGATCGTATTCCGTGTTGGCGAACACGGTCTGAAGCTTGTCGTCCAAGGCGCGGAGGTTGCCGATCGGCGTTTCGTCCACGGCCAACTGGGCCACGGAGCCGTCCTTGTTCGAGAACACGCTGACGACCAAGGTCGTCGCCGCCTTGGGCGGTTCCTTCATGTTGAAGTCGGCGCCCGCCTTCTGGCTGCCCGAACCGGCAATCGCCATCGGCGGCGGGAGGCGCAGGTTGACCTGTCCCTCGACCGGCGCGGGACGGAAGGTCAAGATAAAGAAGGTCAGCAACTGGAACGCCATGTCCAGCATGGCGGCCAGATTCAGCTCGACTTCCTCGCCCGATTTGCGTCTCTTGCGTCGGCTCACGGCTGCTGGTTCCCTGAAGCCCCGGCCGGGACATTTTTTTCCGGGCGTGTTCCGAGGTTGCCCCCTCGCCCGAATCGTTTCCTTTGCGCCGCGTTGGCGTGCGACGGGAGGGGCGAATCTGGTCGCCACCTGCCCGCTTCGCCGCCCCGGCGGAGCTATCCCTTGCCTTCCTCTTTGTTCATCGCTTTCAGCGCGAATTTGCGGAAGCCATTGAGCTGGCATTCCTGAATCACGCCGTTGAGCAGTTTGAACGGCGTGCTCCGATCGGCCCGGATGACCACCGTCGTGGGAAGCTCGTCGCCAAACTTCAGGTCCGGCTGGGAGCGCTGCGCGCCGATCAGGGCGGCGGTGGCCTCGCGCTGAATGTATTCCTTGACCGGCATCGGCCGGCCGTACACGTTGATCTTCCCCTCTTTGTCGATGTTGAGGATCAACAGCGACTCCTGGCCCTTGGTGTCGACGGGCCTGGCGCTGCCGACCACCGGCAGCCGGAGCGAGAGGTCCAGGGACGCCGATTTGAAATTGATGACCAGCATGAAAAAGGTGATGAGCTGGAACACCATGTCGAGGATCGGCGTCAAATTCGGTTTGCCTTCTCCGCCTTCAAGCTCGGACATACGCTTGGCCTATCCTCTTCCAACCGGGGGCCCGTCGCGCCGAGGCTGCCGCCGCGCCGCGGGCCCGCGCCCCGTCTCCCGCCTGGCCCCCAATGCTCCCTCGTTGCCTCGCTCACTCCGCCTTCGCGGCCGCCTTGGGCGCGGCCGCGCCGGTCGCCGGTCCCTTGGCCCGCGCGGCATGGGCGAAATGCCGCACGAACTGATCCGCTTCCAGGGCGGCCGAGGTGGAAATCGTCGACACGCGGTTGCGGAACAAGGAGAAGAAATAGATCGCCGGGACCGACAACGCCACGCCCTCGAACGTCAACAGCAACGCTTCCGAAATCCCTCCGGCCACCTCGCTGGCCTTCATCTGCACGTCGCTTCGGGCAATGACGCTGAAGCTGGCGATCATCCCCTTGAGCGTGCCCAACAGCCCGATCATCGGCCCCAAGGTCCCCAGCACCGCCAGGATGCTGATCCGCTTCTCCATGTCCACGGTCATCGATTCGGCGGTCCGTTCCATCACGTCGCGGGCCTCGGCAAGACCGTTGGGCAATTCCCCGATCCCCGTGCTCACCAGGCGGCCGAAGAAGGAATCGTCCTCCTTGACCAGCGTGAAGATGGCCTTGAAGTCCTTTTGCTGGAGCAATTCCTGGGCCCGGGCCAAGAGATCGGGCGGGACGGCGACCTCCATGCGGAGTTCCCAAAACAGGCGGCAGACCGTGGCGACGAAATAGATCGAAAGCAGCAGGATGAACAGCCCGATAAAGCCCGAAGACTCGATGAACCAAATCAACCACGGTTTCTGCTTGACGGCTTCCCGGGCCTCGCCGGCGGCAGCCTCGCCTTCCGCGGGGGCCGCGGCGGCCGCGGGAGCCGCCGCCTCCTCGGCGGCTTGAGCGGGCAGAAGCCAACCCGCGCCCCACGCCGTGAGCAAAACCGCCGCCAACACCAACCAAGGCATTTTCCGCCCGAAACTATCGCCCGCTTGACACATGCGATCACCCCTTGCGCCGAATCGACCTCGCCTCGCCCGACCCGGTTCATCCGCGTAATCCGGGTCACTTTTTCAGAATACCTGAACCTCCAGGGCAGTTCAAGCAAGGGGCGCACGGCCGTGTCGGGGTTTCGCGAAAGGGAGGCGGCCAAGGGGACCGCCCGCGCCAAAAATACGGCCTGAGAGGAATGTGCGGCCCGCCCCCGATGTGTTGGGAGGTTCGGGCATCCATCCGCGGCGTCGCGCGTTGACAGGGCCTTTGCGGTTGGCGAATAATCCAAATAGGGCGCCGAAGGGACGCCGCAGCGACAAACGAGAGGGGCTCATGCTGGGACGACTTACCGTGATCGCCGGTCCCGATCAGGGGACCGTCTTCGTCATCCCGGAGGGCGCTCCGTTTCTCATCGGGCGGGGCCACGCCACGGCGACCCAGCTTTCCGACCCTTGGGTCTCCCGCTCGCATTGCCGGATCGACACGGTCGGCGGGATGCTGCGTCTGACCGACGTGGGCAGCAAGCGGGGAACGTTCGTCAACGGCCAGCGGATCTTCGACTGCGAATTGCGGTCCGGGGACGCCATCCGGATTGGCACCACGGAACTCCGCTTCGAAGCTGAACCGGCCGATGGCCCGGCGTCGCGGCGCGGTCTTGTCGCCGGTTCCGCGTCCCCGCTCGCCGCCGCCCCCCTGCCATTGAGCGAATTGGCGGGCAGACGGGTGGCGCATTTCACGATCCGATGCAGTCTGGCGACGGGGGCCACGGGCGTGGTCTTCCTCGCCGCCGACGAGGCGCACTATCGCAACGTTGCCTTGAAGGTGCTTTGGCCCACCGTGCTGCGCGACGAAGAGCAGACCCAGCGATTCCTCGCCTTGATGCGCGCCGTGGCCTCGATCGAGCACCCGAACATCGTGCAGCTTTACGAAGCGGACAAGACCGGACCGTACTGCTGGCTTTCCATGGAATTGGTCGAGGGCGAGAGTCTGGACCGCGTGGTCCGCCGCATCCAGGAGGGCCAGACGCTCGATTGGCGCGACGTCTATCGCATTGCGGTGCAAATCGGGCGAGCTATCGAGGCCGCCCACAACCGCGGCGTGGTCCACCGCAACATCACGCCCGCGAACATCCTCGTCCGCGAGTCGGACCAACTGGCGAAATTGGGCGATTTCTCCCTGGCGAAGCTGTTGGACGGGATCAGCGCCAGCCACGCGTCGCAGTCCGCGGAACTCACCGGCGACGTCTTCTACATGTCGCCGGAACGGACGAATCAAAGCCGCGAGGCCGACACGCGATCGGATCTGTACAGCCTCGGCGCTACCCTCTACGCGCTCCTCACCGGCCGGCCGCCGTGCGACGGCGACACGCTGACCGAGGTCATCGAACGGATCCGATACGCCCGGCCCGAGGATCCCGCCAAATTCCAGCCCGAACTCCCCCCATCCTTCTCGGCGATCATCCTCAAGCTGCTCGAAAAGCAGCGCGCCGACCGCTACCAATCCGCCGAGGAATTGCTGGCCGATCTCCGGGGCGTGGGCGTCTAGGGGAGCGGGTCGGGAAGGCGGGGGTCCGCGAGGTTCCCCCGTGGCCGCCGTTCCCTGGTCGGGGACTGGCTGAGTTTTCGAGCCGTTTCGGACCGAACCTTGCGCCAGCCCCTTCCCGGCACGAGAGACACGCCCATTGTCGCGGACTTCGCCGCGAAAATCGGGACAATCCCCGTAAGCGGCGGCGGGACTCGCGTTCCGCATTCCGATCGGATGCCCGACGGACGCCTTGTCCGCCCTACGCCTTCTTGCTCGCCATCCACAGGGCGACGAGGTAGGGCACCGGTTCGCTTCCCAAGGCGTTGAGCACGGTGCCGCCGGCGGTGAAGTTGTGCGTGACCCAGTCTTCCTTGCCGTATTTCTCCAGGGCCTTTCCGCCTTCGCCGCCGCCCACGTACACCTTCACGCCGGCGTCCTTCATGCGTTTCAATTGGGCCATGAAGCGGCGGGTTCCGGCCTCGAACTTGGGGTCTTCGAACATCCCGAGCACGCCGTTGTGGAAGGCCACGGCCGGACCGGGCTGCGACTTGACCTCGGCCAGGAACTCGCCGATCTTCTGCTCGAAATAGTCGCCGGTGGCCGGGCCCACGTCGAGTTGCTGGTCCCCCGGCCCGATCGTGGTCGACACGCGTCCGTCTTGGAGCACGAAATCGACGGGCATCACGAACCGAATGCCCTTTTCACGCCCCTCGGCGATGAGCTTTTTGGCCTGTTCGACGCGGGCGGGCGGGATGTAGTAGGGCTTGTCGCTGTGGGCGGGATCTTCGGCCACGCCCACGCAAAACGTCTGCCCTTCCAACTCCGCGGCGGCCTTCTTCAGCCCCATGGCCAACGAACCGCCCGTGAACACCCAACGGATCTTGCCCCGATCGATCATCGCCGTCAGGTCGTCGAGCTTGTCGATCTTCAGGCCGCTGGAGACGACCAACTGGGCATCCAGGCAATCCATCAAGGGGCCCCAGAACTCGCCCGCCTCGTACTTGCCCAACGCCACGCGGTCCATGGCGGCCGGCACCACGGTCGAGGAACTGTCCAGGCTGCCTGCCGAGAACGCCTCGTGCACGTACACCTTGGCGACCTTCTCGGCGAACTCATTGGCCAGTTTCGCCAACTTCGGCGCGAGCGCCGGAATGTCCTTCGGCTTGGCCTTCCACAGCACGGTCTCCACATCATACTTTCGCGTGTTTTCCAGCAGGATCACGCTGCCCGGCGCGGCGGCGCGAATCGCCTGCGGCACGGCGTCGAGGATGGTCGCCGACTGCGAGTCGAGCCAGTCGGCGATGAATCCGACCTCGCAGCCGAGGATTTCGGCCAACCGGGCCCTGACCTTGTCCAGCGAGCCCTTGGGATCGCGCCCGATGTGCCCAAAAATCACCTGGATCCAACCCTTGCTCCGCCCGTAGTTGAGCGTCTCGGCCATCGAGCGGAGGCGAATGTCGCCTTTGCCCACCTTGTCGCCCGGCTTGCAGTCCGTGTCGCCGCGGACCAGCACAGGCGTGCCGCGGGGCACGTCGGCTAACGACTCCAGTTGCCCGATCCCTTCCAAAAAGCCCTTCAGCGGAAGCCTCGGCGCGTCGGGGGCCGCGCCCAACAGGCGGTTCAGCCAGGTTTCCATCGCTTCAACGGTGATCGCCATAGTATTGAACCTCCGGTGTCTTGTTCGCCCCAGAAGCATACCAGCCGGCGGGTTCGCCCGCCAGTGGGGCAAGCCGGCCGTTCGCAAGGCAGCCGTGCCTTCAGCGGTTTGGCACATCCCACGTACAACGCAGGATAGGGCATGATCCTGGGCCGCCTTTAAGAGGGAGGACGCCCTGCGGATCGGACGGAACTCCCCCTGGCGAGCGGATCAAAGATGCCCGCTTGGTCGGAATGAATGACGCCAACCAAGGGCACAAGTCCCAACGGGGGTGTTCGGGTTGGGCCTTGGGTCCCCCTCACTTCGGGCCGGGCCACTTGACACGCCAGGCCTCCACGGCGTCGGTCGACGCCACCACCAGCACGGGGTGTCCATCCACGGTCGCCACTCCCAGCCCGGTAATCGGGGCGCCGGTCTGCCACCGATCCACCACCTTGCCGTCGGCGGCGATCACCACGATCGACCCATCGGGGTCGGGCACGAGCCATTGGCCAGGTCCCGAGGGCGACAGGTTGCCAGCGATGATCTGCTCGACGGGCCGCCGATGGACCCCTTTGGAGAGCTTGTGGCTCCACAACTCCGCGCCCCTCGGGTCGATGCCGATCACCACGCTCAGGCCAAGCTCCTCCAGATAGAGCCCGCTCAACTGCCTCCCTTGATCCCCTGCAAGGTCGGCCGACACCACCCAGTGGATCAACCTCTTGGGCACGCTAATGTCACCCTGGGACTTGCCTTGTGCGTCCAGTTTCACGAGATTGCCGAGACTGTTGGTGCAGAGCAGCATTCGCGGGCCTTTGGGCTCGGGGCTCCACAGGGCGATTCGCGACACCATCGCCACGCTCCGGTTTGCCCAAATCCGTTTGCCCTCGAACGAAACGCAATGCACCCCCACATCCCCAAAGTAGCTGACCAACAGTTCCAGCTTTCCGTCGCCGTCGAGGTCGGCCAGTTGCACGTCGGCGATGCCCGCGTGGGGATTCTTCAAGGCGTCCTCGGGAAACGCGAGGATCTTCTTCCAGTTTTCGTCAAACAGGTGGACCTGTTGCTGCATCACGCCGGAGACCGCGAAAAAACGCTTGCCATCGGCGGCGACCTCGGTGCGGATCATGGTGGCGGCCTCGCGATCGGGCAAGTCCAGCGAGTGCGTGGCGGCCACTTTTCCGTCCGGGCCGATTTCCGCGACGCTCTTCCATGAATCGAGGACGAGGACTTTGGCAGGGCCCTTGGCTGCCGACAACGCCAGCAGATTGCCCGGCGACTTCAATTCGCTGCATTTCCAGAGCGGCTCGAGGGCGAAGGCCTTGGGGTCGGTGCGGGATCCGATCCTGGCCTCGGGCACTTCCTGCTCTTCGCCGGTCGGGCCCACAAAGACGCCCTTTTCCGCCCATTTCTCGAGCCATGCGGCGTATTCCTTGCGCTGGGCCTCGAACTGGTTGTATTGATCGCGGTAGACGTTCTCGCCCGCCAAAAGCCGGTCGAGCGTCCGCGACAGCTCCGCTTCCAAGGTGGGCCTGTAGCCGGTCTCGGAGCTTTGCACCACCTGGTCCGGGCCGAGGACGAACATGGCGGGAATGCCTTGCACGTTGAATCGTTTGCCAGCGTGTTTTTCCGGGTCCCGCGCGAAGGGGACCGTCACGTTCAGCTCGTCGAGCGTTGCCTTAACCTCCTTGTCGTCCACCTGCGGGGCATCGACGCTGACGGCAAGGAACAGGATTTTCGGGTTGTCTTTGTATTTCTTGTAAACGCGATCCAACAGGGGCAGGCTGACGCGGCACGGCCCGCACCACGTCGCCCAAAAGTCCATGACCACGATCTTGCCCGAAACGGCCTTCGAGTCGATCGGTTTGCCGTCGGCGCCGACGAAGGCGAACTCGGGCGCGGACTTGCCCAGCATCAACAGCGGCGGCGGCAGCAGCCACTCGCCGACTCGGGCATTGGAGGGAACTTCGTGACGAAAAGCGGCCTCGTCGACCTGCTCGTTAAGGCCGGGTTCCTCGAACTCCGCCACAATTGAGACGTCCTCGAGCTTGGTGGGGCCCGCCGATCGGACCAGCTCCTCGACCGGAAAGGCCAGCCGCCGCAAAATCAGCGATTGCTGATCGATCCACAGGACGGCCACGCCGTCGGGCCGGGTCAGTTGCACGCGGTGGCACGCGCGGTCCCCGATCTTGGCCGGTTCCAGAAGCACGGGCGTGGCCGCGCGGTGGAGGAGGGTTTTGAGCGGGTCAGGGGCCGTCATCAGCAACAGCGAGACGGGCACCCAACAGAATCCTTGCGTCGGCCCCTGGGAAATCGCGCTGCCGAGGATTCGATCGGCAAACACGCTGGGGATGTCGATGGTCGCGGGGGCGGGCCGCCTGGCCACCTGGCCCGGCAGATCGTTGGCAAACACCACCATTTCCCGGCCGTCGCACACGGCCACCCCCTCAAACGCCTGCAACCGGATCTTGTTCGGTCGGACCAGAACCAGCGAATAATCGAGGGTCTGTTCCACCTTCTGGCCGTCTTGCACCGCCTGGATGCGAAGCTTTCCGCGGTCGGCATAGCTCGAGGCCTTCTTGTAGGCCGCCACCATGGCTTCGAGGACCTCCTTGGCTGTCATTTTGGCGGAGGCAGCGGCGGGTTCGGGCGGGGGAACGACCTCCGAAGGCTTCTCGGCGGGTTTGGCCATGGGGCTCGTTGGCTCGGTTTGCCGGCCCCCCCCGGCCGAAACATCCTCCCGCGCCGTGGTCGGCCGGACGGCGCTCGGCGCCCCGCTGGGTTCCTCGGTCCGTTTGCAGCCCGGCATAGCCGAGAAAACCAGCGCGCCGACGGTCAACGCGCCCGCCAGGCAGAGCAAACGAGGGAGTCGCATCGCGCAGCTCGCAATTCGGTTCATGGCCCAATCCTTCCCAAGAGCAAATTGACGTAACGTCCGCGTGGCAAGGACGCGCGACCCCATGGTCATCCCGAACCGCGTGCGTTCGATCCACCGCGCCGCCGGTCCCCGGCCTGGGAACGGTTACGTTTTCTGGCCCGCCTCGGGCCGAAATCCCAAGGGGCTGACTCGCGCCGAAAGTCCTGGGAACCACGCGGCCCCGGCTTCGGATGCCGGCAACTCGCGCCCCGCACAAGTTCACCCAAGGGATCGCCAATTATTTGCCAATCAGGCCGTTGCGTAAAGCTCGACTTCTTGACCGAGGGCTTGGCGAGGCCCTAAGATGGCGTTTGGCGGGTTTGGCGGCTTTTCTTAATCGCCTTGCTTGCGTATTTTGACAGGTTTCCATGGCCGATCTCCAACAGCGGATTCGCCGAAACCTGGCCGAGGTCCGCGGTCGGATTGCTCAAGCGGCGCAACGGAGCGGCCGTTCGCCGGAGTCCATCCGTCTGGTGGCCGTGACCAAATTCGTGGGCGAGGACGAGATCCGGGCGTTGGTCGAAGCGGGTTGCACGACCTTGGGGGAAAGCCGCCCCCAGCAGCTCTGGGAAAAGGCCGTGGCGCTGGCTGGGTTGCCGATCCAGTGGCACCTGATCGGCCACTTGCAGCGGAACAAGGCCAGGCGGACGGTCCCGCTGGTCGAAATGATCCAGTCCGTGGACAGCTTGGAGCTGGCGACCGCCCTGGATCGCCGCGGCGAGGAGTTGGGCAGGCGCGTGCCGGTCTTGCTCGAGGTCAATGTTTCCGGCGAGCCCGCCAAACATGGCTTCGCTCCGGCCGAGGTCGCGCCCCTGCTGCCCGACTTGGGCCGGCTCGGGCATCTCGAGATCCGTGGACTGATGTGCATGGCCAGCCTCGAAGGCGGCCTGGACGCCGCGCGTCGCGATTTCGCCGCGCTGCGGAACCTTCGCGATCGCTTGCGGGGCGATTGCCCTGAATCGGTTTGCCTGGACGAGCTTTCGATGGGCATGAGCGGCGATTTCGAGGTGGCGATTGAAGAGGGGGCCACGATGGTCCGCATCGGTTCGGCCCTCTTCGAGGAGCCTTAGGCCTGGAGATCGCCAGCATGATCGGCGTGGAATCGCATCCCGAGGGAAGCGTCCTGCGGGTGCGGGCCCACGCCGGGGCACGGCGAAATGAAGTGGCCGGGGAGCACGACGGGGCACTTCGGGTGGCGGTGACCCAGGCCCCTGAAAAAGGCAAGGCCAATAAAGCCATTGCCGATCTGTTGGCCGCGCAGCTCGGCGTTCGCAAGCGCCAGATCGAGCTATTGTCCGGCGAAACCTCGGTTCAGAAGCGTTTTCTCATCCGGGGCCTCTCGGCCGCGGAACTGGTCCTTCGGCTCCACAGCCTGAAGATCCCCGCCGGGCGACGCGACGACGCATCGAGGTAGCCTCGACCGCCGGGCTCGACACGCCGGACGACGATGCCTCGCGTGGAAGCGTACCGTCCCCGTTCTCGGGCCTTATGGCAGCGAGCGGCCCAAGGCGAAAATCTCGTCCACGTCGAACACTCGATCATTCGCCTCGAACAATGCCCTGATCGCCGCTTTGTGGATCTTCATCTTTGTGCCGCCCACGCCGATCGCTCCGTAGCAAATCGCTCCGTCGCGTTGGACGGCCTGATCGCGGGGGTCGATGCCCTCCAGGCCTGCCGGGGGGACGGCGTTCAGGTCCACAGCCACGGCGAGTTGGCGGCATTGTCTGCGGCTTTCGGCCGTCATCAGCAAAGCTCCCGGGGCGCCGGCGGCGATGACGACTTGCGCCCCTTGCGCCGCCGCGAGAGTCGCTTCCGGCGTGGCGGTGCCGTGTGCCGAGAGCCTGGCCCCAGGGAAACGCCGGGCGACGGCCTCGCAGACGGTTTGCGCCCGTTCGGCGACGCGCGACCCGGCCCGGACCACCGCCCCTTGTCCGGCAAGCAAGTGGACGACCCTGCGTCCGACCGGTCCCGTGGCAGCCAGGACCAAGGCGGTCGCGCCGGCGAGCGCCACATGCCTGGCCGCGGCCAGGACTGCCGCGGCGGCCGTCGTGTTGGCCCCGTTGGAGTCGAGCATGACCGACACCCGCATCGGGCCGAAAAACGTCCGCAGCGCCTCGGCGAACAGTGCTTCGCCGGCCGCCACATCCGATCCGCCCACGAAAATCGCCGTCGATCGGAGGTCGTCGATCCCCCGCGTGAAGATCGCCCCGTAAACGAGGTTTCGCATGTCCTCCACGCGGACGTTGGCGTGCTGAAGCAGATGGTCGACCCCCGCGTCGATTGCCGTAACTGCGTCGAAAACGCTTGCCTGAGGATCGCTGTCCAACTGAATGAGGATTTTCTGTTTCGAAGCGTTCATGGCACAAATGGGGGGGTGTCGCGGATGGGGTCTCTCAATTCCGCGCGCCGCCGCGGATGAAAGGAACGAAAACGGTGGAAACCTCGGAATCCCAACCCTCATGCCCAATCGCCGTTCACACGCCGGGGACGAGAGCATTTTTCGAGCCGTTTCCGACAGAAAAATGTGCTTGTCCGCTTACTGGCGAGGGGGACACTCCCATTTTCGCGGAGTCCGCCCCGAAAGTCGGACAATCCGCGTCAACGGCTACCATTCCCGGCGAACAGGGCAAGGAGAGAATGGGCCCGGGTCACTGCGACCTAACGCGACAACGCTAAGTTGGCGCCAATGGTAAACTGGGAAAAGTAATCGGTTTCCTGATTTGTCTATATCAAGGTGCGTTTTTCCTGGTTTGACTTTGGGCGCAACACAGCGCTGTCGAACTAAAACCCACGGAAGGGGTGGGCCGCTTGATCTTTTCCAGCGAGCATTTCGTCCACCGTGGGCTTGCCGCTCATGGCGTTGGCGATCGCCATTTTGGTGGCCTGATAGTTGAACTCGTAGATCTTCTTGTCGTCTTCGGCCTGGGGGTGGATGAACACGCCGCAGACAATGACGAGCGACTCGGCCTGATCCTTGCGGATGACGCCCGCCGCAACCGAATCGGCCACGGCCTTCGCGACCGCAGCCTGGGCGGGACCGAACATCTGCACGGCCTGCTTCATCCCCTGGATGGTCACCTTGGTGATCATGACGGTCGAAGGCTTTACCGCCAGATTGGGCGTCAGCACGGCCAACAAGTTCGTGTGGCCCGCGCTTTGACGAGCCAGGGCATTCGCAAAGGCGACGCCGACAGGCCCTTCCTTGTCGCCGATCAGCAAATCGATGTGGGCGACTTCGTTCCCTTCGCCCGCAAGAGCTTCGCCAACATACATAGCCATGGACGGTTTTCTCCTGAAGTGCAAGACGTTGGACGCGGGTCGCGCGGGCCTGCCCCGCGCGATCCTGACTTTCGTTGCCCTGTAGCGTGCATCGCATTCTACCCGGGACTGCAAGGCGCTGGGCAGAGGGGCAAGCCAGCCGTCGCGCTGTCTGCCGCAGGCGCTCCAACCGGCACGCAAGGCATGGGCAACACGATCGCGCCTCCCGAGGAAAGCCCAACCGAACTTCGAGTCGACCGACCCCTGAACTCGCCGCCGTCGCTGCGTCGAAACAACACTTGGGCCTCTCGCCGACCTTGAAACCCATCGCCAATAGGGTCCTGTACGGCTAATATTGGTGGTTTCAAAAGTTGATTTTCTGGGCCCAACCGGGCTTGGGCCCCTTGCAGGCTGTCTTCTGGCCGGTATGCTGTATCCGCTTGCCCGCAAGGTTTCCGCAAGATACCCAGGGTGCCGCAGGAGGCTGATCGCTTGGGCGCGGGGCGGGCACTTGGGTTGCGGAACTTCCGCCACCAACGCGTCGGGAGACCGGACGGAGTCGCGTTGCACTCCAGATGCGTTCGAAGACGGTTTCACCAGTCCTTACCAGGAGACGGAGGTTTAGGAATGCTAGCGAAACTGGCGATCTGCGCATGGACGGTGTATATGACTGCCGATGCGAATCTGGCCGCGCAAGCCCGGGCTTGGGCAGGCTCCGCGGTGGCCCGTTCCGTCGCGTTTCAGAAGGATTTTGCCGCGAAATGGACGGAAATGGTCGCGGCCGCGCGCGAAGTGGCCATGAACACGGTCACCACGTCGAGCGGCGTGAAGATCCGCTTGATCGGGTTGGAGAAGAGCGTGATTGACGCCACCAACGCCCAACGGGCCCAGTTCGGACTTCCCCCCCTGGAGCCCGACCCCAATCTCATGCAGACCGCCCGAGAACACTGCGCATGGATGACCAACAACGAGGCGTTCCAGCACACCTACCATCCGGTGGCGGAGAACATCGCCATGGGCCAGCAGTCGACCGAGGACGTCATGCAAACTTGGATGGGATCATCCGGGCACAGGGCGAACATCCTGAATGGGGCGTTCCGGCGCATCGGGGTTGCCGCCTACCGTTCGTCGCGCGGCGTGATCTTCTGGTGCCAACAGTTCCAGCGGAAGTAGCGGCCCCTTTTCCACATAACCCAATACCCACTCACGCCCCCGAAAGGGCAAGCCGGGCCGGCCGAGCGAATCCATCGCCCGGCGGCCCATCCGCTCTCGCACACCCAGCCGCGATGCAGACCCTCGCCATGATTGGCGCCAGCGTCCGCGCGGCGGCGTTTTCCGCGCTGCGGGCGGGGTTTGCGCCGCTTGGGATCGACCGGTTCGCGGACTGGGATCTGCGCCGGCGGGCCGTGGCGAGGCGCGTCGATCATTATCCGGAGGGAATCGAGTCCGCCCTTGCGAACCATCCGGCTAATGCGTGGATGTACACGGGCGGAATTGAAAATCATCCGGACCTGGTGGATCGCCTGGCCACCATGCGTCCCCTTTGGGGGAATTCTGGTGCCACGCTCAGGGCTGTTCGCGATCCGTTCCAATGCGCACGGGCGTTGGCCGCGGCGGGGGTTCCCTGTCCTTGGCCTCGGTTCCTGGCCGGGGGGGTGCCCCGCGACGGTTCATGGCTGATCAAACCAGTTCGCGGCAGCGGTGGGGCGGGCATTCGGCGGTGGCGCGGCGAAATCCTGCCCTCGCGCGGTGGAGAGCGGCAGTGGTACTTTCAGCCGCGCATCGCCGGCACGCCTTGCTCAGCCGTGTTTGTCGCCGCGGCCGGTCGCGCCACGTTCCTGGGCGCCACGCGCCAGCTAGTTGGCGAGGACTGGACCGGGGCCGCCGAGTTTACCTACGGCGGATCGATTGGCCCGTTGGAGCTTTGTCGTCATACCGCAGAGCAGTGGCGCCGGATTGGCGATTGTCTGGCCCAGCGATTCTCGCTTGTTGGGTTGTTCGGGGTGGATGCGATCCTCGATGGCGACACGGTGTGGCCCGTCGAGGTCAATCCCCGTTACCCAGCGTCGGTCGAAGTGCTGGAGCGAGCGCTCGGCTTCCTGGCCATCCAGCTTCACGCCGTTGCCTGTTGCGGGGGAGGTGTTCCTGAGTTTGCACCAACGGCGCCAGGCCGGTGCGTAGGCAAGGCGATCCTTTACGCCCCGGCCGACCTCCGCGTCCCCGAGCAATTTGGCCAGTGGGCCCGGCGGCAAGCAGAGCCCTGGCCTTGGCCCCCTCTGGCCGATGTCCCCGACGTCGGCATCCTGCTCCGCAAGGGAGAACCGACCACCACGGTCTTCGCCGAGGCAGGCGACGAGTCGGCGACGCGCCATGTCCTCATGGCCCGCCTCGAGGAGGCCCGCCGGCTCTTGGGGACGGCTTGATCCGGCAGGCCGCGTCGGGGTCTTGATCGCCAAACCGCCGAGTTCGCCGGACCGAGGATGACGCCCCCGTCGCCGACGTCGTTGCGGAATTGGGCCCCGTTCGATCCGCGGTCGCGGTCCGCGCCGCGTTACGGCAACTCTTGGATTTCGATGTCCTTGAACCAGATTTTCATTTTCGGACCGACGTGGAGCTGCAAGGCGATGATTCCTTCCTTCGCTCCCCTGTCGGGGTCTTTTTCCGTATAGTCGACCGTGGTCACGCCGTTGAGGACCTGGGTGATGCGAGGGCCGTTGCAGGTGATGACATATTCGTTCCAGTCATCGCGTTTGAATGCCTTGGCGATCTTATCCTTGTCCACATCGGCCAGGATCCCTCGCCCGCCCTCCTCGTAAAGGATGCCGGTGAAGCGGCTTTCGGCGATGTCGGCCTGATAGCCGCGGACCACGTAGTCGGGATGCTGCTTGCTGCGGATCTGCACGCCGGAATTGCCGTTGCGGAGCTTGAATTTCAGCCTGAGCACGAAATTCTTGTACGTCTTCGACGTGGCCAGGAAGGAATTGTGTTTCAGGGTCTTCGACTCCGTGGATCCGACGATCATGCCGTCTTCTACGGTCCACAACTCAGGGTCGCCCGACCAGCCGGCGAGCGACTTGCCGTCGAACAACGGAACGAACCCATCTTTGGCCGAGGCCGAGATCGAGGAAACGGCAATCAGGGTCAGGCACGAGAACCATCGCAAAGGCGTCATGGTCGTAGCTCCAAGAGGTGGAATCGTGGGCAGTGACACGCAACGAGCATAGTTGTCCCACATGCCGGAGGCAAGGGGCAGGCCCGTCTGCCCCGATTTGCGATCGTTTACGATGCCCGCTGGAGGGCCACGCTCCGTCGTGGCCCTTGATTTTGATACCAGTCGCCCCGCCGATCATTGCGCCTGGGATCCGTTGCGTCGCTCTGCCTGGACCTCGGCCGGTGCGGAGCGCATGCGTCCGGCGAGTTGCGGTTGGAAATCGGGTTGGCCGGCCAACGTGGCGATGGCGGTCAACATCCGCCGAGTCACCAGCTCGAGAACTTCGCGTTCGTTCTCGCGGCCGTAGTACGCCGAGAAGTCCAGCGGCTGGCCCAGTTGCACCGTGACCTTGGCGGGCATGAGCAGGCTGCCCAACGCCGTGCCGTCGTAGGGAGCGCCTTCAATGTAGCAAGGGACCACGGGCACGCGGGCCTTCAGGGCAATCAGGGCCGCGCCAGACCGACCGGGAAGAAGAAGGTGGGGAGTTCGGTTGATTCTGCCCTCGGGGAAGATGCCGACCAGCCCGCCGTTTTCAGCATAACGAATGGCCATTTTCGTGGCCTGGGTATCGATTCCCCCTCTGCTGGTCGGAATGGACTGCGCCAAACGAAGAAACCTGCCCAAACCCGGGTAGGCGAAGTATTCCTTGGCCACCATCCAATGAACCACGCGGTTGGTGGCGATCTCGATGAAACACGGGTCGATCGAGGAACGGTGATTGGCGACGATCACAGCCCCAGCGTCGGGGCCCACGGGCAGCGTTTGATCGACCCTTGCCCGCCAAAGGATGCGACAAACCAGGTAGTTGACCCCGTACCAGAAGCTCTGGGTCCAGGTCAGGCGGAGTCGCCGCCGGCGCTCGACCAGCGAGACGGCAAGCCAGGCGGCCAGGGCCGCGAGCGCGACGAAGGCAAGGACATTGGTTTGAAGGGCCGAGGGCATGGCGACAGACGCAAAGCAGGGGAATCGGGTAAGATATTATGCTTTGCGGAGGCCTGCGCGTCTCCCCCTCGATTTTCTTGCTTCCGGACAACTGTTTTTCGTCATCCGGCCTTTCGGGTGATGCGGTTGACCGGCAGGCTGGCTTCGTGCGGCTCGGGCCGGTAGCGGTACTGCATCAAGTAAGCATCCTCGGGCGTATCGGCATAGTAATGCCGCAGCACCGACACGGCCCGAAAGCCCATGGCGCGGAAAAAAAGTTGGGCGGGCAGATTGGTCTCGCGGACCTCCAGCGTGATGCGGCTTCGCCGTTGGGCGGACAGTTTGCCGACCAGCTTGGCGATCATCTGCGAGCCCACCCCGCGGCGCTGGAACCAGTCGGCCACGGCGAAATTGAGCACGCGAATGCGCGTCTTGTTGAGTTCATAAATCATGAACCCAACGACCCGCTCGTCATGCTCGGCCACCATGCCGATGCAGTTCCGCTGCCGCAGGCAGTTGATGAAGTCCTCCTCGGACCAGGGAAACTCGAAATTCCGGGTCTCGATCGCAAGGACTTCCGGCATGTCCCGGCGGATCATCCAGCGGATATGGACGCGGATGTCCTGCTTCTGGACAGAACTCATGGCGGCCTCCTTCCTTGTCGGCCTGAGAACCAAGATGAACCTATCCCCTAACGCCACCCGGAGTTCGGACGATGACAGCGGCTTTCGGCCTTCGGGCGGCGTCCCGCAGAACCCACCTGGCCGGAAACCCCGAACCGTTCAGGTGTGGCGGCTAGGGTAACACAACTCCAAAAATCTGCCAAGACGATTTCGGTGGAACTCGGAGGTCGGGAAGCTGGGAAGCTGGGCCGTGGGCCTTTCGACATCCGCAAGGCAGTCCGGCGACGAGGCCGGACGCCCCACGGGGCCGCAGGCAAATCCAGGCCTTCCCACGGCGCCCAGAATGAACATGGCGGTTCAGCCAGGCCGGTGATGACCTTGGGCCGCAAGCCGGCGTTGGCGTCGCCACGACCAGAGGGCCATCGCGGCGCACGCCACCGCGATGGCCAGCCCCAGGGCGCTGGGAGCCAGCCACCACCACCAGGCCAGGCCGATCGCGACGCCAAGTTCCGCGCGCCGCTCGACGAGCCATCGCTGAAGCCATCCGCGACGGCATCCCCAGGCGACAGCCATTCCCGCGACCGCGAACCCCACGGCGGCCACGAAGCGGCCGAGTGCGGAAGAACCGGCCGGGCTGTCGTAGTCGATCACGATGGCGCCGGCGGCGGGCGCCGTTCCCCAGGCCATCGCCGCGCCGCGTGAACTTTCGACGGCAAGCCACAGCGCGGGCAACTCGAGCCTCGCTTCCCCTTCCGAAGGCGCCGGCGCGGTCCCTGCCGAAAGCTTCAGACGGTCGGCGATGGCCGCCTGTTGTCGATCGAGCGATTCGATTTCCTCGCGCCACGCGGCGGTCTCGGGCGAAGCCTCGGATCGCGCCCATTGCCGCTCGGCCCGCGCACGCGCCGCGAGCCAATGTTCCACCCAATCGCGGTGCCATCGCGCAAGCGCGTCGCGGTCGTGGGACGCGGCTTCGACCGCGCGCTGGAGAGCGGAGGCCAGGTTTCGGAGTTCGACCAGGGCGTGTTGCAGGGCCGTCTGGCGTTGGCCGGGCTCGCCCGCCCGAATCCGCTGGGTCCCCGGCGCGGCCACGGTCCAGAGACATTGGCGCACGGGGATCTCGCCGGGCGTGGGCCAGGCAAACGCCCGCGTGCCGCTTCCGGCGGGCGGTTCGCCCTCGCCGATCCACACGAGTTCGATCCGCTGCGGAAGCGTGGCGGATGCGAGCGGGACGAGCCAGCGGGTCGGCCCGATCGCCGTCGAGCCGCTTGCGGTCGCCGCGTTTGGGGAATCGTTTGGGGCGGCTGCGGACGTTTGTCTCGAAGCCTCGGGGGAAACGAGGACCGGCTGCCCGCCGACCAACGCTTGCACCAGCCGGCATTGCGGCGGCAAGACCATCGGACACGCGTCGAGGCCCGCCGGGTCCAGGTCGTAGCTGGCCACCGCCCAGAACGAGCCATCGGCTTGCCACGCCACGCGGAGGCTGGCGAGATGGACTTCGGGAAGGGGCTTTCCCGGACCATCTTCCCGAAGCGTCGCCTGGAAATCCTCGCCTACGGCTTGATACGCGGCCACCGGCGCATCCTCGGCAGGCAAGATGGCGACGTCCGCGGTCACGTCGGTGGGAATCAGGCCGCGGGTCTGCCAGGTTCCGCCGGGAACTCGAGGCAGAATCACCCGATGCCGGGTCACCGTCACGGCGTCAGGAACGATTTTCGGCAACGAAGGCGGATCGTTGGGACGGAGCCGCAGCGGGGAGGTGACGCGCAAGCGGAAGTCGCCTTCCACGGGGAGCCTGGGCCGCACCACGAGTTGACGCCCCTGGCTTCCCGGCGCTTCGATGGCCTGAACCGTTGCGAAGGGCTGGGTGACAAAGGGTCCGGCCCAACCGGCGGGAACGTCGAACACGAACTGGTCGACGAGCCCGTCGCGGACCGTGAAACGCCATTCGACGTCCGCCTGCCATGCCTCCGGCGACTTGCGCATCCGCGTGATTTGCTCGGCGCGGACTTTCGGTCGGTTGGGGGCGATCGCGACCCGCGCGGCGGCGCGGTCAAACGATGCGACGCGAAACGCCTGGACCAGCCGCGTGGCAGCGGGCAGGGCCTCGTCGGTCGGCGGCGGCTCGACGGGGTTCAGGCCCGACGAATCGAGCACCGTGACCCGAACCGCCGGGTCGCGAACCAGCCGGATCTCCATCGACGAGGCGCCGCTGGCGGCGGTTTCCGAGACTTGGGCCGCGTCGGGGCCTGGCGGCCGGCGGCTCCCGTTTTGGGTCGGGCGGTCGGGCGGCTCGGCCAAGAGCCGCACGAAGGGCAAGGCCAGGGCGCCTTGGCGCGGCGTTTCGAGGCGGCCTTGAAGTGTGAACTGCTGCTTGCCCCGCGTTGGTCCGTTGAGGAAGACCACGGCCGATCCGTCGGCCCCCCGCGCATGGCGAGCCACCCGCTCCACGCCGCCCTCGCGAACCGACACCCGTTCGATCTCCAGTTGGGGCGGGGCCGCGACGCGGAGCTGGAACACCGCGTCGCCCGAAATGGTCAGCTCGGCGTCCAACGCGACGCCCACGCTTTGTGCGGCGAAAGACAAGGTGAGCCGCTGTTGGGCGGCCAGGCGGGAAGGGACCGGCCGCGTCGCCACGCTAAAATCGGGGTGAGGCGAGAACAACTCCCAGGCGGCAAGCGGTCCCGACTTCGCGCCCCCCCAGGCCGCCACGAACGACGACGTCGAAATCGGCGACGCGTCTCGGCCCGGCGACTGCGCGTGATCGAGCGCAGGATCGACCGACAGCGCGAGCCAACGGCGAGTGGTTCGAGCGTTCAGCACCTCGATCAGGGGAAGCCGATGCCGGCCCACGCCCGAACTCCCCTCCAGCAAGAACGTCGCGGGCACTGCCAGCTTGCCCGACGCCTCCTCCGCCAATTGGAGCCGCAATGTCCCAGCCTCGGCGAGATCCCGCGTTGCCTGGGCCACCGCCGGCCGGCCGTCGGCGGGGGTGAAATAACGGAGGCGCGGGTCGAGCGCAAGCTCGACTTCGCGGAGGCGTCCCTCGAGGATCCGGAACTGAAACACCGCCTCGACCACCACGGCGTCGGGACGCACTTTCAACCAGAGCAGTTGCTCCACGTCGACGACGGATCGCTCAACGGAGCGCGGACCCGACTCCCCCCAGGCCGCTTGCAGGCGATCGGTCGGTCCCAAGGCCACGACAAACCGCGAGGGGTCCGGCTCGCGCACGATTTCGCCCTGCGCGGAGGGAAATTCGACCGGGGGCGCGTCGGGCGGCAAGGTCAATTCGAAGCGGGAGGCGGCCAGGGCCGGGATCCTCCAATCCACGAGGCTTCGGCCCGCAGCGCTCCGCGGGATGGGTCGGACGGCCACTTCCAGTCGATACCGGCCCGGCTCCGCGACGTCGAACGCCAGGTTGCCCTCGGCATCGGGCCAGGTGGGCTGGAGGCTCCGTCCTTCGAGGGCAATTCCGCCGGGAAGGGCTTCCACGCCGGTGCGGCCGAGGGGAAGCCGCACGCGCACTTGCCGGGCGAGGACGTGAAGGTCGAAGCTCGCCCGGATTTCCTCCATCACGAATTGCTCCAGCGCGGATTGCCAGCTCAGGATGCCGCGATACACGGCCGAGGAGAGCGTCCAGCCCCGCCCATCGTCCGAGCGACGCGACGCGGCGGCCTGAAGTTCACGGAACAACGGCTCCGGCACGTAATACTTCCCGCCGGTGGGCTGCTGCTTTTCGTCCACGGGAATGAGCACCTGATGGACGGTTTCGGCAGAGGCAGGGGCCGGCGGTTCGGCCGTGGCCGTGCCCCAGGCGAGGCCCCACGCCGCCGCGGCCCCGGCAAGTGCGAGCCGGGTGGCTTCCGAAAGCGCGGCCTGCCGCCGCGCGGCAACCGGATCGGAGCCTGGCTTCAAGGCCTGGTTGCGGCGGAAGAACCATCGAAGGCCGAGCCAAGCCAAGGCCGCCCAAAGCACTCCAGCGGCCAGCGGCGCGAGGGCGTCGGGCAACAGCGCGACCGCCGCCGCCGACCAGCCCGCCACCCAGGCCGCCGTCGCGGTCCCGCTTCGGGCAAGCAGCCCGCGAACGCCCGACCTTTCCGCTCGCTGGGGAGGCGCGACGCCCTCGGAGTCCGGCGGCGTGGCGTCCCCGGCGGGCTGTTCCAGCCGTCGGGGATCCTGGACGCCAGGCGTCGGTCGGCCCAGCCAAAAAAGCAGCCCCAGCACGCCGACGAACACGCTCCACCCCATTGCCCGAAACGTCTCGCCGTGGACGATCGGCAGGGCCGGGTCGCGGTCGGCCGGCCATTCCACGCCATAGGCCGACCAGCGCGACGCTTCGGTCGGGGCATGGAACGTCGGCAAACGTCGCGTCCAGGGCTCGGACGCCGCTGGGCTCTCCCGCCGCCACGCCTCCCAAGGCACGAACGCCGCATCCCGCCCGCTCTGGACCGCCGCGGCGAGTCGTTCGGCCAAGGGGCTGGGCAAGACGCGCCACACGCCGTCGACGCCCACGGCGGCTGCCGAGCCGCGGTAGCGCGGCAACGCGCTGATGGTGGTCAGGAGAACGGCGTCGTCGGCCACCAGGAGGCAGAGACCGGCTTGTTCGAGGATCGCCTCTCCGCGATCCGCCGCGGTTTCGCCGTCGAGGGGGGGGCCGGGACAAGGGGGGCCCCCGCCCGCCCGCGCCAACGCCCGTTGATCGATCAGGAGCGTCCGGCCCAGGTCCGCCGCCGCCCGGCCGAGCCGTTCGACCCAGCGGCCGCCGGGCGCACTGGTCGCCTCGCCGCGGGCCCGATCGTTCGCCGCGGGCTCGTTGGCGACCAGCCGTGCCAGCAGGTTTTCCCCAAAGCGTCGGGCCGCGGCGGCCGCGGTCCAAGACGTCTCGCGCGTGGTCCAAGCCTCGGCGGTCCAAGGGCGGAATCGCCCCGCACGCCCTGGCCGGCCCAGCGGCCCCAACAGACGCTGCGCCACGCTAAGCTCGCCCGACCACCCTTGCGCCTCGTGGTTTCGCGGGAACAAGGGTTCATAGCCGGGCGGGAGCCAGGCGGTCCAGGAACGGTGGAGGATCGGCACGTCGAGTTCCGGCGCCACCGGCATGACCGAGTCCTGCAAGCCAAGCGGGCTGCCCTTGACCGACAGCAACACGGAAATGACGGGAAACTTGTGCTCTGCGGGGAGAGCGACGGAGATCCACACCGGGCGTTCGCAAGCCGTTTCGCGGGGCACGCGCTGGCCGTCCACCCAAACGCCGCGGACCGCGTCGAGTTCCACGCCCTCGGGCAGACCGACGAGCAGCCGTTGGCGTCCCGAATTCTGGATCCGATACTCAACCAGGTGGTGCGACGCGCCGCCGCTCTCAAAACGCGATTCCACATCGCAACTCCATGCCCAAGCCCAAGGCGTCGACGGCCGGGCGCGGTCGGGAGTGAGGACCAACGCGGTCTCGGAAGCCGGCAATACGTCGCGCGCAGGATCGTAGCGATAGACCGAACGCACGGTGCTGTAGTGATCGGCGGGAATCGATTCGGGGGGCACGGGCGGCAACTGCCGGGGCGCAATTCCGACGGCCAGGGACGCAGCCGCGCGGACCGAAACCGTCCCCTCTTGGCGGATGGCCTCGGGCAGGGCGGCGAAGGCGATCGACACGGGGACCTCGAACGGAACGGCCCGCCAGGCCCGAATCTCGAACGGCTGACGCCGCGGACGATGGAACACGATCTCGTAGGCGTCTCCCCGCGCCGCCGGGACGCCGTTCGGCGACGCGGCCGGCTGCCAGGGGCGGACGGTGGGCGGATCCCCGTCTTCCGCAGGGAAATCCCAACGCGGCGGGATATCTCGGGGCTGCGAGAATTGAACCAGCAAGCGATCGACCTTCGCGCCCTCCGGAACGCAGCGGATGGCGTAAGATTCGCGCACATAGGTGTCGGCCGCCTCGGCCTCGACATGGATCGCCGCCGAGTAACTCGGCGTCTGGGGGACCAGGTTGACCGCCAGCGACGCGGCGGGAACGTCGTCGACGAACACCAGCCCTTCGGGAGGCGCGTCGAACAGGTCGAGTTCGCCGGGCGCGAGGTCCTTGGGCTCGACGCGGGTGAGCCGTTCCGGTTCGGTCCACCGCAGGCGGTAGCCCTCGGCCGCGCGGATCGACACCAGGCGCCTGCCGCCGCTTGCCCCGCAGAACTCGATCGGAACGACGTCCTCCCGTCCCAAAGTCCGTCCCAGCGGCGAATAGTGATGGCGGGCCTGCACGATCACTTTCAACGGCCGCTGCGAGGACAGGGACTTGGCAAGGCGGATGGTGAGCCTGGCCTTGGGGGCCAAGGCGTTGGACGGCCTTTCGGCCTCGGGCCCCCGCCCCTCGACCGCCCCTTCCTTGTCTTTCGCGGTGAATTCCGGTCCGACGCGGACGACGCTCCAGTCTTCCAGGGCGCCGGCCGGGACGGTTTCCACCGCGTCGACGGTCCATCGGCTGGACACCGTGGCGTCGATCTGGAATCGCTGTCCTTGGGCCAAACGGAATTTCGCCGCGACTTCGGCGGCCATGTCCACCCCGCTCAGCTCCAAGGCAACGCCGCAATCGAACTCCGGCGGGGATTCCGCCTGCACGAGGACGACGTCGATCGCCGCGTCGGGCGAGAACCATTGAAACTCCGCCATCTGGCCCGACTGCGGCGACGGCAGAGGCCCCGTTTGGACCTGCCGCCCTTCGCGAACGTTCACGTCCGCCAGGGCCATCGGCGACAGCACGAGCAGCGCGGCGCTGGCTTCCTGCCAGAACACGCCCAACGGACGGATCCGGGGCAGGCGCCAGCGCTGCCCCAACACGGTCGGGGCGACTGCTCCCAATCGCAGCATGCGGCGGGTCCCCTGGAAGGACTCGGGCAGTTCGAGGACGACGCGCGCGGGCTTGCCCGCATCGGCCGAGCCCACGACCGACCAGGGGACCGGCTGTCCGCCGGATCGGGCGCTGACCAATTGCAGCGACGGATCCAGGTCCACCGCGAGGTGCCGCGGCCCGGCGGCGGGCACGTCGAGCGTCCACTGCGCCGACAATTCCAGCCCGCGGAGCGACAGCTCATAGGAGACCGATTCCGTCAAGGTGGTTCGCGGGGAGTCGGACGGCGCGTCGTCGCGAACCGCAAGGCGCAAACGGAAGCGATTCCGGCCTCCCAGTTCAATCCGCCAACGGTCCGTGGCTTCGCTGGCCGACCCGGCGCAGGAGACGATGGCCCCGTCCACGCGCGGAGCCAGGTGCCGGGGTAAGACGAGGGCAAGCTGGTTGATCGGGCACGCCGGAAGCTCGAGCAGGAATTCGATGCCGCCGAGGGCGGGACGTTCCAGGCCGTCGAGAAGCGAAGGGCTCGTCGGGGAGGGACGACGGGAATCCCGCAGGGCCCGAAGCGACCATTTCACCCGCAACTGGCCCGGCCCGGCCGCGCGCACGCCGATCCTGCCGTCGTTGCCCGTGGCAAGCTCGGCCGGCTGAGGGGGCTGGCCCAGCCACACCGCCTCGCTGAGGGCAAGGTTGCACGGGGCAAGCCAAACCGTGGAAGGCGCCGCGGGAGGCGCGGCCACGTCGTAGACGGCCTCGCCGTCGACCAGGCTGTCGCCCAGCAGGCGTGCGGAGTACCGGGCCGAGGCCGGGGTCTGCGGCGTCGCCGCTTGCGAGCGGTCGGCCGCCTGCGCGGCCTGGCGCACCAACGTCTCGAATTCGTCGCGCGGCATGGGCACGTAGCGGGCGGCGTCGCGCGGCCAGTCCTGGAGGCGGTCGGCGGGCGCGAAGACGCGGCGGAAGCGGATAGGCTCCGGGTTGGAGGCGGACGGCGGCCCCGCCTCCCCTTCCACGCCCAGCGCGCCCGCCGACGCCGCGAGCCAGACCAGGAGGCCGGCCACCGCGCAAGCGGCAGGGCGCGGCCGCGCCAGGCCGCCGCCAAGGGCTTTCCAGGGGCGAATCTCCGGAATGGGCCGTGGGCCGTTCATGCGCGGAAATCCGTGGTCGAGACCGGGGCCTCTTCCGACCGGGCGGCAGGCAGCGGGCCGCTGGCCATCGCCACCGCCCGCCGCGAAGACCGCGAGGAACCTCTTTCCAGAATCGAACTGGGGGTCTCGCGGGCCGCCGCGCGCCGCTGCCTTGCCAACGCCCCGTGCAGCCAGGCCGCCCCCAGCGCCAACGCCACGCCCAGCAACGAGGCCTGGGCCAACAGCAACGTCGGCGAGGGATAGACGACGGCCGCGGCGGCGGCCGCCAGGGCCGCCACGAGCAGCCCCGCCGGATGACGCGACGCCGGCACGTAGACGAGGAGCAATCCCGCCGCCAAGACCGCCATCGACGCGCCGAACACGAGGAACGTGCGATCGACGGTCCGCACGTCGCATCGGTTCATCGAGCCAATTCCGCTGAACAGATAGCGGTTCGTTTCGGCGGGCGGCTCGGCCAGTTGCCGGGCGCCGGCCCATGCCTCCAATTGGGACTGTTCCCAGAGCGGCTCGCGGACGCACAACGGTCCTTGCCAGACCCAGCGGTTTTCCTCGCTGAGGCCGGGGGGGGCGAAGAGGAGGTGCTCGCGGCCTGGCAGGATGAGTTGCCAATACAACCGCTGCACCCAGACATCGCGCGCCAGCCGCGGCAATTCCAGCGACATGCGCCCCCAGCCCGGCCGCGGCCCCGGAATCCGATACGCCGCCTCAAGCCGATGTTCGCGCTGGCCCCCCGCGCCCGAAAGCGAAACGATCAGCCGAAGTTCCGGAGTCGGCTGGCCGGTGATCGGTTGGCCGTCGAGCCACAATTCGACCTCGCCCGGCGACACGCCAACCGGCAGGACCAAATCCAGGCTCTTCTGGCTCGTCGTCAGGCAAAAGACGGCGCGATCCTGGCGCAAGGAGTGCGTCAGCCAGGTCTGGATCCACGCCCGATTCACCACCGTCGAACCCGCCGAGCTCTGGTCTTCCAAGTGAACCGCCACGTCGATTTCCCGGACGCGCTCGGCGGCCGTCAGGTGCAACCCGCGCCGAAGCTCGGAAACCGGGGCCGCAGCCTCGGTCCACGGGCCGCCGCGGGGGCGCACGCGAATCCCCTCGGGGGCCGCGATCCACAGGCGATTGCCCGACAGCTCGCCCTCGGCCGGCATCACCAGCGGGATCGAGGCCGCGACGCTCGAGCGCGGAACCAGTCCGGGCAACTCGACCGCGTAGCGGATCGCCAGTTCGCACGCCCCGATCCGCGATTCCGGCAAAATCACTTGCTTGCGCGCCGGACGCGACACGTCGTGCTCGTCGTTGGGATCCGGCGCATCGACCAGACGCAGCGTCCTGCCCTCGAAAAGGACCGAAAGCGGCTCCACCGACGCGAGCGACCGCGGCACCTCGAAACTCAAGCGGTCCACGGCCTTGTAGGCCACCTGATACGCCATCTTCTGCCGGACCTCGGCCCGGTGTTCGTCCACCGCGATTTCCGTGCTGACCGCGACCGAAACCTTTTGAGGATGAACGCGAAGATGCGCGACCACCTTCGCCTTGCTCGGTTCGGCGCGGTAGAAGAACGGATCTTGCTGGCGCACCGGGAGCTTCATCTGGGGCGCGACTTGCTGGCGCACCAGCCCGACCATGCCTTGGGGATCGGGAGTCAGCTCGACGTTGTCGGCCGGAAGAAGGACGACCACCGGCGAGGCCTGCGAATCGGCCCGCGGGCGAGGAAGCTCGATCGCCACGGTTTGGCTTCCCGGGGGGATGGGGCGATGGGCGCGGAGCGTAAGCTCCAACGGGCCGATCGAGCGCTGGGCCAAGGGAATCGACCGCAACCCCGACGGATCCACGACTAGGTCGGTCGCCACGAGGTTTTCCGGGCCGAGCTCGTCGAGTTCCCAGCCGGGCAGGTCGATGTCCAAGGCGGCGACCTCCGCGGCGCGGATCATGTATTTCAAGCGGGCCTCGAGCCGCACCTGGTCGGCGTCGACGAGCACCAGATACTCCGGTTCCACGCTGATCCGCGGCGAGCGGCGAACCACGCGGATCGGCAGCGCGCAGGGCTGGGTGTAGTATTCGAACGCCGCCGCCACGTCGTCGGTCCGAAGGGCTTTGGGCAATTCGTCCACCTGGCGCGCGCCGCGAAGCGGCCCCACCAGAACGCGCCACTGGCTATCGGCCCGGATCGCCACATGGCCGGCCTGCCTTGCCGCCCCCGGCACCTCGAACGAGGCGATCTCGGCCCAAGCGGCCGCTCCCGCCGCCTCCCAGGCAAGGCGCGCGGCGAGCTGGACCTCGACCGGGCCCACCGTCTTTTTCGGCAGCCGCACTTCCACCACCGCCCGCTCCTCGGCCGCCGGTTGCGCGGGCTTGAGGACCGAGAGGGTGTAGGGGGCGGTCTTGACCGGCACCAGTTCGGTCCCCTGGGGCAGGCGGACCTGGAACGCATCGAAAGGCGCCCCGAAACTCCGCACCTGCATGCGGACCTCGCCGTCGAGGCTCCTGGAGCCGACCTTCCACTGGATGGTCCCGGCCACGTCCAGGACCGGCTGCGTTTCCGAGGGCCGATCGGCCTCTTTGCCCCAGCTCAGCTCGAATTCGCCGCCCAATCCCGCCAGGTTCAGGACGGTGGCCGTCTTTCCCTCGGGAGTGGACGGCAGAAGGATGGGCCCCTCGGTGACCTTGGCCACGGCGTCGGCCAACGGAACGACGAGCTTCAACTCGGACGTGGCGGCGCGGGGAACGACAAGCTTCATGCGCGTGGCCGCGCCAAGACGAACCACCGGCACCATCAAATCCAGGGTCAAATGATGCTCGCGCTCCGTGCCTCCGCGCACCCAAAAAACGTAGCCGTCGCCGCCCGAATCGAATTGCACAAAATGCTCGCCTGAGCCCTCATACTGCACGCCGCTCCGCAAGACCGCCTGGTCGAGGCGCAAGGGAACGCGGATCCAGCCTTCCTCGCGCGTGACCAGATTCAATCGGACCTGGAGTTCCACCCAATCGGCTTGCGCCTTGCCCGTCGCTTGAAACGCCTGCAACGCGTAACGGGGGGCCTGCTCGGCCGCCGACGGCCCGTACTGCCGCTTGACCATCTGTTCAAAGTCTTCCAGCCGAAAGCCTGGCACAGGCACAAGATTCCCCGATTTATCCCGCAGGTAGTAAAGCGGAGGGGGGGCTTCCTGCACCGGTCGCGCGACCGGAGGCGACTGGGGTTCCGTGGAACTCTTGGCCGAGGGCTCCGACGTGGCCGGCGCCATCGGCGGGGGCGTCGTCGGTTTGGCATCGGGCGCTGCCTGGGCCTTGTCGGCGACGGTCGGGGGAGGCGGGAGCTGCGCCCAACCGACGCTAGCCCCCACAACCAGAAGGCTGCCCAAAGCCAGCCCCATCATGGTTGCGCCCCGTCGTTTCATGGTTGCGACAGTCCCGAAAACCCACCGGGAACGGAATGGCCCTTTCGCCACCCGCCCGCCGCCAAGCGCTTGCCGGCCCTGTTGCCGCCCGGGCGATCTCTCGCCGCGAGCCACGGACCCTGGCCACTAACGCATCCGCTGCCCAAGCGGAGCCAAGACCTTGTCGAATTGGCGTTCCGAAAGACCAATCCCCTGAAAAGAATTACCCTTCCAGTTTACCTGGTCTTCCGGGTCACTTAAAGAATTTGTTCTGGGGAAACTCAGAAATCTTGGCGGAAACCATGCCGCACGGGCAGGGTTTTTTGGACGATCGCGACGAGCTCGCGATGCAAGTCGGGGGTCGCCGCGACCACGAAAGGCCCATCGGGCAGGGGAACTTCTTCCCCTGCGATGGAGCTTACCATTCCGCCTGCTTCCCGAATCAACAGCGTCCCGGCCGCGCTATCCCATACTTTCGTGGTACACGCCCAAGCCGCATCGAATCGCCCTGCGGCAACGTAGGCGAGATTCAAAGCCGCCGAACCGGTTCGGCGAATCCCCTGGCACCTGACGACGACCTCATTGAAAACCCTAAGATCGGGGGATTCCGGTGAGACCGCCGCAGGGAAACCGGCCGCGACGAGGGCCTCCGAAAGCCTGCGGACTTGGCTGGCGTGAATCGGGACCCCATTCAGCGCGGCGCCTTGACCGGACGCTGCCGTGAAACATTCATCGCAAAAGGGATTGAATACGGCGCTGGCCAACAATCGGCCTCGGTGCTCCAAGGCGAGAGAGACACAACAGAACGGCACCCTGTGGACGTAGTTCGTGGTCCCGTCCAAGGGATCGACAATCCATCGGAAGTCGTTTTCAAGTCGAGAGTTAACACTCGCTGGCGAATCCTCCTCGCCGACCAGGGCATGGGTCGGAAAGGCCTCCTGAAGCGTGGCGCGCACGACTTCTTGAGCAGCCAGGTCGGCCTCGGTGACCAGATCCCGGGGGCCTTTTTGGCGCGCGTGGATGCGGCCGAACCGGTCGAGAAGCACTGCCCCCGCCCGTCGCACCGCCACTTCGCAGACTTCCAGGTACGTTGGCACAACCGGATTATACGGCGAAGCCGAAGGCGCACAACGGACCGGGCCCGACGAGGTGCATACCAGCCTTTGCGCGCCTTGGCGCCGCGAAAGTGGCTCCCTGTTAAACCGCCACCGACACCTGTCGGAGCGCGGCCGTCTCGGCCGCAGGATAGCGGGCAAGATGCCCGCGCTCCGGCGACGAGTCTTCCAGCCTTGTTCCATGACCTGTCGGAGCGCGGCCGTCTCGGCCGCAGGATAGCAGGCAAGATGCCCGCGCTCCGGCGAATTCCGGGGAGACAAACTCATTTCGGAATTCTGGGCAGCTTGGGCGGGCGACCGGGCCCGACGCAATCCCCCCGAATCTTCCCGAAGCTCGCCCGCCGTAGCCAAGGCGAGGTTGCGGGGAGTACTTCATATGGGGGGTTGCTAAATAATTCCATGGATCCTCTTCAGGAAAAGTTGCGAATTTGCGGGCGCAAAACTATAGACAAAAGCGCCGATAGTGGTATTATGTGACCTTGGGGAGCACGGTGTGGCGAACACTCCGGCGTTCCCCGCCAACACCGCAAGGCTTCGGGCCTTGCGGATCACCATACGGCCTCTTCTCTGTTCCGGCCCCGCCGTTTCGCCCTGGTTGCGAGCGGCGGGGTTTTTTGTTTGGATATTGGGGATGAGCGAGCCCACCTGGACGATCTTCGATCTCGCGGCGCAATGGAGGCAAGCAGGCTTCGGGGCGGTGGTTTCGCTCCAGCGCCCCGACCGCGGCCTGCACGACGTGCGGCTCCGTGGCCAACCGCTGGACCATGCCGAGTTGTTGGGGCTCGTCCTTCCGAATGCTGTCGCCCAACCGGACCGCGTTCCCGTGGAGTGCCACGCTCGCGGGCGCGACGTGATTGCTCAATACCCCGAGTCGGCCGACTGGCCCGTCTGGGTCGAGGTTGTCTGGCGCGTTGTCCCCGAGGATCCATCGCGCGGGATTTTCGCGGGCGTGGACGTGATTGCCTCGGTCCGCACGGCGCTGCTTGAAAGCTGGCCGGAGTTGGCCGTCGGCAGCCGGATGGTTGCCGAAGAGGCCTTCACGTTGGCGGACGCCGCAACGGCCCGTTTCGATTCGTGCGGCGTGCTGGGCGCGGATCGGGTCTTTGAGTCGGGGGGGCCGGGCGTGTTCGTCGCTCGCCTGGCGCGAACGCCGTTCAGCTACGCGGAAATGGTGCATCCGGCCGACGGCCAGGGAAGCACGGTGGCGGGATCGCGCGATCAACCGGCCCTGCTTCGCACGCGTCACCGCTTGTTTGCCGAACGTCTGGAAAAAGGAGTCCTGTTGCGCTCGCGCGTGCGGGGCGTGCTGCTGGACCGTTCGAACGACCTCCGGGTCGCCGCCGGCTGTTATGCCGAATTCGCGGCGGCCGATCCACCCCTGGGGACCTGACTGGCATGGCCGACGTGTTCATCACCGAGGATTTCTTGCTCCAGAACGCGGCGGCGGTCCGCCTGTATCACGAGTACGCCGAGCCCTTGCCGATCCTCGATTTCCATTGCCATTTGCCTCCCCGGCGCATCGCCGAGGATCATCGCTTCGCCAACCTGGCCGAGATCTGGTTGCACGGCGATCATTACAAATGGCGGGCGATGCGGGCCAACGGCGTGCCCGAACGCTTGTGCACGGGCGACGCCCCGGATTGGGAGAAGTTTCTCGCCTGGTCGCGGACCGTGCCGAAAACGATCGGCAATCCGCTGTACCACTGGACGCACCTGGAATTGAATCGCCCATTCGGGATCCGCGATCGGCTGCTCGGTCCGGAGACGGCCCAGGGGATTTGGGAGGAATGCAACGCCCAATTGGCCAGCGAGGGGTTTTCGTGCCGGGGGATCCTTCGGCGGATGAACGTGGCCGTGGTCTGCACGACGGACGATCCGACCGACGATCTTGCGTGGCACGCCGCGTTGGCCGCGGACCCCGGCTTCCCGGTCCGCGTGTTCCCCACCTTTCGTCCCGACCGGGCGATCGCCGTGGAGTCCGTGGACCAGTTCAACGCCTGGGTCGATCGTTTGGGCGAGGCGGCGGGCCTCGACATTCGGGACTATTCGGGTTTGCTGGAGGCGTTGGGCCGGCGGCACGATTGGTTTCACGCCCGCGGCTGCCGCATCTCGGATCACGGCCTCGACACGATGTACGCCGAGGACTACACGGAGACCGAGGTCCAGGCCGCGTTCGCCAAACTACGGGTGGGCCGGGAGCTGGGGGGCGAGGAGCGCGCGAAGTTCAAGTCGGCCGTGCTTTACGAGCTGGCTTTGATGGATTGGGCCAAGGGCTGGACGCAACAGTTCCACATCGGGGCCATGCGGAACACGAACACGCGGATGTTTCAAGCCCTCGGGCCCGACGCCGGTTTCGATTCCATCGGCGATCTTCCCGTGGCCCGGCCCTTGGCCAGGTTCCTCGACCGGCTGGATCGCGACGGCCGGCTGGCCAAGACGATCCTCTACAACCTCAACCCCGCCGACAATGAAGTGTTCGCCACGATGATCGGCAATTTTCAGGACGGGGTGACGCCCGGCAAGATGCAATGGGGCAGCGGCTGGTGGTTTCTCGACCAGAAAGACGGCATGGAACGCCAGCTTCGGACCCTGGCCAACCACGGCCTGCTGAGCCGCTTTGTCGGCATGGTCACCGACAGCCGGTCCTTCCTGTCCTACACCCGGCACGAGTATTTCCGCCGCATCCTCTGCAACCTCCTGGGCACGGAAATCGAGCAAGGGCTGGCGCCCCGCGATTTCCCGATGATCGGGGAGATGGTCCGGGACATCTGCTACCGCAACGCGGCGGGATACTTCGGCTTTCCCGAAGGCCCCCAGCAGCCGTGAGGCCGCGCAGGCGGTCTTCGGGCGGCCGTCGCCGCGACCCTTGCAACCCGAGTCTGGCTTGTCCCAGCCGCTCGAACACGTGCTCCCACCGCCGCGTCAAACGGTGGCGGCGCAGGCCGGGGCGGGCATCCGGCTTTCGGCGAGTCGCGTGTCCAGGGCGAGCGTCATGGAGACGCTCCAGCGGCCTTCGTCGTCGGGCAGGACGAACCAGTGGGGGATCACGCACACGGATTGATGGACCAGCTCGAACCCGCCTTCGGACTGGCTCACGGTGGCCACCGGGTGGGCCCAGAAGTGCGTGGGTTTGGAAAGCTTCAGGCCCACGTCGATCCCCAGCCACTCGTCGGCCAGCCCGAGTCCGCGCGCGTCGGCCAGGTTCAGTTGGACGCCCAGTTGGCCGAGCCGACGCTGCTCCAGATCGTGGAAGTAGCGATCGTCGGCGCCGGCGGGCAGCCCGGCGAAGTTGAACTCGACGCCGAAATGCAGGGCCCGGTCGCGCGGCAACCCCTCGAGCAGATAGGCGATCTCCAGCACCGGGCTGCCGGCATTGAGCGTCACGCCCTTGGTGATCCGAACCGGCTGACCGCCCGCCATTCCCTCGCGGACCATCATGACTTGGATGCGGTCGGGGTTGCGGCGCACGCGGGCCTCGTAGACGCCGGCGAGGAAATCGCCCTGTTCGACGGCCTGGCCGCGGGCGATCTGATCCAGCGAGGCGTCGTGGTCGAAGAAGTGGTCCAGGAGGCTCTTGCGCAAATGCTGATCGTACTGCAACTGGCGGTCGAGGCCTTCCTGCTTGAACACGACGCGCTCGTGGATGCTCGCCACCTGGCCGTGGCCCATGTTCGCCCCGGCGGCCACCTTGCGATGGTAGGCCTCCGGGCGCCGGGCGAGCGTGGCCAATAGATTGTGCCGGATGGCGCGGCAATCCAGCTCGTACATCTGGCCGCCGGCCGCGGGCGCCAAGAGGGTCAGGAGCTTGTCGTTGGCGAGCTGCACTTCTTGGCGCGCGTCGAAGTTGAAGTCGTCGATCTTGGCCTCGACCCACTCGCCCTGCGGCCGCGTGGCCTGGTCGAGCAGGTTGTCCGCGGCGATCAGGTGATGGTAGACCGCGTTGCGCAGGTGCGGAAGATAGATGCCGCCAAACGCACCGTGCCAATAGCTGCAATTGCACTGCGCCCGATACAGCTCCGTGCGGGCCTGGTCGATCAGTTCGCCCTCCACGCCCGACTCCTCCGCCGCCGACAGCCGCCGACTGACGCTCATCATCCGGGCGTACATCTCGTTGGATTCGGGATACTTCGCCTTGAAGTTGCGCCAGTAGCCGCCGCGCACGAACTGCCGCAAGATCGGCCAGCGCGGGTCGTGCTGCATTTCGTGGGTGATCTGGTCGTACTGCTCCTGCTGCCGCACCGGCAGCGCCCACTCGGTCATTTCCCGATAGCTGCTGTCCGGCAGATAGACCTTGCCGAGCGGCGGGGTGTTGTCGGCCGCCTCGGCCAAGGTGCTCAACTGAATCCAATCGCGGTGGGCGAGCAAGGCGTCGAAGAACCGCTCCAGCCAGCGGTCGGTGTACACGTGCTTCTTGGTCTCCGGCCAGGTGCCGAACTTCTCGCCGTCGTCGCCGAACACCGCCACGGCGTTGGGATGGTCCTGGGCCATGCGGTCCAGGTACTGGATGGTCTCGTGCGGATCGGCAAAGGGGATCGTGTAGCGGAGTCGCTCGCTGCCTGGGAACACCGTCAGGACGCGGCCTTCGTCCTCGGTGAGATACCCGCCGTAGAGTTCCCCCTCGGTCAATCCGGCATTCTTGAAATGGAAGTCGTCCAACACCGTGTACTCGATGCCCGCATCCACGAGATCGCGCGTGAAGGCCTGTTCCCAGACCCTTTCCGGCACCCAGAGGCCGCGGATGGTCGCTCCCAGGCGGTTTTCGAGCCAGCGGGTGTAACTGCGAATCTGGCCCACCCGATCCCGCGAGGGAATCATCGCCAGGATCGGCTCGTAAAAGGCCCCGCCAATGATCTCCAACCGGCCCTGGGCCACCAACTCGGCCAATCGATCGAGATACTCCGAATGGTTGGCGTCGAGCCACTCCATCAGCGGCCCGCTTGTGTGCAGCGAGATCCGAATCGCCTCATAGCGCGAGAACACGTCGAGAAACGGCAGATAGCTGTCTTGGTAAGCCTGCTCGAAGACGTGTTCGAAATTACCCACCGGTTGGTGGTTGTGCAGAACGATTGCAAAGCGGATATTCTTGGCCATGGAGGTCGTTGGTTAGGTCTGAGGGGTGCTGTCAGCGTCGAGAGCGTGCAATCGCGATGCCAACTTTTTCGCAGGGGGCTGATCTGCCTCGCGTGCTTGACCAGGCGCTTGGGTTTTCCTGATCGGGGCATCAGGCACTCCGGTTGCCGTTTTCCTCCGTGGAAGCCATTACTTTATCGGCAGCCGTGTCCCATTTTATCCAGTTCACCTGCGCGGAAAACTTTCCGAACGAGCGATCCGATTCTCACTCGCAGGCGATCAACGCGGGCATCTTTCCCGGGCGCCCGATCCGCCTGACGGACTGCCGTCGCGTCCTTGCCGCCCGCTGCCCGAGGGCCGCTGGGCGCAGCCTCGCGACAGCCGAGCTTTTCTTCGATCAGGCAAACTCGGCCGAACGTCGGGGAAATGCCCCACGAATCAATCATAACGCTTCCGGCCGAGGTGTCGAATGGGGCCGAAGCGGATTGTTTGGCTCAGCGCACACCGGAGCCTCGCATTGAGAAAAGATGCAGAACGTGCGCAGGCTCGGAGGACACGGATTCTCGTTGCGTCGCTACGAGAGCTACGCGAGGGCCGAGCGCGTGCGGGCAAGGGTCTGCTGGTAGACGGCCTCGTATTGCCGCGCGCTTCGGGCCCAGGACCAGTCCTGGGCCATGCCGGTCGCGATGAGCCGGGACCAGACGTCCGGCTGGTGGTACGCGTCGACAGCGCGCGACAAGGCTTCGCTCAGGGCCGCGGCGCTGTCTTCTCGGAAGCTGAATCCATTCGCCGTGCCGGCGGCCAGCGTGGAAGGCGTCGTGTCCACGATCGTGTCGGCCAAACCGCCGGTCTCGCGGACCACCGGAACCGTGCCATAGCGGAGGCTGTACATCTGGTTCAAGCCGCACGGCTCATAGCGGCTGGGCATCAGGAAGATGTCGGCGCCAGCCTCGATGCGGTGGGCGAGCGGGTCGGAGAACTCGAGTCGGACGGCCAACCGGTTCGGAAAACGGCGAGCCATTTCGGCGAACCGTTCGTGGTACTTGGGCTCGCCCTTGCCCAGGATCACCCATTGGGCCTCGCGCCGCCCCACCCATTCGGAAATCACCTTGGCGATCAGGTCGAACCCTTTTTGATCGTCCAGTCGGCCAATGCTGGCGATCAGCGGCGTGTCGGGCTGTTCCGGCAGGCGAAGCTCCTGCTGCAACGCGGCCTTGCACAGCGCCTTGCCTTGGGAGGCGGTCTCAGCGGAATAGCGGGCGGGCAAGTGTTTGTCGGTGGAGGGGTCCCAAACGCGATCGTCGATCCCGTTGAGGATCCCGGTCAGCACGTCGCGCCGATATTGCAGCACCCCCTCCAGGCCGCGTCCGAATTCGGGCGTTTGGATTTCCTCGGCGTAGCGCGGGCTGACCGTGCTGAGCGCGTCGGCGAACACGATTCCCGTCTTCAGCAGGTTCAGATGCCCGTAGAACTCCATCTGCCGCCAATTGAAGTACTTCCAATCCAGGCCCGTCAGCAGCATGTCCCAGTGCCAGAAGTTGCCTTGGTACCCGATGTTGTGGATCGTCAGCAGAGTGGCGATCCGATGGTAACGCGGCAGCGAGCGATACTCGACGGTGAGATAGGCAGGCACCAGGCCCGTTTGCCAGTCGTGGACGTGGATGATGTCCAGGTCCATTTCCAGCAGACGCACCGCCTCCATCACTGCCCGGCAAAAAAACACAAATCGCTCGCAGTTGTCGGGATAATCCTCCCCGTCTTTCCGGTATAATTCGGCTCGATCGTAGTAGTCGTCCTGCTGGACCAGGTAGACGGGCACGTTGCTTTCGGGCAGGTGGCTCCGCAACAAGCGGCCCGGGACGGTCTTGCTGCCGATCGGCACGATGAACTCGATCCCGAGCGACTCGACCGGCGCGCCGCAATACAGCGCCTTGCGGTAGGCCGGCAGAATGACGGCCGGCCGATGGCCCAACTTGGCCAGCTCCACCGGCAGCGCCCCGCAGACGTCGGCCAGCCCGCCGGTCTTCGCAAACGGGACGGCCTCACTGGTCGCCAGCAGGATGTTCACCGTCGTGCTCCATCGCTTCGAGAGTCCCCGCGGCCGAAGCCGCCAGGGAAAAACAGATTATGGCCAATGCTCGGCGTTGACAAAAGGCGGAAACTTCCCCCGACGCGCTTTCGTTCAAGTCAAATCGGCTTTCCAAAAGCGCCTATTTTGCGTAGTTTTCAATCTGCCGCGCCACCGGACTCTTCACCCCATTCGGCAAGAGCCCTCCAGCACGGCGAGTTTGAGCCCTCGTACTCGGAACAACCGGCCGCCGGGGGCCGGAGAGTCGATGCAATCGCTCCAGGAGCTTTGAGACCCCCAACTCGCGCCAACCCCCGACCCCACTACGGCTTCCTCACCCACCCAAAGTATACGTCTTGCTTCGAGGGCAAGTCGGTCGCGGAGGCGACCATGACCCCCCGGTGCGCCGGTGCGCAGGGTTGGCAGCGCGCGCTGGTTCCCCTGGGCAAAGGTCGCGCCGGCGACGTGGAAAGGAACCTCGCTCCGCAAGCGGCGCCTGGCGCGCCCGTCC
>Ga0101944_10000747_pt1 | contig 86741 bp, 84 predicted proteins | sample DewCreD2012metaG_FD_75245 | JGI IMG/M metagenome (GOLD analysis project Ga0101944, IMG submission 75245) | Hot spring sediment bacterial and archeal communities from British Columbia, Canada, to study Microbial Dark Matter (Phase II) - Dewar... ... | reverse complement strand
ATGTTAGTCCCATTTAGATTAATAGAGTGTCAGGGTAGTGTTAGATTAAAAAAATATGGACATTGCAAAAAGAATAGAAAGTTAATTATAAAAAAATCAGAAAGCACTTTAAAGACCATTAAAAAGTTGAAATTATGATGAAACTGAGATAAAATTTAAACTCTGAGTTTTTCTTCAATACATCAAATTTCCAATGCAGCAAGAAATAGTGCAAAGCAAAATTCATCCCCGCAAAAAACATAAATATTATAAAAACGTACTGAACAAAAGGATTATCAAAATGTGCAGTACTTGCATTTTTAGTTGAAAACCCACCTGTTGCCATTGTAGTTAAAGAATGGTTAATTGCATCAAAAAAAGTTAATCCACCAATCATTAGAAGTATAGTCTCAGCGACAGTTAAAATAACGTAAATTCCCCATAATCTTTTAGCAGTTTCTTTAACTCTCGGATGAAACTTATCTTTTGTAATGCCAGGCACTTCTGCTGAAAACAATTGCATTCCGCCAATTCCCAACAAAGGCATAATGGCTAATGAAAGCACAATAATTCCCATTCCTCCAATCCACTGAGTCATACTACGCCAGAATAAAAGACCAGCCGGCAGTTTTTCAATATCAGTTAATATAGAAGCACCGGTAGTTGTAAATCCGGACATAGTTTCAAAAAATGCGTCTGTTACAGAAGGAATTGAACCATGAATTAGAAAGGGAATAGAACCAAAAGTTGAAATTACAATCCATCCCAATGTTACAATCAGATAACCCTCTCTTTTCCCAAGTTGATGTTTATTAGCATTTTTAGTTAAAAAATAAATTACCAATCCAGAAATGATTGTAATTAAAGACGAAGTAAGTATTGAAACTATGTCACTATGCCCATAGTAAACAGAGAAAGCAATTCCGGGCAGCATCAACAGTCCGGTTAGTATTAAAAGAAAACCAATAATATTAAATATTATTTTATAATTCATAAATACAAAAGAAATTGAAAACTATCTTTTCCAGAATGAAGGAGAGAAAAGAATTAATACCGAAAAAATTTCTAAACGACCTAAAATCATTATAAAAGATAGAACCCATTTACCTAAATCAGGGACACTACTATAATTAGTAACCGGACCTGTAGAATCGAGACCAGGACCAATATTAGCAAGACAAGCTGCCACAGAACCCATAGCAGAGGTCGAATCAAGACCAATTATATTTAAGATTACAGATCCCAATCCGAAAATGAATAAATACAAAAGTACGAATCCACTTATTTTTGCGATTATATCGGGCTGTACTGATTTACCATTTTGACGAACAGGAATAATAGCATTTGGGTGAATAAGTCTTTTTAATTCAAGCAAACTGTTTTTTAGTAATAACTGATATCTAACCATCTTAACTCCTCCACTTGTGGAACCGGCGCAAGCACCAAATAATAAAAGTATAAGAAATATCTCTGTGAAGAAAGGACCCCAAAGCTGATAATCAACAGTTGCAAATCCTGTTGAACTTAATATTGATATATAACTAAAAGCTGACTGTCTGAATGAAAATTCAAGATTAATGTTATTATTCAATGTTAGATAAGCAGATGTAAAGAATACTAATAATATTACTAAAGTTGCATAAAATCTGAATTCGCTGTCTTTAAAGTAGTTTAAAACATTTCCTTTGAGTGCATAATAATGCAGAGTAAAATTTGTGCCTGCAATGAACATAAAAACAATAACAACATATTCAATATATGAAGAGTTATAAAAAGCAATACTTTGATTCTTAGTAGAAAATCCTCCGCTTGCTAAAGTGCCAAAAGAGTGACATAATGAATCAAATAAATTCATACCACCAAACATCAATAGGATTGCTTCAGCTAAAGTAAATAAAACATAGATTGCCCAAAGTCTTTTAGCTGTTTCCTGAACTCGTGGATGCAATTTGTCTTTGCTTGGACCGGCTACTTCAGCTTGGAAGAGTTGCATACCACCGATACCCAATAAAGGAAGAATGGCAATTGATAAAACTATTATTCCCATTCCCCCAATCCAGTGAGTCATACTTCGCCAGAACAATATTCCGTGAGGAAGAGCCTCAACATCCTTGATAATAGTTGCTCCTGTTGTTGTAAAACCTGAGACTGTTTCAAAAAAAGCATCAGCAAAAGATGGTAACCATCCGGACATTATAAAAGGTAATGACCCGAAAACTGACATTATAAACCATCCTGCAGTAACGATTAAATAGCTCTCTCTTTTTCCAATGTCCATTTCAAGATTTTTTCGGGTAAAAAACCAGACTATAAATCCGGTTAATGAAGTGATCAGACCTGATGATAAAATAGCAAGAATATCATTATCATTATAATAAATTGAAAAAGGAATTCCCGAAAACATTAATAAGCCGGTCAATGTAAGAAGAAAGCCAAGTATGTGAAAAACAAATTTGTAATTCATAATTACTTGAAGAGCTTCTCAACTTCAGATACTGAATCGGGTAAGCAGATCACAACAACTCTATCACCAGCTTTAATTTGAGTATCACCTGTGGCAATAATAGATTCTTCACCCCTTACCAGTCCACCAACAATTGCACCTTTGGGAAAATCAACATCTCTGATTTTATCTTTAGTAACATCAGAACCATTTAGAGCTTTAAATTCCAAAACTTCAGCATCAATTCCTTCAAGAGAAGCGTAGGATAATAGTTCTCCTCTTTTTATATAACGGGAAATATTGTTTGCTGCAATAAGTTTTTTGTTTATCAAAGAATCGAGCCCAATAGTTTGGGTAAGCGGCACATATTCAACTTTATCTACAAGCGCGATAGTTTTTTTAACGCCAAGATGTTTCGCTAACAAACAAGAAATAATATTTGTTTCAGCGTCTTCAGTTACTGCAATGAAAGCATCAACATCTATAATTCCTTCCTGAGCTAAAAGATCTATATCTCTTCCATCGCCCTGAATAACTAAAGTACTGGGCAAAGAATCTGCAAGTTCAAAAGCTTTATCAGGATTGGAGTCAATTAATTTTACTGTCATTTTATCACTTATCGCAGAAGCCACTTTCCTTCCAATTTTTCCGCCTCCAAGAATCATAATATTATCAAATTTAACATCTTCTTTGCCAGCTAATTTTAAGACTTGTTCAATTGCATCTGATTTTGAGATTACAAATATCTGATCATTAGGAAGAAACTTGTCGTTTCCTTTTGGAATAATCGTTCTTAAGTTTCTATAAATTGCAACAACTCTGAAGTCCATAGAAGGATTTTGTTTTGAAATTTCCGAAAGAGTTTTGTGAATAATAGGTGCTGCTTTATCCAATCTCAAACCAATTACGGAAATTTTCCCTTTCTGAAATTCAACAATATCAGTTGCGGCAGTTCTGTTAATTAAGTTTACAATTTCCTTTGCAGCAAGATCTTCAGGGTAAATCATAAAGTCTATGCCAATTTTGGAAAAATATTCCTGATTATCTATTTCAAGATATTCTGCATTAGCTATTCGAGCAATTGTTTTTTTTGCACCAAGTTTTTTACCGATGATAGCAGTGGTAATGTTTACTTCTTCGGAAGATGTTACAGCTACAAGTAAATCTGTTTTTTCGATTCCAGCAAGCTGTAGTGTTCTTATAGAAGTTGAAGAACCTTGAATAGTTAAAATATCAGCCATTTGATCTGTGTAGGAAAGTCTCTCTTTATCTACATCAATGGCAATTATATCGTTGTTTTCGTTGGAGAGTTTTTTTGCCAATTGATATCCAACATCGCCCATACCAGCAATAATAATTCTCATAGTATCGTAAAAATAATTTTATTGATTGTGATTATTTACTTTTTAATTTTGTCATAAAGCTTTTTTGCTTCAGCCAATACTATATCATCATCCTCATCAAGGAAAGGTGCTTTTTCTAATTTTTTCAAAGTATCTTTTGCTTTTTCTACCTGATCTTCTTCAATATAAGCTTTTGCAAGTTCAAGCATAAACATTCTGAAATTTGGATATAATTTATTTGCAGTTTCAAGTAATTGCAGAGCTTTGCCGGTATCTCCCCAGCCTAATCCAAGAGGTAATCTTACAAGATATGATTTTTCACAAACCTTCAGATGAGTTCTTCCAAGAATATAGTGAGCTAATGCCTGAACATAATTACCGCCATTTCCTAACTGAATTGCTCTTTCGCAATCTGCTTTGACATCTTTAACTGTTCCAATTGCAGAAAACACTCCCTGAAATAAAGCTATTCTTCCGTTTGCTATAGCGCGTCTGACATAAGTAATTGATTCAGAAGAAGCTAATTTTACTGCTTGGTCAGCGTAGTCGAAAGATTTTTTGTAATATTCAAACTGTTCTTCTTTCTCTTTATCAGTTTTATCAGGAAGATGTTCGCCAACATCAACATAAGCGCGGCTGATACGCCATTTTATTTGCCAGTTATTAGGATATTGTTTATCTGCCTGTAACAAAAGATTCAGAACTTTTTCGTGCTGAAATTCAGCTACTAATTTATCAGCTTCTTTTATTACGTCTTCAACGGTTTGGGCAAAAGAATTATTGCCAAACAACATAAGAATAGCAAAAGCGAAAATTTGTAATGCTTTTTTCATAGTTATTCCTTTTATAGTTAATCAAATAATGTTTCTTTTTCTAGTTTTGAATTTGTTTGAGGGTTATGTCTGAACAATTCTGTTCCTGCAAGATTTATGAATTTAGTCCAACCGGAGGGTGATTTTACTTCTCTTTCCAGAGATAATTTATAAGCATTGGTTTTTGCACTTAGTTCATCAGCGTGATAGAGTACAACAGATTCGAGGGTTTTGGGAACTACTGGAGAGGCTTGCTCTAATTTTCCCTGATGACTTAAAAGAAGATGAAGTAAATTAACTCTTAAATCTTCAGGGAAGTCATTAATTTTATTTATTTCACGTTCAACCATCATAGCAGCAATCACAATATGCCCGAGTAATTTACCTTCTGTAGTATATTCAAATCCGGGTTCTGAGCTAATTTCAATAATTTTCCCAATATCGTGTATCATTGCACCCGAAATAAGCAAATCTTTATTTATGTCGCTATGAAATTTACACATTAAATCGCAAATTGAAATAATTTCAAGTGTATGTTCAATAAGTCCGCCAATGTAAGAATGATGCCATATTTTCCCTGCCGGATGAAAAGCAAATTTTTTAATTACATCTTCAGTAAAAATATTTCTAAGTAGATTTTTTAAATGAACATCGCTGATTTTGTTTATCCACTTTTTTAGTTCATCAATCATTTCATCAATATCTCTATCGGAAGTCATCATAAAATCTTTTGGGGAGACATTATCATTTGGTTCTGCCAATCTTATTTTATCAATATTAACATTTAAATTGTTGTTAAATTCAGAAACTTCTCCTAAGACTTTAACAATTTTTCCGACTAACTTTCCCTGATTATAAAGATTTTTAAATGTATCAAATTCTTTCCTATCTTTCCACAAATTAGAGGTGATTATAGATTTTTTATCAGCAAACTCAAACGCAAGAAATTCGTCATTCTTTTTAGATAATTTAAGTTCGCACTTGTTGATTAAGAAGAAATGATCAACTTTATCGCTTTTGTTAAATTGTGAAATATCTTTTTGGTCTGGCATTAAAATTCCTTTTTAATTTTTCACGCAAACATAATCAGAAATCATATCGCCCAGTTTATTATAATTTATAGGTTTGGTGATAAATCTATTTATACCAAAATTTTCGAAATTACTTATTTCAGAGGAATCATTTAATAACAGAATTATTGGGTTATGATAATTTGGAATTATTTTATTTATAGATTGGATAAATTCTATTCCACCCATAAGATCCAAGTCGGGGTCTAACAAAATCATTGATGGAGCATTTTCTAAAAACACTTCCAATGCTTTGTAAGCGGTATTGCAGTAAACTGCATTAAACATACTAAAATGTTCACTTAATAGCTTTTCAATTTTGTCTGATACATCTTTATCCTTTACTACTACGAGAATGATGTTTTCAACAGATGGAAAAGTGAAGTGAAATTCAGTACCTTCATTTTCTTTTGAATAAAACCAGATTTGCCCGCCGTGTTTTTCGATTATTTCTTTAACTAATGATAAACCTATTCCGGTTCCTTTTTCACCTTTGGTTCCTTTGTTTGTAAAAAGATTATCAAGGTTAAATAATTTTGCTTTATGGCTTTCAGGAATTCCAACACCTTCATCTTTAATTATTATTTCTATGAAATCTTTGTTGAATCTGTTTGAGTAAATAAAAATTTTTCCTCCTTCAGGAGTGAATTTTATTGAGTTACCCAACAGATTTGTAATAGCCTGAAGAGCAAGTCTCTCATCAACTTTAACATAAAGTGAATCGTCTATTTGTGGCTTTATTTCAATGTTCTTTCTGATGGAGTTCCCGGTAAGATTTGAAATGCTATTATAAATTAAATCTGCAATTCCAATTTTTTGAAGATTTAGCTTGATTCTGCCGAGCTTTAGATTAGACCAGTCAAGAATATAATTTACGAATTGAAGTTGGTTTGTTGCAGAATCCTGTATGTAATTAAGAAATTCATTTCTTTCCTTTTCCGAAAGAGAATCATCATTAATTAGAATTTCAGTAAAGCCAATAATACTTGTGAAAGGAGCACGAAGATCGTGTGAAAGAATTGATAAAAACTTATCCCTTGAAATAATCTGCTCCTTTTGATTTTCAATAGTTTGAGTTAATGCAGAGAGAGTTTTTTTATATGAAGTAACATCTGTAGCGAAGCCATTTAATGTAATAATTTCTCGATCATTTTTCTTTACGATTTTTTCTTCAAGATAAATAATCGAGCCATCTTTCTTTTTAATTCTATATTCGTGATCTAATACTTTTATCTCTTTGTTATTTAGAAAGTCTTCAATTCGTGATTGGTAATCATTTATATCATCTTCGTGTATATAAGAAATAAAACCTTTGGATAAATTGTTTCTATCGCTTTCTTCTAAGTTTAATATGAACGGCAAATTATTAGAGTAGAAAAAGTTGCTTTTTCTTTTACGAAGCTGATACATCCAAAGAAAAAAGTCAGATTTTAAAGCAGGGAAACCATTAATGAAGTTTTCAAAGTATTTAAAAATACCATTATGCTCTGATAAATCTTCTAAATTCTTATCCTTATCCATTTCCTTGTTTATTTGATTCCGTACTATATTCAATTTACCACCTAAATATAAAAAGAATTATTAAGCTAAAACAATTGATAATTGAACTTAATAGGTTATTCAAAATGTTTAGCAAACAAAAAACAGAGTGATATGAAAACAAATTTTATTATAATATCTTTAATTTTAATTTTTTCAGCAAATATTTATTCTCAAAATGGTGTTGGAACTATTTCTGGTCAAGTCAGAGAAACCAACACAAGATTACCATTAGTTGCTGCAAATATAATTTTATTAGGAACAGATTTGGGAGCAGCAACAGATGATAATGGAAACTTTATTATTAGAAATGTTCCTTCCAATACTTACCAAATAAGAGCATCAATAATTGGTTACAGAAGTCAGGTAAAAACGGACATAGTTGTTCAACCCGGCAAATTAACTCAAGTTAATTTCGATTTATCTCCCGAAACAATTGAAATCGAAAATGTAGTTATCCGTGCAGATTACTTCAACAAAGATATTTTACAGCCAAGCAGTATAAAAACATTTAGCTATGAAGAAATAAGAAGAAGTCCCGGAGGATTTGAAGATGTTGTCAGAGCACTTTCAATTTTGCCCGGAGTTGCTCAGGCAGATGCAGGTAGGAATGATTTGATTGTGAGAGGTGGTGCCCCGTCTGAAAATCTTTATATTGTTGATGGATTGGAAATTCCAAACATAAATCATTTCGGAACTCAGGGAGCAACAGGAGGTCCTTTAAGTTACATCAATCTTGATTTTGTCAGAGAAACTTCATTTTCAACAGGCGGCTTTTCTGCTATGTATGGTGATAAATTGTCTTCTGTTCTTAAAATTGATTTGAGACAAGGAAGAAATGATAGAGTGGGCGGTAAAGCAACAATATCAGCAACACAATTTGGTTTAAATCTCGAGGGCCCAGCTTTTACTCAAAATTCGAATTTCATTTTTTCAGCCAGAAGAAGTTATCTTGATTTCATCTTTAAAGCGGCGGGATTTGCATTTGTACCTGAGTATTACGATGTTCTTTCAAAATATGAGTATAAAATTGACAATCTTAATTCCTTGTCATTCTTATTTCTTGGAGCTTTTGATAATGTTAGATTTTTTAATGATACTCCGGAAAAACGGTTTGATAATTCAAGAATTCTTGGAAGTGACCAGACTCAGTATGCAACTGGTTTATCCTATCAGCGATTGTTGAAAAATGGTTTTCTTAATTTCTCAATCAGCAGAAATTTTACTGACTTCAATTCTATTCAGAGTGATACTTTACTAAATCCAATCTTTAAAAATATTTCCAGAGAAGAGGAGAATAACTTTAAGATTGATGTAGTGCACAAATTCAGCCCCACTGTTGAAATGAATTTTGGAATAGTTTCAAAACTGATTGAGTTTGACTCTGATATTCTTTTCCCGTTTTTCATAACTTCTTTTGGTGATACTTTGTCAATTACTTCATTGGATAAATCACAAAATTTCTTCAAAGGCGGTTCATATATAAACTTCAATTTCCTTTTCTTTAATAAATTTATTACCAACTTTGGACTCAGAGCTGATTACTTCGATGCATTAAATACAAAATTTTATTTAAGTCCCAGATTTTCTTTATCATATCCAATAACACCGATTACTAACTTAAATTTTAGTGCCGGAATTTATCACCAAACTCCTTCTTACATTTGGTTGATTGCAGATAAATCAAACAGGGATTTAAAGAGCATAAAAGTAAATCAATATATTCTTGGTTTTGACCATCGTTTAAATGATGATTTACTATTAAAGTTAGAAGGTTTTATTAAAGATTATTCAAATTATCCAACAAGTAAAGTCAGACCTTATTTGGTACTTGCAAATACTGGAGCGGGTTTTTCCGGCAGCGATGACAATTTTTCTTCGTTCGGATTGGAACCTTTAGTCAGTTCCGGTTTTGGAATATCGAGAGGAGTTGAATTATCACTTCAGAAAAAATTATCAGATACTCCTTATTACGGAATTTTTAGTTTCACTTATGCAAAAACAGATTTTACTTCCTTAGATGGAATTAAAAGAGACGGTGCTTACGATCAGAACCTGATTATTAATTTAAGTGGTGGATACAAGATAAATAAATATTGGGAAGTCAGCACAAAATTCAGATTTGCCTCTGGACGCCCATATACTCCATTTCAAAATAATGGAACACAGTTAGTCGCTGACTATAATTCAAGAAGACTGAAATCTGCTCATAGTCTTGATTTAAGAGTTGATAGACGTTGGAATTTTCAGGGCTGGTCACTTATTACCTATTTAGATATTCAGAATATTTATAATCAAAAAAATCTTAGTGGGATTCGCTGGGACAGGCAAAAAAATCAAGTTGATGAATCATCTTCAATTGGAATTCTGCCATCTATTGGAATCAGTGCAGAATTTTAATTAGTGCCAATTCGTGTAATTCGTGGCTGGATAATGTTGGCACGCAGATGACACAGATAAAACAGATTTACGCTGATAAAAAGCCCCTCTGATTTAGAGGGGCTTTGGTTAAATAATTCTCTTCGGTTGTTTGATTCTACTTAATCAAATTCATCTTCTTAGAAATAACCACATCACCAGCTTGTAAACGATAAATGTAAGTTCCGCTTGCCAATCCATTTGCGTTGAATTTAACAGTGTATTTACCTGCTTCGTTAAACTGATTATCTACAAGTTTTAACACTTCTTCGCCAAGCGAGTTATAAATTGTGAGGTTTACAAATCCTGCTTTTGCTATTGAGTATTCAATAGTTGTAGATGGATTGAACGGATTGGGATAATTCTGTGATAAGCTGAATTCTGTCGGAATATTAGTCTCAACTTCTACTACTCCGTAATAACTAAATGTTCCATCGAAATCAATTTGCTTTAATCTGTATTGAATTTTTCCAAAGCCAGGATTTTCATCAATAAAACTAAAGTTTGACTCTTCATTAGTTGTTCCATTACCTTGAACAAAACCAATCTTTTCAAATCCGTTTCCAGTATTTCTTTCAACATCAAAACCGCTGTTATTTAATTCAGAAGCGGTAACCCAGTTAAGAGTAACTTTTCCGTCAGAATAATTTGCAGTAAAGGAAATCAATTCAACAGGCAGAGGAGTATTTGCTTCATCAGCACCCATATAAGGAAAGACAGGATGTCTGTTTTGTCCGTCAATATCAGTTGTAATTCCAGTAATTGGTGTTCCTGCTAAATCAAAATCACCAACTGATGAACCGGTTAAATGTAAGTCATTAGCTGATACAAAGAATACTTGTTTGGATTTGGAGTTTGCATCTCCACCAGAAGCAGTTTGCCAATTAGCTAAAGTCGGAGTAGCTGCATTATTCCAGAAACCCACATTTCCATTTGTAGTGTTTGCCCGATAAAAGTTATTATAGTTTGAAGAAATTGTACCATCAGTTCCAGTTCTATTGATACAATAGTTTGCAAAATCGGGTTCTACTGAAGAAACAATATTATTTCTTAAAGTATTTGTTCCATTAGATATAAATATTCCATTATAAGAAACTGTACCTGTTCCAATTGATGGAATATCATTCATCAAAATAGTATTATAATAGATATTTGCTGTTGCAGTTGCATTCGTTACAGCAATACCTCTTAAAAATGCAGTTGGATTAGTCGCTGTAAGATTGAAACCGGTAATCATATTATTATAAATGTTATAAGTTCCGGCTGACTCAATACTTATCCCTGCATTGCCAGCAGTGGTTCCATTTGCCATTGAAGAGATAGAAGAAATTACGTTATTATAAATATTTACAGTTGCAGTAGGAGTAACATTTGTTGCAAGAATTGCTTGGGATGGAACTGTTCCAACAATATTTTGATTTAATATCAAAGTATTATTATTAATTGTTGTATTATTAGACCACCCTAAAGCTATTGCTCTTTGTTTTCCTTCAATCACATTATTTCTGATAAATAAACTATCAATTTGTGTTGAAGGCTGTGCACCACTAACTGCTAATGATACTGTAACCACACCTATTGAACCTTGAGCCATTCCGGGATTATTAGCATTTATGTAATTATTTTCGATAAATATTTTTGAAGGAACCCAATCAAGATTATTTTGTATTCTTGCTCTAACCTGAACAGCTGCTCTGAAAAGGTTTGATGTACTAACAGAAGCAGGATTATAAATTATATTGCAATTTTTTATTACTAAGTTGGAAACAGCACCAACAATTGCAAATGGAAACGCGTTACCGTGAGATGTTGTTTGAGTTGTAATGGTTAAATCTCTTGTGGTGCCGCCGGGTGTGTTTGAACCATCAAATACGATATTTTTAGTAACTCTTAAATCATTCCAGGCAATATTATTCTCCATTGGAATTCCAATAACCATTGCACCAGAAGGTCCGCCATTTAAATCTGATGGATAAGGAAGAGTTATCGTTGGTTGAACACCGGTGTAAGGTTTGAATGTTATTGTATATGGTTCCGGGTTAGCTGCTAAACCCAATCCAATAGCAGGTGTATAACTTTCAGTAATATTACTTGTAATGAAAAATGTACAATCACCGGTAAAAGTAGAATTGTTTATTACCTGATAAGCTTCTCTTAAAGATGCAAATTGGGGATTAGAACCTCCAGGTCCGGTTCCCGGTGCTCCAATGTAATAGTTGCCCGAGAGTGCTGGAGTTAAATTCAGATTGTAAGCTCCGACTCCGTTATTTGTGCTTAATACAAAAACCTGATATTGATATTCACTTATTTTTCTTATGGCTACATCTCCTGTTCCATTTGCATTAGAGTTTACACCTAAAGAATCAGTCTTGCCAACAAAGGCAGCGGTCGCTGGGTCACCTGCTGGTAATCTTACTATACGAGCATTTTCATTACCAGTCCCATGCGCAAAAGTAGCTAAATATTCATCTCCCAGTACTGTTGCAATATATCTAATTGAATTCGAACCTGTTGCCACTATTGTTCCGGGTACGCTTCCAACTAAAGTTCCATCGGCATTATATTTTCTCGGTGTGAAACCTCCTGAATTCCAATAAAAGAAATTGCCAAAAGGACCGACCGAAGCCGAACCAAATGTAGTTCCGGATAAACCACCGATAGGGATTATAGTTGGAGTAAAGCTAACTCCGTTATTTGTAGTGGTAAACTTATATAATTCTGCCGTTGAAGCAGATGCTGCCCATATTGTTACTGAGTTATCTGCAGTTGAGCCAGTAACTGTAAATTTATCTCCTAATCGTGCAGCTGCGGTAGAAATATAGTCTATTACAACTAAAGGAGTATCTGTTTCACTTGTATATCTGTAAACTTTAAATGCAGTCGTTGAAGCATTTGTAGTTAAATTACAAACGTATATTACTCCGTTTGATGATACTTCAACATCATTAATTAAAAATGTTCCTCCAGTCATACCAATAGTTTTAAGTGTATCTACATCTGCACCTGTTAATGCGTTCAGAATCCTGATTGAAGGTGCAACATTACGGCTAACTACATATACTCTGTGATTACCACCCACAAAACCATAAGCGAGTCCTCTTTCAGTATTTCCTGTGGAAGAAAACCACGCAGGTAAAGATGAAGTGGCTGCTGATCTTTGCCAAACAGTTGATATTTGTGCAAATGATAAGCTAACCAAAAAGATTAAGAAAAGAATTGTTAAGAGTTTTTTCATAAGTGCCTCTCAAGTTTATTGATTGGAAATATTAGAGTTTATAGAGATAATTATTTATTTTATCATCAGTAAACTTAGATAATAATTAAATTTTTGTCAAAAACTTTTTAACATATTTTAGAGATAATTAGTTAATGAGACATCTGAAAAATTATTTATATTAAGATTGGAAAAGAACACTGAGCGAAGTCGAAGTGTGAACTTGGTTAAATTTATAATCTTTCGACGACCTAAAAATTGCATTAATTTAATTTTTCAGAAGTCTCTTAATAAAAATCAGGTCATTTTCTTTTAAGATTTAGATATGAAATATAAAAACTTAAATCTGGCATTTTTATTTGAGATTATTGTTGGCTTTGGTTGTATAATTAGTGTAAGCTCTTTGGGTTTCAATGGATTATTATCATTAGTCTTAATTGGGCTAAGACCATTTTTCCTTGAACGAGAGCCAATATCAGATGAAAAAACTTATTGGAGATTTTCTTATAAAGTTTTGTTGAGTAGTCTTATTATTATTTCATTGTTTATAATCAGCATTTTTATCCTTATAAATTTTTTTCCCTCACTTTCCAAAAAACTTCCACCTACTGACAAAATACTATATTTATTAATTCCTTTTTTCCTGATGACAAGAGGTGTGATCGGATTTATTTATAACCAGAAGAGTTAGCAATGGATAATCTTCTTATAATTCAGGATATCGTTATAATTCTTTTGTTCTCGATTGTAATAATATTTCTTTTCAACAAATTCAAAGTACCAAGTTTAGTTGGATTTTTAATAGCAGGAATGATAATCGGTCCTTATGGATTAAAATTCATAAGTTCTGTTGATGAAATCGAAGTAATGGCAGAAATCGGAGTAATTCTTTTACTTTTCACTATTGGGATAGAAGTTTCGTTTTCACAGATTGTGAGAATTAAAAAATTGCTATTGGTTGGCGGAGGGTTACAATTATTTTTAACAGCCATCATTTCATTCATTATTTTCTATTCAATAGGAATAATTCTTAATCAATCAATTTTCTTTAGCTTTTTGATTTCTCTTTCAAGCACTGCAATCATTACAAAATTATTGGTTGATAAAAATGAGGTTGATTCACCGCACGGAAAAATTTCTATTGCAATTGCGCTATTTCAGGATTTAATGATTGTGCCATTATTTTTGCTTATGCCAATTCTTAGTCAAGGAGTAAAGACAGATATTTCGGCGATTCTTCTAAAAGTTTTGGGCGCATTTGGAATTACTGCACTTCTGATAATCACAGCGAAATATTTTATGAGACCAGTAGTTCATCAAATTGCAAAACTTAGATTAAGAGAAGCTTTTACTATTGGAATTATCCTGCTTATTCTGGGAACTGCATACATAACTCATCAAGCTGGATTATCTTTTGCTATTGGAGCTTTTATTGCTGGTTTGATTCTGTCTGAAACCGACTTCAATCATCAAATTATTTCTGAAATTGTTCCGCTAAAGGATGCTTTCAATAGTATTTTTTTCGTTTCAGTTGGATTGTTAGTTAATGTACAATTTGTATTTCAAAATTCGTTTTTGATTATAGGATTAACTTTATTGATATTCATTTTCAAAGTATCAGTAATTGTTCTTTCAGTAACAATTTTAAAATATCCATTTAGAACCGCACTGCTTGCTGGTATTGGACTTGGACAAGTAGGAGAATTTTCGTTTATTCTTGCACTGGCTGGAACAAATTATGGCTTGATAAGCGCTGATTACTACAATATCTTTTTATCTTCATCAATTTTTACAATGATAATTACTCCTGTTTTATTTCAGTTAGAACCTTGGATTGCAGAGAAATTGGGACACGTTGAATCGAAAAAACGGTATGAGGAAAAATTCATTGATAGCAGCCTTAAAGACCACGTAATAATCGGCGGCTTTGGTGTAAATGGAAAAAATTTAGCTCACGTTTTGAAAGAGACCGGAATTAAATACATCGTAATTGAATTAAATCCTGATACTGTAAAAAAGGAAAAATCTAAAGGAGAAAATATCATTTATGGAGATATAAGCAGAGAGGATATTTTGAAATTTGTTGGGGCAGGAAAAGCAAAAGTTATTGTATTTGCAATTTCTGACCCTGTTGTAACAAAAGTGGGGTTGAAGAATGCAAAAAATATTAATCCACACATTTATGCGGTGGTTAGAACTCAATATGTTAATGAGGTTGATGAACTCATAAAACTTGGTGCTGACGAGGTGATTCCCGAAGAGTTTGAAACTGCTTTACAGATTTTCAGAAAAGTTCTTCAAAAATATCATATACCTTTGAATGTAATTATGCAACAAGTTACCTTGCTAAGACAAGAATCTTACAGACTTTTGAGAAAAGAAAATATGGATATTTCTGTACTCTCACATCTTGATGAATTTCTTGCTCAGGGACTTACAGAAACATTCTATATATCAGAAAACAATTCCAATATAAATAAATCACTTAGCGAATTAAACCTCCGAGCAAAAACAAATGCTACTATACTTGCAATTGTTAGAAATGGAAGAATGATTCCTAATCCTTCTCCGAATGAAAAATTATTGTCGGGTGATACTTTAATTTTGATTGGAACTCATCAATCAGTGGATCAGGCAATTGAACTTCTGAGTGGAGGAATTTTTGAATGAATTGACTAGAGAAACTTTGGCGTTAGCCAACAAATCCTAATAGGGAAAAAGAATAAAACCATAATCAAAGGGGCATAGCTCCGAAATAAATAAAAATTATGATGAAAAATATTTTTTAAACATTATGATTAAAAAATTTTACTGAGCTAACGCCCCTAAAAATATCTAACAAACAAAAATTGCTATAAAGATATTAGGGCTAAAGTCCCTGTTTAATTTTTAAGTAAAACTAAATTAACAAGGTCAATATTTTAATAATCCTTCTGGGTTAAATTTCTCTGTGTCTCTGTGCCTCTGTGGTAAAAAAAAATCACGCGGAGACGCAAAGAAAATCGAACACGGATCATACGGATGCAACGGATTTACACTGATGTGGCGTTTGCCACAAAATCTTCGTAGAAAAAAAAGAAAAATAAACATAACAAAGGGGCGTAGCCCTGAAATCAAAATAAATTATGAAAATCAGTTTAACAAAATTTTATAAACAGTATGTTAGTAAATGATATTTAATTTGTCATATAATATCAACACAAAAAAGGTTTAATTATGAGCAACAAATTTCCGTATAATTTTTTAAGCAAAGCAGAAATTAATTCAATAAAGCAACAAATTTCTGAAATAGAAAAATCAACATCAGGCGAAATAGTTGTAAGCATCAAACAAAAAAGAAATTTTCTGGAAAAAAACAAATCTGTTTTTGAACTTGCCAGAAAGGAATTTGCTAAATTTAAAATTGCAAATACAAAGAACTCAACAGGAGTTTTGATATTTATTCTTGTGAAAGACAAACAGTTTTATATTATGCCTGATAATAAAATTCTCAAAGTTGTTGAAGAAGATTTTTGGTATAAACTTGCAGAGCAGATGTTAGAAAAGTTTCGGTCAAAAAACTTTATCGAAGGTTTAAGCGAGTGTATAGAAAAAATCGGGGATGTATTAAAAGTTAATTTTCCTTTGAAGTCAGATGATAAAAATGAGCTTCCTGATGATATAAGATTTAATTAGCTTCCATTTCTAATTCATAGTGTTCACGATAATTTTTTATCGCATTAAATATCTTATTTGCTATTTCTGTTTGACCATTTTTTGAACTCAAATATTCCGCATCTTTTTTATTTGAAAGGAAACCCATTTCAACAAGGACGTTTGGCATTGAAGCGCCCACAAGTACGTAAAACCCTGCCTGCTTCACTCCCCTTGAAGAAATAATGGAATGATTAGAGAACTGATTATGAAGCATTTCGGCAAATTTCTCAGAGAATCTCATATAAGCTGATTGAGCCATACTAACAAGAATGAAATTTTCGTCGGTAAGTTTCTGATAACGATTTGGATCTTCTTCATATTGAATTACACTATTTTCAAATTCTGCAATTGCAATTGCTTCTTTAGTCCTTCCTGGTCTGAGCAAATAGACTTCAAATCCACTTGCATCGCTTGGTTTCTTTGGAGTAGAATTACAGTGAAGTGAAATAAATAGTTTGCCGTTATTCTCGTTTGCTATTTTACCTCTTTTGTAAAGATCAACGAAAACATCTGTCTTTCTTGTATAAACTACTTTTACATCTCTGAAATTTTCTTTTATCAACTGACCAAGTTTGAGCGAAACAGACAGATTTATATCTTTTTCTTTGGCTCCATTTACTCCTATTGCTCCGGCATCTTTACCACCGTGTCCCGGATCAATAACAATAACATCAAATTCCCATTTTCCCTTTTTTGCTGAGGTTTCTGTTTTTTTGAAAAGTTTGTTGTGAATAGTAATTAAAATATCATTCCCTTTTTCTACATTAAGAACCTCGCTGTTTGTGTACTCAGGACTAACAGAAATTTTTATTTCTATATCGTTGCCAATATTTCTGGATTTAATTTGCTTCACTACTCCGCCTGTTCCTTCAAATCTGATTTTTGAAGTGTCGCCATTAACTTTTCTGAAAATGAAAGAGAGAACATTATCATTAAACGAAGAAGTATAGGATGGAATTCTTTTCCCCGATTTAATTCTGATCATAGTTCCGTTTGCTTTTTCATCAACAGAAATGCCTGTCAAATCAAATTTAATCTCTGTTTTCTCTTCTTTTTTATCTCCTTTCTTAATTACAATATTATCTATAATAGTAATTTTGTTCGGCTCAACTAATTCTATATCCTTTCCTGACATATCTTTTAATATTTGTAACGAATATTTTAGAGGAAGAAACAACTTATCTTTAAAGTAATAAGTAGAAGTTGGCAGTTGAGTTAAAGAAATTTTCTCAGTAGAATTTTCTTTTCTTTGAATAAAAGGATTGCGGGCTAAAATTCTAAATGAATATTTGTCATTTCGAATTTCAATTTTTTTTGACTGATGTTTAAAAGAATAATCTATCGAAATGAGTTTACAAAAGTCTTCAATAGATATATAATAAAGACCTTCTCTTTGATAAGCAGAGATATAATAATCTTTAGAATTGAAATTAACTTCTATCAGCTTATCTTGTTGGGCATAACTAATAAAGGTGAAAGCCAGCAGAAAAATTATATTAAATTTCTTGTATATCATTTAATAAATGGAATAAAAAAGCCTGTTTTTGATTTATAATCTAAAAAAGAATTACTAAAATGTTTTTCCAGTAATTGTTCCTCGAGTTTTGCTCTTTTAACTAATAGAAATGCCTGCAGGATTGCAAAAGGTAAAATCAAATAACTTAGTGTTGCGAAAGCAGAACCAAAGTCTATTAAAATCTGAAAAAGATATTGAGGATGTCTTATCCATTTATAAAAACTGTTTGTAACTAATTGATGTTCTTTTTTAATCAACACATCAGGAGAATGATTTTTACCAAGTGCTTTGAATGAAGAAATCTGCAGCCAAGTAAAAAGTATATATATAATTAAACCAGCTAAACGAACAGACAAATATTTTTTATCATAACTAATAGTGCCAATTTGAAAAATTGCCAAAATGATTAACAAGATAATTAACGAAGAAATCCACAAAGGAAAAGATTGCAGATAAGAACTTGGTTTTTCTTTAACAGGAGAAAGCTTTCCGGTGAAAGCTTCTTTGGTTAATCCGAGATTTGAGACAAAGCTTAACGCTAAGTTTATTGCAACTAAAATATTTATTGCATCCATTTAATTATCTGATTGTTAACGGCAAAATTAAAACAAATGAGGCAATTTGTCTTTGATAAAAAATAGAACAGGGAATTTTCTTGTATTGGCTCAGAGAAAAATGGGATTTCGAAATTATCAACCTTAGTAACAAATAATAACTTTCTAATGTTTAACCTTATTATCTAATTTTATTCATAGTTTAATTGTTCATATTAATAAGGTAATAAATTAATAAGGTTTATGTTTTTAATATTTGATTAATGTATCAATCAGACACTTCTGAAATATTGTTCGTTTGTCAGTCTGAGCGTGTCGAAGACTGACAATTTCAAAGCAAATCACACTTCGACAAGCTCAGTGTGACAGTTACTTTGAATTATTCAGAAGTATCAATCAGTTATTTTTGTTTTATAATGAGCTTATGATAAAAGTTATTCCTTAACAAGTTTTTCACTATTTTCGCAATAAATTTTAATATGATGAATAATTCTTCAAATATAGCAGTTGTTGCCGTCAGCGGCGGGATGGATAGCTGTGTTACCGCTGCTATTGCAAATCAAAAATATCAGTTAGCATTTGCACATTTCAATTACGGACAACGAACAGAAGAACGTGAATTAAAAGCTTTTAATGATATTGCTGATTTTTATAAAGTAGAGCATCGTCTTATTATTGACTTTACTCATCTTAGCAAAATAGGTGGTTCATCTTTAACAGATAAGAATATCGAAGTTACCGATGCAAATCTTAACAATAAGGAAATTCCAACTTCTTATGTGCCTTTCAGAAATGCAAATATGCTTTGTGCTTGTGTTAGCTGGGCAGAGGTTATAAATGCTAATGCAGTTTTTATCGGTGCTGTGTATGAAGATTCATCTGGTTATCCTGATTGCCGCCCGGAGTTTTTTCAGATTTTTAATAAAATGATTGAACTTGGAACAAAACCGGAAACAAACATTAAAATTGAAACTCCAATTATAAACTTATCTAAATCTGAAATTGTTAAATTAGGTATTCAGTTGAATGCTCCGCTTCACTTAACCTGGAGTTGTTATAAAAATAACGATTTTGCTTGTGGTGTTTGTGATAGTTGTGCATTAAGACTTAGAGGATTCCAAAAAGCAGGAATAGAAGATTTAATCCCTTATATTGTAAAACCAAATTATTTAAAAGGAATAATTGAATGAGTAAAAAAGAAATTCTTGAAGTATTTGAAAACCAGTATCCCGAAAGAGATTATATTATTGAACATATCGCACCCGAATTTACTTCACTCTGTCCTAAAACCGGTCAGCCAGATTTCGCTACTATAATACTAAAATATATCCCTGACAAATTTTGTGTTGAACTTAAATCACTTAAATTATATTTTAATTCATATCGTAATGATGGTGTTTTCTACGAAACTCTTACTAATCAAATCCTTTCGGAACTTTCTGAAGTAACCAAACCAAGAGCAATGAGAGTTATAGCAGAATTTAACGTCAGAGGTGGTATATCCTCTGTAATTACGGCTGATTTTGTAGCAGAAAATTATAAACATTTAATTAATGTTTTTAATGAATGATAGATAAAAATAAAATAAAAGAAAATTTCGTTTCATCTAAAGAAGAGTTATTTAGAAGTTTTAATGAAAAAACTGATGCTCTGGAATTTAGCAAGTCATTCAGTTTTCTGATAGAGAATACAATCAGAGAGATTTGCAGTTTTTCAAAATATGATTTTGTAATTACATCTGCCGGCAGTTTTGCAAGAAGGGAAATTTCGCCGCACTCTGATATTGATATAATGCTAATTGCCGAATCTGCTCAGACTGTAAAAGACCAGATTAATTATCTCATTACTACACTCTTTGATTGTGGAGTGGAGGTCTCTCATACTGTCAGAGAATTTTCCGACCCGAAATATTTTTTACTTGAAGACCTTCACGCTTTCACTCAATTTTTTGAAACCAAATTCATTTATGGGAATAAATCTCTGTATGATAATTGGCTTACACAAATCAATGATTTAATAACAAATGAAGAAGCTAAGAGACTATTAAATAATTTTGTAAAAGATCAAAAAGAGAGATATTTCAAATATGGTGATTCGCCAAAATTTCTTGAGCCAAATGTAAAGATGTCTGCTGGTGGTCTGAGGGATTTACAATCTATTGAATGGATGTATTTACTTCTTAATAAAAACTTAAAAAGCGTTCAAACGGAATTATCCCAAACTGAAAATTTGCTCAATGAATTGATGGAAAATGATTATTGTACTTATAAGGAAGGATTAAATATTCTGCACTCTTACAAATTTCTTTTGAAAATTCGCCATTTTCTTCACCTTATAAGCAATCATAAAACTGATAGATTTGAATTTGATTATCAGGTTAAAATTTTGGATAAATTATCCCAGTATGATAGTCAGGTTTCATTGATGAAAGATTATTTTCAGGCTACAAATAATATTTACCGATTTTCCAAATCAATAATGAAAAGATTCTCGTACCATTTAATTGAGCAAATTCCGGATTCCTTAGCATATAATCTCGATGATGACTTTTATATTAAAGGAAAAATTATTTACGCAAATAATCCTGAAAATCTTCAGTTCTCAGATTTTATTAGAGCATTTTATTACAGAGGTTTAAATTCAGCTATTTTTGACAGCAAACTTAGATCAGCCATAATTGAAAGAATTAGTGAGCAGAAAAGATTTGATTTGATTGAATCAGAATCTTCTGTTTTTTTTAGAGAGATTTTAAAACTTCCGAAAAATGTTGGTGATACACTTGCCTCTATGAATGAGCTTGGGATTCTTGGTGCGTTTCTTCCCGAATTTGAAGATTTAAATGGGTTTATGCAAGTTGGTGTTTATCACTGTTACTCTGCAGATGAACATACAATTAATGCAATTAAAAATCTTGAAAAACTTTATTACGATAATTCATATTTAGGAACTCTTTTCAAACAACTCAAGGATAAAGAAATTTTATATCTCGCTATTCTTTTTCACGACATTGCTAAACCAATCAGCATAGCAGGACACGAATTATTAGGTGTAGAAATAGCATCTTCTCTTATGGAAAGATTAGGCTATAATGATGAGGAAACCGACTTGGTTTGTTTTCTTGTTAAGAATCATCTGCATATGGAGCAGGTCGCTTTCAGAAGAAATCTCAATGATCCGCAAACTTTGGATAGTTTTGCTAAAGTTGTGGATAGTTTTCAAAAAATAGATATGCTCTATCTTATTACTTATGCAGATCTTTCTGCTGTAAATCCGGCTGTGTGGACTAATTGGAAAGCAGAATTGCTCTTCGAGTTATACAGAAAAATAAGAAAAATGTTTGAAGATAATTTAACCGGAGAACAACTCCTTCGTTCAACCATTCTTATTAGTCCTAATAATGTTTCACAGCATTCAGATTTAATTACTGAATCCGATGTTCATGAACATATGAATTCTTTACACGATGATGTTAGTTATATCAATCATTTTTCTGAAGAAGAAATTGCAAAACACATTGAAGAGATAGAATCAGGGAAAGACATCTCTGTTATCTTTGATGAAAGAGGTGAATTCACACACGTTACTGTTATAACTTCAGACCATCCTGCATTACTTTCAAAACTTTGTGGAGTATTTACTATAAATGATGTAAATATTCACGACGCGAGAATATTCACACGTAAAGATGGCATTGTGATTGACTCATTCAATGTCCTTGAATTCAAGACTCATTCTAAAATCCCTAAAGAAAAGTATAGTAAGATTGAGGAAGATTTTCACAAAGTGTTGTCAGGATATTTGCAGCTCAGTAATGAAGTAACAAAATTAAAATCACGTTGGAAAAGATTGGAGAAAAAATTCTTTTCAAGAGAAAGTGAAATTAAAATTTCTTTTGATGAGCATGATAAATATACGATAATTGATGTATCCTCTCCCGATAGGTTAGGTTTTCTTTATCATCTTACAAAAGAAATGAGTGAGCTTGGATTGATAATATATTTTGCAAAAATTTCTACGAAAGGGGATGATATTTTAGACGCATTTTATTTGTTAAACCGGTTTGGAAAAAAAATATCTCCTGTTGATTATGATTTAATTAGAGCAAAATTAACCGATTCAATTAACCAGATTTTATAAATGCAAAAAACAGTTACAATTTTTGGAAGTGCGGTTCCTCAGGCGGGAGATGAACAATATGAAGTAGCATATCAACTTGGGAAAAAATTAACAGAAAATGGTTTTTCCATCTGCTCTGGAGGTTATAGCGGAATTATGGAGGCTGTCTCAAAAGGTGCTTATGATAATGGCGGAACTATTTATGGAATAACTTTGGAAAATTGGAACTCCACACCAAATCAGTATATCACAATTGAAATCAGAACAAAAAATTTATTTGAAAGGATCAGTAAACTTATAGAAATGGGAGACGCTTATGTCGTCCTTCAGGGTGGAACAGGTACTCTGTTAGAATTAGCTGCAATTTGGGAATTAGTTAATAAAGGTATGATTGAAACCAAACCAATTATTTGTCATTCAGAACTTTGGATTCAAATTGTTAATCTTATGAATAATCAACTAAAAATTGAAAATAAAAGAAATGACTTAGTTGAATTAGCTGATTCTGTAGATTCTATAATTGCTAAACTGAATTTACGATTAAAATAAATATTATATCTGAGTTCTTCTTACAAAATCTGAAATTACTTTATCTTCTGATGTAATCAATTCTTCTGTCGAACCATTAAAGTAAATTTTTCCCTGATGCATCATTGCAACTTTGTCAGCAACGTTTTTAACACTATACATATCGTGAGTAACTACAACGGAGGTTACTTTTAGTTTATCTGATAAATCTTTAATAAGTAAATCAATTGAGTCGGACATAATAGGGTCTAATCCTGTTGTTGGTTCATCGTAGAGAATGTAAGATGGATTGGTTACTAAAGCTCGTGCAAGCCCGACTCTTTTTTTCATTCCTCCGGACAGTTCGGCGGGTTTAAGATTTAATATTCCTTTCAAACCAACAAGCTCAAGTTTTTCCTCAACAATTTTTCTGATTTCTTGTTTCGAAAAATTCATTGATTCAATCAGTGGAAGAGAAACATTTTCTTCAACGGTCATTGAATCGAACAAAGCAGCTCCTTGAAATAAAAATCCAAATTTTTTTCTAAGATTGTAAAGATCTTTGATAGAAAGTTCGTGTACTATTTTTCCTTCAACGACAACCTTTCCATAGTCTGGAGTTAGCAGTCCGACGATATGTTTAATCAAAACACTTTTCCCGCAGCCGCTTTGTCCGATTATTACTACAGTTTCTCCCTTATTTATTGTAAAATCTACTCCGCAGAGAACTTTTTTCTGACCAAAACTTTTATGAAGATCAGTTATTTCAATCATTAAGTATTACTGAAAATTAATTACTCAACTTCTATTTCAGCGAGTTCACCTGTAAAGCCGCAGGATTTATGTGCGCCATCACAAAAAGGTTTGTTTGAAGACTGACCACAACGGCAAAGAGCGATAATCTTTTTAGGTAGTTCTTCAACACTACCGCCCTTATGCAAAGATGCTTTGTTTACTTCGATTAGAATTGGACCATTTTCTGCTACTTTTATTTTTAACATAAATTTCCTTTCAATATTGTTTAATGATAAACAAATTATTCAATTTCAAGTTCCATTCTTAATAGTGCAGCAGCAAGAGTTTTCCCTTGCGCATCAAGTTTTAGTGAAACCGTGCCTCCACCACCTAAAGTATTGTGTAAAACAAAATTCAATGCACGAAGATTGGGTAACTCAAATCTCTCTACCTTTCCCAAACAAATTCCATCAAAGTGTTTTTTTACTAAATCAGCGGTCAAACATTTTTCGAGAATTTTATAACCGTCAAAATCATAAGCAATTATTCCAATATTTGCCGCATCTCCCTTATCGCCGCTTCTTCCGTGTGCAATATCAATGAGTTTAATTTTTTTCATATCAAACCTCAAAAATCTTTACTTGATGTTGAACAAGTTTTTTAGGAATTAAGGCTGGCCAGTAAGCAACAACTTCACTCGGTTTAGGTCTGCCTCCGGCAAATCCGGTTACACTTGGCGGACCGGTTAAAATTAACGGAGCTATTTCTTTTCCAAATCTTTCAACAGAGTAATAGTCTTTTGACCTTACTGCAATTCTTAATGTAATCTCGTTGATGTCATTTTCATCAAGTTGTTTCGCTAATGGACCGTGACAAGCATTATAACCAACAAATTCAGTTCTTATTTCTTCGAACTGAAGATTAAGATTTTCCAATCTCTTTCTCAAAATCTCATCAGCTGATTTTGCTTTGGTTAATGCCTCAGGCCAAGAATAAGTCAATGTTGCAGATGCAGAAAAACCATCAGAATAAGAACACGAGACTTTGTAAAATTCAGTTTCTGGAAATCCTTTAACATCATAAACGCGGACCCTGTCATTACCCAAGTCTTCCAATTTTATTGATGTAAAATCTGCAATACAATCCGGAGTGATATAATTTTTAGGATCACCAATTTCATATAAAAGTTGTTCAGAGACTGTTTCAAAAGATACTCTGCCGCCAGTGTTTTCGTGTTTTGTAATGATTACTTCACCATTTGGATAAGCTTCTGCAATTGGGAATCCAATATCAGCCATATTCGGAACAGATTTCCAATCCCCCAAAAAATTTCCACCAGATGCCTGTGCCCCGCATTCAAGAATATGACCAGCTACTGTGCCGGCAGCAAGTAAATCATAATTTGTTTTATTCCATCCGAATTCATATATCATTGGTGCAAGAGTTAAGCCAGTGTCTGTTGTTCTGCCTGTTATCACAATATCTGCTCCTTGTTTCAGAGCTTCAACTATCGGGAAAGCCCCGAAATAAACATTAGCGCTGAGAATTTTATCTTTGATTATTGTTATCGGTTCATTTGTTTCCATATTATTCAGATAGCATCCTGATGAAATTATTTCTTCAATTCTATTAAGGATATCATCGCCCAGAATAACAGCAACTTTCAGATTATTTATATTAAGTTTTTTGGCAATATCAAGGACAGCATTTGCACAAGAAATGGGATTTACACCGCCGCCATTAGTAATAATTTTAATGTTTCTTTTCTTGCATTCGGGAAGAATCCTTTTCATTAGTTCAGGAATATCACGTGCATAACCGAATTCTGGATTTTTATTTTTTTGTTTTTGGAGAATTGACATTGTTACTTCAGCAAGATAGTCCATTACAAGATAATCTATTTCGCCTCTGAACACTTGATTATAGGGAGCGTCTATTAAATCTCCCCAAAAACCTTGTCCTGAAGCAATTCTAATTTTTTCTTTCATAAAAATCCTTTAATATTAAATCTGCTAATTCTTCCGTTGAATTTTTATTGGCATCCAGCCATAAAATTCGTTTATCTTTCTTAAACCAGGTCATCTGTTTTTTTGCAAATCTTCTTGTATTTCTTTTAATCAAATATATTGCTTTTTCTAATGAAATTTTCCCTTCTATGAAATCAATCATTTCTTTATAACCCAATGTATTGAGGGAGTTGAGATTATTTTCATAACCAGCTTCTAAAATTTTTTTAACTTCTTCAATTAATCCTTCTTCAATCATTTTATCTACTCTTGAATTGATTCTTTGATATAGAATATCTCTATCCAAATTAAGTCCATATTGAAAGAAGAGAAAATCATTATTTTTTTTGTTAGAGTTAAATTGCCATATTGGTTTATTAGTTATGTAAAAAACCTCGAAAGCTCTTATTACTCTTTTCCAGTTCTGAGGCAAAAGTTTTTCTGCTGAAATGGGGTCAACTTTTTTAAGTTCGTTGTGAATATATTGATTACCAAATAGTGAGCGCTTTTCCATTAAAGATTTTCTTAAATCCGGATTTGAGTCAGCAGTTACATCAAGACCATCAATCAGTGCTTGAATGTATAGCCCAGAGCCGCCAACAACAATTGGAATTTTACCTTTTTCAAAAATTTCTGAAATTATTTTAGAAGCCTTTTTACTAAAAATATCTGCGTTAAAATCTTCATTTGGCAGAAGTTCATCAACAAAATAATGCTCCACTTTTGAAAGTTGAAATGAATTTGGCTTCGCAGTTCCGATTGTTAAATATTTATATATCTGTCTGCTATCAGCAGAAATAATTTCAGTATTAAGTTTCAAGGCAAGGTTAATTGCCACATCAGTTTTTCCTGAGCAGGTAGGACCTGTTATAACAATTACTTTTTTATTCACTTGAGTTTATTTTTCTCCCAACCATTTTTCCCAATTAGCGGAACGAATACAAAACGAGGATAAGTTTCTTTTGAATATTCATCCTCGCTTAAACGAGTGATAACATACAAATCCTGATAATCTCTTGGACCTACCGGAATAACAAGTCTTCCTCCAATTGCAAGTTGTTCTATCAAACTGTTTGGTATTGAAGGCGAACCGGCAGTTACAATTATACCCTGATAAGGAGCAAACTCTGCCCATCCAATAGTTCCATCTCCAAATTTTGCGTGAACACGAATTCCCAATTCATCAAATAATTTTTTTGTTTTGTTATGAAGTTCGAGGTTTATTTCAATGCTATAGACTTTCATTCCCATTTGAAATAATATTGCTGCCTGATATCCGCTTCCGGTTCCGATTTCTAAAACTTTGTCACCTTCTTTGAGATTAAGTTTTTCAGTCATAAATGCAACTGTGTAAGGTTGAGAGATAGTTTGTTCATATCCAATCGGAAGAGCTGAATCCTTGTAGGCAAGATGAGCCATTGTTTTGGGGATGAACTTTTCTCTTTCAACAACTCTAAAAGCATCCAAAACTCTATTATCAGAGATTCCTTTACTTTTTATTTCTTCTACTAACTGCTCTCTTTGAAATCTTGACATAAATATTTGATATTTTTCGCTAGGAAAATTTTTGATTTATAATATAAAATTACAAAGGATTTACTTTATGATAGAATCAATTCTTGGCGGTTTGTTTATTATGTTTATGAGAATTATGGATGTTTCTATTGGTACAGTCAGAACAATTATGGTGGTTCAGGGAAGAAAGTATTTTGCGGGATTCTTTGGTGCAATTGAAGTTTTAATCTGGATTTTGGCTATACGATATATTTTCCAGCACTTAGATCAGATTCCAAACATAATTGGGTATTCACTGGGGTTTGGTTTGGGGAACATTCTTGGAATAACCATTGAGCAAAAAATCGGATTAGGATATATTCAACTTAATATTATCTCAAAACATCATTATCAGGAAATTGCAAAAATGTTAAGAGAACTTAAATTTGGTGTAACTGAAATAAAAGGAGAAGGCTCATCCGGCGAAGTGATAATTCTAATTGTTATTATACCGAGAAAAGTTCAAAACAAAACTATCAAAGCAATTGAAGCAATTGATAATCAATCTTTTATAACTGTGCAACATTCATTACCATACAGAGGATTTATACACGGAGCGAGGAAATAAATAATAGATATGAACCCATCTTAATGGATAAAAAACTTTTCACAAATTTTATCTCACTTTCAATTGTACAAATAGCGAATTATTTGTTTCCTCTGATTACTATACCTTATTTAGTTAGAGTTTTGGGAGCGGAGAAATTTGGTTTAATTTCATTTGCACAGGCGTTCATTTTATATTTTAGTTTAATAACCAATTATGGATTTAATCTTTCCGCTCCGCGAAGTATTTCTATAAACAGAGATGATTTATCAGAGGTCTCAAGAATTTTTAACTCTATAATGATTCTTAAAATTATTTTAATGTTCTTTAGTTTAATCATATTGAGTTTGGCTGTATTAGCATTTGATAAATTTAGAGATGAATGGCTCGTGTACTTTTTTACTTTTGGATTTATTATTGGAGAGGTCCTTTTTCCGCTTTGGTTTTTTCAGGGAATGGAAAAGATGAAAAGCATTGCCATTCTGAGTCTTTTATCAAAACTTTTTTACACTGTTTCAATTTTTGTTTTTGTTAAATCTGAAGTTGACTACGTTCTTGTCCCTCTGTTAAATTCACTTGGAGTAATCCTGAGTGGACTAATCAGCATTTCAATAGTTATAAAAAAATTTAATATTTTGATATCAATTCCTAAGTTTTCTGATTTAAAGACTCAACTAAAAGATGGATGGAATATTTTTTATTCTAACATTGCAATCAGTATTTACACAATAAGCAACACATTCATTTTAGGGATTTTCACAAGTGATACAATCGTTGGATATTACTCGGCGGCTGAAAAAATTATTAAAGCTTTTCAGGGTTTATTAAATCCTATTTTTCAATCGGTTTATCCTCATATAAGTAAACTTGCCATTGTGTCAAAAGAATCAGCTTTAAAGCTCATAAATAATCTTGGCTGGAAGATTGGATTATTTACAATAATTATCTCCTCTTTAATTTTTTTGTTTTCAGAGCAAATTATTTATTTGTTTTTAGGAGGATCATTTCTTCGGTCTGTTGCAGTACTTAAAATACTCTCTTTTATTCCGTTTTTAATTGGTCTCTCTTCAATTTATGCAAGCTTGTTTATGTTGGGATTTGGGTTCACAAAAAAATGGTCAAAAATTATTTTGACAGCTTCGTTTGTTGATGTAATGTTAGTTCTACTTTTTGTATGGATTATACCTTTAGGAGAAGTTGGTGTAAGTATTAGTTGGCTTTTCACAGAAATATTTGTTGTGATGATAAGTTATTTATATTTCAGAAATCTGAGATACAAATGATAATTGGAAATTACTATTATATTTTATCGGAGAAAAAATCTGTCAGATTTATTTACAAACTTTTAGGAACTATTGATTTACACTCTCATATCCGTCTTAAACCCGTTTTTAAGTTCATTAAAAAATTTCTATCTGAAAAATCATCAAAGGATATCAGAATATTAGAATTAGGTTGTGGAAGTGGCGTATCTGCTTTTGAGATTAATAAAATTTCTAATAAAAACAATTTTGTATTTGATTACATCGGAATTGATTCCGCAGAAGAACTAATTTCTATTTCAAATAAAATTCTAAAATCAATCAATCCGCTAAACAACAAAATCACCTTTATTGCTGACGATGCAATCGGTTTTTTGAGAGATAACATTAAATTAAAAGTTGATGTTATATTAGTCTTAGATATAATAGAACATTTGAATGAACCGCAAATTTTGTTGTATCTTTCAAATCAATTATTAAAAAACGAAGGTGTTTTTTTAGTTTCAGTTCCTACAAAATTATATCCTAAATATTTTGGTTATAAATTTCATAAAGAAATTGGGCATCAGGTTGATGGATATTCTTTAACAGAGCTAAAAGAAATGTTCAATAAAATCGGGTGTGAACTCGCATTTTATAAATACAACACAGGAATATTAGGTAAATATGGCTGTTGTTTATACTATAAAATATTTTATACTAATTCGAGATTTCTTGAAATATTAAAGTGGTTAATTCTTTTTCCGTTTAAGTATTTTGATTTACTTAACAACTCAAAAGTCAGTTGCTCGATATTCGCAGTTTTTAAGAAAAAATAGTCTCTAAAAGAAATCGTTTTGAGTTATAATCTAAATTATTATTTCCTAAAACTAAGTTATAGTGCTTGCATATTTTAAAAATTTTTTCTAATTATCGGTTGTTAAAACAACTTCATCCGAAAAGAGATAACTTTAAAAGGTATTTTAATTAAATTTAACTAACTAACATTTATCAATTAATCAAAGAGGTTCCTATGTTAAAGCATTTCTTTACCTTTTCTCTTTTCCTAATTCTCTCTACTTTATTAGTTGCACAAGATGCAAGTGTTGATGTTGCAACTGATTTAAGCGGACCGGTATTAGTTCAATATCCGGCTGGTTGGCAATTTAATAGTCCGGAAGCAGTACTTTTTACAAGCGGACCACACTTTAATGTTCCAGGTGGTGGTTCCGGTGGCGCAAACTTAAGTTCACTCCAGAGTAATTTGTCTATGTCATCTTTTGGTTGGGCGCAGCAAACTGGTTTCCGTGTTGCAGATGATTTTACTATTCCTTCAGGTCAAACTTGGAACATTGAGAATGTTGAAATTTATGCATATCAAACCGGTTCAACAACTACTTCAACAATTACAGGAGTAAACATCAGAATCTGGTCTGTGGCTCCTGGTACGGGGACAGTGGTTTTTGGTGATACCACAACAAACAGAATGGCTTCCACAACTTTTGCAAATGTTTACAGAGCTTTAGATACACAGCCAACTAATACTCAAAGACCATTAATGAAACAAACTGTAACTTTGGGAGTTACTTTACCCGCAGGAACTTATTGGTTGGATTGGCAAACCACAGGTTCTTTGGCTTCAGGTCCTTGGGCGCCTCCAATTGTTATCACTGGTACAACAAATACTGGCAATGCAAAACAATATCAGTCAGGAACTGGTCAGTGGCTGGATATTCTTGATGCTGGTGCTAATGCTCCCCAAGGCTTACCCTTCACTCTCAATGGAAATGTAGTCCCATCTTCAACAGGAAATTCTGTTAAAATTACTCAAAACGACGATGTAGTAAAGGTTTTTTCAACCTCACCCTATACAACAGGAACTTATAAAATTAGCTTTTATTTGAGAATACCATCAGGTAAATCTGGTTATTTCAACACTCTAGCAGTATTTGCAGGGGCAAATAGCAATTGGGGAATGGAAGTTTTTTTCGATGCAAATGGAACCGGTCGCTGCTTTGGCGGTTCTGCGACAGCTACTAATTTTACCTGGACGCCAAATACCTGGCACTATGTTGAAAATATCGTAAACTTAACCACCGATCAAGCTCAGTTTTATTTTAATGGCACACTCATTAAGTCTTGGCAATGGACTCTTGGAGCTAATGGAACTGCAATTCCAAAACAATTGCACGCAATAGATCTTTTCGGTGCAACTGCTAACGATCAGATGTATGTTGATCTCGTTAATGTTTCTAATGTCGGTAATAACCAACTTATTTTCTTTGAGAGTTTTGATACTTACACTGCTGGTCAATTACTTGCTTGTCAAGCACCTACTGTTTGGACAACCTGGAGCAATGCACCTTGTGGTCCTGAAGATGCAGAAGTTTCTGCTGACTTTAATTACATCCCCGTTGAATTAACTTCCTTTATTGCAAATGTAACTCCTGCGGCTGTTGAACTTAATTGGACTACTGCAACTGAATTGAACAACTATGGTTTTGAAGTTGAAAGAAGAACTAAAGATGGAGATTTCTACACAATCGGTTTTGTTAAAGGAAATGGAACAACTACAGAAGTAAACAGATATGCTTACATTGATAAAAATGTTGAGGCAGGTATTTATTACTATAGACTAAAACAAATTGATTATAGCGGAGCTTATGAATACAGCCCTGAAATAGAGGTTGATTTCAATCCCGTTAATCAATTTAGTTTAGAACAAAACTATCCAAATCCGTTTAACCCTGCAACAAAGATTAAGTTCAGTATTGTTGAAAACTCACAGGTTAAATTAGCAGTTTACAATCTACTTGGTGAAGTCGTTAGAACACTTGTAAATCAACCAATGTCAGTTGGAAATTATGAAGTTGATTTTGATGCCAGCGGCTTACCAAGCGGAATGTACATATATAAACTTGAAGCTGGTTCAAATACGATTGCTAAGAAGATGATGCTGATGAAATAATTTCTGTCTATGAAAAATTGAAATCAAGGCGGGTCATTAGACTCGCCTTTTTATTTTTTTTTACCACAACAACTTCAAGATACAGAGATAAAACAAAAATATACTTTAAAGCATTTCCTTTATTAAATTTGTATTGTTAATTAAGGGTTAAGATTATGTTTGATGAAATACACATTGACAGGGAAAATTTGACAATAATGGGAGTTAAGTTCTCCGATTTAAAGACATTTGAAAGCACTGCAAACGCCTTAGGTAGTAATATGTTCGAGGGATTTAAACCAACTCCAAAAGGAATAGAATTAATACGTGATTATGTGGTTGGAAAAATAACTTATAACGAGTTTATAAAGTTTGCAAAAGAAAAGGCATATGTCTGATTCTTATAAATATATTGACCCCGATTACCTTTATACCGATCCCAATACAGGAATATTAAGAAATTTAGCAGATATTAAAGATATAGAAACGTTAGTTTTTGTTGAAAGTGGAGTTGTAACCAAAAGATTACTAGAGCTATATATAAATCCAATAAAAATAAAAGGAATTGAAAGTCTTTTTGAAATACATAAATATTTATTTCAAGATATTTATTCATGGGCTGGGGAAAAGCGAACTGTTGAAATAAATAAAGACGGCAAGCAATTTTTCCCCACGACACATTTTTACAATGCCTTTCAATTTATTGACAAACTAATTTTTGATTTCAAAAAAATACCTCGCGACGATAAATTCTTATTAGCCCGTAAGTTGGCCGAGATTTTAGATAGTATAAATTATTTACATCCATTTAGAGAAGGGAACGGAAGAGCACAAAGGGAATTTTTAAGGTCATTAGCTTTAGAGAAGGGCTTGTTGCTTAATCTTAATCCACCTGATAATAAAATCATTTATGATAGATATATGAAAGGAACAATAGAAAGCGATATCAATGTTTTATTTGAACTGATTTTAGAGTTGATTGAAAAAGATAACTAAAATTAAAAATGTTAGAAGACTTTATTAAAATGTGTCTGATATCGGTTCAAATTAGGTTTATTAAAGTTTCAATTCCCAAATTGCTTATGATGAGCTTGTTATTCGATTTTTCTGATTTCAAAGTTATGACAAATGTGAAATATTGTTTTTCATTGGAATAAATATTGCCAAAGTTTTCAAAGCTATTTGAAAGTAAAGTTCAGATATACTACTTGTATAAGACTTTCAATAATTTAATTGATTCTTGACGTTTCCAAATTCAATTCTCTGTTTCTAACCTTCTAATATTTACTTCAGCAAGTTGATGTGAATTGTTCCAGTTTCTCATCTTTAATACTTTTCGATAATAATCAATCGAAGATTTAATGTCTTTTTTCTCTTCGGCAATCTGAGCGAGATAAATTGTAGAGTTTATTTTAAATCCAGAGTCTTCATCTTTATCAATTTTCTCTGAAATTTCTATGCACTTTTGAAAATGATGCTTCGATGAGTCAAGTAATTGTTCATTCTTTAAATGAACTGCCACATAATAATTAGATTCTCTTAGCCCAAAAGGAAAATTAAAACCATAAAAACCCGAATCAGCTTTTTGCAAGTAATTGCTAAAGACAGAATCAGCATTTTTCCAGTTTCCCAATCTTGCATAAATTCTTCCGAGCCATCTTTGAAACGAAGGATTTTTAGGAAAAAGAGATGTTAGATTTGCAGCATACTTATATGCTTCTTCAAAATTGTTTTCATAGTTAAAATATAAAGTCATCAGAAAATATTGAGATTCAAACTTTGCATATTTTCCTTTTAACGCTGTTTCTTTTAGTTGAGAGATTCCTTTTTCCTTATCTCCTTTTGGGAAAAAAATCATAAGTGGTTTTATAAATGGATATTGTTCTGGTATGACAGCAGCATAGTAATTGTAAATTCCAAAGCCAAGTTGAACATCCTGATTTGAGGGGTCAAGTTTAGAAGCGTATTCAACAATAGGAAGCGCTTCTCTGCCATCATCAGCAGCTTTAAGCCAACTATCACGCAATGCTCTTAAACGTCCACGAAAACCAATTGCTCCGCCTTTGAAAAAAAGTGCATCAATATTTCTTTTATCCTTTTCAAGAATTTTATCACAATGAAAGATTACGTCTTCAATCTTTTGAAAAAATAATTGGTCATAACTTTCATTATCAATATCTAATAAAATTTTCCACCAATCTACCATTGCAAGAAAAAATCTTCCGGCTGGATTTTCAGGATAATCAGTAAGCACTGAACGAAAAGTTTTTTCGGCTGCTTCAAATTCGATGTTGTAAATTTGTTTGATACCGGTTTCAATTCTTTCATCAAGCGTTTGAGATTTAAGAGAAACACTAATCAAAAAAAAGATAATAATTAATTTAATTTTCATAATGTGGTTAGCTAATTAGAATTCATTAATTGTTTTGCAGATTGAATACTTGACTCAGTAATTTTATCACCGCTTATTAACTTAGCTATTTCTGTTATCCTTTCATCTTCGGTCAAATATTTTATTTTACTTGTGGCTCTTTCTTCAGATTGAATTTTCTCTACTGCAAAATGATGCTGTGCAAATGCTGCAATCTGTGGCAAATGTGTTATTGCAATTATCTGATGATGTTTTGATAAATCCAATAATGCCTGTCCAACTTTTTGTGCAATTCTTCCACTTATTCCCGTATCAATTTCATCAAAAATCAATAAAGGAAGTTTATCATTTTTTGCTAATGCTGATTTTAATGCAAGCATTATTCTTGAAACTTCTCCGCCAGAAGCAACCTTTACCAACGGTTTTAAATCTTCACCTGGATTAGTCGAAATAAAAAACTCAACTTCCTCAATTCCTTTCATATTATAACCGATTTTTGTCTTATCACTTCCTAAAAATTCTTCTGACTCGATTGGCAAAAATTTTATCTCAAAAGATGGAGAGTTAATGCCCAAATTTCTAAGAACTGATTTGACTTCGTTCTCAACTTCCTTCGCATTCTTCTTACGATTATCAGAAAGCTCTTTACCAATCTTTAACAGTTGATTTTTCAATTCAACAATTTCATCTTTTATTTTATTTATCTCATCAGAAAAATTATCTGCAAGATTTATCTCTTTGATCAACTTTTCTTTAAGCTCGAAAATTTTTTCAATCGAAAGTCCAAACTTCTTTTTAAGAAGATTTAATGAATTAAGTCTTTCTCTTTTTAATTCGACTTCATCTGTGTCTAAGTTAATTCTGTCTTTATATTTTCTAATCGCCGAAGATATCTCTTTAAGAATTGAATACGATGAATTAAATTCTTTTTCAACTTCAATCAGTGAATTATCTATGGAAGTAAGTTGATTTAATTTGTTTCGGACTTCGCCAATTTGGTCAATTATTGAGTTTTCTGCATCGTAAAGAAGATTATAAATTTCTTCACTCAACTGAAAGAGTCTTTCAGAATTTTCAAGAACATTTAATTCTTTATTAAGAATTTCATCTTCCTCAGGTTGTGGATTAACAGTTTCAATTTCTTTCAGTTGAAATTGATAAACTTCTTTCTTTTCTTTGATTGATTGTTCTTTTGCTAATAAGTCTGATAATTCATTTTGTTTTTGTTTCAGTTTTTGAAAGACTGACTTATAATCACATAAGATTTGTTGATTGTTTGAATAGTTATCCAGAAAATCAATATGCGTTTCAGTTCTTAAAAGTGATTGATGTTCGTGCTGTCCATGTAAATCAACGAGGATATCACCAAGTTGTTTGATAACATTTAGTGCAACCGGAGAATCGTTGACAAAACATCTATTGCTGCCTTTCTGTGAAATTTCTCTTCTTATAATTAACTCATTTTGAAATTCAATTTCATTCTCATCGAGAACATTTTTAACCAAAAGGTTATCGGAGACATCAAAAATTCCTTCGACAAAAGATTTGTTTGCACCTTTGCGAACAACTTCCGAAGATGCACGTTCGCCAAGCAGCAGTCCCATTGCTTCAATCAGAATTGACTTCCCCGCACCAGTTTCACCTGTAATTATATTCAGACCGTTAAAAAATTCAATCTGAATATGTTCTATAAGTGCATAATCTTTTATTTCTAATGATTTAATCATAATCAAAAATTTGTTGCATAAAAATAAAGGAATTATTTTTAATCATTAAAGTTGAAATCTGTAATGCAAAATTATTCTGTTTCACATTTGATTTAGTAAAGTTAACTTTAAAATGAAAAAGTAAAAATCGGAGGTTTAAATGAATTGTCCAGTTTGTAAGGATGTAAAATTAGTCATATCAGACCGACAAGGAATAGAAATTGACTACTGTCCGGAATGCCGTGGCGTGTGGTTAGATAGAGGAGAACTCGATAAGATTATAGAAAAATCTTTTCAGTCTCAGCAACAAAGAAATAATTTTAAAGGTCCTGAACCCAGACATTATGACGATGATTATTACAAATACGGTTACAAAAAGAAAAAGAGAGGGTTCCTCGATGATTTATTCGATTTCTAATTTCTTTAAAAAACCTAAAGTCATTTTTCTTCTTGTGGCTATAATCTTATTTAGTCTATCTGCTTGTGATACAGACTTGCGGGAACTCGATAAAAAATTAGATAATATAAATAAAAAGATTGAAGAAAATGTTGGGAACATTGATTCTCTGATTAATAAAAAAATCGAGAAGGTTGATTCATTAGTTAAAGATAAAATTGATTCTGTTCTAATTAAATAAAAGAGACTTCCGAATAATTCAAAGTAACTGTCATACTGAGCGAAGTCGAAGTGTGTCACACTGAGCGAAGTCGAAGTGTAATTTGCTTCGAAATTGTCAGTCTTCGACACGCTCAGACTGACAAACAAACAATATTTCAAAAGTCTCTAAAATGTAATTTCTATTAAAATATTATACACAATAATTTTTATGGTGGTGAGAAATGATAGACCTTTTTATGCAAGAAGCAATAAACGAAGCCAAAATTGGTTTGTCTGAAGGTGGTATTCCTATTGGGGCAGTGCTTGTAATAGATAGAGAAATTGTTGGCAGAGGGCATAATAAAAGAATACAGAAAAACAGTCCAACTCTTCACGCTGAAATGGATTGCCTCGAAAATGCAGGAAGACTAACTCCTGACCAATATCAAAAAGCCACACTTTATACTACACTATCTCCCTGTGATATGTGCAGCGGAGCAATACTTCTTTATAAAATTCCCAAAGTTGTTATCGGTGAAAACAAAACTTTTTTAGGAAATGAAGAATATCTTAAATCCAGAGGAGTTGAATTACAAGTTATGAATATTCCTGAGTTAATTAACCTGATGACTGATTTTATCAATTCAAACCCAAAACTCTGGAACGAAGATATTGGAGTGAAATCATAACATAACCTTAGAAATTCTAACCAAACATATTTGAAATTTTCAATTGAACTATTTATAAATAACTTAGATCAATATGGGACTGTCTAAAAAAATAAAAATGTAAGGCTTCGACAGGCTCAGGAAATCTTGTAATAAAAAAACGCAATAGCACACAGAAGACGCAGATTTAATCAGCGTAAATCTGTAGTATCTGTGTCATCAGCGTGCCATAAACCTTAACCACAGATAACACAGATTAACACAAAATTCTAATCAACTATATTTGAAATTTTCAATGCCTGCTGCAGACAGTTTAAATCTTAATTTATAAAGAAACTAAAAACTCTTGTTTGTTTACCAAATTCTTTTTATCTTTAATCAGATAAATTTATCTGATTATAAAAATGAGGTTAAAATGTTAAGAAAAGTTGTAAAAATAGACGAAAATTTATGTGATGGCTGCGGCGATTGTGTTCCAAGCTGTCACGAAGGAGCATTACAAATTATTGATGGAAAAGCCAGACTTATAAGCGACCTTTTCTGCGATGGATTAGGAGCTTGTATTGGTCATTGTCCACAAGGTGCTATTACAATTGAAGTTAGAGAAGCTGAACCATATAATGAAGCAAAAGTTATGGAGACCATAGTTAGAGGCGGACCAAATGTAATTAAAGCCCACCTTGAACATTTGATTGATCACAATGAAATGGAATATTTTCAGCAAGCAGTTAATTATTTGAGTGCTAACGGAATTGAAAACCCAATCAACGGGAAAAAACATAAGCATCATCATAGCTCATGTTGTCCGGGTGCACAAGCAATGAATTTTAATATTGAAGAAAATTCAGAAGAAGAAACCGGGAAAAGGCAATCACAATTGAGGCAATGGCCTGTGCAGCTTCATCTTGTTTCCCCTTATGCAAACTATTTCCAAAATTCTGATTTGTTACTTGCTGCTGATTGCTGTGCTTTTGCTTATGCAGATTTTCATAAAGATTTTATGAAAGGGAAGAGTCTTGCTATTGCTTGTCCAAAGCTTGACAGAAATCAGGAAATTTATTTTGATAAACTTGTTGCAATGATTAAAGAATCAAATCTTAAATCAATAACAGTACTTATTATGCAGGTACCTTGTTGTAGCGGCTTATATCAACTTGCAAGCGAAGCTATAAAAGAATCGGGCAGAGAAATTCAATTAAAAGTAGTAGTTGTCGGAATCAAAGGAGAGATTCTAAAAGAGGTGCAATTAAATTAACAACTTGGACTCAGCTCGGAAAATTTTTTGATAGTAATTTTAATTTTCAAACAATTAGTCAGTGTTGTCCAAAATAAACTTAAAACAGATCAATAAACTCTGATTTTAGTTTAAAAATGAAAAAGGTTTTATTTAAATGTGACTAAAGCCCCTAATATCTTAGTCTTTATATTAACAGTTGGATAAATCCAACTGCAATAGAAAAAACATCAAATTAACATTTATTGCAGTTCACTTCAGTGAACTGAATAAAAATTAAAAGCAAAGGCAGGCTTTAGCCACATAAATAAATTTATTTTAGACAGATGTGCGATTAAAAATTCCTAAACATTTTAACGTAAGCTGTCTAAATTTTCAATTTGATTTTCAGTTCCACCATAAATTAGTTCTTTCATACGTGGATTATTTAAAAAAGAATGTGGAAAAGTTAAATCAAATGCACTTACATTATTTAGCTTTTCTATTTGCTCGTTCGTCAGATTATAATTTAGACAGAATAAATTATCTTTTATCTGCTCCACTTTTCTTGCGCCAATTATGGGTATGATATTACCTTTTTGCTTTCTGACCCAATTTAATGCAACCTGAGAAGGTGTGCAGCCGATTTCATCAGCAATTTGTTTTACAACTTCTGCAATTTGCAAATCTTTTTCTTTAATAGTTGGAATAACAGTAGCTCTTCCATCTTGAGGTCGGTTTTCTTTTGAGTATTTGCCGGTTAAAATACCACCGCCAATAACTCCCCAAGGCGTAACAGCCAAACCAAACTTCCTTGCCATTGGCAGCAGTTCCAATTCAGCAGTTCGGTCTAACAAACTATATTTAATCTGTATTCCGGCAAATTGAGTCCAACCTTTTAATTCAGCCAGAGTATTTGCGTGAGAAACTATCCACGCAGGTGTATCGGAAATTCCAATATAGAGAATTTTTCCTTGTCTGATTAAATCATCAAGTCCTCTTAAAATTTCATCAACTGGTGTAGTATAATCCCAAGCGTGAACCCAATATAAATCAATGTAATCTGTGTTAAGTCGTTTTAAACTTTCTTCAAGAGAGCGTACCATATTTTTTTTATGATTGCCTGAAAAATTCGGATCATTCAACCGGGTGAAAAGAGTGTACTTCGTTGCAACTACGAAATGATCCCTGTCAGATGAGATAAATTCTCCGACATATTTTTCACTTGTTCCTTCTGTGTATCTGTTTGCAGTATCAATAAAATTTCCGCCGGCATTGGCGTACAAATCAAAAATTTGTTTACTCTCATCTTTTGTAGAGCCCCAGCCCCATTCTTCGCCAAAAGTCATTGTTCCCAGTGCAAGCTCGGAAACTCTAAGTCCGCTTCTGCCGAATAATTTGTATGTCACATTTCCTCCTGATTAAAAAATAGGTTTCCTCTGTTTAAAAGATTTTTATTATCAAACTTTAATTTTATATCTCTCATTTGGTTAACAATCTTTTCACCATACATATCCAAAAGATATTCTCTTTTAATTTTTCCAACTCCGTGTTCTGCTGAAATTGTTCCTTTTAATTCAATCGCTTTAGTACAAATTTCTTTATACAAGTCTTTTCCCTTTAAAAACTCTTGTTCATTTTGGGGTAGAATATTCAAATGAAAATGTGAGTTGCCAAGATGACCATATAAAACATAATTAAGATTTGAGTATTTCATTTTATCAATTAGAAAATTATAAAATCCGATCATTTCATTATCAGGCACTGCAACGTCAGTTCCAAGTTTTCTAACATTTTTCTTTGAAATATATTCATTCACTTTCCACGAAATTGCGTGTCGAAATTCTTCAATTTCTTTTCGTTCTTTTTCAGCAGCTGCAAACCATACAAGTTCATCAGAGCAGTTATATTTAGTTATTAGCTCAAACCACTTTTCAATCAATTTATCTTCATTATCAGAATTTGCTTCCTGCTCAAACCACACAGCTCCATTTGTTGATGAGGGTATTTGGGGGAAGTCATCTTTCAAAAATTTAAGAGAGTAATTGTCAAAAAACTCAAGAGCAAGTGCATCAATATTGTCTGATTCATTTTCTTTTCTTGTTGAATAAGATAAAGTTCTTGCTTCATCAATAAATTTTATAGCGTCAATTTCATTTTCAAAAAAACAAACGGCTGAAATAATTTTTTCAGGGAGCGGAAGTATTTTAATTTTTGCAGAAGTAATAATTCCTAAAGTTCCTTCTGAACCGATAAATAAATCAATTGCATCCATATTAGATTTTAGAAAATATCCTGCAGCATTTTTAGTTAATGGTGAAGTAATATTCGGAATAGTTATTTCGATTTCCTTTCCTGCAGAAGTTATAATCTTCAACTTTGAATCTTTGGCTAAATTTTCTCCTAGTTTAAGATGAAGTTTATCTCCATCAGGGAGAATAAGATTTAATTCAGTTACAAAATTTCTTGTTGCACCGTACTTAAAAGTTTTTGCACCCGAAGCATTATTAGCGATTGTTCCACCAATGAAGCAATTTTTCTCGGTTGGGTCCGGCGGATAAAAATACTTAAGAGTTTTTAATTCGTCCAACAATTCTGATAAATAAACTCCGGATTGAACAATAACATATTCTTCGTTAGTGTTTATCTCTAATATTTTATTAAACTTTTCCATCGAAACTACGACTCCACCTTGAGGCACACGACCACCAGTTAATCCAGTGCCGGCGCCAGCAATTGTGAACTCTAAATTCGACTCATAAAGCATCTTAACCAATTCGGATAACTCGTATTCATTTTCAGGAATATAAACTGCATCACATTTCCCCTTAAAGTTTGAAGCATCGGTTAAGTAGCTCTGAATTTCATCCTGATTGTTTTTTATTATCATATTTTATTTCTTAAATAGTTTCTTAAAGATATTAAAATTTGTTTTTGTAAATGATAATCTTTTTTAGCCTTCTCTAAATCTAAATCGAAATTCAATTCAAAAATTTTTGAAAAATATTTTAATGCTTCATAAACGTTAATATCCTCGAATAAATTTTGTCTGACGAAATGAATCAATTTCAAAGTTCTGAAAGCATCAAACCAAAAAATTTTTTGCTTTCTGATTTCATCAATTGAGTCTGAGTTATTAAGAATTTTATTCCAGCTTTTTTCAAATTTCTGTTCAACTAAAAAGTTATAAAGATGTAGATTTATCTTTTTAGCTTCACTAATAATTTTATCACCATCAATTGCCGAATCTGAGTTGAAGAATTCAAGCCAGTTTTTCAGCAGTTCAAAACTCATTGGGTTATAAACGAGATATTCATCCTGAATGTTTTTCAGATACCTTGTTATTCTTTGACCGGTACCAAAAGGAACACGCCACGATTTTCTTGGTGATGGATAGACAGTAGTTTCTTTTATGGTTTCAACTTTATTTTGTTTTGCAAGTTTTTCAAGAAAATAAAAATCTTCACCCGCCTGTTTTGAGTTCATTCCTCCGGCTTTGATGTAAGAATCAACATCACAAACTATTGTTGAGCCAATTGCGTGATAATCATAATGTGATTTTGCATAAACTAAACCAAGTTTGAAATATCGCAGGAAAGTTTCATAACAGACAATTGCTCTTGACTCTGCTTCCTGATCATTGATTCGATGTTCATATTCAATTACTGCAGAATTTAAATTTCGATGTTTAAATATATCAGTAACAAATTCAAGATAATTTTGTTCAACTTCACAATCAGCGTCAAGCCAGAAAAGAATTTTCTTTTCAGATGAAGAATAATCAAACTTGGTTAATGCCAAATCTAATCCGATTTTTCTCGCAAATCCGACTCCAGCTAATTTTTTGGGTAATGCCTTTCTACTGGAAAATGCGTCAACGAAATTGATATCTAACTTGCCGGAATAATTTGAAAGAAGCTGAAAAGTTTTTTTATTATTATCAACTACTTCAGTTTCTGACTTATCAGAGTTATTGATAACAATAATGACTAAAGTTCTTTCTAAAATATTTTCATCGTTTCTTTCTAGTGAGTTGAGACAGGTTCTGATTCTTTCGAGTTCAGCAAGAGATGGTATAACAACAATATTGTCGTAAAGTTTATCGCTTTCTTTTTCTAAGTCCCAACTTGTGAAAGCAAACTTGTTCAGATAATTGATAACAGAGTCGGGCAGGATATTATTTGCGATCATAATAATTTTTTAAGATTTCAATAGCAGCTTTCACGTCGGGCTTATCGAGCCAAAAGATTTTCACTCCTTCTCTTTCCATTTTTCTAAACCACGTAATTTGTCTTTTTGCAAAAGCACAAATAGCATAATACAGTTTTTCAGTCATTTCTTCTTTCGAGTATTTTCCAATCAAGTATTCAGTGATGAATTTATACTCAAGTCCGAGTTTGATAAGTCTTTCTGGCTCTATTCCATCATCAATGAGGTTAACTATCTCATCAATCATACCTTCCTTCAGTCTTTTTTCAAGTCGAGTTTTAATTCTCTGCCGCACAATTTCTCTGCCGGGATTAACTCCAATATTAAAAGAATTGATATGAATTTTACCTTCAATAATCTTTTGTGATTTCTCAATTATGATTGCTTTGATTATTCTGTTTTTGCTTGTCAAATCAGTTTTGTTATGAGGTTTCCTAACGATAGAAAAATAAATTTCTTTAAGTTCATCGAAAGATTTTAGCTTCAATTCCTGTTCGAGTAAATCTGTATTTTCAATTTCTTTCAAATCATAATTCTGAATTACAGAACTCAAATACAATCCCGAACCTCCGCAAAGAATTGCCTCTTTATTTCTGTTTTTCACAGAAGCAAATGTTTGAAAAAAACTTTTATAAAAATTAAAAAGATTGAACTCTTCGGGTAAGTCAACCACATCAACCAAATGGAAAGGGATTTGAAATCCTTTTACAACATAATCATCATAATCCTTCCCTGTTCCGATATTGAGTTTACGATAAACCTGTCTTGAATCTGCGGAGATAATTTCTCCATTAACAGCAAAAGCAATTTCAGCAGCTAATCTTGTTTTACCAACAGCAGTGGGACCAAGTATTGCAATTAAATTGTATTTCATAGAACAAAAATAAAATCATATTAAATAAAGTAACATTTATACTATGCGAGTACAATTTTCAGATAGATTGAATTTGTATTTTAAAAAGGGTTTCATAATAAGTTTTTATGTTGAGAATCGTATTTACCCAAAATAAATTTACTTATGTTGCTAAAGCCTGTCCCTGCTTCTTATTTTTTCTCAGTTCACTGAAGTGAACTGCAATAAATGCTGATTAGATGTGTCTTTTATCTATTGCAGTTGGATTTATACAACTGTTTTTATAAAGACTAAGATAATAAGGGCTTTAGCCACATTTGATTAAAACCTGTTAGCAATAAGAGAGTAATACTTGTTATAAAGGTTTCAATTAAAAATGAATTTGGTTTCTTTTATTTTGAAATAAAATCATAGTTTATTACTCGGTTTGAGTTTATTTTGGATAGCAATGGCACAGCTAATTTTGAATAAAAATTTTTAAGATGTTTTCTTGACAATAAATATTTAGGTTCTTACTTTGCTGGTGGTAATTTGAGGAAAATAAAATTGTTTGAAATAAACAAAAAACTTCCCAGTAAAAAAGGCGCTTACCCGATTAAAACTGTAGAACGAAATGTTCACACCAAACCAAAACTTCTCGAGCTAGTCAAAACAGAATTAAGAGTAAATCATTACAGCAGAAAAACAGAAGAAGCATATATCACCCATATAAATAATAATTTAGGTAGAAGTAATAGCAAGCGAGAAAATGAGAATTTTTAATAAAAATAAACAAAATGCTGGTAGATATCATTCCGTTAGGTGATATTTAGCGGCGGGTTAAATAATAGTTATACAACTAAGGTGAAGTTATGAAAACAAAACATTTATTATTTCTAATTATAGTTCCCTTGCTGATTTATAATGGATGTGATAATTCAACTGATCCACCTGTAAGTAAAGAAGGTAGAATAAGCGGAAAAATTACAATTGGTAATTATAATAGAACTCCTAAAAGTGCAGTATGGATTAAATTGTATAAAGAAAACAATGGTTTACAATTTATTGATTCTGTATTTACTTATAATGCAAGATATAGATTTGAAGGGCTTGCTGATGGATTATATAGCGTTTGTTTTAAACAAGACCACAATTATACTCCATTTAGAAATTGGCAACCTGGGGATGGGCTTTGCCAATCTTATGAAGTTAAAACTTCAAGTAAAAATGATAGTTTAGATTTTCATTTATTCGCCTGGCATCATTTCACACAAGATTCAATAGTAGTCGAAGTTGACACAATAAACTGGATTAGTTATTCAGTTAGTTCGAAATTTTATAATGATGGTGTAAGAGATACAATTGTTTGGCATATTAATCCAAGTAGTAAACCTGATTGGTTAGGAGTTACACCAACGAGTGGGAGTTATGAACCAGAAGCTCAATCTGATAAATGGATAATTGTAACAATAAATAAACACAATTTCCCAGTTACAATGTGGAATCAGAGTGTTCAATTAGAAATATTTAGTCAATTTGCAGTTCACCTTTTGAGAGTTTTCTTTAAAGTTGTATAACCAGCAACTCAACAAGACGGCTTCATTCAGGTCTTGGCATTTGCAGTTTAGATTTGTTAAGTATATAAAAGTTAAACTTAATAAATAACATTGTCAGTAAAACAAAACATAAACATTAAAAACAGTGCAGCCGCTTGTTAGTTGCCACGCCGTTAGGTGTTTTCCAATAATATAAGGAGTTTCATTATGGCAGACGATAATCAACTCAACGAAAATACTGAAGTTTGGTCTTGTTCAGATTGTGGTGCAGACGTATCTGAAAATGATAAAGTGTGTCCAAAGTGCGGTGCAGATTTAAATGAACCGATAGAAGTTTTGGAAGAAGAAAATGTCAAATCACCTGTTTCTTTTAATAAAGATTTCAATTCTACAGTTCGTACATTAGATGCAAAGCGACACTATAAAACGGCCTACACGCTTGCAAAAATAGTAGAGGTAATAAGTTGGTTTATTTTATTAGGAGGTATTATAGCGGGTATTGCAGTTGCTTCAAAAAGTCCCGCTCTTGGAGTACCCGTTATCTTATTATCTGTTGTTTTTGGCCTTTTACTTGTCTTTTCTTCTCAGCAAACCTTGATTTTTATAGATACGGAAAATAATACTCGTAAGTCAGCTAACGAAGCCGCTAAAACAAATGCAATGCTTGCGGATACTCTTGGGACTATTGCATCTAATCTAAATAAAATTGTTAAAAATACTGGAGCAGAAAAATGAACTGTATTAAATGTAAAGAACCACTCCCAAATAATAAATTATTCTGTCCTAATTGTGGGTTCTTAAATGAAGTATCTAATATAGAAGAACAAAACGTAAAGGAAGACAATTTTATATTTAAAAATTTTTCTACCTTCTGTTCCACTTATAATATTAAGATCATTTTGCTATTTAGCTTACCATTAATTGCTTTGTCAATCTTAGAATTATACAGGCTTCTAACGTCATTATTGCAGTATGAAAGTATCAAATTGGAGTATGACTATTTTGTGAATGTGGAGAAAAGAGATTCTAGCGGATATTATTTGCAATTTGCACAACAAATAATCATATATATATTAGCTTTCTTTTCATTTTTAGTTGCAATAAGAACTTTTATTATTAAAAAAATCTCTGGGATTCAAAAATTAAATCTATTTTTGATTCCAGTAGTGTATTTTTCCTTCCTAATATGGAGAGTAATTCTTTGGTACGAGTATTACTCAAACTATAAAGAAGGAGTTTCTGAATATAGAGTTGAAACTATTTCTCAAATGATTGAATCTTCATTGATAGGATATTACGGAACATTTCACTGGGGTGGTAAAATGCCCGAACTTTTAGTTACAATAATTTTTTCTTCATTAATAGTTTTTTGGTTTAGACAAAAAAAATTAACACAAAACACCTAACCGCTTAAAAAAGTAAAAAGTCAATAGGACGTAAAAATATAATGGGATAGAAATCCCGAAAGTTCTTTGAATTACCGAAAACCAAATGCCTATATGATATCGAGTGAGCTGCCGGAGAAAAAGAATGATAAATCAATGGCAACCAAACCGCTTATGGGGCTTAAGAGTATCCCAGATATATTTTAGGCATGCGCATTACTTCCCATTCCAGCGCAAAGAGTCTGCTATAGAGCTACTAGTTAGACGTCGGGGCTTGTAATGCGCGGCCATTGAACAGATTTCTTATGTTCGAGATCAATACCTTTGAATTTGTTATTAAAGTCTGATTTATTCTTTAAGACGAAATAGACGATACGTGCAATTTCTTTGGAGATAATGGCTTTAGCAACCTGCTTTTTCTTTTTTCTGAGCTTTGAGTTATGGTAACGTTTAATAACAGGATAATATTGCAGGGCGTGCACAGCGGCATCGGAGAAAACAATCTTAAGGTATTTGTTGCCATCTTTAGATGAACGTTGTTTTGATTTACCAGCAGAGTTACGAGCAGAAGGAGTAAGGCGGCAGTAAGAGAAGAAATTTTTCTCTTATGCAAAACGGTTAATATCGCCAACTTCCAAAAGGATAGTGAAGGCATTCATTTTACCGATACCGGGAATCCAGAGTAGACGCTGGATATCATCATTTGGGATAAGAGTTGGATAAATAGATTTTTCTAAAGTAAGCATTTGTTCTTTGAGTAATTTAGCCTGGATATCAAACTGCTGATATTGAAGCTTGTAGAAATCATTGAGCATAGAAGGAACATTAATATTAAACTTCTCAAGCATAAGGTGCATAAAGTTAAGACAGCAAGTTCTTTTAACTGAAAGTCTAAGTCTTGCTCTGAGAGTATCGCGAAGAGTCCGGATATCATCGGATATTTTGTAAGCCTCAGGAATAAAATTAAGACGAAGGAGCTGAGCAAGTATATGCGAATCTACTTTATCGGTTTTAACCTTGGCATAAGCGATGGCTTTTACATACTTGGCGTGAGCAAGTTTGAGATCAATGCCTTGAGAAGAAAGCAGATCATTGATCCGGTACCATCCGCCGGTAGTCTCAACGGTGGCAGTATGTTCTTTTCCAAGGGATGAAAAGTAATTAAGAATTTCGAAGCTGTTATTGTTTAGTTTAGCTTCTTTAATAATTTTACCATCACTATCAACTGTAGTGATGTAAGAAAAGAGTTTATGCTGGTCGATACCAGAGTAAAACATAGGACCTCCAAAAAGTTGCCACAAAATAAACTAAAAACTTTTTGGAAATATCCAGCGGCTCAACGCGACTGCCAAATCGGTGCGGGTTTTTTTAAGGTAATTGGGATTTAAGTTTTCGTTAGGCATTTTGTTCGAGGTAGTAGTTCAAAATAACATTTTTGCAAACTGCACTTACGAAAAAAATTAAGCACAGTTTGCATAACAATTGGCGTTTCGGTTCTAACCTGCCCGTTTGTTCTGGGCGGACGCGTTAGCCGCAACACGTTAGGTTGCTCTTTTCACAGTAAACCAATCAAAAAGGAGGTTGCAAATGGGTTTTTTTAGTAAAAAGCCAAAATCCGCTTCTTCGTCTTCAACACATTCATTTAGAAGACATCCAAGCCAAATTAAAAATAAAGCTGTGAAAGCGGCATTTAAAGTTGGGGTTAAGACTGGAATGAACAAACAAAAAAGAAAAGGCTTTTGATGGTAACATTTTCAATTCGTTATACATATGAAAGGAGTTCAGGAGTATGCCCTCGTTACCACTCGGTTCATTAAATAAAGCAATTGCTCAAACAATCTATAAAAATGCAAGACAACTTGTTGATATAATGATTAAGGCGGAAAAAATATCAGCGAATAATGCAAACAAGGAATGGGCTAAAATAGTAGCAAAGCGTCTTATTGAAGTTGGTACTAAAGTTCCGAAAGCAATTCAAAAATTGTTGTAAAGAATATTACAGGAAGAAAAAGAATGGCAAATACTGAAGTAATAAAAGTTGCGGTACAAGTTGGTAAAGGTATTGCTGTACACGCAAAAGGACATCCAGCAAAAATTGTGGCTGTTGGTGCAGCGGCTGGTGTTGCAGTTGTTGCAACCGCAGTTGGTTATGGTGCTTATGTTGGTGGACATTTGTTATTACAAAAGGCAGGGTTGTTAGAAAAACCAAAAGATTAAAATATAATTGCAACCTAACAAGTCGCTCAAGCGTGACGTTGCAACCGCTCGCGCTCCAAGTTTGCAAGTGTCGAGAAATGAACACGCAACATACGATAGCAATGGTTATCGGAAATTTAAAAACACAATCACACGCGCTGGAACGTTGCAACGCAGCTTAGCTCCAGTCCGTTCGGCAAGTTTGCGGCCCGGTCTGTAATAATGAAAACGAAATTGCTGCTTTGACAGCGGATAACAACTTGTCCGCCTCTGACGGAGGATATCCCTGATTTTATAATCAGAGGATAAATTATTTCGTTAATTGGGTTAAGTTAGAGTATAGTAAAAACAAAGGTATTTAATAAAAATAAACACAACAGGAAATCATTAAATAAAAATAATTACGACGTTGCGTTTTAACATAACATGCCGTTATATGCCAAGTAATTCATCTTAATAACTTGACAGTTTGCAATCATTTTATTAAAATTACATATACGATAATTATATACATTGCTGATGAAAGATATTTTAGAAAATTGTGAAGGTTTTGAGTGGGATGATGCTAATTCAGATAAGAATTGGTTGAAGCATAAAGTTTCTAAAACTGAATGTGAACAAGTGTTTTTTAATAGACCTTTGATTATAACAGATGACGAAAGACATTCTGAATCAGAGAAAAGATGGCTGTTACTTGGCAGAACAGATATGGATAGAAAGTTATTCGTTGTCTTTACCTTACGAAAAAATTTAATTCGGGTTATTTCAGCCAGAAGTATGAATAAAAAAGAAAGAGAGATATATGATGAAGAAGTTAAAAAAGATACCAAAGTTTAAGACCGAAGATGAGGAAAGAGAATTTTGGTCAAAAGCTGACTCTACCAATTATGTTGATTGGACAAAAGCAAAAAGAATAAGTTTCTCAAAATTAAAACCATCAACGAGAACAATATCAATAAGGCTACCGGAACATTTAATAGAAGGACTTAAAGTTCTTGCGAACAAAAGAGATGTTCCTTATCAATCATTAATAAAAATTATATTAAATGAAAGAATAGACCAAGAACTCAGAAATAGGACCTAAAACAAATTCGCATATAACCAGCCAATCAAGCGGACGCCGTATTCGCACTCGGCATTTCTTATTTGTTGGCTGTATAGTTCCGTGTAATGTTTCTTGTGCAAAGTTGTTCTGTTAAATAATTTTTTTTATAAATAAAAAGTTGTTGGTATTGTTAGGCGTTTCTGTGTTGAGGCGCCGCTTATCGGCAAGTACGTTAGCCTGCTCTCGCCACAATTCCAACATGAGGAAAGGAGAATGACAATAATGAACGCAGAAGACATTGTGACCAAGTTAAGAGAATTGAGACCTATAATCGCCACTCGTTACAAGGCAAGGGAAATCGGGCTCTTCGGTTCTTTTGTTCGTGGGGAACAAAACGCAAACAGTGATATTGACGTCTTGGCGGAGTTTGATGATGGAGCAGACCTGTTTGATTTGATAGGACTGACACTGTACCTGGAAGAGATACTCCAGTGCCAGGTGGACGTTGTTCCTAAACGCGCTCTTCGGACAGAGTTGCAAGAACCAGTTCTCCGCGAGGTCATTGCTGTATGAGAGACTATACCCTCTACCTGAAAGACATCTTGGCGGCGATAGACAGTATTGAAAGATTCACCGCAGGAATGGACTTGGATACATTTCAGGCGGATGACAAGACCACCAGTGCCGTGATGAGAAAACTTGAAGTCATCGGCGAAGCCGTAAAACAGATACCTGATGAAATACTCCAGAGGCATGCCCAAGTTCCGTGGCGGGAAATGGCGGGGATGAGAGACAAGTTGATTCATTTCTATTTTGGCGTAGATTACCGTTTGGTTTGGAGAGCAATCAAGGAGCGGCTTCCTCAAGTCAAAAGGGAGATTCAGAAAATTCTGCAAGAAGCGGGCTAACATTCGCTTCCAGCCGACGCCGCTGCGCTTCGCGGCGCGGCTGAAGCGCGGTCCGTTAGGCAGTAGAAATATATGTTTGATTACGAATATCAATTTATTAAAGGAAACAATATGAGAAATACTTTACCACTTTATTCCATTCCTTTTAGAATGGTAAATAAATCACAACACAACAAAACAAAATGAGGTAAGTATGAAACGGAAAGCAGTAATTTTGATCGTATTGTTTTCTTTAATTGTGTATTCTTCACCGAGAAGTGGAGATGATAACAATAAGAGAAATAATACAGAACTAATTGAACAACTAATTCCAATAATAACATCAATATTGCAAGGGAAAGGGATTGCTGAATTCAAAGACAATATTTCCCCTGAAGCATATGTAATCAATAATAATACTTACGAAAGTATATTCGAAGTATTGGGCAATCAATCAAAGAAGGAAATGTTCATTGAAGAGAAAGAAATTAGAGTTGGATTTGTTCGTTTGTGGCTGCCTGATAACCTTAAAGAAGCGTATATGGTTTTAGAAACAAAGTCTGCAGATAACACTAAGACAAGTTGGCATACAATCTTATTTAAGAATAGCGAAAACAATAAGTGGCAAATAATAAGTTGGCATAAAAGTTAAATAAACAGCCCAACCTGTTCTTCAAGCCGACCGCATCTTCGATACGGTCGGTTTAGGATTTTCAATTTAGGTTATAAAAACTAGTTTATTGTTCAAAGTTGTTCACTTAAATAATTTTTCAACAAATAAATAGTTGTCGGTAGTGTACGGAATTCCAGTTCTGTAGCACCGCTTATCGGCAACGACGTTACATTACTTGAAAAGTTTTAAAGTAGGGATTTGTAATTCCGAAAACTGTGTAAAATTCTATGAATAAGAATTGTTCTCCCTTCGATTGTATAGAACACGATATGATTTTGAACAATCATATACCTGTACCCAAGATTTCTGATTTCTTCATCTCTTGGAACTCGTCCCTGATGAGGATTATCCGAAAGTAGTTCTAAGTTCTTTTCAATTTGGGCAGCGATTGATTCAGAAGCAGTGGTGGCTGTCGCATAGATGTCATTCCGAATTTATTTCGGAATCTAATGTTTGGATTTTCAACAAAAATGAGAAACTGAAACAAGTTCAGGTTGACAGAAATCAACCTATGCGACAGCCATCAGTGGGATTATCTTCTGCAATAAACCTTACGATTTCTGTAAAATCTTCTTCCGCAATTTTGAGAAATCGAATTTGATATTTATCTGTTGGCATTAATCATAGTCCTGATATTGGACATAACTTGTTTTAATGTTCGTCCATTATCGCCATTAGCTTTTTGGTTTTGCGCAACAGATAGTTTTCCAAGTAAATCAATTTTTAATTGCATTTTAGAATAATAAGCCATGGACATAACAACCAAATCGCCTTCTCCATTTTTTGTAATGAAAATAGGTTCATTAGAATTATGAGCCAAATCAGAAATCTCATTTGACTTATTTTTTAAATCAGATATAGGTTTTATTATTGGCATATTCGCTCCTTTGTTTATGTCAAAATTATATCATAATTATGATAAAAGCAATGAGAATGTGATATAATTGTCGGGGAAACTGTATTAGCATTCGGCATTTTAGATAGAGTGGCTGTCGCATAGATGTCATTCCGTCCCGAATTCTTATGAGATCAGAATCTTCTTTTGTTAAGATTTTAGATTCTGAAATAAATTCAGCATAACAAATGAGTAAGGTGAGTTAATAAAGTCAAAAGAGTGTTAACTTGACAAATTTATTTTTCTAAAACCTTAGTAATATTTTGATAGAAAGAAACTACGCTTAGAGCAAAATTAGCTTTTATTATTCTGTCTGTTTTGATATTTAACATAAATGAATTTCTACATAATAAATTAAAATCATCAAATTTTACTCAATACAGAGTAATTATTTTAATATTTTTGCTATCGTGAAACCTATTATTTAATAAATCATCTTATAAATGGACGAAAAACAATTAGTTGAACTTGCCAAAGCTGGTGACAGAAAAGCACTTGCAACGTTGGTTAAAAATCACGAACAAACTGTTTATAATTTTTCATTTAAAATCTGCAGAGACCGTGACAAAGCCGAAAATATTATGCAGGAAACTTTTCTGAGTATGGTTAAGCATCTCAATCAGTTTGATGGAAATTCAAGACTTTCAACCTGGTTATATAGAATAGTTTCTAATCACTGCCTGATGCAAGCAAGAAAAGAGAAGAATAAATATTTCGTTTCTTTGAATGATAATGATGATGAAGATTCGGAATTATACACCGATAAATATGTTGCCGACTGGAGCAGAATTCCCGACTCTGTTGCAGAGAACAACGAGTTGAAATCTGTTCTCGATAATGCAATACAAAAACTTGCTCCAGATTATCGAATAGTTTTTTTGCTTCGTGATGTTGAAGGATTATCAACTGAAGAAACAGCACAGGCAACGGATTTATCTATACCAGCAGTAAAATCAAGATTGCACCGTGCAAGAGCATTTTTAAGAAATGAAATTAATCAGGCGTTTGCAAAATGAATAATGATAAACCAAAATGTAAAGATGTGATGCAGCATATTTGCGAGAGTCTGGGCGAAGACTTAAACTCCGACAGATGTGTTGCAATTAAACACCATCTTGATAATTGCCCAAATTGTAAATCTTATTTTGATTCTGTTAAGATTACAATAAATCTTTATAAAAGTTATCAAGCAGAACTTCCTGCTGATTCACATACCAAACTTATGAAATTATTAAACTTAAACGATTGCGAATAAAGAAAGGAAAATTTTATGCCCATTTATGAATACAAGTGCAACAATTGCGATAAAAAATTTGAGTTCTTTCATAAATCAATTAAAAGTGAAGAACACGTTACCTGCCCGCAATGCAATTCATCAGAAATTGTGAAAGTATTCTCTAAATTTTCTGCATCTGTAAGTTCTTCTTCTTCAGGTAATTATTCCTATCAGCAAAGCTGTGATGCTCCTTCATCTTGTGGCTGTTCTGGTGGAATGTGTAACCTAAATTAGCTAAAAATAAAATTATGAATATATTATCTATAATTATTATGTCATTCATCTTTGCTAACGTAATATTTGCTCAGGAATCAATTACTGTTGACCAATTGATTCAAAAATTAAAAACTGACAAGAACTTCATCCTTCTTGATGTTAGAACAGAGGGAGAAGTAAATGGTCAACTCAAAAAAATTGATCGCGCCATTAATATTCCAATTCAGGAATTAGGCGAAAGATTTACTGAATTAAACAAATTCAAAGACAAAGAAATTATTGTAATTTGTCGAACTCAAAATCGTTCTTTCGCTTCCTCTGAATTCTTAAATTCAAAGGGCTTTAAGACAAAATATGTAACCGGAGGAATGGTAGAGTATCAAAGGAAATTAACTTTACAAGATTCTGAAAAATAATTCGGTAAAGTTTTGCAAACCGCCTTATTCAAAATTTTATTGCTTTCAATTTTATTCTTAATAAATGTTTTAACACAAAATGATTTAAGTTTGAATAAAAATTTCAAAATACCAGAATGGGCAAAAAGGGTTGTCTGGTATCAAATTTTCCCTGAACGATTCAATAATGGCGATAAGACTAACGACCCGGATTTATCATCTTTAAAAGGTTCTTGGCCTCACGATTCCAATTCCGATTGGCAAATACATCCATGGACTTCAGATTGGTATGAACTTCAGCCGTATGAAAAGCAAAACGGGAAAGATATTTGGTTTAATATTCAGCGTCGCAGATATGGCGGAGATATTCAAGGTATAATTGATAAACTTGACTATTTGAAGGATTTGGGAATCGGAGCTATTTACCTTAATCCTGTTTTTGAATCTCCGTCTTCACATAAATATGACGGAGCAACTTATCATCACATTGATCCACACTTCGGAGCTGACCCTCAAGCAGATAAAAAATTAATCCTTACAGAAATACCTGATGATCCTTCTACTTGGGTTTGGACTGAAGCTGATAAACTCTTTCTTAAATTGATTGAAGAAGTACATCGAAGAGAAATGAAAATTATTATAGATGGTGTTTTCAATCATATGGGATTGAATAGTTGGGCGTTCAAGGATGTTGTTGAAAAGCAAAGAGAATCGAAATACAAAGACTGGTTTTCAATAAAAAGTTGGAAAGATGAAGGGAAGTTTGATTATGAAGGTTGGTTCGGTGTTCGCGAATTACCCGAGCTTCGAGAAGATGAAAACGGAATTGTTGAAGGTCCTAAGGATTACATATTCAATATCACACGAAGATGGATGGACCCAAACGGAGATGGTAATCCTGATGATGGAATAGATGGTTGGCGGCTTGATGTTGCTTTTTGTGTTAAACATCAATTCTGGAAAGATTGGAGAAATCTTGTTAAATCAATTAACCCAAGCGCGTATATCACCGCTGAAATAATTGATACTCCCGAAGCTAATTTAGATTATCTACAAGGCGATGAATTTGACGCAGTAATGAACTATAATTTCCTTTTTTCTACAGCGGAATATTTTATTGATGATAAATTGAAAATCAGTGCATCACAGTTTATAAAAGATTTGGATTATTTGAGAAACTTATATCACGAAGAAGTTACTTACTCAATGCAAAATCTTTTCGGAAGTCACGATACACAGAGAGTACTTTCGCATATTCTAAATCGTGATAAATATAAAATCAGGAATTGGGGAGAGACTTTCGAGAAATGGAAAGGCTCAAATCCTGATTACAATATTTCAAAACCCGGCAAATATGAAAAGGATATCTTCAAACTAATGTTGATTTTCCAGATGACTTATGTCGGAGCGCCATATATTTATTACGGAGATGAAGTTGGAATGTGGGGAGCAAATGATCCTTGCTGTAGAAAGCCAATGCTTTGGGAAAATTTGCAATATCAATCAGAGTCATTATTACCAAATCAAATTTCAAAGAGCAGTCCGGATTTAGTTGAAATTGATTTAGAGATTTTCAATCATTACAAAAAGTTGATTGCAATCAGAAATAAATTCTCTATTTTACAAACCGGAAAATTTGAAACTTTATTAGTTGATGACGAAAAAGATTTAATTGTATTCAGAAGATTTGATGACATAAACGAAATTATTGTAGTAATCAATCGCTCCGATAAACAAGCAACGCTTAAATTAAACGTAACTCACAATGAATTTTATACTGATCTTTTAAATAATAATAAACTTGTTCATATCGAAGACAATGCAATTCAATTGAATATTGAACCTTTTGGCGGAGCCATTTTGTTGAAGGATTATTATAAATAGTGGATGTTAGAGAATATAATATTGAAATAATTTGATTTCTATTACTCAAAAGTTAAATTTGTATTAAAATAAAATGAAATATTCAGTTTAAAATGATATACTTTTTTAGGAGGATTAAATGAAACATATTTACCAGTATCTCCTCTTGTTTTTTCTGATTTTCTTCTCATCTCAATCAATTCTTCTCTCTCAAACAGGTAAAATATCTGGTCGGGTTATTGACGGTTCAACAAACGAAGCACTTCCTTTTGTAAACGTACTTGTCGAAGGAACTAATTATGGAGCTGCAACAGATATAAACGGATATTATAATATAATAGGTGTCCCGCCCGGCACTTACAATGTAAGAGCTTCAGCAATTGGCTATAACGCAAAGGTTGTTCAAAATATCAGAGTTTCAATTGACCTTACAACTCAGGTGAATTTTACTTTAGTTGAAACCAGTATTGAGTTGAAAGATGAAGTTATTGTTGTTGCTACCAGACCGCCTGTTACAAAAGACTTAACTTCCTCAACAGCAATAATAGGTGCAGATGAAATATCTGTTTTACCAGTAACAGAATTTCAAGAGGTTTTAAATCTTAAAGCAGGAATTGTAGGCGGTTCAGTAAGAGGTGGAAGAAAAGGTGAGGTTGTCTATGCTATAGATGGCGTACCCCTAACAGATGTTTATGATGGCTCAACAGTTATTGATGTTAATGCAAATTCTATTCAGGAACTTCAATTTATTTCCGGAGCTTTCAATGCTGAGTACGGAAGAGCTTTATCAGGATATGTTAATATCGCAACTAAGGACGGTGATAATAAATTCTCAGGCACAGTTACCTCTTATATCGGTGATTATTACAGCACAAACGAAAAAATATTCAGAGATATAAAGAACTTTCAACCATTTAATATCAGAAACTTTGAAGGCAGTTTCAGTGGACCGATTATTCCAAATACATTATTCTTTTACTTAAATGCAAGATATATTTATTTCGGTGGCTGGTTAAATGGTAAACGTGTATTCAATCCGTGGAATATAACAGAGAATAAAGGAGCTGCTTTCCCCATATCAGAAAGATATATACTGAGCATCAACCCTGATAGTGGAAAAGGTAATGGCGAGATTGTTCCAATGAACTGGAATGAAAAAATTTATGGACAGACAAAAATTACTTACAGAATAATTCCCGAGCTAAAAGTTAATTACAGTTTCTTCCTTGATGATGTTGAGTATAGAGATTACGATCATTCTTTTGCATATAATCCAGACGGAGATTACAAAAGATTTAGAAAAGGATATACTAATATTTTAGGATTTACACACACCTTAGGAACTACTTCATTTCAGACTTTAAATTTTACTTACTTCTTCAAAAGTTACAGACAATATGTTTATGAAGATCCTTCTGACCCAAGATATACAAATGATATTCTTCTTGGTCAGCATCCTGCAGAAGTTCCAAGTTTCAGAACCGGCGGAACTCAGGCTGGTAACTTTAAAAGATTAACAAATACTTATGGTATTAAATGGGATTTCACTTCTCAGATTGATAAAATAAATCTTGTAAAATTTGGCGTTGAATTCAATTATCACAATCTCGGCTTTGATGATATTTATTTACTTCAACCACTTAACACAGAAGACCCGAGAGTTACCAAAAATCCATTCGTTAAAAGATATATCCCCAACATAAATGACCCAAATGAAAATTTAGCAATAAACAGATATCAGAGAAATCCAATAGAATTTTCAGCTTATTTGCAAGATAAAATTGAGTTAAATGAAATGATTATTAACGTTGGTGTAAGAATGGATTACTTTAAACCAGACGGAAAAATTTTAGTTGATCCTACAGACCCTGATGTTTACAGACCAAAGAAACCAGAAAATATCGCTTTAACTCTCGAACAAAGAAAAGCTAAATGGTACAAAGATCCTGAATCTAAAATTCAATTCAGTCCAAGACTTGGAATTGCATTCCCAATAACAGACAGAGGAGTTATTCATTTCTCTTACGGGCATTTTTTCCAGATTCCAAATTTTGAGTATCTATTCACAAATCCAGAATACAAATTTGGTTTTGGGACAGAAAATCTTGGGATTGCAGGTAATCCTGACTTAAAACCGCAGCAAACAATAAGCGGTGAAATCGGATTGCAGCAGGCATTAACAGATGATATTAGTTTTGATTTGACAGGATATTTTAGAGATATCAGAAATCTTGCAGGAACTCGAGCAGATGAAATACGAATTTTCGGCGGCTCTTCTCGTTATAGTCAATATGTAAACAGTGATTTCGGTTTTGTTAAAGGAGTAGTTTTTACGCTTACTAAAAGATTATCTAACAATTGGTCTGCAACAATTGATTACACATTCCAATCAGCAAAAGGAAATGCATCAGACCCGGCAGCGACAAGAAATGCACTTGCTGGCGGAGCACAGCCAGAGATTCAGTTAGTCAGATTAAACTGGGATCAAACTCACACCGTTAATGTAACATTTTCATATTCATCACCAGATGATTGGGGATTTAGTGTAATCGGAAATTATGGAAGCGGCTTTCCATATACACCCACTCAATCTTTGAATATATCCGCATTATTGACAAACAGTGAATTAAAACCATCTGAGTTTAATGTTGATTTAAGAGCTTATAAAGACATTAAGTTTGGTTCATTGAAACTTAGCATTTTCGCAAGAGTTTATAATTTGTTCGACATTCAAAATCAAGTAAATGTTTATAACGATAGTGGAACAGCAGATTTTACAATTGATGAGTTCCTTAGAAGACAACAAGGAAATCCTGAGTTAGTAAATACACTTGATGAATACTATAGAAATCCAACTTTCTATTCCGAGCCACGCAGGATTGAAGTTGGAGCCACATTTTTCTTTTAATGAAAAAAAGACGGAATAATATTATGAAGATAAAAATCAGTTACATATTAGTTCTTTTATTTTTCCTGAGCATAATTCCTTGGGAAATTTTTTCACAACAAAGAATTACTTCACGCGGGACACCTAATTTCAGAAAGGTTGGTGTTCACAGAGGAAATCAGGTTCGAACAGTATTTACCAATTATGGCGTAATTGCTCAGCCAGGTTCTGAAGGTCCTCGAGGCGCGTGGCGTTACGATGCTAATGGTTACGTTGGCGATGTTTCTCCCATGGTTGGTTTAAGATTACCAATAAAAGATTATAGAAGAGGAGCTAATCCTCCTGATGGTATTCCCGATACAATTTATTCTGTAATAATTACACCCGTTGACAGACCCGGCGGCGGCGAAGGCGGAGGGGGCGGTTCCTATACTTTCGAACCAATTCCTGGCTTTGCTAACCCTACTACTCAAGGAGTAGGTAAAGGAATTGCGATGAGTCATCAACCTGATACTTGGCCTCCTTTCTGGCCTGATTATCCAAGTTGGACTTACTCGGGTGAACCTATTATCGTTGATGGAGTTGATATTACTCCATTGGTTGATTGGAACGGTTATTTTGGAAGAGCTCAAATTAACGCTGATCAGGAAAGTTATTTCTGGATGGACGATAATAACGATCAGGAAGTTTATTTGCTTTACGATTTTCTGTCTGATACTCTTGACGCTTCAAGAAGAGGACAGGCAATTCAGGTTTCTGTTCGTGGTTTGCAGTGGTCAAACTTTTTAGCTCAAGATGTGATTTTCTGGCTATACAATATTAAAAATGATGGAACTGCTAATTATGATCAAGCTGTCTTTGGAGTTATTGTGGGAACTTATGTTGGTGTTGAAACTCCCGAATGGAATGATGATGTTTCATTCTTTGATATAAGAGAATCAATCACTTATACTTGGGATTTTGACAGATACATTTCACCCTCTGCAAATCCGAGATGGTTACCAAATCCCACTCAAGTTGGATACATTGCTTATGCTTTTCTTGAATCGCCCGGAAATGAGTATGACGGAATTGATAACGATGCAGATAACGAAAAAGGATATAATTGTTTTGTTCCAACCGCAAATAAATTTGTCGAAGCTGATTTTAGTCCACGAACAGTAAGAGCAGGAGATAAATTAGTTCTTATAAACAAAAACACATTTCAGCGAACAACTTTCACAATGCCCAACGATACAGTTACAGTTTATTCAATGGGTGTTCCTTTTTTCCTTCAGCCCAATGTTACTCAACTTTCTGAAGGAAATTTTATTCAACAGACAAGCGAAGTTAATACAAACGCTATAGATGGAATTGATAATGATCTCGATGGAATTATTGATGAAAGTTTTCTTGTTCACTATCGTGTTTTAAAGGTTGATAGAACCGGACAAGTCCCAGTTGTTTTAATTGATTTACTTGCTCCTGTTAGTTATAAAAATTATACTAACAACACTGGAATTACAGATAAAATGGTTGATGAATCCCGTAGTGATCTCGTTGATAACGATTGTGATTGGGATAGAAATTTTGATGATGTTGGTGCAGATGGCAAACCAAATACTAATGATCCCGGTGAAGGCGATGGGATTCCAACTCCCGGTGAGCCAAACTTTGATGCCACAGATGTTGATGAATCAGATCAAATTGGATTAACTTCTTTCCAATATTTCGTCCCCGCTGGAGATATTACAATGAGTGATGATTTTGATATGTGGAGAAGAATGAAACCCGGTTTCTTCCAGGTGCCAAGATCAATTGTTAATAACGTTGCTATCAGAGGTGAGGACGGTGATTTTATTTATGGCTCAGGATATTTCCCGTTGCTTGCCGGAAAGACAGAAAGATTTTCTTTAGCACTTGCTTTTGGAATGGATTTCCCTGCAGTTCTTAAAACCAAACAAATTGCTCAAACTATTTATAATGCAAATTATAATTTCCCCAAACCTCCTGATAAACCAACAGTTACCGCTGTTGCCGGAGATAAAAAAGTTACTTTGTATTGGGATAGAGTAGCAGAAGAGTCTGTTGATCCAACTTTAAGAGTAAAAGACTTTGAAGGATATAAAATTTATAAAGGAACCGACCCTGATTTAACAGATGCTTGGCAGATTACTGATTACAGTGGTAATAAAGTTTTCTATAAACCAATTGCTCAATTCGATTTGATAAATGGAATAAAAGGTCTTTTTGTACCATCAGCCACTTTGTATGAATTAACAAGCGGAGCTCCATTTTTCTTAGGCTCTGATAATGGAATTCAAAACTTTTATGTTGATAATGATGTAATCAACGGAAGAACATATTATTACGCTGTTGTTGCTTACGATAGAGGTGATGCAACCAAAGATATCTATCCTTCAGAAAATACCCGATTTATTTCAAAGGATGCTCTCGGTAGAATTTCTACTGATCAGAACACTGTAGCCGTAATTCCTAATGCACCTATTGCTGGTTATGTTCCACCAGCTTCCGGATTGCCTGCAAATAGAATTTCTGGTTTTTCAAATGCTGTTCCGTTTTTTGAAGTTATTGACCCAACAAGAGTTGTTGATAAAAAGTATAAAGTGATCTTTAACGATAAATATTACGTTACATCTGGTAATGTTAAAGATAGTGTTAGCATCTCAGATAAATATATTGTCGTTGATAATGAAACTAACGAAATAATTCTTAGAGAAAATGATATTCGTGCCACTAATGGTACGGTTTTTAACGGAACAAGATTATCAATTGATCCATCTTTTCAGTCATTGGATAGTATTAAACTAGATAGAAACAAAAGTGGTTGGTCTAATAACAGACAAGGAAATTTAAGATTTACTGTAGATCAATTTACATCTCCAAGTTTAAGTGCTACCCGTTATCCAAGAGATTATATGTTAGTATTTTCAAATACATATTCGGATTCTTCAAATAGATTAACTTCCGTTTTTGGAGCTGGAGCTCCACCAGCAAAATTGGTCAATTTCAGAGCTTATGATATTACTGATAAAAATAATCCTATTAGAGTTCAGTTTGGTTTTAGTGAACCCTCACCATTCAGAAGAGATACTATTTCATTTAATGACGTTGTGATTCTTTCAGATAAAGATGGGAAAACTTTCTCTTGGAGAATTACTTTTGCAGGAGACAGTTCTTCAAATGTACCTGCTGGCGGTGATACATTATTTATTAGAATAACAAAACCATTAAGTAGCAAAGATTCATTTACTTTTACAACAAACAAACCTTCATATAATTTAGAAGATGCTAAAAAGCAGCTTGAGTTGGTTAAAGCAGTTCCAAATCCTTATGTCGTTTCTAATTTGTTTGAGCAGCCTCTACCACCAACCGTTAGAGGAAGAGGGGAGAGAGTTATTTATTTTACAAATTTACCATTAAAAAGTAGAGTGCATATTTATACTTCAGATGGAAATCACGTTAGAACACTTGAGCACGATGGCGACGTAAATAACGGAACAGTTGTTTGGGATGTAAGAACAAAAGAAGGACTCGATGTTGCTTATGGCGTTTATTTTTATGTTGTAGAAATTGATGGAGTTAGTGATAAGAAAACCGGTAAACTAGCTATTATTAAATAATATCAGTTTAAAAGTGGAGTTGAAAATGAAAATAATAAATTTAATTTTAATACTATCAGCAGTAAGTGGGATTTTTGCTCAGACAAAAGTTGGTACTACGGCAGCGAATTTTTTAACCATACCCGTCGGTCCCAGAGCTACTGCTATGGGAGGAGCGTTTTCAGCAGTTGCTAATGATGCTACTTCTTCTTACTGGAATGCTGCTGGTTTATCCAGACTAAACAAAACAGAATTTAGTGTTACAACTGCTGAATGGTTAGTCGGCACAAGAATAAACTGGATTGGTTTAGCTTATAAATTAGATGATGATAACGCTTTCGGTGTGAGTATAAATCAACTTGACTATGGAGAAGAAGATATAACTACACCTGAACAACCACAAGGAACAGGTGCTAAATGGTCAGCTAATGATTTGGCTGTAAGTATTTCTTACGCAAGAAATCTTACTGATAGATTTTCAATTGGCGGTTCAGTTAAATACATTACTCAAAAAATCTGGAATGAATCTGCTTCTGCTTTTGCCTTGGATATTGGTCTTCTTTTTCAGACAGAAATAGAAGGATTGAAACTTGGAGCAAACATTTCAAATTTTGGTACTGAAATGAAACTCGATGGCAAAGATTTAAAAAGACCAATTGATGTTGATCCATCAAACTCTGGAAATAATCCCAACATTTCAGGATCATTAGATACAGATTCCTGGCCCTTGCCATTGGTCTTTACAGTTGGATTATCATATCAGATTATGGCTTTTGAACAATATAAATTAATATTAACTTCGGATGCTGTTATTCCAAACAATCAATCAACATACGGAAATTTTGGAGTGGAAATAGATTGGAGTTCAATGCTATTTTTAAGAGCAGGATATAATGGTTTGCTAAAAGAAAAGAACGATAAATTATTTTCTACTAAATCAATGGATGGTTTCTCGGCTGGAGTAGGTTTGCAATATGATTTTGGCGACTTTTTTACTAAATTTGACTATAGTTATTCAAATCTAGGAATATTTAATCAGATTTCCAGATTTTCTTTAACGATAGGTCTTTAACAAATAAATAATTATTCATTAACAAAAAATGAGGTCTTTATGAAAAAGATGATGCTAACAACTTTTCTCCTGTTGTTTGCTGCTTTTACATTTGCCCAGACTATTCCTGTTACTTTCAGGGTAGATATGGGCTTACAGGTTTGGAAAGGAGCTTTTAACCCTACATCTGGTCAGGTTGTGGTTAGAGGCAATTTCCAGGCTGATGCTGGTGATCCCGGTGGTAACTGGCAAGGTAACTTCTTTGCTCTATCCGATCCTGATGGCGATACTGTTTACACACTTACAGTTAATTTCCCAAATACAACTGCAGGAAATAATTACGAATTTAAATTCGTGATTGCTCCAGATGGTTGGGAAAGCAATCCTAATAGAACATTTACTGTTACTGCTCCAAGTACTGTTCTTCCTATTTATTGGTTTAACAACGATAGTGTTTATGCACAACAGGTCACTAACACTTTTAACTTTACTGCAGATATAACCGGAATTCTTGGTATTGGTGTTGGCGGTGCCTTTGACCCAAATCAAGATTCACTCTTAGTAATGGGTATGACTTGGAATGGAGTAGGAACTGTCGTCGGAGGTAATAGAAGGATGGTTAATACTAATCCATTCAACCCTGGTATTTATACCGCAAGTTTGCAAGTTCAGGGTGCATTAAATGGTACAGAGAAGTTTAAGTTTAAAGCATTCCCTGATGCTCGATTTGCAAATGGTGGATGGGAAACCGGCGATGATAGATTAGTTCAATTTGGTGCAAACAATTCTACTATCAATTTACCAACAATTGTTCCTAATATAACTCCTTTGTTGCCTCCAATACCAAACAATGTAAATATTCAAATTACAGTTGATATGACAGGTGCAAGAAACAGATACAATAATCAACTCGTTCCTTTAAATCAAATTCAATTTGTTGGTATGAGAGGTGGAGCTGACTTCTTAGGAAGTTGGAATTCGGGCGGTTGTTGGTGCGTGACCGATACTGCTGCTGGTCTGATGAAAGTCTTGTCACCAATAGGCAGTAACAAATATAGAATTACAGTTACCGCTCCTGCTGGTACAAACGGCGGCGTTTATGAATATAAATTCGGTGTAATGTATCCTGGTGCTGATACTGTTAATGGCGGTTCAAATCCATTAGATAACGAAGGTGGTTTTGGTATAAATCATAGATTTACATTATTCAACGCTCCCGGCGGATTGATAGTATTAAACAATATATTTGGAGATTTTACCTCTTCGATAGACAGAATTAGCGATTTAGTTCCTGCTGAATTTGAATTATTACAAAATTATCCTAATCCATTCAATCCAATTACCAACATCAGATATAATCTTCCTAAAGAGAGTTTTGTAACATTAAGAATATACAATTCGCTTGGTCAGGAAGTTGTAACATTAGTTGAAGAACAGCAATTAGCTGGTTCTTATGAAGTTAAGTTTGCCGCTCCAAATCTTGCAAGCGGAATGTACTTCTACAAGTTAGAAGCTAATGGTTTATCTCAAACAAAGAAGATGATTTTGATGAAATAGTATCAAATGTCTCTTAAAGATATTAATTACCCAAAGCCCCTCAAGATTTAGAGGGGCTTTTTTGTCAGTATTAATTTATCAAATCAGAGATAGTTCCTTTGGGAGAAGATGTCATCTTTTTCTTAGTGTCTTAGAGACTTTGTGGCATTCGATCTTCGTTGATTAAGCAGCTAAAAAAGAATCATTTTTAATTACTCAAAGTTTACATAGAAAATGTGCCTGTAGTAGATTTAATACAGGCACATAATATTATCATAGCAATTTACATTAAATATTACATTAAAATTTCGGACCTTCTATGAAGATTACCTCTTTACCAGTTTTATCTAAAAATCCGCGAGTTTCTTTTTTAGTTTTTTCATCAAATTTTTCAAAATAAGCCATTCCACAAGAAAGTGGTTTTAATTCACGATATTTGAAGCCGACAATAGATTTGCCTTTGCTATCAATAAATCCTTTTTTATATCCCTTCATCGCAACTGCTAATCCTTCTGAGAAACCTGATAAAATACTTATTGTTTCGCTACTATTCTTTTCCTTTGAAAAAGTCTTGACAGGTTTTCCATTTAAATCAATTATTTGATATGAAGTGTTCCATTTCTCATCTAAAATACTAACTACTGCAACCCCACCATTAAAACCAAATACTTTGTTATAAGTGGGTTCAACAATGATAGAACCTTTATTGTCAATTATTCCCCATTTATTATTTGAACCTAAAATAAAAGATCTATTATCATTGAAAGGAAGTGGCTCGTTATTGAATTTAAAGTCTATAATTACTGCTCCAGTTGTATCAATAAATCCCCAATTAGAGTCCTTTTTTACTGCTGCCAGCCCATTAGCGAAATCTCTTGCTTCTTCAAATTCAGCATTAATTACAAATTTTCCAGATTTATCTATATAACCGTAAGCAAATTCTTTCTGAACACAAGCTCGGTTGTTTGAAAAGTTAGAAAAATATCCATTGATTGCAACGAAGTTCTTAGCAATTATATTACCCGTTTTATCAATCAACACATAATCATTTTGTCTTCCTACAAAAGCTACTCCTTCAGAAAATTTGTTTGCGGAGTAGAAAGTTGGTTCAATTACAATCTCACCATTTTTGTTGATGTAGCCAACCTTCTCTGTTTCTATATCTACAATCGAAGTTAAGTCTTCTGAAAATTCTAGCAATGCTCCATAATTGCTAACAAAAGCTTTAAACTTTGGTTGAATTACAATATTTCCCTCTTTATCAAAGAATCCCCAATTATTATCTGACAGAAATGGTGCTAAGTCATTACTAAAATCGCCGACTTGATTAGCTGTAATAACTTTCTGAGAAAACGCTGTAGAAACTATTATAACAAAAAATAGGACTGTCAATTGTATTTTTTTCATAATTTTTATCCTCCAATCAATTAAAGATATTTTTTTTCAATTTACTTTGACTTTTAAGTTATTATTCAAATTTCTATGAACTCTACATTAAAAAATTAGTTTGTAATAAAATTGTTAATAAAAAGTTTGTCACTTTTACGCACTCTTTTGTTCTTATCAGAAATACGAGATTCCTAACAAAATTATTTTTTATCGTATTCTTCTTTTGTTATCTGCACAATTTTAGCAAAATCCTCTAATAGACTACCTTCTAATATTCCCGTAGCAGTAACTGTATCTCCAGGCTTTATATCTAATCTATATCCAGCAGCAACTGATTATGCTCCTGAAATTTCAACGCTTTGTTTGTCAAGAGCTTTAAAATAAATAATAGGGGTATGCCTTTGGGGGTTAACATCATTATTTACAGTTGAAATGAATTTAAATTGAATTCTTCCATTAGAAAAAGCAGTGTCTAAAATTACTTTATTTAAAGTAAATAAATTGTCGTTGATTGATTCAAATGGTATTTCTTTTCTACAAATATTTGCTGAAGAGATATACTTTACTATCTTACCTTTATTTTCTTCTTTCAATAACTTTAATTCTTTGTCGAGTTTAAATGCTTCATTCATATCGGTAGCTTCTTTAAGCTCTTTTTCTTTGGCTTCTTCAGAAGCAATATTGTTTTTTATAATGGAAGGAAGTTCACCCAAATATTCGTTACTTTTGGATGGAACGTTACTATTATCTCCGCAACTAATTAAGAATAGAGATATAGTTAAAATTGTTGCAAACAAAAAAGTTTTCATATTGATGCTCCTTTTAATTATTTCCCCTACTCATATGGCTTTTCGGATTCGCCCCGTTAATTTAAGTGGTTTCTGGACTCCACTTTACGATTGTTAAAAAATCTACCTGTAGGAAATCTGGGCGGTGTGGAAAAGAGGTTTTAATATAGATTTTTAAATTCTCGTATTTATTTTATTTATGGATTGTTTATGCGCTATTGATAATCCCCTTAAAGTTTGAAGAATAAAAGAAACAAGCAATAAGTAATAGAATACATATTAAAATAGTAGATAGTAAAAATTATTTTTAGTATTACTAATTACCTAACTTTTCCTTTAATTTTATACACTACACTCAAGTAGTTTCAATATTTTCTTTTGTTGGTTGTATAATGTTACTACTTTTGACCACATAAAGTTTTCTTTGGTTGACTTTAATTCAACTTTATATACACTTTGTAATTGTTCCAATGCACTTACAGCTGATATCTCTGTCCCTTTTAGTTTATACTTTATATATGATAATATCGCATATGCGAGGTAACATATTTTTATATGGGCTTTTATATGACTGATTCTGTATTTTCTTATCGGATTTAAGTTTATAGTTGTCTTTATTTCTCGATATGCCTTCTCTATTATATCCCGTTGAAAATATGTTTTTACTACATAATCATATGAATATTTTGTCGTATGGTATATTAAACTATATCCCATAAACTTTGCTTTATTAGCCTTATAGTTCTCTATATCCTCCATTGCACGTTGTCTTTTGATTATCTCTAATTGGGGATTATAAATAGCTATTAGCTTACCTTCTCTAAAGTCAAACTCCTTTACATATACCTCAGTATTTTTTAACTTAACGATATGCTGTGGTTGATATATTTCTTCTCGCTCTATTTTACTTAATATTTCCCGCTCTATTTTCTCATTGACTCTAATTCCACTTATTAGTTGTTGATTTATACTCCTTAAATCCTCTATTGATTGATAACTTATCATACCCCTATCTAATACTATTATCTCAAATTCTTTAAGCCTGCTTTCGCCTATTATTTCTTCAAATATCTTCGTATTACTTATATTCCCCTCATAAACTCGATGTAATATCGGAAAACCTTCTTCTTTTGTCACTGCAAGGGCTATTTGTATTAGTTTACTATACTTCCCATCTTTACCTCTCCTTGATTTCCAATCTGCTTGTGAACCATTAAAATAGGTATCTGTTACATCTACCAATAATGCTTTTCTGTCTTTTTTATCCTCAGAAAGTTTTTCAAACATCTTCTTTTCTATATCACTAAATTCTATCTCATCTAACTGGTCAATAGCTTCGTATAGCTGTTTATCTATTATTTTTTCTAATCCCAGTATTTCTTTTAATGCTGTCTGTTCTATATATGCGGGCAATTTATATATTGGTTTTCTACTAATTAGTTGTGTATATACTAAAAGCAGAATGTATTTTGATTTATCCCCAAGCAGTTTATCTAAACTAAGTCTCTTTGCAATTTCATCTAATATTTTATAGTCGAGATATTTTTTTACAGACTCTATTTCTATCTTATCAGAACTAATTTTTCGTACAACCTCTCCATTTTCCTCTTTCCCTACATACCGAATAACTCTTTGTTTAACTTTACCATCTTCTCTATAATTTTCTACTTCAGCTAAATAAACCGAATTACCTTTTTTAATTTTTCTGATGAATGCCATATGTAATAGTGTATATATTATACACTACTAAAATAAAAAATTAAAATTTATCTTGCAAAAAAATTCATTATTGATGTAGTGTATAATTTTTAGGGAAATGTTAGGTAATGAATTGTTCAGAAAGGGATTTTTAATCTGAAAAAAAATCCCCGTTACCTGTTACAAAATTGTAATCAGAAAATAACGGGGTTCTTATGAGATGAAAGATTTATGCTACTTTTGTAAGAAGTTCTTTTTCGATGATTTCTTTGAAAGATTGTTTCGGCAATGCACCAACCGCCATTTTGGGTTGACCATCCATTGGAATGAAAAGTAATGATGGAATACTTCTTATTCCGAATACCGCTCCAAGTTCTTGCTCTTCATCAGTATTTACTTTGTAGATATTAATTTTCCCGGCGTACTCTTCTGAGAGTTCTTCAAGGATAGGTCCAATCATTTTACAAGGACCACACCAGGGAGCCCAGAAATCAATAATTGCTGGCAGCTCTCCGTTGAATTTCCATTCTTCATTTTTTTCGTAATCGAAAACTTTTTCTAAAAAAGTTTCTTTTGTTAAATGTTCTGTCATTTTATTTCCTTTCTAATTTATATTGATTCTAAAACTCTTTCAAGTTTCTTCTTAATTTCAGATGCTATCTCCTGCATAGCAGGATTTTCTATTATTCCAACCATTATCATTGGATCAAAAACAGAGACAGCAGTTTTATTATCTTTTTCATATACGATTACATTACAGGGAAGTAATAATCCAAGCTCTTCTTCTACTAACAATGCTTTATGAGCAAAAGGCGGATTGCAAGCTCCGAGGATTGTGTATTTCTTAAAATCCACATCCAGCTTTTTCTTCAAAGTATCTTTAACATCAATTGTAGTCAAAACACCGAAGCCTTCTTTTTTCAATTCATCAGTTACTTTTTCAATTGCTTGTTCAAAAGTATAATCAGTAGTTTTTGAAAATCCATATTTCATTTTTCTTCCTCAACTTTTTTACTGTTTTTAAAGTTAGTTAGTAATAAACCAATAACTCCACCCCAAATCATACTTGTGTATGGATTACCGGTTATAGCACAACCTCTGTTGCAACCCACATAATAGTAGTAAGCGTATCCTCCGATTATTCCCAATAAAGCTGGAAGAGTGAGCTTAATAAACTTTTTTATTTTTTCGCTTTTGCCAAGTTCCATCTTAATATACCACCTGAAAGATTTGCTGAATTAAATCCCATTTTCTTAAGCTTAGATGCAGCAGTTAAACTTCGGTTGCCGGTTCTGCAATAGCAAATAATTTCCTTGCCTTTGAATTTTAACAGCTCTTTATTTTCTTTATTCAATTCATAAAGTGGAACGTGATAAGAACCTTTAATGTAATCTTGTTTTCTTTCCAATGGTGTTCTTACATCCAATAATATAGCCGAATTATCTTTCTTTAATTTATTCAATAATTCAATCGGCGAATATTGCTTAACAGATTTGAACAAATAAATTTTTCTGGCAATATAATAGACAATTAAAAATATTATTAAATATAAAAGAATTTGTTCCGCGCTCATATTTTCTTTGCTTTCATAGTAGTTTGATTAGTTTATTAAAAATTGGTTTCAAGAAATCAGGATTTTAACACCGATTCTATTGTTTCGTCAACATTTTTTGCATCAATAAAGAAAGAATGAATCTTTCTTAAAATAGATTCAACCACTGCATCGGGGCAGGATGCTCCGCTTGTAAGCAGTATATTAACAGGAAATTTATCCGGAATAAAATTATTTGAGAGAATTTCTGTTTTTGTGTGAATGTTAAAATGTAGTATCTGTTCTTTAGACAAAATTTTATCTTCAGATGAGATAAAGTAAGTTGGTAGTTTTTCTTCGCATAACTCTACAATGTGTGAAGTGTTTGAGCTGTTATATCCGCCAACAACAATTGCAAGGTCTGCGTTAATTTCCAATAATCCGTAAGTTGCCTGTTGGTTGTCATAGGTAGCATAACACAATGTATCCCGTGTATCTGCAAAATGAAATCTAATATTTTCTTCGCCGAATTTTTTTAACATAGTTTCTCGGAATAAATCCGCAATCTCTTGTGTTTCTGATGCGAGCATAGTAGTTTGATTTACAACGCCGATTCTATCTAAATCTTTTTTAACATCAAAACCAATTGAGTATTTACCTTCAAAAAAAGAATAAAAAAGGTTTTCATCTTTTTCACCAAGAATAATATCACAGAGTATTTTTGCCTCCTTAAGATTTCTTACAATAACAGATGGACTATTTACCTGACTGTGAGAAAAAGTAGCTCGCGTTTCTTCGTGATAATGTTTGCCGTGAATAACAATTGTATAATTCTGTTTTCCTAATGTTTCACTTCTGTTCCAAACTTTTTCAACGAAAGGACATGTAGTGTTATATTTGTAAGGATTTATTCCTAATTCATTCAGTTTGTTTTCAATTTCCAATGTGGTTCCAAAAGCAGGAATAATTACAATATCATCTGAATTCAGATTGCTCCAATCAAATATAGGATTTCCGTTAGTATCCATTAAAAATTTTACTCCTAATCTGAGTAAATCATCATTTACGCCGGGATTATGAATCATTTCGCTGAGGAGAAAAATTCTTTTACCCTTATTTTCTTCAATTGTTTTGTAAGCAATTTCAATAGCATTTTCAACACCGTAGCAGAAACCAAAATGTCTTGCAAGATAAAATCTTACAGGACCGAAATCGAGTAAAGTCGGAGTAAAGTCTTTCTTTCTCGGGTCAGTGTCTTTCCGTAAGTTTTTAATTTTTGTTATAAATGAACTTTTATAGAATTGTGGTATATCAAATTTCTTCATTTTCTTATTCTTTTTGTTCTTCTAACATATTCGTTTAATAAAATGTTCAAATGGTGGACTATTTATCCTGATGAAAATCTAACTCTGAAATTGAAATGTTGAAATCAGAAGCAAATTTTTCAAGAGAAGGTCTATGTAAAAAGAATAAGCTGATTAACAGAATTGCAATGATTATAAAAAGATAATTACCTGTAATTAAAAAACACACTATCGAAAAAATAGAAGCCCCTTCAACCATAGCAAGTTTAATAATCATTCCCTGACGGTATAAAATCATTTTTTGCTCAAGGGTTTTATTATTATCATATTGTTTTGAGATAAGTTTTCGATAAATAATCGGACCAGCTACAAGCAATGGACTTAAAAAAAATAATAATGTAAATATCAGAATTAATGAAAGATCAGGATTAGTAGGAATAATATTAGAAGAGATGAGATATAATGAAATCAAAAGAAATAGTATCTGCCCTAAAAGTAGTGCATAAAAAATTATCAGCGATGATTTTAGAATTTCTTTTAATTTCATTTGGATTGTATTTCTGAAAACAAATTTTTCTTTTTAATTCCGAACTTGATTATCTGTGCATTATTGGGGACTTCATAGCCGCACAAAAAAGATTGTGCTTTTGTCTTTGGCGGAAACTTATCGCCGAAAGAAAGATTATAAGCTTTCTGGTCTTGTTCAATATCAGAATCTTTTGTGAGAAATTCAGAAACAATACCAGCGCCTTTAATACCTGATTTATATTCCTTGCCATTCGAATCAATAAGCACCAGACTCATTGAATATTCTGATCCCATATTTATAATTTTATCAGAAATATTTTCAATTAAAATTTCTGCAACTAAAAATTTATGTCCATCTTTATTATTACTGCTTGAGAAAGGATGAAGTTTAATCAACGAAATCTTTACTTCTTCATTAGAAACAGTTGATAAGTAACTTTTCTTATTTTGAGCAAAAGAGCTTTGATTGGTTACAATAACAGCACAAAAGACAACCAAGAAGAAAAAAGATTTACCCATTAACCATAGCTTCAACATCTTTTACCTCCTTAGGAATTAATCTGCCCAAAACTTTGAATCCGGAATCAGTAACTAAAACATCATCTTCAATTCTGACACCGCCAAAGTTTTTAAATGAATCCAATTTATCATAGTTAATAAAATTCTTTAATTTTTTCTTCGCCTGCCATTGTTCAATCAATTCAGGGATGAAGTAAATTCCCGGCTCAACAGTAAGCACAAAACCAGGTTTTAGCTCTTTTGCAAATCTTAAATAAGATAAACCAAATTGTTCGCTTCGTTTTGTTTTGTCATCATAACCGACAAACTCTTCACCAAGACCCTCCATATCGTGAACATCAAGCCCAATCATATGACCAAGTCCGTGCGGAAAGAATAAAGCGTGGGCACCGTTTTTCACTGCATCGGTTGGATTACCTTTCATAATTCCAAGTTGAATTAAACCAGCGGCAATAATTTTTGCAGCAATCAGATGAACATCTACATATTTGGCTCCAGGCTTTATAGAATTGATCGCATTCTTTTGAGCCGTTAAAACAATTTCATAAATATCTTTTTGAACTGAAGAGAATTTCCCGCCGACAGGAATTGTTCGGGTTATATCGCTTGCATAGAATCTGTAAGATTCAGCTCCGGCATCACAAACTAATAAATCTCCCTCTTGTAATTGATTATCGTAATAATGATTGTGCAGAGTTTGTCCGTTTTTAGAAACAATCGGATGAAAAGAAAAACCGTTTCCGAGTGAACGTGATATTCCCTCCAGAGAGGCAACAATATCTCTTTCAATTATTCCGGGACGAGCCATTTGCATAGCAGTTGTATGCATCTGGTACGCAATCTCAAGTGCATATTCAATTTCTGTTATTTCTTCGGAAGATTTAACGGAGCGTTGTTCAATTACAGCTTCTACAAGTTTTTTAGAAAATTTATTGTTTATCTTAAATGGATTTTCATCAAGTAATTCAGCAAGTTTTAATTTCTGTTCTCCTCTGTATAAAGGAAGGAAATGAACTTTAACTCCGGATTTAATTTTCTTCTGCAAAAATTTTTTTAGTTCAGAAATAGGTGAGGAAATTTCAACTCCAATTCTATCAGCAAGTTGTTTTAATGTGGGTTGTTTTCCCATCCAGACAATATCATTAACCGTGTATTCATATCCGAATAAATATTCTTTATTATCATCAACGTCAATTATTCCGACCATATTTGGCAGACTCAATCCAAAATAATAAAGAAATGAACTATCCTGCCTGAAATTATAAGCATTAGATTTATAGTTCATTGGAGATTCGTCATTACCAAGAAAAAGCAGTAATCCGTTTTTAAATTTTGATTTGAGAATACTTCTTCTTTCAGAATAAATTTTTTGCTCAAACATAATAGCTCCGGAGAATGTTATTTAGATTTTGGGATTCAGAGTCAATTTTCTGGGGCGTACTAAAAAAGTTTTTGTCTTTGTGCCTTAAGTGACTTTGTGGCTGGTGATTGACTCTTTTTATTTGCCACCAAGACACCAAGACACGAAGTATAAGAGAATTTACTTTATAGTCAGCCGCAAGAAAAATCAACTCATTCTTTATTGTAAAATTATATAAAGTTTTGTTGTAAATAAATAAGGGCAGTCTTTTAGTGTGATTTAAATAGAAAAATAAAAGAACAAGTCAATTGACTTTAAAGCAATCAACTTGTTCTATTAAATAAAAGAGACTTCTGAAATATTGTTCGTTAGTCAGTCTGAGCGTGTCGAAGACTGACAATTTCGAAGAAAATCACACTTTGACAAGCTCAGTGTGACAGTCTCTTTGAATTATTCAGAAGTCTCTAAAAATTATTTAATCTTTTCTGTTTTTATTTTTTTGTTAGTTGATACTTTAAGAAGGCTATAAGCCGGACAAAAGTTCATCAAGCCGGTTGCTAAAAAAACTACTCCAGCTAATCCCCACCAACTTGAATAAATTATTCCTAAAGCAATAACAACTATTCCAGCAATAATTCTTAAAGTTTTGTCAATTCCGCCTACATTTGCTGTCATTTTTAATTCTCCTTTCTGTTTGTTGATAGTATGATGATTAATCAATGTTAAAGATTCAAGGTTTAATTTGTTTTTTTATATGCTCACGATTTAGTCTCTCTTCGGTAGCGGGTTCTACGTGGACAAGAACATTATTTATCTGAGAAAAAGTTTCAGATAGTTTATCTTTAACTTTATGAGAAATTTCGTGTCCATCATAAACAGAAAGATTACCGTCAACAATAATGTGAATATCAACGAAATAATCGAAACCCATTTTACGAACCAAACATTTTTCAGAAGCAATAACGCCATCAACGGAATTAGATACTTTCATAATTTCATCTTTAAGTAATTGTGTTGGGGTGGCATCCATTATTTCATCAAGTGCAGGTTTCATTAATCTGAAAGCGTTATAAATAATTATCATAGAAGCTAACAAAGCAGCAAAATCATCTGCTGATTCGTATCCGTCACCTCCAATCAGCGCAATAGAAATTCCAACAAATGCTGCTGCTGATGTAATTGCATCACTGCGATGATGCCAAGCATCATTGGTTAATGCAACACTTCCATATTGATCTCCAACTTTGAGTATTGATCTGAAAAGTATTTCTTTTGTAATAACCACAATCAATAAAACTATCAACGTGAATGAGGCGGGTGCGTGATGTGGAGTTATAATTTCTCTGATACTTTGAACTATAATCAATACTGCAGCAATCAATAGTGCAAGCGACACTACTAACCCAGCAAATGGCTCTGCTTTACCGTGACCATAAGGGTGTTTTTCATCTGGAGGCATTTGTGCGATTCTTAAACCCGTAACAACAACTATTGAGGTAAATACATCTGTAGTTGATTCAATTCCATCTGCGATAAGTGCATAAGAATTTCCTATAATTCCCGTTACAATTTTTATAACGGCGAGACAAATGCTTACAAATATCCCGATAATAGTTGTTCTTATTCCTTCTCTGGCTGCATTGGAATTTGTTTCGCTTAATCTTTTCTTCATTAGTTTAAATTATAATCAAAAAGTTTTATTTACCCATTCTGACAATTTCATCAAACTCTGTTTTCGTTACTGGCATAACTGACAGTCTGTTTCCCTTCTGAACCAATTTCATATCCTTTAGTTTGGGATTTGTTTTAATCTGTTCAAGCGTAACCGGTTTTTTAAATTCTCTTTTTAACTTTAAGTCAACCATAAACCAAGTTGGATTTTTAGGATCAGCTTTCGGGTCATAATGATCATCTGATGGGTCAAATTGAGTATGATCGGGATAACCTTCTTTTACTACTTCGCAGACACCCATCACAGCAAGTGGGTCAGCATTGCTATGATAGAACAAGACAAGGTCTCCAATTTTCATTTCATCTCTCAGGTAATTTCTTGCCTGATAATTTCTAACACCATTCCAGAATGTTGTCTGATTTTTTGTTTTCTTTAAATCTTCCCAAGAAAACACTGATGGTTCTGATTTTACGATCCAGAATTTTTTGTTCATATAAATATGATTTTTTAGTTTTAAAATTTTTGTTGATTAAAAATATAATATTCTTTGATTTTTCTTAACAAATAAATAATTTCAATTACCTAATAATTAAATATTTTTAAAATTCCCTTCAGGAGGCAACTATGAAATTGTTTTTACGAATTTTTTTATTCTCAATTCTTGTTAATGTGACGGTTTTTGCTCAAGCCGGCTCTGTTGAATTAAGAACCGGCGGTGGAACACTCGTTAATACTTATGCTTCTATTCAAGAGGCATATAATGCAATCCCAAGCCCTATGACTCAGGCATATATTATTGAAATTCTTGCTCCTTATAATCAATCTTCAGAAATAATACCTATTACTCTTACTCAAAAAGATGGTGCCAGTTCAACCAATACTATCACCATTAGACCGGCAGCAGGAAATATCGGAGAAGTAATATCTGGAAATTCTACAGCAAGTATTATTGTATTCAATGGAGCAGATTATGTAATTCTTGATGGAAGACCCGGAGGAGTCGGAACCGGAACGGGACTTAAAATAGAAAATCTTGCCACAGGTTCTAATGCAAATACTTTATTATTACAAAATGGTGCAACAAACAATGTGATGAGAAATCTTCATCTTGTAAATAATACTCAAAACACAGCCGGTCCAAGAACAATTATGTTCGGAACTGGCGATGCCTGTTCATTTAATTCAATATTGTATAATAAAATCGAAGGTGGAAGATCTGGAATTGGTATAGCCGGAGCAGCAGCGACACCTTGTGATAAAATCGTTATCAGAAACAATGAGATTTTTAACTGGGGATATGCTGGAATTTGGCTCGTATCCGGAGCAGCGAATACAGATATTGATTCAAACGTAATTTATAAGAGAGTCGGAGTAAATAATACTATCGTTTCAGGTATAATAATGTCAACCATTGCAGGAGCAGAATATAACATTCGCAGAAACTGGATTTACGATTTAAAGACAACAGCTACCTCAACAACTTCTTTAAGAGGAATTTATGCAGCAGGTCCTGCTGCAGGAAGTATTTTTAACATTCATAATAATATGGTTTCATTAGTTGACAGTACTGCTTCCGTTCAAACAATTACAGGAATTGAATTTTTAGGCACCAATGCCTACACCCTCAATGTTTATTACAATACTTGCTTTATCGGTGGTTTACACACAGGAGGTACTGCCGGAGCTACAACTTCTGCAGGAATAAGAACAAATGCTACCAATGCTACACTTAATATCAAGAACAACATTGCAATTAATAAACGTACCGGCGGAAATGTAAATCACATTGGATTTGCCTTCGTCCCGACCACAGTTCCTTCAACAATAGATATTAACTATAACAACTACTTTGCAAGCGGCTCTTCAAATAGTTTTGCAGCATTTTGGCAAACAACAGGTTACAATACATTAAGCACATACAAAACTGCTGTTGCTCCTCAGGAACAAAACACAATATTCAAAGATGTTTCTTTTAATTCATTAACAAATTTACATTTGGTAGCACCTTCAGATGGCGACCCTGACTTAGCAGGAATTCCAATTTCAGGAATAACAACTGACTTTGATGGACAATTAAGAGACCTCGTGTTACCTTATCGTGGTGCTGATGAAGCAACCACTATTCCTGTTGAACTTGTTTCGTTCACTTATAATATTAGTGGCAATGATATTATTCTAAATTGGTCAACTGCAACAGAGTTGAATAATTATGGTTTTGAAATCTGGAAAAAACAAAACAATTCAGATTGGCAGAACATAGGATTTGTAGCTGGAGCCGGAAATTCAACTAATATAAATTCATATTCCTTTGTTGACAAAGACTTAAAACCCGGTTATTATTCATATAAACTCAGACAGGTTGATTTCTCGGGTGCTTGCAAATTTTATGAATTGACAGAAACAGTCAATTTAAATTTCCTTGATCAATTTGAACTTCACCAAAATTTCCCCAATCCGTTTAATCCAACAACAAAGATTAGTTGGCAGTTACCAGTCAGTGGTAAGCTAACAATAAAATTATTTGATGTTTTGGGAAGAGAAATCGAAACAATAGTTGATGGAAATTATGAAGCAGGAAATCACAGTGTAGAATTTGATGGTTCGAAATTAACAAGTGGAATTTATATATACGAATTAAGAACTGGAACTTATAGAGCAAACAAAAAGATGATGATAATCAAATAAGATTTTCTTTTCAAGAAAAAGGGCTGTCTTAAATTGACAGCCTTTTTTATTTTTGTAGGCAACATTTTACATAAGGGGAAATTTTATGAAACGTTTAATAGTTTTTTTATTAGTTTTTATCTCTTCTTTTTCGGTGTCTCAAAATTTCTGGCAAAAAACTTCGTTTCCATCGGGCTCACAAGTTAATAGTGTATATTCATTACTTTCTCTTTCGGATAACTCAATTTTAGCTGGAACTTTTGCAAATGGAATTTTCAAATCAACAGATAATGGTTTGAGTTGGTCGCCATCAGGATTAAGTTCTCAATGGATTATTAAGCTAAAAAAAGATAATCTAAATAATTTGTATGCTCTCTCTATTGGCTCTGCATTTGGCAGCGGATTATTTAAATCAACTGATAACGGAACCAACTGGAATAGAGTTTGGGAGTATCAAGGCGGATTAAACTGTTTATATTTAGATCAAAATAATAATATTTATGTGGGACTTCAGTATTCAAATGGGCAAGGAGGAGTTTATAAATCATCAAATGGGGGAGTTAGCTGGTCAAATATTTTTCCAAATGTGGCTAATGTTTTTTCAATTATCAAAGCGATTGATGGAACATTATTATTGGCAGTTTATGAATCAGAATTAGCTAAAATATATAGAACTACAAATGAGGGAGTTAGTTGGGATAGTTACTCATTCGGAATAAATTTTACTTCAACTGATTTTGCAATATCTAATAATGGGACTATTTTCTTAGCAACTGCGGGATATGGAATTTATAAATCTACTGATAATGGAAATACCTGGAATATATCTGCTTCAGTTGGATGGGATTATAGTTCTCTTTATTTAGACGGAAATACTATTTATGCAGGAACTCGAGGAAATTGGGTTTATCGTTCATCTGATTTAGGTGTTAATTGGTCATTACTAAATAGCGGAATGGGCCAAGATAATTTCATCCTAAGTTTAGAAGGGAATAGAAATGGTTTCCTTTTTGCAGGAATGGATTATTCCGGAATTTATCGTTCAGTAAATCAGGTTTTGTCCATTAATGAAAATGAAATTAGTATCAAAGATTTTACTTTAAATCAAAACTATCCAAATCCATTTAATCCATCAACAACAATTGAATTTAATTTACCATTTAAGTCAAGTGTAGTGTTAAAGATTTATGATATTATAGGTCGGGAATTGCTGAAATCAATTGATAAAGAGATGGAGGCTGGATATCATAAACTTAATCTTGATATGTCAAGATTTAGCAGCGGTGTTTATTTATATCGAATTGAGGCAAGGGGTATTGACGGGACTAATCATTCTTCGATTAAGAAAATGATTCTAAACAAATAATAAAAATTTCTTTTTTTAATAAAGGCTGTCTAAAATAAGACAGCCTCTTTTAATTACTAATCTTCTTACTAATACCTCAAATTAACGCAGATAGTATTTGATTTCCTTAATATATTTGAATAAAGAAAAAACATTTTTTTTACATTAAACTAAGAACCACTATGAATACCACAATAAACTTTACAATCGAATCAATTCTTAGTCAAAGAGAAATATCTGACGAAGTAAAAATCAACATAATTAAAGAGCAGCTTCTACACGAAGGAACTTTAAGACGGCTTCATTTAAGCTATCCCGAACATTCTGCAATAATCAGAACAGACAAACAACTTTTTACCGGAAAAGACCATTATTCAGGATTAAAGGGCTTTAAAGAAATTGTTGAACATCTTCAGAATAATGGAATTGAAATCGGACATATTAAAGAACGTGAATTGTTCATTGATGTTTATCGTTTTCTTGCAACAAAGCATGTTCTTAATGCTATTAACTGGAATAACTTTGAGAAAGATTCTATCTTTCAGCTTGTTTTTCCTCAGCCCGGAATGATAAACAAAGAAACTGTTGATGCTTACATAAATGCAAAAGATGATGAAGAAAGAGAGAGAATAGTAAAAGAATATCAGCTTAAAACAAATCCCCACGATGGCAAACAGAAACTAAACAAACCCTGGTTTTCAGATGAGAATTGTGATGTTCAGGTTTTGGAGGGAAGTCAGCATAAATATCCACCGTGTCAATTGATTTTTGATAAAACCACTCAGAATTGTTTTGCTTTTTGTAATTATTGTTTCCGTCACGCTCAGGTTCGCGGCGATGAAGATATGTTTATTCAGGACGATATTGACCAAGCTCTAAATTATATCAAAAAACATAAGGAAGTTACTGATGTTTTAATTACCGGAGGAGATGCTGGTTATTTAACTTATGAGAGACTTGAAAAGTACGCTCTTCCTTTTATTGAAGATGAAGAATTTCTTCACATTAAAACATTAAGACTTGGTTCACGCGCATTAACATTTCAACCCGAATTAATTTTAAGTAATAAATTCAATAAACATCTCCAACTATTTAAAAAGTTGAAAAGAAATGGACTTCAGGTTTTGTGGATGGCTCATTTCTCAACACCACGTGAAGTTCTTAATCCTCTGACTATTGCTGCAATCAACCGGCTGAGATACCACGAGGTTACAATAAAAAGTCAAAGCCCGATTATGAAACATATCAGTTTGTTTGTAGATGAGAATGGAAATTATGATATTGAAAAATCTGCTCAGAACTGGATTGATTTAGGAAATATTTTTGCTACGCTTGGAATTGGTTTTCACTCAATGTATTGTGCAAGACCAACAGGAGAACATCACTACTTCACTGCACCACTTGAGATAATTGATAAAGTTTTCAGTAAAGTTTATAAAACTCTTGCCTCAATAAACAGACCTTCGAGATATATTACTATGACTTCTTCTGCAGGAAAAATTTCACTGCTCGGTACTACTGTAATTGATGGCGAAAAAGTCTTTGTTCTGAAATTCAATGAAGGCAGAAATATGGATTGGATTGATACTGTATATCTTGCCAAGTTTGATCCAAACGAAAATACTATTGCAAATCTAAAACCGTATAAGGGCGATAAACATTTCTTTGAAGACGAATTAATCCAAATAGAAAAAGAATTAGAAGAAAAACTCATGAAAGCACTTAATAAACAATCCATTAATGTTTAAATATGATTAATAAAATTTATAACTCACCCGCTGAAGCAGTTGCAGATATTTTTGATGGTGCTACTATTCTTATCAGTGGATTTGGAGAAGCCGGCAGTCCAATTGAACTTATTCACGCTGTAATTGATAAAGGTGTTAAAAATCTTACTATAGTTAGCAATAATACCGGAAGCGGTCATGTTGGTTTGGCAGCATTGATAGAAAATAAGCAGGTTAAAAAAGTTATTTGCTCTTTTCCTAAAACGGCAAACTCTGTTGTCTTTCCAGAACTTTATTCCAAAGGAGAAATAGAATTAGAATTAGTACCACAAGGAACATTGGCAGAAAGAATTAGAAGCGGAGGCGCCGGCATTCCTGCTTTTTATACTCCAACTGCAGTTGGAACTGTTTTAGCAGAAGGAAAAGAAAAAAGAATTTTTGATGGCAAAGAATATCTTCTCGAGCAATCAATTAAAGGTGATTTTGCTTTAGTTAAATGCTTTAAAGCTGATAGATATGGTAATCTTGTTTACAATAAAACCGCAAGAAACTTTGGACCGATAATGTGTACTGCTGCTAAAACAACCATTGTTCAGGCAAAACATATTGTTGATGTTGGTGAGATTGATCCGGAAGTAGTGGTTACTCCGGGAATCTTTGTTCAGCGTGTTGTACATATTCCTAATCCATTGGAGGAATCTGTATTAGTAGCAGAGAACAGGAGGTACCCTTGGAACTAAAAGTTAATGGCTGGGATATGAATTTTGTCGCTCAGAAAATTGCAAACGATATTCCTGACGGCTCTTATGTTAATCTCGGAATCGGAATTCCTGAATTAGTTGCGAACTATATTCCTGAAGGCAGAGAAATTATTTTCCATACTGAAAATGGTTTGCTTGGCATGGGTCCGGCGCCCGCTCCAGATAAAGCCGACCCGGAACTTATAAATGCCGGCAAAAAATGTGTAACTACTATTCCCGGAGCTTGCTTTTTTCATCACGCAGATAGTTTTACAATGATTAGAGGCGGGCATATTGACTATTGTGTTTTGGGTGCTTTTCAGGTTTCTCAGGAAGGAGATTTAGCTAACTGGTCAACCGGCGAACCTAACTCGGTTCCTGCGGTTGGCGGTGCAATGGATTTAGTTGCGGGAGTTAAGAACATTTTCGTCATTACAACTCACCTCACTAAAAAAGGCGAACCCAAAATTGTTAAACAATGTACCTATCCATTAACCGGGAAAAATGTCGTAAACAAAATCTACTCTAACTTTGCAGTGATGGAAATTATTGATAAAAAACTTTTTGTAACAGAGATGGCTCCGGATGTAGATTTTGAATTTCTAAAAAGTGTTACTGACGCTGACTTATATCTCAAAACATAAATGCTGATAATTAATAACCTCAATTTGTTTAACTTAATTCTCTCACATTCAAAACCTAAGTTGAAATCATTATGATAAAAGTTGAAAGTAAAAGCGAAGAAATTTTTCAAAAAGCCTGTGAATATTTACCGGGTGGAATTAGCAGAAACACCGTATTTCGTGAGCCAAACCCTGATTATGTTGAAAGCGCTTCGGGTTGTTATATCACTGATATTGATGGAGTGAGAAGAATAGACTTTGCAAATAATATGGCTTCATTAATTCACGGACACGCTCATCCTGCTATTGTTGAAGCAGTTATAAACCAATTAAAACGCGGTACTGCTTATACAATGGCTACACAAATCGAAGCAGAATATGCTGAACTTTTATGCAGCCGCGTAGATAGTTTTGAAAGAATAAGATTCATGAACTCAGGCACTGAAGCAGTTATGGCAATGATTAAACTATCAAGAGCATTTACAGGAAAACCCAAAATTGCAAAATCAGAAGGAGCTTATCACGGCACTTATGATTTTGCTGAAGTTAGTCAAACAGCAAATCCTGATAACTGGGGAAGTATTGATTCCCCTGAAAGTGTTCCCGTTGTAAAAGGAACTCCTAAATCAGTATTAGATGAAGTAATTATTTTTCCATACAACGATATTGAAAGAACTTTATCAATTCTCAATAAATATAAAAACGAAATTGCTTGCGTTATTATTGATCCCGTTCCTCACAGAGTTGGATTGGTAAAAGGAAATCCCGAATTCATAGAAGCAATTTATAAATGGACAAGAGAGAATAATTCATTATTAGTTTTTGATGAAGTTGTAACTTTCAGAGTAGGTTATGGCGGAGCACAGGAAATGTATTCTGTTAAACCGGATTTAACTGCAATTGGAAAAATTATAGGTGGTGGATTTCCGGTTGGTGCTTTAGCAGGTCGTGCAGATATAATGGAATTGATGAATCCAAGATTTGGCAAACCAGCTTTTCCTCACTCAGGAACATTCTCTGCTAATCCAATTACTATGACTGCCGGCTACACTGCAATGAAACTTTTTGATAAAGAAGCAGTTTCAAATCTCAATGAACTTACTTCAAAAGCGATTGAACAAATTCACGAATCCATTAAAATAGCTGATGTGCCTGTTTCAATCACTGGTGCTGGCTCAATGTTCAGAATTCATTTAAAGCCAAATCCACCTAAAACATATCGCGAAGCATTTCAACCAAAGGAAGAACAGCAAGTAATTAAAAATATTCTTGATTATTTATACAACGAAGAGAAGTTATTGTTAATCAATACTTGCTCTTGTATGTTTTCAACTGCGATTACCCAAACAGAAGTTGACATTTTAAGTGAAGCATTTTTAAGAGCGTTCAAAAAATTAAAAGATCAAATAATTAAAATTCAGTCGTAAAAATTATGAGAGAAGCTTTTATTTGCGATGCAATTCGCACACCTGTTGGCAGATATGGCGGTTCTTTGTCATCAGTAAGACCAGATGATTTAACTGCTCACGTAATTAAAACTATAGTCGAAAGAAATCCTAATGTTGATTGGACAAAACTTGATGATGTAATTATTGGCTGCGCCAATCAAGCCGGCGAAGATAATCGAAATGTTGCTCGTATGGCAGTACTTTTAAGCGGACTTTCAGAAACCATTACAGGAGTTACAGTAAACAGATTGTGCGGCTCAGGAATGGAAGCCGTTGGAGTTGCATCAAGAGCAATAAAATCAGATGAGGCAGATTTAATAATTGCCGGTGGTGTTGAAAGTATGTCCCGCGCTCCTTTCGTTATTGACAAAGCGGCCGAACCATTCTCAAGAAATATTAAACTATATGATACAACTTTAGGATGGCGATTCATAAATCCTTTGCTCGATAAAATGTATGGCACTGATTCAATGATGCAAACCGCTGAGAACCTTGCTATTGAGTTTAATATCAGTCGTGAAGACCAGGATAAGTTTGCTCTCTGGAGTCAGGAAAAGGCACTTGCCGCACAAGAGAACGGAAATTTAGCTGAAGAAATTATTTCAGTAAATATAAATTTAGGAAAAGGACAGGTCACTACTGTTGATAAAGATGAACATCCAAGAAAAACTTCATTAGAAAAACTTGCAGCATTAAAACCACTAACCAATCCAAACGGAACAATAACTGCCGGAAATTCTTCGGGAATAAATGACGGTGCAGCCGCTCTGTTGATTGCATCTGAAAAAGCAGTTAAAGAATTTAATCTTAAACCCAAAGCAAAAATTTTAGGAGTGCAGGTTGCTGGCGTTCCACCAAGAATTATGGGAATTGGTCCTGTTCCCGCAACAAAAAAACTTCTCGAAAGATTAAATCTTAGTTTAGATGAAATTGATATAATTGAATTGAATGAAGCATTTGCTGCTCAGGCATTAGCTTGTACACGGCAATTAGGATTAAGTGACAATGATAATCGAATCAATCCTTTAGGTGGAGCCATTGCACTTGGTCATCCGCTTGGTATGAGCGGTGCAAGATTATTAACCACTGCATTTTATCAACTGCAAAGAAATAATGCTGATAAAGCTTTATGTACTATGTGTATTGGTGTTGGTCAGGGTATTGCAATGATAATTCAAAGAGTTTGATAAAAACTCAAGGGATAAAAAATATTCTGATTAAGAATAGAAACAAGCTATTGAACAATGAATTTTGACAGCGTTTACAAGGCGGACGTCAGTAACTCTAAAGTTAAGCATAAAACAAAAAAACAATGAACGACGAAATTCTATTCACGGAAAGACAAAGATTTAAACAATGGTGGCTTTGGCTTATTATTTTAGGAGTTAACGGACTTTTTTTGTTTGGCGTATTCAAACAAGTAATCGTTGGGCAACAGTTTGGTGACAAACCAATAAGCAACACAGGGCTTTTGATAGCAACAGGACTGACAATTCTATTGACAATTTTATTTGTGAACTTTCGTCTCGACACAATAATTAAAAAAGATGGTACTTATGTTCGTTTTTCCCCTTTTCATATAAAATTCAAAAAATACACTTGGAATACACTGGCCAAAGCTTATGTAAGACAATATTCGCCAATTACTGAATATGGTGGTTGGGGTTTACGACTTGGATTATTTGGAAAAGGAAAAGCGTATATTATTTCAGGAGATCAGGGTTTACAGCTTGAATTTACTGACAACAAAAAATTACTTATTGGAACAAACAAAGCAGACGAACTGACCAAAGTGTTGAAAGAAATGGGTCAATTAAAACAATAAACTTTTGCCTCAGCCACCAAAGGTTTACTCGGCAGAATGTATTGGTATTCTGTTTTACAACTTCACTTTTTTGTGTTTGATGGAATGGCGGAGAATATTGTGAGATATAAAAGTTAAATACTATCAAAAGGACTTTTTATTTTCTTAACAGAAGCAGGATTTATGTGAGTATAAATTTGAGTTGTAGATAAGTGTTTGTGCCCAAGCAATTCCTGAATGAACCGAATATCTGTTCCATTATCAAGTAAATGCGAAGCGAAACTATGCCGCAATGAATGCACTG
>Ga0101944_10000746_pt1 | contig 86839 bp, 60 predicted proteins | sample DewCreD2012metaG_FD_75245 | JGI IMG/M metagenome (GOLD analysis project Ga0101944, IMG submission 75245) | Hot spring sediment bacterial and archeal communities from British Columbia, Canada, to study Microbial Dark Matter (Phase II) - Dewar... ... | reverse complement strand
CTTGGATCCGGGGACGCTCGGCCGGGGGCGGGTGAAGGACCGGCCGGGCGAGGAGGACCACACCACCCTCCCCATCGACCGCGGCGAGGGGCAGGGGACGGCGGGGAACAAGATCGCGGATGCAGGGTGGGAGGCGGAAGTACAAATGGGACAACTGGATGACACACCTGACATGTTCTTGCCAGAAGAAGATCTCGATATTACACCTCCAACCGACTTCGATGCTGGTGATGGATTCGTGGGACTAGAAGAGTACCGTGGGTATAGAGCAAATGAACGTCACATCAGGACTCATCCGCTTGTAAAGGATCTCTTTATTGGGAGTGAGTTTTCAGTAGAGGGCATCGGATATTCCATTAATATTCCCATGGCGGTTCATCATGTGAATTCAGAGCAAGATTATTGTGGTCTATTGCCGACGATAGAAAGAGTAATGAACTGCAATAGTGAGGGAATACCGATACGAATGCAGCAGTGTGGAATTCATGTCACTCGAGACAATGTTTTCCCATCTCCAGAAGTGACCTGCCCCCCGAAAACTGGTCCATCGAAAACGAGAGACTTCTCGGCTAGGATGCCGGGAAGGAGACCAGGAAATGAAGCGGAGTAAATTTTCGGAAGAGAAGATCATCGGGATTTTGAAGGAAGCACAGGGCGGCGAGAAGGTCGGCGAGGTATGTCGGCGGCACGGGATCAGCGAGCAGACGCTGTACCGCTGGCGGGCCAAGTTCGGCGGCATGGACGTGAACGAGGCCCGCCGGTTGCGGCAGCTCGAGGAGGAGAACCGGCGGCTGAAGACGGCCGTGGCCGACCTGACGCTCGACAACCAGGTGCTCAAGGAGCTGGTCAAAAGAAAATGGTGAAGCCCGCCGCGCGAAGGCAGGCGTCGGGGGACCACGTATTTTGAGGCTTAGTGGACGCGAAGTTTTACGATCCCGGGAAGGCGAGAGGATGGCCGCAGGTCTGAGGTACCATCAGGGCTTCGTTCAAGCCACGGAGGTACCAGCCGATGCCATGCCGTCTTCGCCGGGAGGAAGTCGTGACGATTCATGTGCTTGCGGAGAAGGGCGTGAGCAACACCGAGATTGGGAAAAAGAATCGCGGAGAGGGCCATTAGGCGCCGGCGGCAGGTGGCCGCCAGGACGGGCTGGACCGGACGGCGACAGACTGCCCGTCCTGTCAGTCGTCGAGGTAGGCGGCGAGAAGCTGGGCCTGATCGAAGACCTTGGAGCGGTGGCAGCCCCACACGTCGCACAGGGCCACCACGTTGCCGTCGTCCAGGCCGTCGGTGAGGTAGAGCATGACCAGGTTGCCCTTGCCGCAGGTGCAGGGAGAGAGGACCGGAAGCTGGGCACGGCAGACCGGGCAATACACCTCCAGTCGGGTGCCGTCCGCGAAGCAGGCCTTGCCCTTGCGGCTGTGGTCGCCGTGAAAGGGGCTGAGGATCACGTTCTGGCAATCGGACCCGTCCGAAACCAATAGCGAGATCCCGGGCGACCCGTCGAAGAGCTGCCGCCGGTTGCGCACCAGGTTGTGGCCGTTGGGACAGAAGGCCTGCGTCACCTGGATGATGACTTCTTCCACTTCGCGCGCTCGAGTCTGGGGAGAAGGAGGCGGCAATCCAAACGGGCGGTGGATTCTGGTCTTGTCGATATTTTCCTTGGACACTGAAAACTCCAGTCACCCCCACAGGTGACGGAAAGAATATACCTTGCCACACGAATCTTGGCAAGATTGCTTAACTTGTTGCGGGATAAGCTATTTTTTCGGTCTTTGCAGAAAATCTTGAACCGCGGCCATCGCCTCGGCGGGTGATTTCACTGACACTGCAAGACCTGCGCGGAAGGCGGAATCCTTGACCGGTCCTGGGTCGAATCCGAGCAGCACCAGCGGCTTTCGGTTTTTGATGGCCATCCCCACCTCGGTCAAGGTTCCGGCGCCGCCCGGGCAGGCGATGACCACATCGCAGGAGAGCACGTTGGCCAGGTTGCGGGCATCCTGGAGGTTGGTGGCGATGGCGATATCCACAAATGGGGACGCCTCGTCGGGATCGGGACCGGGCAAGATCCCGACCACCAGACCCTGGGCCTTTTTCGCGCCACGGCTGGCGGCTTCCATCACGCCGGCCGGCCGCCCGCCGGTGAGGAGCGCAAAACCGGCCTCGGCGATGCGCCGTCCCATCTCCTCGGCCATGGCCTGGACCTCGGGCGAGACCTCGGCGCCGCCCATCACCCCGATGATCTTCCTTCGCGGCATGTCTGCCTCCCGCTCGTCGTATCGGCGGCCCGGTTTCTTGCGGCCGCACCACGGGCATCATGGGTCCGCCGGCCATTCTGCGCAAGGAAATAGTTGACCGCGGAATCGTCTGGGAGCATGGATCTATACCCGGAGGTGCGGGGGCGGACGCGGAGGGTTGGAGTGCGCCGCAGATGAACCATTGGTCCCCCGTTCGCTGGACGGTATGGTTGTGGTTCTTCGCCTCGGCGGCGCCGGCCCGGGGCGGGGACGAGATCGTCCGCCTGAGCGTCGTCGCCACCTCTGATTTTCACGGCTCTCTCGAAATGCGCTCCAGCCGCTCGCGGCCCGGGGAGCGCCTCGGCGGCATCGACATGCTGGCCGCCTATATCGAGGCGGTGCGGCGGGCGAACCCCGGCGGGGTGATCGTGCTGGACGCGGGAGACGTCTACCAGGGGACGCTGCTGTCGGCGGCCAATGAGGGCAAGGCGGTCATCGAGTTCTTCAACGAGATCGGGTACGACGCGATCGCGGTGGGCAATCACGACTTCGATTACGGTCCGGAGGGATACCACAGCACCCCGCTCTCGCCAAAGGACAATCCGCTGGGGGTCATCCAGAAACGCATCGCCGAGGCCCGCTTTCCCTTCCTGGCCGCCAACATCTACGAGCGCGCCACGGAAAAGCCGGTCGTCTGGCGCAACCTGCTCCCCTTTCGCATTGTGACGAGAAAGGGAGTCCGCGTGGCCGTGGTCGGCCTGACCGCGGAGGACGTGCCGCTCACCACCCACCCGGCCAACGTGCAGTCGCTCCAGTTCCGGCCGCTGCTCGAGGAGCTGCGCCGGGTTCTGCCCGAGGCGAGGGCCCGGGGCGCCACGGTGTTCATCGTGGTGGCGCATACGGGCTTCGATCGGGACGAGCGCACCGGAGAGATGAAGGGGCCTCTGGCCGAGCTGGCCGCCGGGCTCGAACCGGGCGAGGTGGATCTCATCGTCGGCGGCCACATGCACCGCCCGCTCGCCGCCCGCGTGAACGGCATTCCCATCGTTCAGGCCGGCGCCTATGGGATGACCTTCGCCCGCGCCGAGCTCGCCATCGACCCCAAGACGAAGCGCTCGATTTCGGAGCGGGCGGTTCTGGAGCCGGACAACCCGGTGCGGCGGCCGGACGAGACCGGCAAGCCGGTGCCGTTTTTGGGCGGGTTCGTCCTGCCCGAGCCGCGGTTCGAGCGGCGGCTGCAGGCCTATCGGCGCGGGGTCCAGCACCTCGAGAACATTCGCCTGGGCGCGGCGGCGCAGACCCTGGCCAACCAGTGCTCGCTCGACTCCCCGTTGGGCGGCCTGGTGACCGACGCCATCCGGGCCTACGATCCGGCCATCCAGATCGCCATGTTCAACTCGGGCGGCCTGCGGGCTTCCATACCGGAGGGGCCCATCACCTTCGGAAGGATCTACGAGGTGCTGCCCTTCGACAACACCCTGATCGTCCTGACCCTGACCGGCGCCGAGGTGCGCGAGATCCTGGAGCACGGCCTGGCGGATCACTACGGCGCCATGGAGATCTCGGGAATCCGAGTGTTCGCGGACATGGGCGCGCGCAAGGGAGAGCGCTGCCGGCTCATCTGCCTGGAATCCGGCGCCGAGCTCTTGCCCGACGAGAGCTACGTGGTGGCCACCAACGATTTCGTGTTCAACGGCGGAGACGGCTACACCACGTTTTCACAAGGGCGGCAGGTGCGGCAAACGCATTCCTTGATTCGCGAGCTGGTCGCGGCCTACATTAAGCAAAAGGGTACGGTGGAGCTGCCCGCGGGGCCGCGCTACCTGCCCGCCCTGTACGACGGTGCGAGCATTCCTCCCTAGCGCGGCCCTCGGCCGCAACGGACCATCGCCAGCGCCCGACCCACCGGGAGGCGCGCCCGTTCCGGCCGCGCGCGCGAAGGGCGCCGCGCGCTCGCTCCTCGTTGTCCTTCTTGTTACGGTGGCCTGCGGGGACAAGCTCCCGCCGGGGTTGGACACCGATCTTGGGTTTTCGGCGGTGGTCTTCGCCCAGAGGGCGGCGCCGGCCCACGCCGGCGACCTCACCGGCCCGGTGCGCTTTGAACCCGGTGGGAACCTGGCGCTGCTGGATCCCGCCGCGCCGGGCGGGCGCAGGATCTCGTTGACCCGGATGACCGCGGGCGATGTGAGAGGGTTCGACGTGGCCCCGGACGGGCGCAAGGCCATCGCCGCGGTGCGCGCCTCGGCGGACGATCGGTACCACCTGATCGAGGTCGCGCTCGATCCGGACGCCGGCCCCTGCTTTCGGCCCGACGGCGACCTGGGCCCGGCCTGCCGCCAGTTGAGCTTCGGGCCGGCCGACGACATCGAGCCGTTCTACCTGCCCGACGGGCGGATCGCCTTCATTCGCCTGGATCCCGACGGGCCCATGGACGCGCGCGGGCGGGGCATGTCGCGGCAATTGCGGGCGGTGGAGCCCGACGGCACCCGGGACGCCCTGCTGGATGTCGAGGCGGGCCACGTCCTGGGCGCGTCCTTGCTTTCGGACGGCCGGTTGTTCGCCGTCCGCTGGCGGGAGACGGAGTCGGGGATGGAGTTCTGGCCGGTCCGGCTCGATCCCATGGGCGCCTCGGGCGTGGAGCCCGACGGGCCCGCGGCGTCCGAGGACAGCGTGCCGAGCGCTCCGATCGAAGGCGACGCCGGGCGGCGGGTGGCGACCTGCGCCAGCGCGTTTCTCACCTTTGGAGCGGGGACGGCGTGCCAGCGGACATCGGAGGGCGTCTGGCGCGGCATGGTGGCCGGGATTCCCGAGGGCGCGGGCTGCGCCCCGGAAGGGCGATTGCGCGATCCGGTGCTCCTGCGGGACGGACGGCTGCTGGCGGCCTACGCCCGGGTTCCCGACGGTTGCACCAATGCCTCCGACGAGTTGCGCCGGGGCAGTGTGGATTTTTCGCTGGCGGTCATCGAACCCGGCAGCGGTGAGCGCACCCCCCTGGGCAACACCTCCGGGCTCGCCGATCTTTCGCCGCGGCCGGTGGCACCGCGTTCGCTGCTGGGCGCCAACGCGGACCTGCCGCCGCGGCCGGAGGGGAGCTGCGCCGAGGGCGGCGTGCGCTTCGAGGGCTTCGTCGGCGCGGACGTTCTCGCCAAGGGAGCGGCGCGGCTCCGAGTGCTGGCGGCGCTGTCGGGCGCCGAGGTCCCCTGGCGGGTGGAACTGGGCGCCGCGTCCGCCGCCGCCATCTGCGCCGGGGATGGGGACGGCAACGGCGCCGTGGACACGTTCGAGGTCCCGGTGTACTCCGACGGTTCGTTTCGCTTTCGCGCCCCGGCCAACCTGCCGCTGCGAATCCAGGTCCTCGATCGCTACGGCGCCGCGCTGGCCGCCGACCCCGTGTGGCGCGGCGGTCCCAGTTGTTCGGTGCGGCGGTGTTCGGGTTGCCACGCCAACGACGGCCGGCCGAGCGGGCTGGACGGCGCGCTGGCGCAAAACGCGCCCGAGGGCCGGCTCGACGCCCCCGCGGCCTCCCGGCGCAGCTTCGACTTCGCCCGCGACATTCAGCCCATCCTCAACCGCTCCTGCGCCACCGCCGGATGCCACGACAGCCTATCCCGCGCTGGCGCCTACGTGGATCTGGCCGGAAACCTGGTCGGTCTCGATCTGTCCGCCGCTCCCTCGGGGCGAGCCAGCCGGGCCTACCAGACGCTGCTGTGGGTGGATGCGCTGCGGGACGCCCAGACGGGGCGCGTGCGGCAGTCGAGGAACGCCTTCGTGGTGCCGGGTTGGGCCGCCCGCAGCCGCCTGATGCAGAAACTGGGGGCGCCATGCCGGACCGATTGCGCCGGCCAACCGGCCTGGGCTCCCTGGGGGATGGGCGCCGCCAACCGGCACCCGGAGGATCAGGGCGCGGCATACGCTCTTACCGATGAGGAGCGCGCTCGGATCCTCGAATGGCTGGAGGCGGGCGCCCCCTTCGCGGCGCCGGGGGCGACGCCGTGAGGGCGAAGGCTGGATCCAGCGCAGATGCGGGGCCTGGGCGCCGGTGGAGCCGGCCCGTGCGCATCGGCCCGGTGATCGTGGGCGGCGGAGCGCCGGTGTCGATCCAGACCATGGCCAAGGCCGATCCGAGCGACGTCGAGCGCATCGTGCGCCAGCTGGCGCAGGCCCGGCGGGCGGGTTGCGACATCGCCCGCGTGGCCGTGCCCGACCTGGCGGCGGCGCGAAGCATCGGTCGCATTCGGGAACGGGCGGGGCTTCCGATCGTGGCGGATGTCCATTTCGACTACCGCCTGGCGGTGGAGGCCGCGCGTTGCGGCGCGGACGGGCTGCGGGTGAACCCCGGCAACCTCGGCGGGCCGCGCGCCGTCGAGGCGGTCGCCGACGCCGCCCGGAAGGCCGGCATCCCCATCCGGGTCGGCGTCAACGCCGGTTCGCTGCCCAAAGCCGGCGGGCGTCCGCCGGCGGCGACGGTCGATGCCATGGTGCGCGCCGCGCTGGACATGATCCGGCAGTTCGAGCGCTGCGGGTTTGCCGATCTCAAGGTCTCGCTCAAGGCCTTCGACGCCCGTCTCACCATCGAGGCCAACCGGGCTTTCGCCCGATCGAGCGATCGCGCCATGCACCTCGGCCTGACCGAGGCCGGCCCGCCGCTCTCCGGGGCGGTGCGCTCGGCGGCCGCGCTGGCGCCGTTGCTGCTTCAGGGCATCGGCGACACCGTGCGGATCTCGCTCTCCGGGCCCCCGGCGGAGGAGGTCCGCGCCGCCCGGACCCTGCTTTCGTGCCTCGGGCTGCGGCGGGGCGGGGCGGTGGTGTCCTGCCCGACCTGCGGCCGGACCTCGGTGGCGCTGATGCCCATCGCCCGGCGCGTGGAGCGGTTCATCGAGCGAAATGGCATCGATCGGGTGGTGGCGGTGATGGGCTGCGAGGTGAACGGCCCGGGGGAGGCGCGCGCCGCGGACCTGGGCATCGCCTTCGGGCCCCGCGGCCGGGGCTTGCTGTTCGAGAAAGGGTCGGTGGCCGAATCGGCGCCCAACGCGGAGCTGGAGAGACTGCTGCTGCGCCGACTGAGGGATACGGCGGAGGCGGATCATGGCTAGACCTCGTTTCACGCCGGACGGCGACATCATTGTCCCGCGCTCGCTGCTGGAGGGCTTCGATGCCGCGCAACCGATCGCCGCGCGGAGGATCGGCGACGACCTGTTGCTCTCCCGGCACGAGCAGCCCGGCCAGCGGGAGCGGCCCATCCTGTACGGCGACCTGCGCATGTTCCACGTGGCCGAACTGTTGGCGCTGATCTCCAGCATGCAGCGGGACGGGGTGCTCCACGTCCTGGTGCCGGATGCGCGCAAGAGCATCTTCTTTTCCGGCGGCGAGGTGGTGTTCGCCTCCTCGACGGTGGAGGACGACCGGCTGGGAGAGGCGCTGTGGCGGCAAGGGCGGATCACCCTGGAGCAGCTCTCCTCGGTGCAGGACCTGGTGACCCCGCAGAAGCGGCTGGGGGCGCTGCTGGTGGAGCGGGGCCTGATCTCGCCGCGCGATCTCTACCGCGGCATCCAGGGGCAGGTGACGGAGATCCTGTTCAGCGCGTTTCACTTCCATCGGGGCGAGTTCCTTTTCGTGGAGGGCGACGTTTCGCTGAAGAATGCCGTGCGCCTGGAGCAGCGCACCCGCGATCTCATCGCCGAGGGCATCCGGCGGGTCGAGGTGATGAACCGCCTGGAGGAGATTTTCCACGACCGGGACGCCGTCCCGGTGCCGAGGCCCATGGCGGTGGAGGTGAGCCTGAGCGAGGCCGAACGGTACGTGCGTGGCATGGTGGACGGCCGCACGTCGGTGGCCCGCCTGCTGCAGCAGTCCCGCTTGGGCGAGCTGGACACGCTGCGGGCGCTCGCCCACCTGCGCCGGCTCAACCTGTTCGACATGCGCTCGGGGCGCGAGGCGGCTCCGGCCGCGGGGGAGGACCCGCTGAAACGCTGGACCTCGATGTTGCGCCACATCCACCAGACGCTGGCGGCGGAGGAGCCCGAATACGTGGCGCGGCTGGAGGCGTACCTGGGTTCGCCGCCCGCGGCCCACCGCGCCCTGTTCGCCAACGTCGGGTTCGACGCCGATGGCCGGATCGACAGCGCCACACTGGTGCGCAACGCCCGGACCGTCGCGCCCGACCAGGCCCTGGATCTCGCCCGCGAAGCGCTGCGGGCGTTCGTGGACTACGCGCACTTCCAGGCGCTGGATGTGCTGGACGAGGCGGCCGGAGACCGCTTGAGCCGCCGGCTCGCCGAGCTGCGGCAACGCAGCGGCGACGAGGAGGGCTAGATGGGTGTCCTGGAGCTGCGGGCCGCGGCGGCGCGCGAACTTACGCGGCGAATCATCGTCGCCCTGGATGTCCCCGATCTCGATCGGGCGGTCGAACTGGCCCGGGCGCTGCGAGACACGGTGGGCCTGTTCAAGATCGGACTGGAATTGTTCTCGGCCCACGGGCCCGCCGCCGTCGAGGCCGTGCGCGCGGTCGGGACGCCGATCTTTCTGGACCTGAAGCTCCATGATATTCCCGCCACCGTGGCCGGAGCGGTGCGCGCGGTCGGGCGGCTGGGCGTGGCCATGCTCACGGTCCATGCCGCGGGCGGGGAGGAGATGCTCCGGGCCGCGGTCGAGGCGGCCCGGTCGTTGGACGATCCGCCGGTCGTGCTCGGCGTCACCGTGCTGACCAGCCTGGCCGGTGCCGACCTCGATGCCGTGGGGCTGGCGGGCCCGCCCGAGGCGGCGGTGGCGCGGCTGGCGCGGCTGGCCTGCTCCTCCGGTGCCGGCGGGCTGGTGTGTTCCCCCAGGGAAGCGGCGGCGTTGCGCTCCGCCCTGGGCCCCGGGCCACTGTTGGTGGTCCCCGGCGTGCGTCCGGCGGGAAAAGAACTTTCCGACCAGAAGCGCGTCTCTACCCCGGCCGACGCGGTCGGCGCGGGCGCCGACTTGCTGGTCATCGGCAGGCCCATCACCCGGGCCTCCGATCCGGCGGCGGCGGCTCGATCCATCGCGGCCGAAATGGCCGAATCCGGGAGGTTGGCATGAGCATGCTTTGGAGTGTGGCGCTGCTCCTCAATGTTCCCAACGTCACCGCCGGGCCCGACCTGGTGGATCAGGCCCGGATGGTGGAGGCGCCCATCGCCCAGGTCACGGTGTATAGCGATCGAGCCCGGGTGCGGCGCAAGGCCGCGCCCAACCTGCCGGCCGGCATTCACACCCTGCGGTTGCCGGACCTGCCGGGGGCGGTGCTGCTCGACACGGTGCGGGTGGAGGCCGCGGCCGGGCGGGTGCTGCGGGTGGAGGCGGTGCCGGTGGAGCGGGAGCGGTTTTCCATCGAACAGGTGGAGAAACAGCTCGACCGCTTCGAGGGCCTCGCCGACCGGCTGGCGCTTCTGGACGCGGAGCGCGCGGTGGTGTCGCTGGAGCTCTCGTTGCTGGCCGGCATCTCCCCCAGGCCCCCGGTGGCGGAAAAGGAGCGGGTGGGCCGGCCGCTGCCGCCGATCCTGCCCGAGGTCTGGCGGCGGGTGCTGGATTTTCTCGACCAGCGGGCCCGAAAGGCGCAAGAACGCCTCCGCGTCCTGGATGTCTCGCGGCGCGAACTGGCCGAAGAATGGGAGAAGGCCCGCCGCGAGGTGGAGCGCTTCAACCTGGGCGCCTTCAGCGACCAGAAGGTGCAGGTGCTCGTGATTTTGGAACGGGCCGAGGCGGGGCCGGCGCCGCTCACCCTGGAGTATTTCGCTCCGGGGGCCGCCTGGTGGCCGGCCTACGATCTCGACTTTCTGGCCGACCAGGGCCAGGTGACGCTGAGCATCGCCGGCCAGGTGCAGCAGGCGACCGGCGAGGACTGGAACGAAGTCGAACTGGAGCTCTCCACCGCCATCCCCGGCCAGCGCCAGGACCTGCCAGAACTCCTCACCTGGGCCCTGGGCGAGAGGAAGGAATTCATCCCCCGGGTCATGGCGGCGCGGATGCCGCCGCCGCCGCAGATGTTTCCGCCGCCCTCTCCGGGCACAACCACCGGCCAGGCGGAACGGTTGGCGCGCATGGAGGTGCTGCACAACCGTATCCAGGAGCTGGCCAACATCTCGGCCCGGGGCGCCGATCAGGCCGCGGCGGACCGGCTCGCGTGGGTGGCCGATGTCTCCTTGCTGGGAGGCGAGATCAGCGGGCTCGGCGACGCCGAGGGCGTCGGGTACGGCTCCGGCGGCGTTTCGCTCTCCGGGCGCGGGGCCGGCTACTACAAGTCGGCCGAGGTTCGACCGGAGGCCAAGAAGATGGCCCCGGTTCCGAAGTCCGCCTACCAACCTCCCCGGGCTCCCCCGCCGCCTCCCCAACCGATGAAACCGGCGCCCCGTACGCGCAGCCGCGCCAGCGGAGCCCCGGCGGCGATGTCGATGCCGAGCGCGCCGCCGGCCGAATCGATGCCTATCGAAGCGGCGGCTGACGATGGCCAAGAACGCCTGATCGCCCGGGAGCAGGTCGCGGCCACGACCGCCTCCACCGGGAAGGACCGCGCCGAGCGCGTGCGCCGCACCGCGCTCGACCTCTTCGAGGCGCCGCCGTCCGATCTGCGGGCGCGCTTTTCCGACCCCACCCTGCCGGCGGTGGTGGCCGAGGGGCTCGACTTCGTTTACAAGAGCTCCACGCGCGCGAGCATCCCCTCCAGCGGCGAACGCCTGCGCGTGCCGCTCGCGGTCGAGCGCTTCGCCGTCCAGACTTTCTACGAGGCCACCCCGGCGCTCATGGAAACCGCCTATCTCAAGGCGACGGTGAAGAACCAGGGCTCGCGTCCCATCCTGCGCGGGCCGATGAACATCTTCGTGTCCGGCGACTTCTCCGGCCAGGGCGAGCTGGCCACCACCGGGCCCGGCGGATTGCTGGCGCTTCCCCTCGGCGCCGACGAGGACATCCGTTTCAAGCGCAAGGTGGTGCCGGCCACCGAGGTGAAGGGCGTGTTCTCCAAGGACGAGGTGACCACGTACCAGGTCACCATCGAGGTGGGCAACTACAAGAAACGAGCGGTGAAGGTGGCGGTGTACGACGTGCTGCCCAAGAGCGGCCACGAGAAGATCGAGATCGAGAAGCTCTCCGTCTCCCCCGTGGCCAGCAAGGGCCCGGACGCCGACGGCGTGCTGCGCTGGGATCTCGACCTGCCGGCGGGCGCCACCCGCAAGATCGAGTTCTCCTACCGCGTGACCCGGCCGGAGAACTGGCAGTTGTACCAGTAGCCGAGGGAGGACACGCCATGAAAAAAGCGACTCGAGTCGTCCTGGGATGCGGAGCGGCCCTCCTGGCGATCTCCGGCGCGCGCGCCGCCGATCCGGCGCCGGTGGAGCGGGTGGTGGTGTACGCCGATCGGGCCGAGGTGACCCGGGTGCTCACCGCCGCCTGCAAGAACGACCGCGCCGAGGCGGTGTTCCCCCTGCTGCCGACGACCGTGGACGTGCGCACGCTGCGCCCGTCGGCCTCGGGCAAGGCGCGGGCGGTGGGGACCACCAGCAGAGTCGTTCCCGTCGAGGAGAACCGCGACGAGCGCGTGACCAAGCTGCAAAAGGAGTTGCGCGAGCTCGAGGATCGCATCCGGGTTTTCGATGAGGAGCGCGAAGGCCTCTCCCAGCGGATGTCGGTGCTGGGCCGCTTTCAGCAGTACTTCTTGCAGATTGCGGCGGAGGAGGCGCGCTCCGAGCGGCCCGACCTGACCCGCTGGGCCTCGGTGCTCGACCAGTCCACGCAGGAGCGCCTGGCGGCGGCCCGCCGGGGCAACGAGATCCAGATGGAACTGCGCAAGCTCAACCGGGCGCGGGAACGCCTGGAGCGCCGCCTGGCGAACCTGTCCCCGTCGAGCGTGGCCGAGGCATTGCGGGTGGAGGTGGCGGTGGAATGCGGCGGCGAGCTTCAGACGCGGGTGTCGCTGTCGTACGTCACGCCCCAGGCCACCTGGCGTCCGGAGTACGACCTGCGCTACTTCCCGCCGCAAGGGGCCAAGGTGGGCCCGGGAGAGGTGGAACTCACGGTGGGCGTGGCGGTGCAACAGAGCACCGGCGAGGACTGGGAAAACGCCATCCTGGTGCTGTCCACTTCCAAGCCGCGCCTGGGCGCGGAGGCGCCCTACCCGGCGCCGCTCACCATCGATGGCCATCCCGCGGGGAAGGAGAAAGTGCTGGTGGAGGTCATGGAGCGGCGCGAGGGGCTGGCCGGGCCGGGAGGACCGTCCGCCGGCGCGCCGGTCTCGGCGGCGCTGGAGGATCGGGGACAGTCCTTTGTGCTCACCATGCCCCACCGGACCACGGTCCGCTCCGACGGGCGGCCCTACTGGATGCCGCTGGACCTGGCGCGCGCCCGGGGCGAGGCGGTGCTCTACACCGTGCCCAAGCTGCGCCAGACGGTGTTCCAGGTGGTGCGGCTCAAGAACCCGGTGTCCTATCCGCTGATGGCCGGGCGGGTGCACCTGTACCGGCGCGGCTCGTTCGTCGGCGACACCTCGCTCAAATATGCCGCTCCGGGCGAGCCGATGGAGGTGTCGCTGGGGCAGGACGACGAAATCCGGGTGGAGCGCAAGGCGGTGCGCAGCCAGGATCGCGAGGCGGGCATGCTCTCCTCGACCCAGCATCTCGAGAGGTCCTACCAGGTGCAGGTCACAAACAATTCGGCGCAGCAGCAGGTGATCGAGGTGCGTGAGAACATCCCGGTCAGCAAGACCGAGGAGGTGCGGGTGGAGCTGGTCAAGGACAAGACCACCCGCGGGTTCGAGCTGGACGCCCACCGGGGCTTTTTGACCTGGAAGCTGGTGCTCAAGGCCGGCGAGAAGCGCGACCTCAACCTGGCCTATACGGTTCACCTGCCCGAGAGCTGGCAGGTGAACTTTCGCTGACCGAAAGAAAAGCGCCGCGGTTGTCTGCGCGTCGAATCTGCGCTAATACTTGCCGGGATCCCTGTTTGTGCGATCGAAAGTCGATCGCGATTCGGAGGTCGAGCGATGCGCCGCTTTTCTGCTTTGGGATTGTTTTGGGTGTTGGCGAGCTTGGGGCTGCTGGGCTGCGGCGACAACAAGGCATGCAGCAGCGACGCCGATTGTCCCGGCGGCTCCTGCGTCGGCGGCACTTGCGGGCCGAAGGACAGCGACAAGGATGGCGTGCCGGACGCGGATGACAACTGTCCCACCGTGGCCAACCCCGACCAGACGGACACGGACCGGGACGGTCAAGGAGATGCCTGCGACCGCTGCCCGAGCGGCGCCGACAGCGACGGCGACGGCGCCTGCGACGATGTCGACAATTGCGTTTCGTTGGCCAATCCCGACCAGTTCGACCGGGACGGCGACGGGTTGGGTGACGCCTGCGATCCTTGTCCCCAGGACGCCGGCAACGATTCGGACGGAGACGGCCGCTGCGCCGACTCGGACAACTGCCCCTCGGTGGCCAATCCGGGCCAGGAGGATACGGACCGCGACGGCCCGGGTGACGCCTGCGACGTGTGCCCCGCCGATCCGCAAAACGACGGCGACGCCGACGGGTTCTGCGCCGGCGAGGACAACTGTCCCGCAGTGCGAAACCCCAACCAGCAGGACACCGACGCCGACGGGATCGGCGACGCTTGCGACGATCACGACGACAATTTCCGCGACGGCGGCCCGTTCGACCCTGCCTGCCGCTACCAGCCGCCGCGGGCGCAGTTCTCCCCCCGCGAGGCCGGGCGCTGGAGCGGCAGCTCGCAGTTCCCCGACAAGAACCAGGTGATGTCCACTCCGGTGGTGGCCAATCTCAACGACGACGACGGCGACGGCGCCGTCGATGAAAACGACATCCCCGACATCGTCTTTTCCGCCTTTTCCGTATCGGGCAATCCGCCCATTCTGGGGTACGGTGTCCTGCGGGCCATCTCCGGCGACAGTCTGGCCGACCTGTGGACGGTGGACCCATCGGTGGTGCGGCTGGCGCCGGCCGCGAGCGTGGCGGCGGGCGACATCGATGGCGATGGCAAGGTCGAATTGCTCGCCCTGCGCTACGCCGGGGGCCTGGTGGCCTTCGAGAACGACGGACAGCTCAAGTGGTCGTGCGCCGACTTCGGCCCGGACAATTGTGTAGACTACGCCAATCTGCACGGAGGCAACGAGTGGGGCGGGCCGGCCATCGCCGACCTGGATGGAGACGGCTCGCCGGAGATCGTTCTGGGCGCAGCGGTGTTTGGCGCCGATGGACGTCTCCGCTGGAAGGGCGCGGGCTGCATCGGCGACAACGGGGTGGGGCCGCTCTCCGCGGTGGCCGACCTGGACCGGGACGGCCGGGCCGAGGTGGTGACCGGCTGCACCGCCTATCGGCACGACGGGCAGGTGTACTGGGACAACGGCCGGTCCGACGGCTTCGTGGCCATCGGCAACTTCGACGCGGACGACCATCCCGAGATCGTGGTGGTGTCGAACGGCAGCGCCCGGGTGCAGAATCACGACGGGAGCATCCTGTGGGGCCCGGTCGATCTGCCTGGAGACGGCCGCGGCGGTCCGCCCACGGTGGCGGACTTCGACGGAGACGGGCGGCCCGAGATCGGCATCGCCGATCGCGACACCTACGTGGTGCTGGACGGCGACGGCTCCATCCTGTGGCAGGCGCCCACCCAGGACCACTCCTCCTCGGCCACGGGGAGTTCGGTGTTCGATTTCGAGGACGATGGGTTCGCCGAGGTGGTGTACAACGACGAGACCACCCTGCGGGTGTACGATGGCAGCACCGGTCAGGTGCTGTTCTCCGCCGCCAACTCGTCCTTCACCGCCTACGAGTATCCGGTCATCGCCGACGTGGACAACGACGGCAATGCCGAGATCGTCGTCTCGGCCAACGATTTCGTCGATACCACCGGCGGCGAGCTGTTCCACGGCATCCGGGTTTTCTCCGACGTCAAGGACAACTGGGTTCGCACCCGCCGCGTCTGGAACCAGCACACCTATCACATCACCAACGTCAGCGAGGGCGGCGCCATACCGGCGGTCGAGGCCGAAGGCTGGCTGCGCTTCAACTCCTACCGGCAGAACGAGCTCGGCGAGGGAGAAGGATCGGCGACGCTGGCGCCCGACGCGGCGGCGACCGGCCCGGCGGCGAATACCGACGGTTGTCCCGGACTTCTCTTGCTTTCGGTCTGGGTCGAAAACCGCGGCGCCCTCGACCTGCCGGCGGGCCTCTGGGTGGCCTTCTACCGGGGCGACCCGCCCCAGGCACTCATCGGAACGGCGCGTACCTCCGTGGCGCTGCGCCCCGGTCAGGCCCAGCGGCTCACCGTGTCGTGGTCCGACCCGCCTCGGGGAGCCCCGGTGACGGTGCTGGTCGTGGCAGACGACGACGGCACCGGCGCGGCAGCGGTGTCCGAGTGCGGCGACGACAGCAACAACCGCGTCCGGCTCTATCCGGTCTCCTGCCCCAACTGAAAGCGGCTACCGTTTTTTCGCGCCGGGCCGCATCGCGCCGGCGCGCCGAGAGGCGGGACGGGGGCCGGGCGTCAGGCACAGGGCTCGCACCTGCGCGCGCAGGGTTCGTTTGCGCAATGCGATCTGCTCCGGCGCAAACGGGTTTGCGCTGCCCGGAAGGCTACGAAGCAGGTCGGCCGCGGCGAAGTAGAACAGGTGCAGGCCCACGATGGACACGGCCAGCTGCCGGGGGTCCTGCCGCCGGAACGCTCCCCGGCGCATGCCCGCGCGCAAGAACGCCTCGATGATTTCGAACGCCTGCCGGACGTTCGCCTGCCCGGGGCCGAACAGGTAGTGCCGGCCTTCCACCATCTCCCGCAGCAGCAGCCGGGCCGCGGGCGGATGGCGGCCCAGGTAATCGGTCACCAGATCGCCGAGACGGTCCAGACGCTCGGGAAAACCGCCGCTGCGCAGCCGGGCCGCCAGGACCAGCTTGCCCAGACCGGAGACGACCTCGTTCAGCACCTCGTGATACATCGCCTCCTTGGTGGGGAAATGATGGTACAGCGAGGCCCGGCGCAGGCCGGAGATCTGGGCCACCGTATTGAGGCTGGTGGCGCCGAACCCGTCCCGGGCGAAAGCCTCCAGCGCGATGCCGAGGAGGCGCTGGCGTCCGATGGGATGGGCGGGTCGGCCGGGACGGCGAGGGGCGTCGGTATCGCTCATGGGCCGGCAAGATACGGCATCCGGCTTGACAAATCAATCTTCACTTTAGTAGATTTTGGGGCGGAGGTGAGCGCGATGCGGACGGTGGCCGGACGGCGCAAAGAGCGGGTTCTCGCGCGGATTCTGTTTCTGGTCCTCTGGCTCGGCATCGCAATGGTCGCGGGGTGCGCGGGGGAGTCCGGGAGCCACGCTGCCGACGGAGGGGGCGACGAAGCGGACGCTGCGCCCGCCGATGCCGGCGACGGGAGCGGTTTCGATTCGGCGCCGGACGGCGGCGGCGAGGGCGGGCCCGATGACAGGCTCGACGGCGGCGCCGAGGACGGGGCAGACGGAAACGGCGGCTTCGATGGAGCGGACGGGGCCGGGGACGGAGCGGGCGATGCGGGCGAGCCGATCGACCCGGCGCTGCCCGGCGGCCCGGCCGGAACCCGCGCGGACGCGAGTCCCACTCTCGCCGGCTGCCTCGACAGTAGCGCCGTGCCGCTCGCCATCTACCTGCCGGCCGGCGGCGGGCCGTTCCCGGTGGTGATCCTCCATCACGGATTCCAGCTCGAAGCGGGCATGTATGCCTCGTACGGCGAGCACCTGGCCAGCTGGGGCTATGTGGTGGTGATGCCCCAGCTCCCCGGCGGCCTGGTGAATCCGCCGAGCCACCGGCAGCTCAAGGACTGCCTGGTCGCGCTGATGTCCTGGGTCGAGCAGAACGCCGCCGACGCCGGCGGGCCGCTTCTCGGCAAGGCCGATGCCGCACGGCTCGCGCTCGCCGGCCACTCCATGGGCGGAAAAATCTCGCTCTACGCCGCCACCGAGGACCGGCGGCCCAAGGCGGTCATCGGGCTCGATCCGGTCGATACCGTCGGCGGCCCGGGCAGTCAGCCGTCGCCGGACCGGCCCTCGGTGACACCCGAGCTCATGGACCGCATCCAGGCGCCGCTGCTGCTTCTCGGCGAGACCGTGAACGCCACCTGCACCGGCTTTTTGTGCCAGGCCTGCGCTCCGGAGGAAGACAACTTCCACCAGTACTACCAGTACGCCGTCAGCCCGGCGCAGGAGATCGAGATCGTCGGCGCCAATCACATGTCGTTCCTCGACGAACCGGATTGCGGCTGGGTGTGCTCGATGTGTCCCAAGGGGAGCGACGACCCGGTCGAGACCCGGAGACTCGCCCGCCGCTACCTCACGGCCTTCCTCAACGTGGTGCTGCGCGGCCAGGACGCGTACCGCACCTTCCTGGTCGGCGCGCGGATGGACGACGACGTGGCCGCCGGCCGAGTGCGAACCCAGTCGAAGAACGGGTTTTGAAATCGCTCTCGGGGATGGCGGCGTCCCCGGCCGCGCAGGGGCTCGCCCAGGGGATTCGCCTTGATCTGGGCGGAAAGCCGTGTCATAAACGGCGCGCGGTTCGCGGGAGTGGCGAAACTGGTAGACGCGCAAGATTTAGGATCTTGTGGCTTTGCCGTGGGGGTTCGAGTCCCCCCTTCCGCATCATCCGGGATAATCGTGTGCCTGACTCGAATCGACTCATCCTCCTGATCCTGCTCGCCGCCGGCTGCGCCGGTCCGTCGGCGGACGTCCGAAGGGAGCCTGCCGAGCGCCCGGCTCCGGCCGCGGCCGCTCGCGCCGGCGACGGTTGGGGAGAGGATCTGCTGTCCGCCTCCGATGCCCACCCGGCCCCGCCTCCGGCGACGGAGCATCCCCGCGCATCGGAGGAGGAGGACTGGGAACAGGAACTCCGCCCGGAGCCGCCGCTGGCCCCCACGCCGCCCCGGCCCGCGGCCGGTCCCACCGCCACCCAACCGCGAAGCCCGGCGGGCGCCGCCCCCCAAGGGGCGGAAGAGAAACCGAGCGAGGCGGCGGAGGCCGAACCGGCGCTCGGCGTCTGGGCCGGAGGCGGCGTCATGGTGCTGCGGGGCATGCGGGTCCAGCCCGCGGCGGGTGTGGCGCTGGACGTGCGGCTTTCGCGCTGGATCGGCTGGAAGGGCTTCTTCGCCGCCGCGCGCCTGGACAGCGTATTCGGCAGCACGCCGCTGGGATCGGGCTATGTGATGTGGGATGCTCTGTTGTCTGGCGGCGGGCGCTTCGGATCGGAGATCTTCCGCCTGTGTCCCGAGATCGGTTTCGGCGCGCGTTTTCTCACCATCACCTCGCGCGCGTCGGACGCGGCCGAGAATCCGTCCCCGGGCTTCGGTTTCGTGGCGGCGCTGGGCGCCGAGTTCCGCCTGGCCCGTTTCATGCTGTTGGGGTTGCGCGCCGGGGGCCGCTACTTGCAGGATCCCTTGTCGCGCGCGTTCGGGCTGTCCGGCGTGTTCGACGCCGGCGTGTGGTGGGTCTTTTGAACCCGGGGGAAGCGAGGCGATTGCGATGAAAGCGACTGTCGAAAAGGCCGAAGGCGTCCACCGCGAGGTGAAGATCGAGCTGCCCTGGGCCACGGTAAAAGACGAGATGGACCGGGCCTGCCGCGAGCTGGCCAAGGGGCTTTCCCTGCCGGGATTTCGCAAGGGCAAGGTGCCGATGTCGCTGGTGCGCCAGCGCTACGGCCGGCAGGTGTCCGAAGACGCGGTGGCGCGCCTGATGCAGGACGCGCTGGAGGCGGCGCTGGTGCAGCATCGGCTGCGGCCGGTGTCCCGGGTCGAGCTGTCCCGCGGCGAGATTCGGGAGGGAGAGCCGTACGCCTTCACCGCCCGCTTCGAGGTGCGGCCGGACATCGAGCTCCAAGAGTACAAGGGCCTCGGCGAGGAGAAGGGCGCCGCCCAGGTGAAGCCCGAGGATGTGGATCGCGAGATCGATCGGTTGCGCGAGGAGCACGCCGCGCTGGTGCCGATCGAGGGCCGAGACGCGGCCGAAAAGGGCGACGTGGCGGTCATCGACTACCGCGCCAGCCGCAACGGCCGCGCCATCAAGGGGGGCGAGCGGCAGGGGTACCTGTTGCACATCGGCGCCGGCAAGGCACTGCCGGGGTTCGAGGACCGCGTGGTGGGCATGCGGGTGGGAGAGGAGCGCGAGTTCGATCTCGAGTTTCCCCGCGAGGGGACGGACAGCGAGCTGGCCGGGCAGACGGTGCATTTTTCGGTGCGCCTGGTGGGCCTGAAGCGGCGCGACGTGCCAGCGCTGACCGACGAGTTCGTTCTGGATCTCGGTGACAAGGCGCTGGCCACGGTGGCGGACTTGCGCTCCCGCGTCGAGCAGAGCCTGCGGGCGCGCGAGGAGGCCCGTCTGGCGGAGGAGCAGCGCGAGAAGCTCATCGGCCGGCTGATCGAGAAAAACCCTTTCCCGGTGCCGCCCTCCATGGTGGAGCGGCAACAGCAGGCCTATCTGGCGGAGATGGAGGCGCTGCTGGGCGAGGGCGGCGGGCTGGAGCGGCTGGGCGTGGCCCGCGACAAGCTCCTGTCCGATCTTCGACAGCGGGCCGAGCGCAGCGTGCGCGGCAACCTTTTGCTGCTGGCCGTCGCCGAGCGCGAGAAGATCGAGGTCAGCGACGCCGACCTCGAGGCCCACATCGTCCAGCTCTCCGAGAAACTGGGCCAGAACACGGCCCAGGTGAAGGCCCGGTTCGCCGAGGGCGAGGCGCGCGAGGAGCTGCGCTACCGCTTGCTGCGGGACAAGGTGCTTGAATATTTGCTGCATTCATCTAACATGCCCCCACAGGCCCCGTCGCCCGCGGCGGGCGCGCCAGCCTGAGGAGCCCTCCATGAACCTGGTTCCGATCGTCGTCGAGCAGTCCCACCGCGGAGAACGCGCCTACGATATCTATTCGCGGCTGCTGAAGGACCGCATCGTGTTCATCGGTTCGGAGATCGATGACGACATCGCCAATCTGGTCATCGCCCAGATGCTGTTCTTGGAGAGCGAGGATCCGGACAAGGACATCAATCTGTACATCAACTCTCCCGGCGGCTCGGTCTCGGCCGGACTGGCCATCTACGACACCATGCAGTACGTGAAAAGCGCCGTCTCCACCACCTGCATGGGCCAGGCGGCCAGCATGGCGGCGGTGCTGCTTTCGGCCGGCGCCCGCGGCAAGCGCTACTGCCTGCCGCACGCCCGGGTGATGATCCACCAGCCGCAGGCCGGCTTCTACGGCCAGGCTTCGGACATCGAGATTCAGAGCCGCGAGATCCAGCGCCTCAAGGACACCCTCAACCGCATCCTGGCCGAGCACACCGGGCAGGCGCTGGAGCGCGTGGTCAAGGACACCGATCGCGACTGCTTCATGAGCGCCGAGGAGGCTGTGCAGTACGGTCTGGTGGACGAGGTGGTGCGCCGGCGGCCGGGCGTGGCGGCGGCGCGCTGACGGGCCGGCAAGGAGAATCGGTTGGCCGATCGTCGCAATCATCGCCCTCCCAGCGATCCGGTGAGCTGCTCCTTCTGCGGCAAGAGCCAGCGGGAGGTGCGCAAGCTCATCGCCGGTCCGACGGTGTACATCTGCGACCAGTGCATCGCGCTGTGCACCGACATCATCGAGCAGGAGGTCAAGGGCCCGGCCCGCCAGACCCTGGTGGTGCCGAAGCCCTCGGAGATCAAGCGCGAGCTGGACCAGTTCGTCATCGGCCAGGAGAGGGCCAAGAAGGTGCTGTCGGTCGCGGTGCACAACCACTACCAGCGGGTGGCCACTCGCGGCATCATCGACGACGTCGAACTGCAAAAGTCCAACATCCTGCTCATCGGCCCCACCGGCTCCGGCAAGACCCTGCTGGCCCGCACCCTGGCGCGCTTTCTCAAGGTGCCCTTCACCATCGTGGACGCCACCTGCTACACCGAGGCCGGGTACGTGGGCGAGGACGTGGAGAACATCATCGTCAACCTGATCCACGCGGCCGACCACGACGTGGAGCAGGCCAGCCGGGGCATCGTGTACATCGACGAGATCGACAAGATCGCCCGCAAGGCGGAAAACCCCTCCATCACCCGCGACGTCTCCGGCGAGGGCGTGCAGCAGGCGCTGCTCAAGATCATCGAGGGCACCATCGCCAACGTTCCGCCCAAGGGCGGGCGAAAGCACCCGCAGCAAGAGTTCATCCCGGTCGACACCACCAACATCCTGTTCATCTGCGGCGGGGCGTTCGACGGGCTGGCGCCGATCATCGAGGGCCGCCTGGGGGAGCGGGCCATCGGATTCGGCAGCGAGTCCCACCCGAAGCACCAGCGCAGCGTGGGCGATCTGCTCTCCCAGGTCGAGCCGGACGACTTGCTCAAGTTCGGGCTCATCCCGGAGTTCGTGGGCCGGCTGCCGGTCGTCACCACCCTGCACGAACTGGACGAGCAGATGCTGGTGGAGATCCTCACCCGTCCCAAGGACGCCCTGGTGCGCCAGTACCAGCGGCTCTTCGAGATGGACGGGGTGACGCTGCGCTTCACCGATGATGCTCTGGTGGAGGTGGCCCGGATGGCGCTGGCCCGAAAGACCGGGGCGCGCGGGCTGCGCTCCATCCTGGAAAGCGCCATGTTGGACGTGATGTATGAGATCCCTTCTCGGCGCACCATCCGCGAGGTGGTGATCTCGGGCGAGGTGATCGCCCGCCGCGAGCGCCCGCTCCTCGTGTTCGATCGCAAGAGCGAGGGCGCGGAAGCCAGGAGCCAATCCCGATGATACCCAACGATCAACCCTCGGGGCTGCCGCCGCCGCTTCCTGTGGCGCGGGTGTTGCCGCTGCTTCCGTTGCGCGACATCGTGGTCTTCCCCCACATGGTGGTGCCGCTGTTCGTGGGCCGGGAAAAATCCATCAAGGCCCTGGAAGACTCGGTGCGGCGAGAGAAGGAAATCCTGCTCTCGGCGCAGCGCCAGGCCAAGAACAACGACCCCGGGCCGGAGGACATTTTCGCGGTGGGGACCCTGGCGGCGGTGATCCAGCTCATGCGCCTGCCGGACGGGACGGTCAAGGTCCTGGTCGAGGGGCGGGGGCGCGCGCGCATCCGGCGTTTCGTCGAGTCCGAGCCGTTCTTCAAGGTGGAGATCGACGAGATCGCCGAACGGGTGGAGATGAACCGGGAGGTGGAGGCGCTGATGCGCAGCATCCACAGCGCCTTCGAGGCTTACGTCAAGCTCAACAAGCGCATCCCGCCCGAGATGATCATGTCCGTCACCAGCATCGAGGAGCCGGTGCGCCTGGCGGACACCGTGGCCGCTCACCTCAACCTCAAGCTCGGCGACAAGCAGGCGCTGCTCGAGACCGACGACGCGTTGGGCCGACTTCGGCGGCTGTACGAGCTGATGGAGGCCGAGATCGAGATCTTGCAGATCGAGCGGCGGATCCGCACCCGGGTCAAGAAGCAGATGGAGCGCACGCAGAAGGAGTACTACCTCAACGAGCAGATGGCCGCCATCCAGAAGGAACTGGGCGAGAAGGACGACCACCGCAACGAGATGCAGGAGCTGGAGGAGCGCCTCAAGAAGAAAAAGATGTCCGCCGAGGCGTTGGAAAAGACCCAGAAGGAAATCCGCAAGCTGCGCCAGATGGCCCCCATGAGCGCGGAGGCCACCGTGGTGCGCAACTACGTGGACTGGATGCTGTCGCTGCCCTGGTTCGAGTACACCGAGGACAAGCTGGACATCGAAGAAGCCGAACGCATCCTGGAGGAGGACCACTATGGCCTGGAAAAGGCCAAGGAACGCATCCTGGAGTACCTGGCGGTGCAGGCCCTGGTGAAGAAGATCAAGGGCCCCATCCTGTGTTTCGTCGGCCCTCCCGGCGTGGGCAAGACCTCGCTGGCGCGCTCCATCGCCCGTGCCATGGGGCGCAAGTTCGTGCGCCTGAGCCTGGGCGGGGTGCGGGACGAGGCCGAGATCCGCGGACACCGCCGCACCTACATCGGGGCGCTGCCGGGCAAGATCATCCAGCACATGAAGAAGGCCGGTTCGGGCAACCCGGTGTTTTTGCTCGACGAGGTGGACAAGATGTCGTCCGACTTCCGCGGCGATCCGGCCTCGGCCCTGCTCGAGGTCCTGGATCCGGAGCAGAACAACTCCTTCAACGACCACTACCTCGACGTGGATTACGACCTATCCCGGGTCATGTTCATCACCACTGCCAACACCCTGCCGGGCATCCCGCTGCCGCTGCAGGATCGCATGGAGATCATCCGCCTGCCCGGCTACACCGAGTACGAAAAGCTCAACATCGCGCGCAAATTCCTCATCCCCAAACAGAAGCGCGAGAACGGGCTGGAGGACATCGACCTCCAGTTTTCCGACGCCGCCATCCGCGGCATCATGGACCACTACACCCGCGAGGCGGGCGTGCGGAACCTGGAGCGCGAGATCGCCTCGGTGTGCCGCAAGGTGGCCAAGAAAGTCATCCGCGACGGCAAGGACGTCCGCATCCGCGTCAATCCGCAGAGCCTCAAGGGATACCTGGGCGTGCCCAAGTTCCGCCGCGGCCAGATCGAGGAGTCCGATCGGGTGGGTTTGTGCACCGGGCTGGCCTGGACCGAGTTCGGCGGAGAGCTTTTGCAGACCGAGGTCAGCATCATGCCCGGCAAGGGCAAGCTGATCATCACCGGCAAGCTCGGGGACGTGATGCAGGAGTCGGCCCAGGCGGCGGTGAGCTACGTGCGCTCCCGCTGCGCCGAACTGGGCATCGCGGAGAACTTCCTCGACGACCACGACCTGCACATCCACGTGCCCGAGGGCGCCACGCCCAAGGACGGCCCCTCCGCCGGCATCACCATGGCCACCGCGCTGGTGTCGGCGCTCACCGACACCCCGGTGCGCCGCGACGTGGCCATGACCGGCGAGATCACCTTGCGCGGCCGGGTGCTGCCCATCGGCGGCCTCAAGGAAAAGGTCCTGGCCGCCCACCGTGGACAGATCCACACCGTGATCATCCCCGAGGAAAACGAAAAGGAGCTGCAGGATGTGCCCGCGGCCATCCGGCGGGAGATGGTGTTCTCGCCGGTGAGCCAGGTGGACGAGGTGCTGCGGCTGGCCCTGAGCGTCGATGATTTCGAGGCATGGCGCAGGCGGAGACAAGAGGCCCTGGAGGCGGCGCGGCGGCAGAATGAAAAAAAGCCGGCCGTGGACAGCGGCAAGCCCAAGGGCAGCACCCCCTCCGAGAACCAGCCGGCGGATTCCACGCCGGTCAACTGACCTTGCCGCCCCAAGAGCCATCTTCGGGAGGCGGCCGGCGGGTCGGCGGCGAGAGTTCGGCGCCAGGTCCGGCGTCTCCGGTGTCTTTGCCTTGGCGTCGATGCTCCGGGCGTGGCGGACAATGCGCGGGAGGAATATCGTGACACGGAAAGCGGCGGCGATGTCGGTGGCAGTGGCGCTGTTGTGCGGGTTCGGGGCGCGGGCGGACAGCCCGGCCCAGGTTCAGGGAGGCGGCATGGCGATATCCCAGCAGGCGATCTCCGAGGCCCGGGCGAAGATCATCGAAAAGACCGGCGAGCGCGACACGGCGCGGCTCGACCGCGGGCTGGCCCACGCCGCCGGTCTCTGGCGCGCCGAGGACGGGACGGCCGAGGAGTTCGTGGCCTTCGCGGTGGAGCACTACCGGGCGAATGGCCCGGAGCGCGACGAGCTGTTCGCCCGCTTCGAGGAGAACCTGGAGGCGGTGGGCGGGCATTTCCTGGCGCTCTCGCTGCAATTGCGCAAGCACTTCGACGAGGACCGCGGCCCGATGCTGCCGCTGGATCACCTGCTCACCAGCTGGGACGCGAGCGCGCACGTCAATGAGGACCTGTTCGCCACCAAGATCGCTTTCGTGGCCCTGCTCAACTTTCCGCCGCCGGCCTTCGAGGAGATCGTGAAGGACGGCGAGCGCTGGGGCCGGCGCCGGTGGGCCGAGGCCCGTCTGGGGCAGCGCTTCGCCCATCGCGTTCCGGGCAGTGTGCAGCAGGCGCTGGCCAAGGCCTACTCGCAGGCCGAGGCCTTCACCGACCATCTCAACATCCGCATGGACAAGGTGGTGGGCGGGGACGGCAAGCCCCTGTTCCGCCAGGGGCTGCGGCTGCTTTCGCACTGGGGCCTGCGGGACGAGCTCAAGGCCCTCTACGCCGATCCGAAAAAGAACCTGCCGTTGCAGCGGGTCATCCTGACCATCATGGAGCGAATCATCCGCCAGGAGATCCCGGAGGCGGTGGTGGACAACGACAAGGTGAGCTGGGATCCGGCGGCGAACACGGTGGACGGAAAACCGTCGCCGCGCATGCCGGACACGCGCTACGAGCGCCTGCTCGGGGTGTTTCGCGCCCATCAAATGGAGAACCCGTACTATCCCGACGCCCCCACCCACGTGGACCGGCGCTTCCAGCTCAACCGCGAGATCCCGGAGAAGGACGTTCAGGCGCTGTTCGAGGCGGTGCTGCGCGCCCCGGTGGGCAAGGAGGTGGCAGCGCTCATCGAGAAGCGCCTGGGCCGCACGCTCGAGCCTTTCGACATCTGGTACGACGGTTTCAAGGCCCGCGCCTCCTTCGACGAGCGTGAGCTGGATCGCCGCGTTGCCGCCGAATACCCGGACGCGGCGGCCTTCGAGCGGGCCATCCCGGCCATCTTGCGCAAGCTGGGCTTCGATCCGGTGGTGGCGGATTTCCTGGGGACGCGCATCCGGGTGGATCCGGCTCGCGGTTCGGGCCACGCCTGGGGGCCGGGCATGCGCGGCGACGACGCCCACCTGCGTACCCGGGTGCCGGCCGGCGGCATGAACTACAAGGGCTTCAACATCGCCATGCACGAGCTGGGGCACAACGTGGAGCAAGTGCTGTCGCTCTACAACCTCGACCACACCCTGCTGCAGGGGGTGCCCAACACCGCCTTCACCGAGGGCTTCGCCTTCGTGTTCCAGGCCCGCGACCTTCTGGTGCTGGGGCTCGAGAAACCCGACCCCGCCGCCGAGGCCCTGCGCGTGCTGGACGACTTCTGGATGACCCGCGAGATCGCCGGGGTGGGCCTTGTGGACATGAAGGTGTGGCGCTGGATGCTGGAGCACCCCGAGGCCTCACCCGCCGAGCTGCGCGAGGCGGTGGTCCAGATCGCCAAGAACATCTGGAACGACTTCTACGCGCCGGTGTTCGGGGTGAAGGACAGCCCCATCCTGGCCATCTACTCGCACATGGTGAGCAACGGACTCTACCTGCCCGACTACCCGCTGGGGCACATCATCGCCTTCCAGGTGGAGGACTACTTCAAGACCCATCCGCTGGGCAAGGAGATGGTGCGCCTGTGCTCCCAGGGGAGCGTCGCGCCCAACGTGTGGATGAAGCAGGGCGTGGGCCAGCCCATCTCGGCCGAGCCCATGTTGAAATCCGCCCGCGCGGCGGTGGCCGAGCTGAAAAAGAAAGCCCGCTGACAAGATCCCGACTTTCGGCTGCGAGGGAAAAAGCGCCAAGGCCGGTTCCAAGCCGGGGGAAAACCGGGGTGCCGGGCACCGGGGTTCGGCCGGGGTTCGGGGGGCGGATGCGCTCAGAAGCGCCAGTTGAGCGCGAACCCGTTTCCGGTGGGCACGAGGCGCAGCCCGGCCGCGGTCTCGCTGAGGTTGTTGCTTCGCAGGTCCTCCGGGCCGGGGAGCGTGGCCAACAGGATGATGCCGGTGATCAGCGCGGCCCCGCCGGCGATGGTGGCCATGAGGAAGCCCCAGGCCTGGGGGTCCTCCTTGTAGGCGATGTCGGCGCCGTAGATGATGGTGGCCTCGATGGGCACCGTGAGCAGGCCGAGCGCCACGCAGGCCCAGCCGGCGGTGCGCCGGGCGGCGCGGCTGTGGTCCATCTCCTTCCACTGTTCCAGCGAGGCCTGGTAGCTCACCGCCAGGGCATACTCGCCGGGGTCCAGGCCGGCGGCGTTCCATTCATCCTTGGTGGGCGGCTGATAGCCGGATGCAGGCGGCGGTGGAGGAGGCGGAACGGCCTCTCCGACTCCGACTCCGGCGCCGGCGGCATCAGTGCCGTCGTCCTGGGCGAAGGCGGCGAACGGGGCGAGCATGAGGAGAGAGAAAGCGAGAATGGTAAGGCGCATGGGCGGTCCTCCCTTTCGCATGTTCCGATTCTAACCCGGCATCCGGCAAAGACAAGATTGCGAACGGCCGGAAGCGCCGCGAAAGGATCACGAAGGCGCGAGGGCGCGAGGGCGCGAGGGCGCAGGCTCCTTGCGGCCCCGCCCTCGCGCGACACACACCTCACCCCCTGGCCCCCTCTCCACTGTGGAGAGGGGGAACTGATGCACATTCCCGAAAATGCGGGGTGAGGTAAATCTTCAACGCAAGATGAAGGGATTGCCTGCAATCCCTTCATGATAGCGGATTCAGCCGAAGCCCGACCGCCGTCAAGGGCGAGCGAAGCGAGTCCCGAAGGGATCGCAGACCCTTGACGGCAAGAGTCGGGCGAAGGCTATGCAGGCGCGAGGGCGCTGGCTCTGTCTGGCCTCGCCCTCGCGCGCCAGGGATTATTATGGCGCGAGGCCGCTGCCTGCTTACGGCTCCGGCCTCATGCGACATGGATGATTTGGGCGCGAACGCGCTGGCTCTTTCTGGCCCCGCGTTCGCGCGCTCAGGGTGATCGAGGCGAGGATGGTCGAGCGCGTGGCTGGCTCAGTAGCGCGTCTCCAGGGAGGTTGAGAGCAACAGCACGCGCGAGCGGTAGGTGCCGTCGAGCGGAGACTCGAGGGCGTTTCCGCGCACCTGGTTTTCGAGGAAGAAGATGCCGTTGATGCCGACGGTGAGATACAGACGCGGCAGGGCCGGGCCAGCCAGCGAAAACGCTTCCAGCAGGCCCTGGACATCGAGCCGGCTGCCTACGGCCAGGCCGATCTTCAGCGAATCGAAGATGTCCGCGCCCTGGGCCTCGTCCGGGATGGCGTTCTGGTCCAGGCCCACCCCGCCGAAGATCATCCACCAGGGAACGGGAAACACCCGCGCTCCAAAGCGAACGTCCAGCGTGTCCCGATACTGGCGGCGGCTCTCGAAGTCTTTCTGCTGCGCCAGCACCGATCCGGCCAGGCCGCCGATGTCGGGGAAGGCGAGCTCGTGCACCCGGATGCCGGAGAACTCCGACCAGGCCACGTATTCGAGGTTGAGGCGCAGCACCAGCCATTCGGTGACGTCGACGTGGATGCCGGCGCGCAGGGCGGCGGGGAGGCGCAGTTCCATGCGCGCGGTCGATTCCACGCTGTCGGGGCCGCCGGCCGGCGCGAACAGGGGCGGCAGGGTGACACGGGCCCGGCCGTCGAGATCCAGCCGAGTACCGGCGGTGAAGCTGAGGCCGACGCGCAGCCCGTCCGCCAGAAAGAGCAGAAGTCCCACCGACCAGCCGGGATCGTCGCCGGAAAAGTCGAGCGCGCTCAGCGCCGAGCTGGCCAGCGTCTCCGGCGGAAAGATCCCCGAACCGACGTCGAGCAGCCGCGTGAGCGCCAGCTCGGTGTGGATCCAGGAGACCCCGGCGCCGAAATACACGCCCTCGGTGAGGCGCAGCGCAAGTGTCGGCGTGAAAAAGTAGGTTTCCAGATGTCCGGAGAGCGCCTGGTAGGCCTGCGCGGGCGCGGCCTGGTCGAGAGGATCCTTGGCCCGTTCGGCGGCGAGGTCGAAGGCGGGCCAGTCGGAGCGGTTGCCGTAGGGCACGTAGAAGCCGAAACCCAGCGTGATCCAGTCGTGCCGCGGAAGCGTCCAGGTGGCCGCCGCCATGGGCATGACGGCAAAGGTCGAAAGCCGGCCCGGGTCGGACTTGCGCGCGCCAGGGTCGAATCCCGCGGCCCAGTCCCGCTGGAAGCTCGCCTCGCGCCAGATCCAGGTGGCGTCGAGAAAGACGCTGGAGCCGCCGATGGCTCCGGTGGCCGCGGGGTTCCAGAAGGTGGCCGCGCCGTTGGGTTCGGTGGGGCCGGAGAGGTCGCCGCCCATCTTGGACACCATGAAACCCGAGGCCCGCGCCGCCCCAGGCTCGAGCGCGAGAGGAATCAGGATCAGCGCTTCGAGAAGCACCGCCGGGAAATGGTGTTTTCGCATCCCGGCATCATAGCGCGGCCCCGACCTCGCGCGCAAAGGGTTCTCGGGCGCGAGGGCGCTGGCTCTGTCTGGCCTCGCCCTCGCGCGCCAGGGATTATTATGGCGCGAGGCCGCTGGCTGCTTACGGCCCCGGCCTCGCGCGATGTGGATGGTATGGGCGCGAACGCGCTGGCTCTGTGTGGCCCCGCGTTCGCGCGCTGGGGGTTCATGGGCGCGAACGAGCCGGCTCTGTGTGGCCCCGCGTTCGCGCGCGGGGGATTCGGCAGAGCGCATTGAGGAGAGCGCGCCTGTCGCAGTTCGAGCGGATCAGTAGCTGGTTTCGGGATCGAGGGACTTCTCGTCCAGCACATCGCGGAACCTGTGATACACCCACGATTGGTAACCGATCACCACGGGAAGGAAGCACAGCACCACACCCAGCATGATCTGGAGCGTGAGGGGGCTGGAGCTGGAATTGAAGGCGGTCAGGGAGGCGGCGGGGTCGATGCTGGAGGGCAACAGGTCGGGATAGAGGCCGGCCACGCCGAACAAGGCCGCGCCCAGGATGAGCGCGGCGCTCGAGAACCACGCCCGCCAGGGCGCGCCGCGGGCGGCGAATATCCGCGTCGCCGCCAGGCCCGCCACCGCCAGCAAGGGAAGGACCAGCAGCCAGGGACGCTGGAACAGGTTGCGCCAGAGGGGCGTGGCGAAATGGGTATAGAGTAAAAAGCCCACCGCCAGGATGGCCACCGCGGGCCAGAGGATCTTGGCGGCGCGATCGGCCCGGTCGCGCAGGCCGCCTTGCGTGCGGGTGGCCAGCCAGTTGGCGCCGTGCAGCGCAAACATGGCCAGAAACAGCGCCCCGCCCAGCAACGCGTAGGGGTGGAGCAGGGAAAGGAGGTCGCCCTGGAAGCGCCCGGCGGCGTCGATGGGGATGCCGGCGAAGATGTTGGCGAAGGCCACCCCGAGCAGCACGGCCGGGAGGAGAGAGCCGATCACCAGGCAGCCGTCCCAGATGCGCCGCCAGCGCGGCGAATCGACCTTGGCGCGGAATTCGAAGGCCACACCGCGCAGGATGAGCGCGAACAGCAGCAGAAGCAGCGGGGTGTACAGCGCCGAGAACATGACCGCGTAGGCGCGGGGAAAGGCGGCGAAGGTCACGCCGCCGGCGGTGATCAGCCACACCTCGTTGCCGTCCCAGAACGGCCCCATGGCGTTGACGATCACCCGCTTGTCTCCCTCGCTTCGGGCCAGGAAGGGAAACAGCGAGCCCAGCCCCAGGTCGAAGCCGTCCAGGGCGAAATACACCGCCCAGGCCAGACCCCAGATGGCGAACCAGATTGTCTCCAGCATGACCGCCTCCTCAGGCCGCCGCCGGGGGCGGGCCCTTGCGCGCGAACTTGAACAGCAAGAAAAAGTCCACCGCGCCCAGCAGCGCGTACACCAGGAAAAACGCCGCCAGCGAGATCGCCACCTGGCTCGGCTCGATCGGCGAGACGGCGTCTTCGGTGCGCATCAGGCCGTACACGATCCACGGTTGCCGGCCCACCTCGGTCACGATCCAGCCGAGCTGGTTGGCGAGATACGGCAGCGGGATGATCCAGGGGAGCAGCCGCAGCAGTCCCGGGGCACGGTCCGGCTGCCTTCGGCGGAGAAAGGCCCACAAGGAAAGCAGCACAAAGAGGAAGGCCAGCCCCACCATGGCGCGGAAACTCAGAAAGACCGGCAGTACCGGCGGGCGATCCTGGCGCGGGAAGTCGCGCAGGCCCTTGACCTCGGTGTCCGGCGAGAATCCCGCCAGCACGCTCAGGCCCGCCGGAATGCTCAGCGCCTCGAGGTGATTTTTTTCGTTTTCCTCGTCCGGCCAGACGAGCAGGTGCATGGGAGCGGAGGCGCGCGTCTCCCACAACGATTCCATGGCGGCCAGCTTGGCGGGCTGGGTGGCGCGCAGGTGCGAGGCGCTCATGTGCCCGAGCCCGATCTCCAGCACGGAAAAGATCAGCGTCCAGACCGCGGCCAGCCGGAAGGACCGGGAGAAGAACGCCTCCTGGTTCTTGCGCCGAAGGTGCCAGGCGGAGACGCCCAGCACGAAGAACCCCGCCAGGATGTAGGCGCCGGCCAGGGTGTGGCCGATCTCCAGCAGGGACGCGGGCTGGAGCAGCACGGCGAAAAAGTCGTCGAGTTCGGCGCGGCCGTTGCGGATGGCGTACCCCACCGGGCTCTGCATCCAGGCGTTGGCGGTGAGGATCCAGAAGGCCGAGAGGTTGGAGGCGATGGCCACCAGCCAGGCCGAGACGAGATGCGCGCGCGGCGAGAGCTTGTTCCAGCCGAAGAACCACACCGCCAGGAAGGTGGATTCGAGGAAGAACGAGACCGTGGCTTCGATGGCCAGCAGCGAGCCGAAGACGTCGCCGACCTGGGTCGAGTAGCGCGACCAGTTGGTGCCGAACTGGAACTCCAGGGTGATCCCGGTCACCACGCCCACCGCGAAATTGATGAGGAAGAGCTTGCCCCAGAACTTGGCCTGGCGGCGGTACTCCGGATCGCCGGTGCGTACGAACTTCGTCTCGAACAAGGCCACCAGGAACGACAGCCCCAGGGTGAGCGGCACGAACAGATAGTGGAAGCAGGCCGCCATTGCGAACTGCAGCCGCGACAACATCACCACATCCATGAATGCCTCCCGCGCGCGAATCGAGCCGGGCAGGCGCTGCCGCCGCCGCGATTCGCGATAGTTGTTGTCTCAATAGCTCAACGGCATCGAACGCGTCAACCACAAACGGATCGTTGACCCCTGCGCGGCGCGGTGACACACTGCGCTGGATGCGACGACGGAAGCGAGAAGAAATGCCGCTGCGCGCCGCCGCCATGGCGGCGGGGATCCTGTTGGCGCTCGGGCCGTATTCGGCCGTGGCCGGGCCGGCCAAGAAACCGCCCCCCGAGGTGCCGGATCTCGGCGAGTACGTGGACGAGAGTTTCGGGCCCGACCTCTTCGGGCACGTGGTGCTGCACTTTTCCGAGCACTCGTTCGGATTCGGCGGCGGGGCTCGTTTCGGCTGGCCGATCCTGCCCCGGGGATTCTTCGCCCACGAGCGCGTCTTTGATGCGCTGCACCTCGAGGTCACCCTGGAGGTGAGCCACTTTTTCTGGAGCGAGGCCGGCGCGCAGCATCGTCAGACCGGCCTGCTGCCGCTGGTGGGCGCACGCTACCAGGTGTACCTCGTCGAGCGCTTCGCCTTGCTGGCCGCGGCCGCTCTGGGGGCGGGGCCGGAGTGGACCTCGGGCGCCGGCGACGATACCGCCGCCCGCTTCGCCTGGAGCGCCGCCGTCGGCGTGCTCTACGACATCGAGCCCGGCTGGATGGCGCGTCTGGAGTGGGGATGGGGGACGTACCGGGACGAGTTGCGCCTCGGCGTCGGGGTGCGTTTCTGACTACTTGCCGTCGCAGACCGGGGCCGGCTTGACGCAGGTGTCGGTGTCGCCGCACACCAGGCCCGCCTGGCATTCATTGCTGCCGCAAGGGGCGTTCTCGGCCTTGCGGTCCTCGCACTTGAGGGTCGTTCCGTCGCAGTAGTAGTCGGGCATGCAGGCCGGTTGCACGTTGACCTCGCAGGTCGCGCCCTTGTTCAGCAGGTGCTTGCACACTCCCTCGGACTGGCCGGCCGACTTCACGCACACGTGATAATCGGCGCAATCCAGGGAGCTCCCGCAGACGGCGTCGGCGCCCTGCAATCCGACATAGAAGTGCTCGCAGGTGGCGAAGAAGGCGACCAGGTCGTTTTGCCCGGTGCACTGGAGCGCGCGAAATGCCGTCAGGCACGCGCCGGCCTTGGTGGCGTCGTATTGACCCCGCCCGTTGCCGATCGCGCCCTGCATCGGAGACACCACGTACTGGGACAGCACGTTGGAGTAGAAATTGACGCAGCTCGCCAGGTCGGTCCAGCTCCCGTTCTGGATCTGGGTCAGCTCGTTCGCATCGCAGCAGTCGAGCAGGTTCTGGCAGGCGGCCTCGGAGAACCCCATGGCGAGTTCGGCGATGGGGAGATCCTGGGAGCAGTTCGTGGTGTCGAAAGCGCACTCCTGCCCGCAGGACAGCGTGCCGCTGTTGAAGCCCTGATCCCGGCAGGTGTGGGCGGCGAGGTTCTGTCCGTCGCACTGCTCCTGCCCTTCCACCTTGCCGTTGCCGCATCGGGCCGACTCGCTGCCGCAGGCCGGAAGGCCCGCCACCGCCATCGAAAACCACACCAGGACACAGCGCGCGCGTTTCATGGGATCTCCTTTCGCAGGAATGCCCGCGGCCTTCGCCGGCGGACATTCGCCCGTACTATACCCGCGCCGGCTCGCGCAAACAACGATGGCGAAGGGCCTCGGCGGCGCCGGGGACCGGTTTTCGTTTGTGCCTCGGCGCCGGCGCAAGTATGATGCCGCCTGGGAGGTGGCAGAGCGGGATGATCCGGCTTCTTGCCCTCGGGTGGTTGTTGCAGGCCGCGGCCGGGTCGCCCGGAGGTTCGTCGTACGACGCCGGCATGGATTGCTTCGAGCGGCTGGACTTCGCCTGCGCGCGCGACCTGCTGAACGATGCGGTGCGGAGTCTTGCCCCGGACGACGTCGAACGGCGCGTGCGCGCGCGGCGGGCGCTGGCCGAGACGTATCTGGCGCTGGGACAGCGCGAGGCAGCGGTGGCGCAATTCGAGTCCTTGCTCCGCGAGAGGCCGGAATACGCCAGCGAACCGGGTGTTTCTCCCAAGATTCTGGACGCGCTGGACGAGGCCCGGGCTCGCCTCGGCCGGATCGACCCGGGCCCGAGGCCGGCCCGGCCCGAGGCGCAAGCGAGGCTCGAACTCACCGCCGGCGTGGGTGCGGAATTTCTGGCTGGGGACGATCGCGGCACGCTCGCCGATGGCCCGGCCCTGGGTCTCGGCCTCGCCCTCCGGCTCGGCGCCTTTCGCCTGGGCGGGGAAATGCGCTACACCCAGCACGCCGCCCAGGCCAACTCGCGCACGCTGCACCTCGGTTCGGGCTGCCTGCTCGCCGGCCGGGTCTGGGAATGGGATCGCTGGGAGGCGGGGATGGGAGTCGGATTGGGAGTCGCCCGGTTCGGCGTGCCGGCGGAGGAGGGGCGCTGGGCGCTGTGGCTGCCGCTGCGGGCGCGGGCGAGTTGGCGCTGGTTCGGGCGGTTCTGGACCGGCGTTGCCGTCACCCCGGGATGGATGGTGGTTCTCGACGGCCCCGGTTCTTCCTTCACCGTGTCGCTGGAGGGCGTGCTGGGGTTGGGGTTCTGAGGCGGGTTGGGCATGCGACTGCGCCGCACCGAACCGATGGCCGAATTCGATCTGACCGGCGTGGCCGGCCCGGTCACGCTGGGACGGGCGCCGGGCAACCGGGTGGTGATCGACGATCCCCACGTCTCGGCCATCCACGGCCAGATCGTCCGGCTGGAGGCCGGGTTCTTCTATCAGGATCTGCACAGCACCAACGGCTCGGCCATCGAGCGAGACGGCCGGCGCTGGCCGGTGGATCCGTCCGCCGCCCCCGGGGTGAAACTGCAAGCGGGGGATCGGCTGCTGCTGGGGAGCGAAAGCCGGCCGGTGACGCTCGAAGTGCTGGACGTCATCGAGCCGGCCGCGGCGGCGCCGGAGCCCGCCGCCACGCTGATTTCGCAGCGCCGCCTGGCCGGTGTCGGACCGCTGTCCATCGAACTGGAACGCGCCGGCCGGCCGCTGATGCCGTTTCTCGAGCTGTGGGAGGCGCTGGAGGAGACGGCCACCGAGGATGAGGCGCTGGCAGCGCTCTCCGACTTCTTCGGCCGGGCGCTGCCGGGATTCGTCGGGTTGGCGTTGCTTTCGGAGGGCGAGCCGGAACGCAACCCGCCGCCCCGGCTCGGCCCCCGCGAGTTGCACCGCCTGGCGGCGCTGGCGAGCCGCGCCGCGGCGGACGAGGTCGGCTTGTGGGAAATGCTTCCCCAGCGGCACGCGGCGTTGCTGCGGTTGCCGCTGGCGCCGTCGCCGGTGGCGGCGCTGGTGGCGGACCGGCCGCTGGGCGCGGGCGACCTCGACGCGGTCAGCCTGGCCTTTCGCGCCTTCGGCGCGCGCCTGCGGCAGGTGCGCCGGCTGGAGCAGGCCGAGGAGGCCCGCCGCCGGCTCTCGGCCCGCAACCGCTACCTCGGCGAGCGCGCCGAGCCGGGCGTTTCGCTGGTCGGCGAGAGCCCGGCGATGCAGCGCCTGCGGGAACAGATCCGGACCGTGGCGACATCCAGCGCCACCGTGCTGGTGCTGGGGCCGTCCGGGTCGGGCAAGGAACTGGTGGCCCGCGAGATCCATCGCCAGTCGTTGCGCCACGGGGAGATGTTCGTCGCGGTGAACTGCGGCGCGCTGGTGGAGAGCCTGCTCGACGTGGAGCTGTTCGGCTGCCGCAAGGGGGCCTTCACCGGAGCGGTCCGCGACCGGGATGGCTTGTTCGAGGTGGCGCACGGCGGCACCTTGTTTTTGGACGAGGTCGGCGAGATGTCTCCGGCGCTCCAGGTGAAGCTGTTGCGGGTGCTCGAGACCGGCGAACTCATCCCGGTGGGGGCGTCTCGGCCGCGCAAGGTGGACGTGCGCGTGGTGGCCGCCACCCACCGCGACCTGGAAGCCGAGGTGAAGCAGGGGCGGTTCCGCGAGGATCTGTTCTATCGTCTCCATGTGTTTCCGCTTCAGGTGCCGCCGCTGTCCGAACGCCGCCAGGATATTCCCGCGCTGGCCCGGCATTTTCTGCGGCGATTCTCCGGCGTGGAAAGCGCCGACTTCTCCCCGGATGCGTTGCGCCTGTTGTGCGCTCGCGACTATCCGGGCAACGTGCGCCAACTCGCCAACGAGGTGCAGCGGGCGGCGATCCTGGCGGGCGGGGCCGCCTGCATCCTGCCCCAGCACCTTTCGCCCGCGGCCTCGGCCTCCGACCGGGCTTGCGCCGCCGCGGGATCGGGGACCCTGCGCGAGAGGCTCGGCCGCATCGAGCGGGTGCTCATCGACGAGGCGCTCGAGCGCCACGGGGGCAACCGAACCGCCGCCGCGCGGGAGCTGGGCATCACCCGGCAGGCGCTGCTCTTGAAACTGAACCGGCTCAGGGACTCTTGATCGAGGAGGAATCATGGCGACGCGATGGCTGTGGACGCTGGGATTGCTGGGGTTGGCCGTGCCGGCGCAGGCCCAGAGCATGCTGGGAAGGATGGACTCGCCGTTCGACGTGAGCCTTCCGGCGGCCTCGGTCGCCGATTGCGACGATCCCGCCGCGCTTTTGCTCAACCCGGCGGCGCTTTCGTGGGCGCCGGCGGGAGAGGCGTTGTTCCTCGAGGAGGAGCGCTTTTCGAGCGAGAGCGGCACCACCCGCGGCCGTGCCTTCTCCCTGCTGCTGGGCCTGGGCGGGAGCGGGATGGGCGTGCAGTACGTGCAACCCGACAGCGGAGACGAACGCCGGGAGTTCCTCAAATACACGCTGAGCTTGCCGCTGATCAGAGCGGGGCGGTTTTTCTCGGTCGGCGCCGGCCTGGAGATCCTCGATCCGGCCCGCACGTCGGAAGACATCGAGCTGGATTGGATCGTCGGCGCCATGCTGCGCCCGGCGCGCTTTCTCAGCCTGGGCGTGGTCGGGCGCAACTTGGCCGAGGCCTCGGTGGGCAAAATCCGCGGCGTGCGCACCCTGGACCTGGGGTTGGCGGCGCGGCCGCTGTGGTTCGACTTCGAGCGGCTGACGCTTTCGGCGGATGTGCGCCTGAGAGAGGGAGCGAGCGATCCGCCGGTGCGCTTTTCCGGCCGGGTGCGCCTCATCGACGGCATCGAGCTGTTCGGGAGCGTCGATCTCGATGGACGCTTCGGGGCCGGGTTGATGCTGGATTTCTCGAACATGGCGGTCGGAAGCTACCTGGGGGTGGCGAGGCAGGGCGGCCCGGAGCTGGGCACGGTGGTCACGGCCCTTCGCCTGTCCAGCGAGGCGCGGCCCGGATTCGTGGTCCGCCGCGGGGGCACCGCGGTGTTTTTGCTGGATCGCGAGCTGGCGCTGGAGGAAGCGCCATCCTGGCGCCTGTGGCAGCGGTCGGGCGCGACGGTCGGGGGCGTGGCGCGGGCGCTGCGGCGGGCCGCCGAGGATCCGGCCATCGACTCGGTGCTGCTGAAAATCGCCGATCCGCCGCTCGGGCTCACCGATGTCGGCGAGCTGCGCGAGGCGGTGGGCGAGGCGCGGCGGGCCGGAAAGAAAGTGTTCGCCTATCTGCTGGATGCGGACAACGTGCGGTACTTCCTGGCCGCGGCGGCGGACGAGATCTACATGAACCCGGCCGGCATGATGATGGTGCTCGGGCCGGCGGCCCAGGCCACGTTCTTCGCCGGGACGCTCGAATGGCTGGGGGTGAGGGTGGAGGCGCTGCGCATCGGAAAGTACAAGAGCGCCGTGGAGCAGTTCACCGAGCGCGAGCCGAGCGAGGGGATGCGCGAGGTCATGAAGAGCCTGAGCGACGAGGCGTTCGATCATGTCATGGGGGCGGTGGCGCGGGATCGCGGAGTGACCCTCGAGGACGTGAAAGGCCTGCTCGCCCAGGGGGTGATGCGCCCGCAGCAGGCCCTGGCGGCGGGTTGGCTGGACGGGGTGGCGTACGAGGACGAACTGGAGCAGAAGTTGGGGCAGACATTGGGTCACGCGGTGTCGCTTCGGGCCGACTACCTCGACCGGCGCCAACACCTCGACATCTGGGGACGCATTCCGGCCATCGCGGTGGTGCACGCCACCGGCAGCATCACCGGAGACGGCGGGGTGGGCGGAATCCAGGCGGGAGAACTGGCCGGGCTGCTCGCCCGGATGCGCGACGACCCGGCCGTGGCGGCGGTGGTGCTCCGGGTGGACTCGCCGGGAGGGAGCGGCGCGGCCTCCGAGATCATCTGGCGCGAGATGGTGCGCCTGCGCGAGAAGAAGCCCGTCATCGTCTCCATGTCCAGCGTGGCCGCCTCGGGCGGCTACTTCATCAGCGCCCCGGCGCACGTGATCGTGGCCGATCCCATGACCATCACCGGCTCGATTGGAGTGTTCGTGATGTTCGCCGATCTCAGCCGCCTCTACCAGAGCCTGGGCATCTCGCATGCCGTGGAAAAACGGGGCGAGCACGCGGACCTGGCCAGCACCTTCCGCGCCCGGACCCCAGAAGAGCTGGAGATGATCCAAAAGAACATCGATGCCTTCTACCGCGACTTTTTGGAAAAAGTTGCCCAGGGCCGGGAGATGACCGTCGAGGACGTGGACGCCATCGCCCAGGGGAGGGTGTGGACCGGCCGGCAGGCGGCCGAGCGCGGACTGGTGGACGAACTGGGAGGCCTGTCGCGGGCCATCGAAATCGCTCGCGAGAAGGCCGGGCTCCTTCCCGGCGAGCCGGCCCGGGTGATTCACCTGCCGAGGGAGCGCTTTTCGCTGCGGGCCCTGCTCGGCGAGCTCGGCATCATGGAAGAGCGTGAACCGCTCGTCGAGACGCTCGAGAGGCATATCCGGCTGGTCGCCTCTCTGGCGCAGAGCGGTCCCCAACCCCTGGCCATGCTTCCCTGGAAACTCATCCTGCGGTAGACATCGGCGCGGCGGCCTCCTTGCCGCAGGAGCGGCCAGGCTGTCCCTCTGTCACGGTTTTCGCACCTGGCCGTGCTGGCGCCTTCGGCTCCACCCCAAGGGCCTGGTTCACTTTTGGTTTGGCCGCGCTTGCTTTTCGGCATCGCGGCCAAACGCGAGATCAGACTCACCGGACCTTCCTTTTGCAAAAAGAGCATGCTTGCATGCTCATCCAAAAATGTGACCCCGACATTCGGCCGGGAGGGGCAGGGGCGGACGGTGCTTGGATTAAAAAAAGAGGGAGACGCAACAGAAGCGTGGGCGGGGGGGAAACCCACGACTTACTGGGATGCATCTCCCATAAAAACTGAGGAGCTATCGAGCAGGCTGGACAGGCGGGGGGGAAACCTTGCCGGCCCGCACCGATCTCTCCTCTAACTCGACCAGGTTTTCAAGCGACTCGATTTCAAACGAGTCGACTCTTTCTTTAGCAAGTAGCATGCCAAATGTTCTAATATCGGACATTGTTGTTTTATTTTGCTTTTGCCGAGTATTATGGAAAAACAATTATGTTGACATTACCACTGTTGTGGCATTATAACCATGTTTGTAATTGTATGTAATTGTAATTTTGAGGCATATTTGCCATGAGAATCCTCGTCGTTGACGACGATCCATCTACCCGGATGCTGATCGACGTGTTCTGCAAAGAGGAGGAGTATTCGCTCATCTTTGCCTCCGACGGAGGGGAGGCCCTGGATATCATCCAGCAGGGCGGAATCAACCTCGTGGTCACCGATGTCCGCATGCCCAAGATGGGGGGCGACATCCTGCTCAAGCGCATCCGGGATGGACATCCCGACCTGCCGGTCATCATCATGACCTCGTATGGTTCGATCGAGGATGCGGTGAGCTACCTCAAGATGGGTGCTCGGGACTACATCACCAAGCCGCTGACCAGGGAGGGCTTCTGCCATCGCATCAACCTGGTGATCGAGAACCTGCGCATGAGCCGGCAGATCGATCGCCTGCAGCATTCGCTCAAGCGCATCACCGACCGCGACACCGTGGTGGGTCTGGCCCCGGCCATCCGCAAGGTCATGGACAAGCTGCCCTCCATCGCCCGGACCGACGCCTCGGTGGTGATCTACGGGGAGAGCGGCACGGGCAAGGAACTGGTGGCCCGGGAGATCCATTTCCTCTCGCCGCGCGCCTCGGGGCCGTTCGTGGCCGTCAACTGCGGCGCCCTGCCGGAGAACCTGCTGGAGAGCGAGCTGTTCGGGTACAAGCGCGGCGCCTTCACGGATGCCTATACGGACAAGACCGGACTGGTGGAGGAGGCCAATCGCGGCACGCTGTTTCTCGACGAGATCGGCGATATTCCTCCGCAAGTCCAGGTCAAGCTGCTGCGTTTCTTGCAGCAAAAGGAGATCAAGCCGCTCGGCTCCAACAAGGTGATCCGGGCGGACGTGCGCATCATCGCGGCGACCAACCGCGATCTCAAGGCGGCCATGGAGGAGGGCCGTTTCCGCGACGACCTGTATTATCGCCTCAACATCGTCCCCATCACCCTGCCGCCGCTGCGGGAACGGCGCGAGGACATCCCGCGCCTGGCCAACTTTTTTCTCAAGAAATTCGCCCAGGAGTTCCAGAAAGACGTCCGCGAGTTTTCCCCGGCCGCGCTGCAGGCGCTCACCCAATACGACTGGCCGGGCAACATTCGCGAGCTCGAAAACAAGATCCAGCAGGTGGTGGTGGTGGGTTCGGGCGAGGTCGTGGAGATCGGCGACCTCGACCTGCCGGGGCGCGACATGGGCGCCCCCTCCGTTCCCGCGGCGGCCGTGCCGGAGGCGGCCGAAGACGCCGTTCCCTTCGAGGCGAAGACCTTCAAGGAAGAAAAGCGCCGCGTGGTCGATGCTTTCGAGCGCCGGTATCTCCTCCGGGCCTTGAGAGAGAACGGCGGCAACATCAGCCGCGCCGCGCGGTACGCGGGCATGGACCGCAAGAACTTCTGGCAACTGATGCAAAAGCACAGCCTCCAGGCGAGGGAAGCCGCTCCCGCCGACTGAGCGCCGTCTCGGCTGCGGTCCGGGGTGGGCGAAGCGAATCTGGCAGGGAACGATCCGGACGAAGCCCGCGAAGACCACCGGCAGCACCAGCCGAGGGGAGGCTGCGCCTGGACATGGGCCCCAGAGACAGGCGCCGGACAAGAAAGCCGGGGAGGCGTTCGGAGAGCGGTTTGACAGGCCGTGCGCTTTTCGGTTTTTATGAAAGCGGAGGCGTCATGAAAGGCATGCTCGCGCTGCTGGGTGTGGTGCTCCTGGCGCCGATGTCGCTGGCGCAGGAGGACGAGCCGGCGGCCGATCCGCTCCGGGATCCGTCGCTGCTCGACTCCCTGCCGGAGCCGGCAGACGCGCTCTACCGCTACTACAAGCCGCGGCTCTCCCAGTGCTTCGGCGACGGGACGCCTCTGGCGGAGCCCGTCCGCCTGACCGTGGGCGAGCGCCATCTGCGCTTCAGCGGCCCGGTGCTGGCGCTGGATGACCCCGATCCGGAGCTGGTGCTGGGGGTGATGGGCGCCGTCAAGGACTTCTCTCCCGAGACCGAGAAGGCGCTGCAGTTTTTCCTCAAGGGGTTCGCCGAGGCCGGCGCCGACGTGATCGTTCTGGCGGGCGACATCGCCGGCAGCGAATACGAACAGGCTCAGGTGTTGCAATTCGTGGCCCGCTCGGGCGTGCCGGTGTTGTGCCTGATCGGAAATTCCGAGAGCCGGTCGGCCTTCAATCGGGCGGTGCTGGCGGCCTCCAAGGTCGCGCGCAATCTGGTAAACTTCGATCTCACCCGGCGGGTGGAGTGGGACCGGGCCACGCTGATCTCGCTCCCCGGCTATCACGATCGGCGCTTCGTGCACCAGTCCGCCGGCTGCGCCTATCAGTCGGCGGAGATCCAGGGATTGCGCCGCATCATGGATCCTCCCAAGGGGACGATGGTGCTGGTCGGCCATGGGCCGCCGAGGGGAAAGGGCGCGCACGCTCTGGACCTGGCCGTCGAGGCGGGACACGTGGGCGATCCGGCATTGCTCAAGTTCATGACCGATCACGATGTGCGCATCGGAATCTTCTCGCACATCCTGGAGGCCGGAGGGCGGGCCGTGGACGCCGCCGGGGCCGCCGTGGCCGCCGGCGTCTGGGCGGAGCGGTTGTGGCTCAACGCCGGCTCCGCAAACCCGTTGCCCTGGCAGCTGAACGGCGGCAGGACAGTATGCGGCCAGGCGGCGGTGGTCCGCATCAAGGACGGCCGGGCTTCCTACCGGATGCTGGAAAACCCCTGCGCGAAAAAGTGACCTTGGGCTTTCGAACCGTGCCGAGGAGTCGAGACCTGGCGCCCATCTCGCTCCGCATTGACGGCATCTCCGATCGCGGCGAGGGCGTGGGCCGCGTCGAGGGGCGGGCCGTGTTCGTTCCGGACGCCATCCCGGGCGAAAGGGTGACGGTGTCTCGCGAAAAGACCGGGAGGCGGCCCACCGCGCGTTTGCTCGCCGTGGAGGAGCCGTCCCCCGACCGGGTGGTTCCGGATTGCCCCAGCTTCGGCCGCTGCGGCGGCTGCCAACTCCGCCATGTGCGGTATCCGGCCCAGCCGGCACTCAAGTCGCGCATCCTGCGGGATGCGCTCCGAACGATAGCCCAAATCGAGCTCGAATCTTGCGACGTGATCCCGGCGCCCACGGACATCGGCTACCGCAACCACGTGCGGCTTCGACTCGAAGGCGCGCCGGGACGGACGGTACGCTGCGGCTTTATCGGGCGCGACGGCCGGGAACTGGTGCCCGTCGACCGGTGCCGGCTCATGCCGGAGCCGCTGCAGCGGGCGCTCACGGAGCTGGTTCGCCTCTTGGGACTCGGCCGATCCGGTTCGGGCGAGGTGTGGCTGCGGTGGTCGCGGGCCAGCGGACAGATCCTGGCGACCCTGGTGGGGCTGGCCGGCGTGCGCGGCCTTCCGTCGCTGGCATCGGTGCCCGGGATGCGCGGCGTCCTGGCCAAGCCGTCGAACCGCGAGCGCCCGCCGGCCCGGCCGCTCTGGGGCGAGGATCACCTGGTCGACGAACTGCTATCGGTGCGGTTTTCGCTGCGGGCCGAGTCGTTCTTTCAGGTGCATCCGGCCCAGGCCGAGGCGCTCTTTGCGCGCGCGGTGGCTCTGGCAGGGCCGCCGTCGGGCACCGTCGTGGACGGCTATTGCGGCGCCGGGGTCCTCACCCGACTGCTGGCCAGACGGGGATGGCGCTCGGTCGGCATCGAGCTGCAATCGGCCACGGTGGCCGGGGCCCGCCGGGACGCCGCCGCGGACGGGAGTACGGTCGAGTTCGTCGCCGGACCGGTCGAGGAAATCCTGCCCCGCCGGGTTGAGGCGGGAGAACGCCCGGCGGTGGTGGTGCTGGATCCGCCCCGTGCCGGCTGCCACGAACGGGTCTTGCATGCGCTGCGGCAGGCCGGAGTGCCCCGCTTGATCATGATCAGCTGCCATCCGGGCACGCTGGCGCGGGACATCGCCCGGCTCCGCGCGCGGGGATACCGACTATCGCGCATCGAGGCCTTCGACATGTTCCCGCACACGGCCCATCTGGAGTGCCTGGCCCTGCTCGAACTCGGATAGGCTGCCCGGCCGGATTGCGACCGGCCCGAGTCCGGTCCGGCGCAGGTTGTCCGCGGCTCGGCAGGGTCCGGCGCGCCGGGCGCGCCTTTGGCGGTTCAACCGAAGTACTGGGCGCCGGAGGCCACCGAGAGCGCGTCCTCGCGGCGGGTCTGTCCCAGCAAGGCCCGGGCGGCGCGCTGGCCCATGTCGATCGAATGATCCATGTTGTTGTAGCGAAACAGCGCGCTGCGGCCGATGGGGAGCAGGTTGGAAATCCGGTTGCAGTGCTGCAAGACCGCATCCACCCGCTCCCGGTAGCCGATGTCGTAGATGGGATAGCATTCCGGGGCGCGAATGGTGCGGACCGCCAGGATCTCCTCGGGGCGAATGGCGGCGAAGCCGAGGCCGAGCAGGTCTTCCCGGACCCGCGCCGAGAGGTCCGCGTCGCTCATGCGCCACAAGGCATCGCCCACGGCGCAGGTGATTTCGGCGCAAACGACGGTCTTTCCCGGCGGGGCGTTGTCTTCGGAGAAATTGCGCGATTCGCTCAGGCGGTTGGAGAGGAACCGGTTCTCGGGCAGGTAGATCCAGTGGTCGTCGGAAAGAGACGGCCGGTCCAGAAACAGGTAGACGAACACGATGGCCCGGAAGGTGAGCGCGGCGGCGGCCCGGCGCGCGTCCTCGGGGGCGGACGGACCTAAAAAGCGGACGAAGTCGGTGATGGGCAGGGTGGAGACGACTTCGTCGGCCGGGAAGGTCTCGCCTCCGGCGCGGACGTCCGTCACCCGCCGGTCATGGACGCGGATGGCCTCCACCGGGCAGGAGCGGCGGATCCTTCCCCCGAGGCGCTCCACCTCGGCCGCCATGACGCGGGCGATGCGGCCGATGCCGCCGGTGCGGGGATAGTGAAACGACGAGGCGTAGGTGCGGGGCTGGTCGCCGCGCCGCCAGACGGACTTCTTGAAGGTGTCCCACAGGGAGAGCAGGCTGATGCGCTGGCTGGCCCAGTCGGCGGAGATGGTGTGGCAGGGAATGCCCCAGGCCTTCTCGGTGTATTGCTGGAAGAAGATGCGGTACAAGGTTGCGCCGAAGCGCGCCTTGACCCAGTCCTCGAAGGAGCGATCGGTCTTGCGCCGGACCAGGCCGGCCGCCTTGGCCCCGCCGTAGTCGAGCAGGATGCGGGCGGTGGTGAGGGGAGGCATGGAGAAGATGGCGTTGCCCACCCGCAGGGGATAGTGGAAGAACTTGCCCTTGAGAAAGATCCGGCTGCGGCGGTCGCGCGAGGTCAAATCGCCGCCCAGCAGATCGGAGAGTCCCTGGATCAGCTCCGGTTGCTGGGAAAACAGCCGGTGCGGGCCGAAGTCGAAGGTGAAGCCGTCCTGGGAAAACGAGCGGGCCAGGCCGCCGACCTCCTCCTCCCGTTCCAGGACCGTGACCGGCAGGCCGGCGCGGGCGCACGCCAGGGCGCAACTCATGCCGGCCAGACCGCCGCCAAGGATGAGAACGTGTCTTGCCATGCGCCGCATGCTAGTCGCGCCCCGGCGCCGAGTCAAACCGGGGTCGGGTTTACAGTCCGCTGCGGCTCTGGTATAGGGCGGGAAGGGAGGCGCCCGGGAAATGGAGCGGCTCTTCGCCATCGCGATGTTCGGTCTTTCGGTCTGTTGCGGCGGACCCCCGCCCGAGATTTCCGGCGAGCCGCTGCGCCTTTTGCTGGAAGATGTCCGGGTGCAGCGCACGCGGGGCGCCGAGGTGGTGTTCCGCGGCCGGGCCGGCCGGATCGAGATGATCTTTGGCGAGGAGACGGTGACCGGCTCGGGCGGCATCCAGGCCTGGATCGCGCCGGCCTCGTGGAGGAACGAGCCGTGAACATCCGCCGGACCCTGTTGGCCGCGGCGCTGGCGCTGGCCGCCGGGGACGGCGCGGGGGCCCAGGAGCGCAAGCTTCCCCGGGAGCCGGTCGAGATCAATGCCGAGCGGCTGCGCTTCGACCGCAAGGAACGGCGCGCGGTGTTCGAGGAGGCGGTCCAGGCGCGCCAGGGGAATCTGCGGGTGCGCTGCCGGAAGCTGGTGGTGAGCTACGCCGGGGAGAAGGACCGGCGCGTCCGCGCCGGCGAGATCGTCAAGATGGAGTTTTCGGAGGATGTCGAGATCGAGCAGGGCGAGCGGCGCGGCCACTGCCAGACGGCGGTGTACGATCGCCTGGCCGGCATCCTGGTGTGCACCGGCGATCCCTGGGTCAGCGAGGGGCCGAACCGCATCGCCGGCGAGAGCATCGAGTATCGGCTCGACGCCGACGAGGTCCGGGTCAACCGCCCGCGCGCGGTCATTCGCGTGGATGAGCCGGCCTCGCCGCGACCCGAAGGAAAGTCTCCGTGAGCAGCGAAAACGGCAGGCTGGCCGCGTGCGAGTTGCGCAAGGCGTTTCGAGGGCGGGTGGTGGTGGATGGCGTCAGCCTGGAGGTCCGTCCCGGCGAGATTGTGGGCCTGCTGGGACCGAACGGCGCCGGCAAGACCACCTGCTTTGGCATGGTGATGGGCCTGCTGAGGGCCGATGGCGGCCGGGTGCTGCTCGGAGAGCGGGACATCACCGCCTGGCCCATGCACCGCCGGGCCCTGGCGGGCATCGGCTACCTGGCCCAGGAACCCTCGGTATTCTTGCGGCTTTCCGTCCGGGACAACCTGCGCCTGTACCTGGAAGCGGCTCGGGTCGAGCGGGCCGAGGCCGAGCGGCGCATGGACGAGGCCCTTCGCGATTTCGATCTGCTCCGACTCCAGAACGACCTGGGACGCACGCTCTCGGGCGGCGAGCGGCGCCGGCTGGAGATCGCCCGGGCCACCATCCAGCGTCCGGCCATCCTTCTGCTGGACGAACCCTTCTCCGGCATCGATCCGCTGGCGGTGGAGGAGATTCGCCGCCACGTGCTCCGGCTCGCCTCGCGGGGCGTGGGCGTGCTGCTCACCGACCACAACGTCAGGGAAACCTTGTCAACCTGCCAAAGAGCATATATCGTCAAAGACGGCCGCATCATCGAGGCCGGCTCTCCCGAGGAGATTGCCCGGAGCGAGCGGGCCCGGAGCGCGTACCTGGGAGAGAGCTTCCGCCTGGAGTGAAGGCACCATGACCGAGCTGAAACAATCGCTGTCGCTCAAACAGACCCTGCAACTGGTGATGACCCCCCAGTTGCAGCAGGCCATCCGGCTCCTGCAATTGTCGCGCCTGGAACTCTCGGACGTCATCCACCAGGAAATGGTGGAAAACCCCGTGCTGGAGGAAAGCCTGGAGACGCCGGAGGTCGAGCCGCCGGAGACCACCGCCGAGGCCGAGGCCCTGACCGCGCCCACCGCCGACGAGCGCGAGAGCTCCGAGTCGGAACGGCTCGCCGAGCGCATCGAGCGCTCCGAGAAGCCCGAGGAGGTCAAGGGCGCCGAGGGGCTCAACCAGGATATCGACTGGGAGAAATACCTGGAGGATCTCGATTCGCAGCCGGGTCTGCCGAGCACCCGGACGCCGCCCTCGTCGGAAGAACTGCCCTCGTTCGAGAGCCAGCTCGTCCGGCGCACGTCGCTCACGGACCACCTGATGTGGCAGTTGCGCATGGCCAATCTGACGGAGGCCGAGCAGCGCATCGGCGCCGAGATCATCCTGGAGCTCAACGAGGACGGCTACCTGGTCGCCGACGACGAGGACCGGCTGGCCGGCCGCGACCCGATCGCCATCATCGCCGGCCGGCTCTCCGTGCCCGAGTCCGAGGTGGAGCGGGTGCTCAAGCACATCCAGAACTTCGATCCCGTCGGCGTGGCGGCGCGCGATCTGCGCGAGTCGCTGCTGATCCAGGCGCGCATGCTCGGGATCGAAAACGGTCTGGTCTACGCCATCATCGAATCGCACCTGCCGGAGGTGGAGCGCAAGAACTACCCCGCCATCGCCCGGGCCCTGAAGGTGGATGTCCCCAAGGTGGTGGAGGCGGTGCGCACCATCGGCCAGCTCGAGCCCAAGCCCGGGCGGGTGTACAGCGAGGACGAGCCGCAATACATCACCCCGGACATCTTCGTCTACAAGCTGGGCGACGACTACGTGGTGGTGCTCAACGAGGACGGCCTGCCCAAGCTGCGCATCAGCCCCTACTACCGCCGCGCCCTGCACGACCCCGGCCCGCGCGGGGAGACCCGCGATTACATCCAGGAGAAACTGCGCTCCGCCATCTGGCTCATCCGCAGCATCCACCAGCGGCAGCGCACCATCTACCGCGTCACCGAGAGCATCGTGAAGTTCCAGCGGGATTTCTTCGACAAGGGCATCGCCCACCTCAAGCCGCTGGTGTTGCGGGAAGTGGCTCAGGATCTGGGTTTGCACGAGTCGACCATCTCGCGCGTCACCACCAACAAGTTCGTCCACACCCCGCAGGGCATCTACGAGCTCAAGTTCTTTTTCAACTCCGGCATCGGCCGGATGGTGGGGGAGGACGTCGCCTCCGAGACGGTCAAGGAGAAGATCCGCCAGATGTGCGCCGCCGAGGACCCGCAGAATCCCCTCTCCGATCGCGAGATTTGCGACCGGTTGCGCGAGCAGAACATCAACATCGCGCGGCGCACCGTGGCCAAATACCGCGAGATGCTGGACATCTTGCCGTCCCTGAAGCGCCGCAAGCTGTACTGACCGGACCCCGATTGCTCCGGGCCCCGAGCCCGCAACCCCCGTGGAGGACATGCCATGCAGATTTCGGTCACTTTTCGCAACATGGAACCCAGCGACGCGTTGAAGGCCTACGCCACCGAGAAGATCGAGCGTCTCAAGAAGTACCTGGACACTCCCACCGACGTGCAGGTGGTGCTCTCCAAGCACAAGTACCGCAACAGCGCCGAGGTCAAGATGGTGACCCGGGGCATCGTGATGGCCGGGAGCGAGAACACCGAGGACATGTACAGCAGCATCGACCTGGTGGTGGACAAAATCGAGCGGCAGGCCCGCAAGTACAAGGACAAGCTGCGCGCCTACAAGCCGACCTCGCTCGGCGAGGAGGTCCGCGTCCGCTACGAGGTGCTGGAACAGCCGCCGGCGGAGGAGGACCGCAGCCCGCGCATCATCGAGAGCCAGGAGATCTCGGCCAAGCCCATGTCGGTGGAAGAGGCCGTGATGCAGATGGATCTGATGAATAACGATTTTCTGGTCTTCACCAACGCCGGCACGCGGGACGTCAACGTGGTATACCGCCGCAAGGACGGCAACATCGGCCTCATCGAGGCCAAGACCTCGCGGGAGGAATGACCGGGTCCCGCCGGCGCCAGGGAGAATGGCGGTCGTGCCCGAGATTCGCATTTCGGCCATCCTGGATCCCCGAGACGTGGTGGACGGCTTGCGTTCCGCCGTCAAGCGGGAGGTGCTGGAGAAGCTGGCCGAGCGCCTGGAGCAGAACCATCCCGAGCTGGATCGGCAGCGGGTGCTCGAAATCCTCCTGCGGCGCGAGGAGCTCCGCTCCACCGGCATCGAGTCCGGGGTGGCCTTTCCGCACGGCCGGGTGCCGGGTCTGTGCGGTTTGCGGGCCGCCTTCGGGCGCAGCCGCCAGGGGGTGGACTTCGATGCCTTCGATCAGCGGCCGACCCATTTTTTCGTGGTGCTGCTCATCCCGGAAGAAGGCGAGGGAGTCCATCTGCGCGCCCTGGCGCGCCTCAACCGGATGTTTCAGGACGAGGCCTTCCGCCGGCGGCTGATGGAGGCGCCCGACGAGGCGGCGATGTACGCCGCCATCCAGGAACAGGATCAGAGGTTGTGACGGGATGGAAATCTCGGTGAAAAGAATCCTCGACGAGGCCGGCGAAACCTTGCGCTTGCGCCTGCTGGCCGGGAGCGCCGGGCTGGAGCGCAGCATCGGCCACGTTCGGGTCGAGACGCCGGGCCTGGCGCTGGCTGGCTTGAGCCAGTTCGTGGAGCCGGATCGGGTGCAGGTGTTGGGCGAGCACGAGAGCGACTACCTCGCCTCCCTGGAGGAGACCCGGCGCGACGAGGTGATCGCCCAATACCTGCGGGTGCGGCCCGCCTGCGTGGTGGTGGTGGACGATTTGCCGGTGCCGGAGCCCCTGCGCCTGGCCTCGGAACGCGAGGCGGTGCCGCTGTTCGTCAGTTCGCTGCGCTTTGGCACCTTCACCGAGAGGCTGACCGATTTCTTGCAGGACCGCCTGGGAGAAACCCGCACCCAGAACGGCGTGTTGGTGGACGTGCTGGGCGTGGGCGTGCTGATCCTGGGAAAGAGCGGCATCGGCAAGAGCGAATGCGGACTGGATCTGGTGCTGCGCGGACACCGGCTGGTGGCAGACGACGTGGTCGAGTTGAAGCACCGGCCGCCGGCCACGGTGTACGGCCAGAGTCCGCCCCTCATCCGGCATCACATGGAGATCCGCGGCCTGGGCATCGTGAATCTGCGCGAGCTGTATGGCATCTCGGCCGTGCGCGACCGCAAGCGGGTGGATCTGGTCGTCGAGCTGGTTTCCTGGGAACAGATCGAGGAGGCGGACCGGCTGGGGCTTCAGGACGCCACCTACGACATCCTGGGCGTCGAGTTGCCCTATCTGGTCGTTCCCATCCAGCCGGGGCGCAACGCCGCGACCATCGTGGAGGTGGCCGCCCGCAACCTCTTGTTGAAACGCCAGGGGACGCACTCGGCGCGCGCCCTCCAGGTCCGACTGGAGCAAGACCTGCGGGCGGCCGCGGCGGAACCCGCGCGGGGGGAGGAGCACGAATGAGCGAAGAACCGTACCCGAGTCGCGAGCTGGATCTGGTGATCCTGAGCGGGCTTTCGGGCTCCGGCAAGAGCACCGCCGCCCACGCTCTGGAGGACCTGGGCTTTTTCGTCATCGACAACCTTCCGGTGTTGCTGTTGCCCCGCCTGCTGGAGATGCTCCCGGCGGAGAAGGCCGAGATCGGCGCTCTGGCGGTGGTGGTGGATGCCCGCGAGGGGCCGTTCCTCGAGGATATCGCGCACGTGCTGGAGACGCTGCGCGGGGCGGGCGTGCGCTTGACGGTGGTGTTTCTGGAGTGCCGGGACGAGGCCCTGCTGCGGCGCTACAGCGAGACCCGGCGCCGCCACCCCATGGCGGCGGGCGGCACCGTGGAGGACGGCATCCGGCGGGAGCGCTCGCTGCTCCTCGGCCTGGCGCAGGCCGCCGACTGGGTGGTGGACACCTCCGATCTCAACCCGCATCAGCTCAAGGAACTGGTGGAACACCGGTTCGCCCGGGGGCGGTTGCACGAGCACATGCGGATCCTGCTCATCTCCTTCGGCTACCGCTATGGGCTGCCGGCGCAGGCCGACCTGGTGTTCGATGCGCGCTTCCTGCCCAACCCGTTTTTCGTGCCCGAGCTGCGCAACTCACGAGGGATCGATCCCGAATGCCGGAAATTCGTCATGTCGTCGCCGCTGGCGCGCCTGTTTCTGGAACACGTGTCGAGGTATCTGTCCACGTTCCTGCCGCAGTACGATCGGGAGGGCAAGAGCTATCTCACCCTGGCGGTGGGCTGCACCGGCGGGCGCCACCGCAGCGTGGCCATGGTGGAAGAGATCGCGCAGCAACTGCCCGAATTCGCGGGACGGCTCGTGGTGCGCCACCGCGACCTGGACCGCGGGTAGGCGAGGAGCCCGCCATGGAACGGCATGCCCGGCGTTTCACCATTCGCAATCGTCTGGGACTGCACGCCCGCGCCGCCACCCTGCTGGTGCAGACGGCCAACCGGTTTTCCTGTGACATCCAGATCCGCAAGGGCAGGCTGGAGGTCAATGCCAAGAGCATCATGGGCGTGTTGCAACTGGCCGCGGCGCGGGGACAGACGGTGGAGATCGTGGCCGTGGGCGAAGGGTGCCGCGAGGCGGTGGACGCCATCGGGGAGCTGATTCGCGACGGGTTTGGAGAGGAGGACTGAGGCGGTGAGGCGGTCGAAGGCGACGAGCAACCGGGTGTTGCGAGGGATCGGGGCCTCTCCGGGAATCTGCGTAGGCACCATCCATCGGATGGACAGCGGCGCCATCCGCGTTCCCCACCAGCGGCTGGAGGCCAGCCAGGTGGGACCGGAAATCGCCCAGTTCCGCCGGGCGGTGGCGGCCAGCATCGAGCAAATCCAGGCGCTGCAGCGCAAGCTGCGCCACCGCCGCGGCCACGAGGCGCGGGCCATCCTGGAAGCCCATCTGACCATGCTGCGCGACGAGGCCTTGCTCAAGGGCACCGAGCGCATCATCCTGCGGCAGCGCATCGGCGCCGAGTGGGCGCTGCAGAAGAACCTGGAGCAGATCCGGACCGCCTTCGACCGCTTGACCGATCCCTACATCCGCGAGCGCTGGAGCGACATCGAGTTCGTCAGCCAGCGGATCCTGCGCAACCTGAGCGGCCAGCGGGAACTGGTCGATGCCCCCTGGAAACCCCATCCGGTGGTGGTGGCGCACCGCATCTCGCCGGCCGATGCGGTCAACCTGGGCCGCCTGGGCGTGGAGGGGCTGGTGAGCGAGGCCGGCGGCAAGGAATGCCACACCGCCATCGTGGCCCGGGCCCTGGAGATTCCGGCAGTGGTGGGCGTGCGCGGTCTGCTCGACGAGGTGGTGTCGGAGCAAGTGGTCATCGTGGACGGCACCCGCGGCGAGGTGATTCTGGATCCGACCTCGGATCGGATCGAGGAAGCCGTCAGCCGCTCTCAGGGCCAGCGCCGGCGCCTCGACGAACTGGCGGCCGAGCCGGCCCGTCCGGCCCGGACCAAGGACGGGCGCCGCCTGCGCCTGTACGCGAACCTGGAGATGATCGAGGAAGCCCGGGCCGCCCTGCGCTACGGTGCCGAGGGCGTGGGGCTGTTCCGCACCGAGTTTCTGGCCATGCGGCGGCGCGTGCTCAGCGAGGAGGCGCAATACCGCTGGTATCGGAGGTTGCTCCGCTCCATGGCGGGACGTCCGGTCACCGTTCGCACCTGGGACCTCGGCGGCGAAAAACGGGTGCCCGGGCTGGGAATGGAGCCCGAGCCGGAAGACAATCCGGCCCTGGGATTGCGTTCCATCCGCCTGTCGCTGACCCGCCTGCGCCCGTTGTTCTTGGCGCAGCTTCGCGCCATCTTGCGGGCCTCGGTCGAGGGCCGGGTGCGCATCCTGTTCCCCATGATCGGTTGCGTGGAAGAGCTGCAGGACGTGCTGGAGACCGTCGCCGAGGCCAAGGCGCAATTGCGCCGGCGGGGCCAGGCGTACGACCCCCGGGTGGCGCTGGGCATCATGATCGAGGTGCCGGCGGCGGCGCTGCTGGCCGAGGTGCTGGCCCGGCACGTGGATTTCTTCAGCGTCGGAACCAACGACCTCATCCAGTTCACCCTGGCCACCGATCGCCACAACGAGCAGGTGGCCTACCTGTACGATCCGCTGCAACCGGCGGTGCTGCGCCTGCTGGACCACGCGGTGCGCGCCGCCCACCGGGCTCGCATCCCGATCGGCCTGTGCGGCGAAATGGCCGGCGAGGCGGTGCATCTGCCGGTGCTCATGGGCATGGGCTTCGACGAGATCTCGGCAAACCCCCAGGCCCTGCCCTTGCTGCGCCATCTGGTTCGGCACACCTCCTTTGCCGAGACCCGCGCCTTGGCGCGCCGGGTGCTGGCCATGGAAGACGTGCGCGCCATCCGCTCCCTGGTGCGCGACTGGATGCTGGAGCGCTTCCCCGACACCTTCGAGTTCTAGCGGTCCGGCCGCGTCCCCCGATCCACGGAGGACGCGAACGGATCCCTCTACCTGTTTCCCGAGGCGTCAGCGGCCGGCGCGGGTTTTTTACGCGGGATTTCGGTGCATTGGGATCCGGCCTGGAGAGAATCGGCGTCGGGCGCCCCTTGGCCTCGCCGGGCCGGCCGGAGTACAATCCCGCCTCGCGCCAGAGGAGGCTGGAATGAAACGGTCTCGGGTCTTCGGCTCGTCCCTCGCGTGCCTGATGCTGGCGAGCCCGGCCGTCCGTCCGGCCGTGGGAGACAACACGGTGGGCATGAACATCCACATCGGGCCGCAGTCGTTCATCGACGCCGCCGCCGACCTGGGTGTGGGCTGGGTGCGCATGGACGCCAACTGGTTCGCGCTCGAGCCGTCCCGCGACGGCTACGACTGGGGCTGGCTGGACGCCTCGGTGGATCGGGCCACGGCGGCCGGCCTTCGGGTGTTCCTCACGCTCGGCTATACCCCGGCCTGGGTGGCGCGCCATGGGGATAGCGACGGCGATCCGGGCAACGACTGCCCCGACAACGCCGCCGACTGGGTGGATTTCGTCACCGACGCGGTGCTGCACTATCGCGCCCGGGGCGTGACCCATTTCGGCCTGTGGAACGAACCCAACCTGCGCCAGTTTTTCGAGGGCACGGTGGACGAGTACGTCAACATCATTGCGCTTCCCGGCGCGGCCGCGGTGCGTTCCGCCTGCTCCGACTGCAAGGCGCTGGGCCCGGAACTGGCCAATGTCGGCGAGTGCGACGACTATCTGGAGCGGGTGCTGCAACTCGCCGGAGCGAGCGCGTTCGACATCATCACTCATCACAGCTACAACGGCTTTGCCGAGACCGGTTGGCAGATCTGGGATGGCGACGGTTTCATCAACGTGCTCGACGACCAGCGTTTCCCCTTCACCCGCCGCGACCTGCGCCAGCTGCTGGACGCGGCCGGCTACCAGGGCGAAGTGTGGATCACCGAGACCGGCTACCGCGCCACCCCCATCGGCGACGCAGGGGAGGAAAACCTCCAGGCCACCTACGTCCGGCGGGTGCTGGAAGAGCAGCTCAAGCGCGCCTGGTACACGGCGAGCTTCTTCTACGAGATCTGTGACTGCGGGGTGGACCAGCCGGGGTGTACCATCGACGGCTTCGGTCTGATGCGGCCCACCGCCGGGGCGTTCGACACGCGGCGCTTCCCGCAGGATTTCCGGCTCAAGCCGGCCTTTCTGCTCTTGCGGCAGTTCATCGACGACCATCCCGAGATCGCCGGGCGCGAGCCGCCGCCCCAGTGCGGGGACGGCCAGGACAACGATCGCGATGGGCTGACCGATCTCGCGGACCGCGGCTGCACCTCGGCGACGGACGACAACGAGGCGGACGATCCGCCGCGGCAGCGCCTGGATGCCTACTGTGCCGCGATCCGTCCGGCGCTGGACGGCGATCTCGGCGAATTCGGTCCCGACGGCTGGATCGAGCTTCCTGCGTCCGCCTGGCACGGCGTCGAGCCGCCGGGCGAGGGCGATCTGGCCGTGCGCGTGGCGGCCCGTTGGACGGCGGAGGGGCTGTTCTTCGGTTTCGAGGTGGAAGACGACGTCCACGACAACGCCCATCCGCCGGCGGATCTGTGGCAGGGCGATAGCGTCCAGATGGCCTTCGATATCGGTCGAAACGGCGGGCTGGCCTACGACGATACCGACGATCACGAGATCAATTTCGCCCTGGCGAACGACCAGCCGGCGGTCTTCCGCTACCACGGACCGAGCGGCGCTTCCGACGACTTCGGCCTCGCGGTCCTCCGCCGGCAGCACCGGTCCTCCTACGAGATCCGGATCGGCTCGACGGCGCTGCCGGGTTGGGTCCTGGCGGCGGGTTCGACGGTCCATGTCTCGTTCCTGGTCAACGACGCCGATGGCGCCGGACGGGTGGGCTGGATGGAATGGACCCGCGGGATCGGCATGAGCAAGGCTCCGGCGTATTATGGCGAACTCGTCCTGTCCGCCGCCTGCAGCGGCGGGCCGGCGCTAGACGGCGGTGTCGACGGGGGCGCCGATGCCGGCGCGGACGCGGGCAGCGACGCCGGCTTCGACGCGGGCTTCGACGCGGGGCCGGATGCCGGCAGCGACGCGGGAGAGGACGCGGGCGCCGATGGGAATGCCGATGGAGGCGGGGACGGGGGAGGAGATCTTGGCGGCGGCGACTCCGGGTGCGGCTGCGGGCCGGCGGGAACGGGCGCCGGCTGGATCGGGCTTGCGGTTCTTCTGGCCGCGAGGAGAAGAAAGCCGCTTTCACGCCGGAACGCTTCGGGCTAGAATCCCTCCCGCGTGCGGCGGGAGGTGCCTCATGGGTCGGTTCGCGACGCGGGCGGTGTTGTCTCTTTTGGGGTTTGCGGTCGGCTGCCAGCACCCCGATGTGGACCCGGATCTCTGTCGGGGAGTCGACTGCTCGGGCCATGGGGAGTGCCAGGTGATTCAGGGTCGGGCGGTGTGCCAGTGCGACGACGGCTACACCGTCCAGGGCCTCGAGTGCCTTCCCGTATCCGATCCCTGCGCCAGCCTGTCTTGCCTCCACGGGACCTGCCGCGTCGGCACCCCCGGCGCCGTGTGCGAGTGCGAGACGGGATACGCCGGCGCCGCCTGCGATCAGTGCGCCTCGGGTTATCACTGGGAAAACGCGCTCTGCCGGCCGGATGCGCCGGACCCTTGCAGCCCCAACCCGTGCCAGGAGCTCCACCGGACCGTGTGCCGGGCGAACGGAACGTCCTTTTTCTGCGATTGCGAGGAGGGATACCACGACGAAGGCGGCGCGTGTGTTTTGAACGCGACCGGGCCCTGCGCGCCCAACCCCTGCCGGGACACCCATCGCACCGTGTGCATTCCCGATGGGTCGGACTTCTCCTGCGCATGCGACGGCGGCTATCAGGACAACGACGGGGACGGGACCTGCCTGGCCAATTGTTTCACCGCCGGCCTGGTGTGTCCGCCGAACCATGTCTGCGATGATTCGTCCGGGACGGCCGTGTGCGTCGCGGGGGAAAAGCCGCCCATCTACATCGCCTTCCAGTGGCACATGCACCAGCCCATCTACTGGCCCTACGAGAGCGTGGTCGTCAGCGAACAGAGCGCGCGCATGCCGTTTTCGCTGTACCAGGTCCACCTGGACCGGAGCGGCCCGTACACGAGCTGGCCGCGGGACGCCATCGACGCCTGCAGGAGCTTGCCGTACTGCGGGGCGCAGGTTTCGTTTTCGGGTTCCCTGATGGAGAATCTGGGCGCCCTGGCGGCCGCCGGGGTGGGTTTTTCCGGCTGGACCGGACCCTGGCGCGAGGCCGCGGCATGGACCACCGCCCGCGGCAACCCGCGCCTCGCCTTCGTGGCCTTCGGTTACCATCACCCGCTCATGGGTCTGGTCGGGCCCGGCGACATCCGGCTGCAGGCGGCGCTCCACCGGCTCTCGCTCCAGCGCGCCTTCCAGGCGGCCCCGGCGCGGGGGATGTTCCCGCCGGAGTGCGCCTTCTCCGAGCGCATGATCCCGGCGCTCGTTGCCGAGGGCATCGAATGGGTCATGGTGGACAACATTCATTTCGACCGCGCCCACCGGGATTATCCCTACAGCCCGGCGTCCAACCTGCCGCCGCCCAATCCGGCCGAGCAGATCAACCGCGCCGCCACCGGCTGGGTGCAGCTCAGGGATCTATGGGCTCCGTCTCCGGTTTCGGCTCCCTGGGGATACCAGCCGCACTGGGTCGAGTGGACCGATCCCGATTCCGGACAGAAGACGCGCATCGTCGCCGTGCCCGCGGCGCGCTACGAGGGCAACGAGGATGCCCGCGGCGGTTTCGGAGCGCTGCAATACGAGAAGGTGCTGAGCCAGCTCGAGCCCTACAACCTGGATCCCGCTCACCCCATGCTGGTGCTGCTGCACCACGACGGCGACAATTACGGCGCCGGCACCGAGAGCTATTACCACGGCAACTTCCAGGCCTTCGTGGCCTGGGCGGCGGCCAACCCCCATCGATTCGTTCCCACAACGGTGCAGGACTACCTGGACCGCTTTCCGCCTGCGCCGAACGACGTGATCCACGTGGAGGACGGGGCCTGGAGCGGGGCGGACAACGGCGACGCCGAGTTCTCCAAGTGGAACGGGGCGCCGGACGCCGAGGGCTATTCTCCGGACCGCAACTCCTGGGCGGTGGTGGTCGCCGCCGAAAACCGCGTGCGCACCGCGGAGTCGCTGTCGCCCCATGCCTCCATCGAGAACATCCTCGACGGCGCCGGCTCCGACACCGAGCGCGCCTGGCATTACTTCCTCAACGCCGAGACGAGCTGCTACTGGTACTGGGACAATTCGCTGGGCGGCTTGTGGGACAGCCATCCCACCCGCGCGGCCAACCTGGCGGTCGAGTACGCCGACCGGGTCATCGGCGGCGGCGGCGCGGACACCGTGGGGCCCACGCTCTACTTGCCGCAGCGCTGGCCCTTCAACCCCGGTCGCGATGGCGCCACGGCCGATGTCGAGATCTGGACCCTGGCGTACGATGCTTCCGGTCTGGCGGAGGTGACGCTGCTCTGGCGACGCGACGCCGACGGCCAGCGCAGGGGAGAAAACGACCTCTACGCAGGCGGCTCCTTCAGCGAACTGCCCATGCAGGAAGCTCCTCTCCCCGCCCCGCGCACCGATCCGTTGCCGCGATACCGGGCCGAGCGCTACACCGCCACCATCGCGGGACAACGCGGGGCCCTGATCGACTACTACGTGCGCGGAAGCGATCGGCGGGGCAACGTCACCCGCTCGCCCATCCAGCACGTATGGATCGGAAACGGATCCTCGAGCGGTGGGAACTGGACACCCGAGCACCCGACCCGAGCCGACGTCATCACCATTGAATGGGAGCGGCCGGCCCGGCTGCATTGGGGCGTGGACGCGAGCTTGAACGGCGGCGTGTGGAGCCCGCCGCCCGCGGAGTACTGGCCCGCGGGCTCGACGCTGTGGAGCGATGGCAAGGCCATCGAGAGCCCGCTATCGGGGCCGAATGGAAGCGGTCGCTACGCGATCGACATCGGGCCGTTCAACCAGACCGAGGTGCGCGAGATCAACTTCGTCTTCCACAACGATGACGGGAGCTGGTCCCGGCCGGATCAGACCATTCCCATTTCCCCTGGAACACGGGTGAGCCGATGAAACCAGGGTGGTTGCCGGTCTGCGTCACGCTGGCTCTTGCCTCCTGCCTGTCGCCGTCGAGCGAATGCCCCGACGGCTTCTGCCGCAACGGAACCTGCGAGCGCGGGGACGGCGGCTGGGTCTGCCGGTGCCGGATCGGTTGGGCCGGGGAGCGCTGCGAGGTGTGCGCCGACGGCTATCGCGAGCAGAATGGCGTGTGCCTGCCGCAAGATCCCTGCGACCCCAACCCCTGCCGGCACGGGACTTGCTCCGGCGCCGGCGGCGGCGCGGTGTGCGCCTGCGAGGCCGGCTGGGCCGGGGAGCGCTGCGACCGGTGCGCCGAGGGACTGCAAGACAACGACGGAGACGGACGTTGTCGGCCGGACTGCGCCCACAGCGGCCTCACCTGCGATCCCCTCACGTGCCGGGACGATGACGGCGAGGCGAAGTGCGTGGGAACACGGCCGTGCTCGGCGTGGGTGCGCTACCGCCCCGAGCGTCCGCCCTCGGGGCAGGTGTTCGTGCGCAGCGAGTGGAACCAGTGGGGTTTCGACGAGCCGCTTCTGCCCCAACCCGACGGCAGCCTGGGCCGGGAGCTTCGGCTACCGCCGGGGGACTACGCCTACAAGTTCTACGAAGCCGATGGCGACCGCTGGTTCATCGACGAGGCCAACCCCTACACCAAGTGGATCGCCGGGGTGCAGAACTCCCGCCTGCGCGTGCCCGATTGCGAGCGGCCGCTGCTCTACCTGGCGCGCCCCGTCGAGAACGGAACGGGAACGATCTCCTTCGCCGTGCAGGCCGCGCCCGGCCGAACGGGGACAGCCCTGGACGCGAGCAGCGCCCGGGCCAGCCGCAACCGCCTCGATCTGCCCGGGGTTTTCGACGCGGGCACCGGCCGGTTCGAAATCCGCATCGAGGGCCTGCCCCCGGGCAAGCATTCGTTCCGGTTCGAGATCCGCGATGCGGCCGGCCGGTCGGCCGAGCCGTTCTATCTCCCCTTGTGGATCGAAACCGAGCCCTTCGATTGGCGCGATGCGGTGCTGTACTTTCCCATGACCGATCGCTTTCGCAATGGAGACGCCTTGAACGACGGCCCCGCCGTCTCGGTGGAGAGCAAGGCCAACTGGCAGGGCGGGGATTTCGCCGGATTGCGCGCCGCCGTCGAGGACGGGTTTTTCGAGGACCTGGGCGTCAACGCGCTGTGGCTGTCGTCGCTGTCGAAGAACACCGCCTTGGGCTGGCCGGGAAGCGACGGCCGCTCCTACTCCGGCTACCATTCCTACTGGCCTGTCTCCAGCGGCCACAGCGCCGCCCGGCCCCTGAGCAGCATGCCGGCCATCGAGACGCACTTCGGCAGCGCCGAGGAGCTTCGGCGGCTGATCGATTCGGCGCACGCGCGCGGGATGCGGGTCATCGCCGATCTGGTGCTCAACCATGTCCATCAGGAGAGCCCGCTGTGGGCGCAACATCAAAACGATCAGCCGCCCTGGTTCAGCCCGTTGTACGTATGCGGTTGGGACCGGCCCATCGAGTGCTGGTTTGCGCCCTACCTGCCCGACATAGACTACACCAACCTGGACGCGCTGGAGACCATGATCGGGCATGCCGCGTGGTTGCTCGCGGAGTTCGATCTGGATGGTTACCGGGTGGACGCGGTGAAGCACTTCATCCACGACGTGGGGTGGGCGCTGCGGGCGCGGCTCGACGAGACGGTCGGCGCCGGCGCCCGGCCGTTCCTGGTGGGGGAGACGTTCACCGGCGAGGATGGCGCCGGCCAGATCGCCGAATACCTCGGCCCGCGGGAACTCGACGGGCAGTTCGACTTTCCGCTCTACTGGCAGGTGGTGAAGACATTTCTGCGCGAGGAGGAGGGGCTGGATCGGCTGGCGGAGCGAGTGGAGGACGTGCGCGCCGCTTACGGCGGGGCGGTGATGTCGAACTTCCTCGGCAACCATGACGTGTGCCGGGCGCTCTCGCATGCCGCCGGCGACATCGCGGACCTGTGGGGCAACGGCTCGCGCGAGCAGGGTTGGAACCATCCCCCCGCGCTGCCTCTCGGCGAGGCGCCCTTTCAGCGGCTGCGGGCGGCCTGGACGTTTTTGTTCGCCATGCCCGGCGTGCCGCTCGTCTATTACGGAGACGAGTTCGGCCTCGAGGGCGCGGGCGATCCCGACAACCGCCGGCCCATGCGATTTTCCGGGCACACGCCGCAACAACTCGCCACCCAGGAGCACGTGCGCCGCCTGGCGTTCGCCCGTCGCGCTCATCCGGCCCTGCGCCGGGGAGAGCCGATCTCGCTGCTCCTGGACGGGGACGGGCGGTTCTGGGCCTATGGGATGAGGCACGGTTCCGATGCGGCGGTGGCCGTGTTCAACCTGGACCCGGAGAGCCGGGCGCGGAGCATTCCGGTCGGCGCGCTCGGTCTTTCGGACGGCCAGGTCCTCCATGACGCCGTCGGCGGCGGCGCGGTCCCGGTGAGCGGCGGGACGGTCGCGCTGCATCTTTCGGGACGGGCGACGGCGGTGCTGGTCGAGCCCGACGCCTGCCACCCCAATCCATGCCGCGAGCCCGGCCGCTCCGTGTGCGAGCCTCTTTCGCAGGGTCGACACCGCTGCCGATGCGATGCGGGAAGCCACGAGTTCGGCGGCGTGTGCGTGCCGGTGTGCAGCGGCGGGCAGGACGTATGCCTGGCCGCCAGACCCAGCTTCTACAGCCTCCCCTCGGCCAACGGTCACGGTGTGGCGGTGTACGATGTGCTGCGGCGGCGGGTCGCGGATCTGTTCGAGCATCCGTACCAGCGGTTTGACGAGAGCGAGATCACTCGGGACGTGCTCTGGGACAGCTACCTCGGCCTGCGCGCGCCGGGAGCCAACGTCTGGTTGAGCGATGTGCCCTTGTCGGAGGCCGGATACCTGCAAGAGACGGGGATCGTCCGCGTCCGCCAGGAGATCGGCGCACTCGCGGTCGAGACCTTCGCCTATGCCCCGTTCGAGCTTGCCCGTCCCGCCCTCGTCGTCATCGGCCGGGTCCAGAACCGGAGCGAGCAGCCGGTCTCGGTCTCGCTCTATTCGCTGCACAACTTCCACCTGGGCCGATCGTCGCCGGCCGACCCGGTCCACCCCGACTCCGCCGGCGAGCGCGTTGTTGTTCATGGCGACAGCGGCTCCTGGGTCGAGACCGGGCCCGCCGGGGTGGTGGTCCACCGGCCGCTTTCGATCCCCAGCCATCGCGGCGTCACCCCGGACAACCCCTACGAGGCGCTGCGGGGGGGCCGCGACCTTTCGGACAACGCGGACAGCGGCGTTGGCGACGATCGCGTGGCCGGGTTTCAGAAGGACTTTCGGCTCGATCCGGCCGGCGAGGGCTGGTTCGGTGTGGTGAGTGTGTTCTCCCCCGCCGCGGACGAGACGGTGTTCGCCGAACTCCAGGCGGTCTTCGGCGGCCGCAGCGAATCCGAAGCGCTGGAGCAGGCGCTGGCCTCCTGGGAAGCCTGGCGGAAACCCGCGCCGCCGGGACTTGCGCCAGCGGAGCGCAGTGTCTTCCGGCAGTCCGAGGCGTTGCTGCGCCAGGGTCAGGTGCGGGAGGATCGCGCCCGGGCCCGCGGGCAGATCCTGGCCTCGCTGCCGCCCGGGGCGTGGAACATCGCCTGGGTGCGCGACATGTGCTACGCGGCGGTGGCGCTCGCCCGGTTGGGGCATCTGGCCGAGGCGCGGGAAGCGCTGCAGTTCATGTTGCAGGCCGACGCTGGCTACTTCGAGGAACAGGTGGGCGCGCCCTACCAGATCAGCGTGGTGCGCTACTTCGGCAACGGCCGCGAGGAGAGCGACACCAACGCAGACGGTCCCAACATCGAGTTCGACGGATTCGGCCTGTTCTTGTGGGCGCTGAAGGAATACATCGATGCCTCCGGAGACGAGGCCTGGCTCGATTTTCACTGGCCCACCGTGCAGGCGCGGGTGGCCCAGGTGCTGGTCGGCCTGGTCGATCCCGCCAGCGGCCTCATTCGGCCGGATTCCAGCATCTGGGAAGTCCACTGGAACGGGCGAGAAAAGCGCTTCGCCTACACCAGCGCCACCGCGGCCCGAGGTCTGTGCGCCGCCGCGGATCTGGCCCAGGCCCGCGGCGAAGCCGTCCTGGCCGAATCCTGGCGCAGCGCGGGACGCTCGATCCGCAACGCCATGATGGCCCGCTTGCGGGAGGCCGACGGAGCGCTGGCGGGATCGCTGGAGGAGATGATCGCCGGGACCGGCGCCCGGGATGTGGCGGTGGTGGAGGCGCTGAACGCGGCGCTGTTCGATCCGCAAGGCGCCACCGCCCGGGCCACGTTGGACGCCATCGAACGGGATCTCGGCTCCCGCACCGGACTGGGGTTCTTCCGCAACGACGATGGCGGCTGGTACGACTCGCAGGAATGGGCCGTGGCCGGGCTGTGGATGTCCGCCGCGGCGCGCCGCGCCGGGCGGGCGGAGAGGGCCGAGCGCCTGCTCGGCTGGATCACGGCGCAGGCCCTGGCCAACTTCAACCTGGTGGCGGAGCTGCACGACCCCGCCAGCGGGGCCTACCTCGGCGCGGTGCCCATGATCGGCTACGGCGCCGGGGCGTACGTGTTGGCGCAGCTCGAGCGACTCGACGCCTCCCCCCGGATGCCGGTCTGCGGCTCCTTCGAACCCTGATGTTTCCATCCTGAGGCTGGCCGTCCCTGCCAGCGGCGTTTTCGGCGCCGATGCGTTTTCGCGTACACCGGCAGCCCGGCCGGGGACTCAGTCGATACGGTAGCGAACCAGCCGGCACTCCAGGTCGCCGTTGAACACGGTCCAGGATTTCTCCGGCTGGAGGGGGATGGCCCGCTGTATGGCCCGGTCGCCGGAGAGCACGCCCACGGTGTGCCCGGAAAGCGTGGCGAAGACCCGGCCCAACTCGGCGAAGAATTTCCGCTCGGCAGCGATGCGTTTGCCGTACGGGGGGTTGGTGAGGATGAGGCCGGGTGGCGACAGCGGGGCCAGCCGGAGCACACTACCCCGGGACACGGCGATTTCCACGCCGGCGGCCCGGGCGTTGACCCGGGTGTTCTCGACGGCCCTGGGATCGATGTCGGAGGCGAGGATCGGCGGCGGATCGCGGCGGATCGCGGCGCGGGCCTCCTCGCGCAGCTCGGCCATCTTGCGGCGCAGGCTGTCGGAAAAAAGCGGCCAGCGCTCGAAGCCGAAGCGGCGGCGGGCAAGGCCGGGGGCGCGATCCGCGGCCAGCAGGGCCGCCTCGATGGCCAGGGTTCCCGAGCCGCACATGGGATCGCAGAAGGGGGTGCGGCGGTTCCAGCCGATGAGCCGGAGCAGGGCCGCGGCCAGGTTCTCCTTGAGCGGCGCTTCCCCCGGCTGCATGCGGTAGCCGCGCCGGTGGAGCGATTCGCCCGCGAGATCGAGATACAGGGTGGCCCGGTTCTTCTGCAGGTGCAAGAACAGATGCACGTCGGGGTCGTCGCGATCGACATCCGGCCGCACCCCGTGGCGCGAGCGCTGCTGGTCCACGATGGCGTCCTTGACTTTCTGGGCGGTGAAATTGGTGTGAGTGAGCGCGCTGTCCTTGCAGAATGCGGTGACCGCCAGCGTGTGCCGCGGCGTGAGATACGGCTCCCAGTCGACGGCGTACACGCCTTGGTAGAGCGACTCCTTGTCCGGAGCCGAAAACCGCGCCAGCGGCAGCAGCACCCGCAGCGCCACCCGCGACCACAGGCACACGCGAAAGGCATCCGGAAATTCGCCCCCGAAATGGACCCCGCCCCGATCGCAGCGTACGCCGGGGATGCGCAGCCAGCGCAATTCATCGCGGAGCGCGGGCTCGGTGCCTTTGGCGGCGGTGGCGAAAAACTCCATGAGCGTTCCTTTGCGCTAGGCCGGCGGCGCGGCGGGCGGCGGCTGGGATACCTCGCCGTGCTCCAGGATGTCGATGGCGGTTCGCACCGCCGGGCCTTCTCCCAGCAAGAACAGGACATCTCCCTCCTCGAAACGCTGCTCCGGCGCCGACTGCGCCACCTGGCCCCGGCGTCGCACCGCCAGCACCAGCGCGCCGCTGCGCGAGCGGAGATCGAGTTCCTGCGGGCTTCTGCCGCAGGCGTGCGCCGAGGCGCGGACCAGGAAGGTCTCCACCTTGAGATCGGCCAGCTCACCCAGTTCGCCCAGGGCCGGCCGCGGGACCACCACCGGCCGCTCGCTTTCCTGGGTGGCCCGGCGGGCCTCGCGGATTCGCTCCACGATGAGGTTGCGAGCAACACCCATGCGGCGCAGCACCCGGGCGGTCATCTCCATGCCCGACTCCAGTTCCTCGACCACGGCGTCGCTTACGCCCAGCCGGCGCAGACTGGATGCCTCGGCCAGATAGCGGCTGCGGACCAGGATCGGCAGTTCGGGCGCCACCCGTCGCACCGCGTCCACCACCCGGCGGGCGCCGGCGGGATCGTTGATGAGCAGCGTAAGCAGCCGGGCGCGCCGCACCTGGGCGCTCTCCAGGGCCTCGGGGCTGGTGGCGTCGCCGTAGTACACCGGCAGTCCGAGCTCGCGCGCCCGGCGCACGGTCTCCGCGTTGAGTTCCAGCACCAGGTAGGGCAGGCCCAGCTCCGAAAGCGCCTGGCACAGCATCTGGCCTCCGGGCCCGTAGCCGACCACGACCACGTGTCCCGAGAGCGTGGAATGTTCGGGAACCGGCTCGTCCATGCCGCGGACGCCCAGGAGCCGCTCCAGGGGTCGGAGCAGCCGCTCGCCGGCGGTGACGTGGGGCGCCAGACGCATTACCAGCGGCGTCAGGAACATGCTCAGCACGCCGGCGCACCACAGCGCCCGGGTCTGCGGGGTCTCGATCAGGCCTAGCCGGCTGCCGGCGGCGACCACCACGAAGCCGAACTCGGAAAACTGCGCCAGGGAGGCGCCGGCCAGCCAGGCCACCCGGGCCGGCAGGCGCAGGGTCAGGCCGGCCAGCGCCGCCACCGCCGCCTTGCCGGCGATGAGGCCCAGCAGCAGCACGCCCACCAGCGCCGGCTGCTGGATGGCCACCCGGGCGTCGAACAGCATTCCCATGGAGATGAAGAAGAGCGAGGTGAAGGCGGCGCGCAGCGGAAGGACGTCGGACAGGGCCCGGTGCCCGAAGTCGCTTTCGGAAAGGACCATCCCGCCCAGGAAAGCTCCCAGCGCCAGCGAGAGGCCGAGCAGCGAGGTCATCCAGGCGGTGCCCAGGCAGACGCCCAGCACCGCCAGCACGAAGATCTCGCGCGAGCGCAGGCGGTCCACGCGGGCCAGCACCCGCGGCAACAGCCAACGCCCCAGAAGGATGGCGCCGGCGATCAGGGCGCTCGCGACCAGCAGCGCCTGCCACCAACCGCCGCTCGACGCGCTGGCGGGGGCCTTTCCCGCGAGCAGCGGCAGCAAGAGCACGATGGGAATGACGCACAGATCCTGGAAGATCAGCGTGCCGACCACCAGGCGGCCGTGGGGCGCGTCGATTTCGCCGCGGGCGGACAGCTCCTGCAGCACGATGGCCGTGCTGGAGAGCGCGAAGGCCAGCCCGTAGAACAACGAGCGTTCCGCCGTCTCTCCCATGAGCACGGACAACCCGGTCACCGCTCCGACGGTGAGCCCCACCTGGAGGAGTCCGCCCAGTACCACCTGGCGCACGATGTGGCGCAGCCGCCGCAGCGAGAATTCCAGGCCCACCGAGAACAGGAGCAGCACCACCCCCACTTCCGCCAATGTCTCGATGCGCTGCTCGCTCTTGACCAGGGCCAGGCCGTTGGGCCCGAGCAGCATGCCGGCGGCCAGCAGTCCCGCCACCACCGGCACCCGCAGACGCGACAGCACCACGGTGCAGATCACGCCGCTCAGCGCGATGAGGACGAGTTCTCCCAGGTAGGGAATGCTCATCGGAGGCCCTCCGGCAAGAGCGGCGGGACGCCAAAGCTGGACGGGAGATCGAGCCCGGCCTCCGTCTCCAGGGCGTCGAGAAAATTGCGCTCGGCGTCGCGGTTGAAGCGGTGAGCTCCTTCCACCGCTCCGTAGATGGTGCCGCTGTACAGAAACAGCGCCACGGCGGCGAGAAGGGTGCCGGCCCCGATGTGCCCGCCCTGGAAGGAGTCCGCCGCCGCGAATCCGAAGAGACCGTTGACGGTGAAGGCCAGCAGGCCAGTGCCGGGTTCGCCGAGGTACAGGTGGCCGAGGCCGGGGACGAGCGACAGCGCTCCGGCCAACCCGGGACTCTTGCGAGGAAGCGATGGCAAGCGCAGCGCCGCGTCCGCCAGCCCGAGCGCCCGGTCCGCGAGCGGGTGGCCGTGCGGAATCGCCAACAGGTGTTCGCGCGCGGCGTCCCCGCGTCCCTGGCGCAACGCCAGACATCCGGCGAGATAGCGGGCTCCGCCTCGCGGCACCGGATCGGGATCGTCGAGCAGCGAGGCCAGCAACTCGCGAGCCGAATCGAAACGCCGCTCCCGCAGCCAGGCGCGCGCCGCCAGCAGGCGGGCGCTCGCTCCGAAAGACGGATCGCCGAAGAGCGCCTCGAAATAGGGCAGGGCCGCGGCGCTCCGGCCGCCGTCCAGATAGCTCTGGCCGATGCGGAGCCGGAGCCGCGCCGCCAGCGGCGCCGGCGGGGACAGCGACAGCGCGCGCTTGTATTCGGTGATGGCGCGGTAATAGTCGCCTTCCGCAAACAGCGACTCGGCGAAGATCGCCGTGCGGCGGATGTCGTCTCCTGGTGGTCCGGGCGGATCCTCATCTGCCGCGGCGGCGGGGATGGCGATCAGGACCGTCACCAGCAGCGACTCAACCCGCATAGGATTCGTCCTGCTCGATCGCCGAGAGAGTCCAGTCGAAGTCTCCGCTGGCGATGTGGTTGTGGCAGAACTCGCAGCGGCCGTCCATGGCGACCTTCACCGGCGCTCCGCAGGACGGACAGGCGCTGCTGTCGCCCCGAGGCACGAAGCCGGCGCGGCGGATGAAGGTCCAGTATTCGCTGAACCGGCGCGGCACCTTGCGGGAGCCGCCCACCACCTGGCCGCTCGAATCGATCTTGTAGTCGATCATGGAGGCGTGGATGCGCAGGGTGGCGCTCTCGTAAAAGGCGTCCCGGCGCAGCTTCGCCAGTTCCACTTTGTGCACCTGGACATCGGAGAGCACGTTGCGGATGCCCTTCTCCTGGTACCGCAGCATCCAGAACAGATGCATCTGGTACACCCGATCGGTCTCGAAGGCCCGGGCCCGCTCCCAGCGGCCGTCGCTCCATGCCTTTTGCAGCAACAAGAAGATCTCGGTCGCGCGATCCAGCAGCCGTTGAATCGAGTCCTGCGGGTTGCGGGCGGCGAAGGCGCGCACCTCGGTGTCCAGGTCCGGGTCGAACCAGGTGGGGCGATCGGTGCCGCGCTCCGGCTGGTCCACCGCGAGCTCCATGGCCGCGCGCGGAATGCGGGTGTAGTCGAGGACCGAGAACAGCTGCCACTGGAAGGCGCCCGGCGGCACCGCCTGGCCGCAGAAGGCGCACACGCCTTCGCGGTCGAGCTTTTCGCCGGCGCCGCAGCTCGGGCAGGAGAGGCTGCGCATGCGTTCCGGAGGCAAGGACACCACTCCCCGGTTTCGGCGGAAGACGAGCTGGCTGGACACGAAGAAGGTGGTTCCGGCCTCGGTGCGGGTCTCGGTGTAGTTGCCCTGCAAGGCGCAGCTGATGGCGACGTGGTCCGCCTCGAACGAGATGAGTTCGATGGCCAGCGAGCCGACGATGACCTGGCTGACCCGGGGCCGCTCGCGGCCCGGTTCTCCGGCGACGAGCGGGCCCCACAGGCGATCCGAAACATACGGGCGCAACCCTTCGATGTTGTCACCGCCGCGCCCTTCCTGGTAGCGCGCGTAGATCATGCGGGCGAAGTCGAGAAACAGGGGCTCCGAGAATTGGGGATCCTCCTGGACCAACCGGGCGAGGTTCTCGCGCCGGCTGCGCGCATCGACCGGCATCGGCGCGCCGCCCGCCCAGGACGGCGCGGACAGCGCCGGGCGGTCGCGGCGCATCCGGGCGCGGATGATCAGGACAACGCCCGCGACGGCCAGGGCCGGCAGCCCGAACTCGGGGTTTTGCACCACCAGCCACAGCAGCCAGCCGACCAGCTCGCCGGTCCCCCCGCCGCCCGAATCGCCGAAATCGCCGCCGCCGCTGTCGCCGCCGCCAAAGCTCTCCCCGCCGCCGACCCGGGCCAGAACGGCAGGAGCGGCGGCGCTGATGGCCAGGCAGAGCAACGCGCCGAGCCCGAGGCTTCTCATGGCAGCACCACCGGACGGTTGGGGATCTCGTTGGGGTTTTCCGAGCCCGCCGGCAGGTGCTGCGCCAGGATCGGGCGCAGGATCTCGAAGCCCTTGCGAAAACCGCCGAGAAGATCGGGTCCGCGCATGGCGTGCTCGATCTCTCGGGCGGCCAACGCCAGTCGGGAGTAGGGGACACAGCGCTCGAAGCCGGCGTCCCACAGCAACACGCTCTCTTGCTCCATCAGCGAAAAGAACCACAGCAAGCCGGTGCGCGAGCGGGTGAGCGAGACGCCGCGCTCGGAAAACGTCTGGTGGGCCCGCGCCACCGCGGCCTCGCGCCGCCGGCGCCGCGAGGTGAGAAGGCATCGAAGCGGATCGGAGGAACGGCCGGCGAGCCATCCCAGGCCGAAGGCCAGCGAAAGGTCGAGAATCATCCAGTCGGCGGAGAACTCGACGGGAAGCCACACGATGGCCAGCAGCGCCGCGCCCGCAAGCAGGGAGCCGGTTTTCCAGGGCACGTCACGATAGGCCTCGGCCCGGCGGGCCAGCACCACCACCACCTCGGTCGAAGTGACGGCCTCGGTGGCGGCGATTTCCTTTTCCAGGTTGTCCAGCAGGGGCGATGTCACGCGCGCCTTCCGTTGAGTATGGCGCGCAGTATATCACCCGGACCGATGATGCCCAAATCAATCGGGCGGGCGGCACCCCATCTTGATGTCCACCTTGGCCACCTGGCCGGATCGCAGCATGTCGCAGTAGGTGCCGTAGAAGTTGATGGTGTTGCGGACCGAGTCGTATTCCCAGCCGTTCTGGGTGTTGCGCGGGACGGCGTTGCCGTCGAAGTACACCCACAGATAGGCGGGGTACTCCGGCACCGCCGAGAGCGCCAGGTTGCAGCCCATCACCATCCCGCCGATGGTTTCGAAGATGGCCTGAAGCTCCTGCACGCTGTTGGCCGGATAGTAGCGCGGCGCGCCCGCTCTGGGGTATCCGCCGGCGTCGGCCATCGCGTTCAGCAGATCGGGGTTGCTGGCGTTGAGGTCGTTTCCCAGCCCGATGACAAAGGTGCCGATGCCGGCCTGGCGCAGCGACTGCACCGCGGAGAGCGCGAGCTGGTTGTCGGCCTCGTTGAGTTGCTGGCCATCTCCGTTGGGACAGGTGGGCATGCCGTCGGTCACCAGCATCACGAAATTGTTGCGGGTGGTGTCATGCAGACCCTGGTAGGCGTTGGCGTTGTTGAGCGAATCGCCGGTGGGGGTGCCCCCGCCGGCGGTGAGGACGTTCACGGCATTGCGGATGGCCTGGACGGTGTTGTCGCCCACCTGCACCGACACGTTGCCCGGGCCGCAGCGAGAATCGCTGGGATACTGCAACCAGCCGAAGCGGATCTTTCCCGCCCCGAAATCGAGCAGGGAGTTCACCGCAGTCTTGAGCACCGAAAGCTTGGTGGTCGGGTCGGTGGCCGAGACCGGATCCCGCATGGAGCCGGATTTGTCCACCACCAGGAGCAGGTTGGGCGGGACCGAGTTGGCCTCGAAGCTGACCTCGTTGCAGATGAGCTGGTCTCCGCCGCCACCGCCGTCGGTCTTCGGGTCGCCACCCTGGTTGTCGGTGGGGTTGGAGCCGTCCGGCGGGTTGTTGCCGTCCGGATCGCCGCCGCCGTCGCCGTTGCCCGTGTTGCTGCTGCCGCAGCCAACGCCGAACACGGCCAGTACGATCACGAGAAAAACCGCAACCGAGGATTGGCGCATGACATCCTCCCAGGCTCGAGTTCTCGATTCATTGTCCATTCGCTTTGAAAAAATTGTCAAGCCGGGACCGGCGGCGGGGTCAGGGCCTGGCCGCCGCCGTGTCGGTCTCGAGTTTTTTCTGGTTCTCGCAGGCGGTTTCAAGGCCGCCGTCGCAAGCCTTGCGGTAGAGTTCGGTCGCGCGGACGCCGTTCTGGGGCACTCCGACGCCGGTGTGGTGCATGGCGCCGAGCAGATTGCAGGCGCGAAGCTCGTTCGCCTCGCAAGCCGGTCCCAGAATCGCGGCGGCGGCCGCGGGGTCGGCCTTCATCCCCAGGCCGTTTTTCATGGCGTACCCGAGGTTGTAGCAGGCCGCCCACAGCTTCTGGCCGCAGGCGCGCCGAAACAAAGGGATCGCCTTGGCCGGATTCTTCTTGGTGCCGGTCCCTTGCTGGTGCAGCACGCCCAGGTTGTCGCAGGCGGAGGCGCTGCCCGCCTGGCAGGCCCGGTCGAACATCCGGGCCGCGCGGGCGGCGTCGCGCCGAGCGCCCTCGCCCGAGAGCAGCGCGAACCCCACTCCCAGACAGCCGTCGGCGAGACCCCGCTCGCAGGCCTGGGAGAAGAGCTTGTATTCGAGCGCCGGATCGCGGCTCGCGCCGCGGCCCTCGCGGTGCAGCACGGCCAGGCTGACGCAGGCCGGGAGGTACCCGCCGTCGCAGGCCTGGCGGTAGGACTCGGCGGCCCGCGCCGGGTCGGCCTCCATGCCCACCCCCTGCAACTGGGCGTTGCCCAGGTTGTTGCACGCCATGCTCTCGCCGTCGTCGCAGGATTTTTGGATCAGGGTGAGACCGGCGACGGGATCGGGTTCCTGCCCGAGCCCGAAGAGCAGCGCTGCGCCCTGGCAGTTGCAGCCCGCAGGCGCGCTCTTGTCGCAGGCATCGCGGCACAAGGCGAAGCCGCGCGCCGGATCGGCCTCGCCGCCGGAACCGGTGAGGAGCGCACCGCCGAGGTAGGCGCAACCGGCCGCGTCGCCGCCGGCGCAAGACTTTTCGAACAAGGCCCGGGCGCGAGCCGGATCCGCGGCGACCCCCAGCCCCAGCTTAAGGATGTTGCCCAGCCGGTTGCAGGCGGTGAAATCCTTTCGCTCGCAGGCAGCGGCCAGGCAACGACGATCGGTGTCCTTGCAAGGCGGGCCGGCCAGCGCTCCGGACAGCGGTGCCAGCATCGCCAGCGCACACCAGAGTCTTCTCGCGCTCATTCTTCGCCTCCCATGGTTGGCCGCAAGCGATTGGAACCCAATCCGGTCTCGAAGGCAAGCGCTCCCGTTTGCCATGGAAGAAAAATCAGGTATGCTGTCGTGGGGATCGGAAAATCCAGGAGATGGCCATGAGACATGCAACGGCAGTCTCGATCGCGGTGGCTACGTGGGCGCTCATTGGGGGGGTGGTTCCGATGGCCCGGGGCGCGGTCGAGGCGACCTGGGAGGCGGTCACCCTGGACGTGAACGGCGATCCCGAAACCATCCAGGGCTATCACATCCATTACGGCACTCGGGCCGGCGGGCCGTACCCGGACGGTTTTTCCACGGGCAACGTGTTGAGCACCGTCATCAACAATCTGGCGGGCGGCCGCACCTACTACTTCGTGGTCACGGCCATCGACGCGGCCGGAAACGAAAGCGGCTATTCCAACGAAGCGTCCTATACCGTTCCGGCGGAGGTTTGCGACGACGGCCAGGACAACGATGGCGACGGCGCCGTCGACTGCCGCGATCCCGATTGCGCTTCGTTCCCCGCGCCGAGCTGTCCGTTGCAGGACGGTGTCTGCGCGGGCTCGGTCCGGCCGTGCGGCAGCGACGGCCGCTGGGGCCAGTGCACCGCCTCGACCTACGGGTCGAACTACGAGGCCACCGAAAGCCGTTGCGACGGCCGGGACAACGACTGCGACGGCCAGACCGACGAGATGCCCGGCCCGGCCTGCCCGCTGCAGACCGGGGTGTGCCGGGACTCGCGCCAGCCCTGCGCGGGGGCTGCGGGCTGGGGAGAATGCGACTACGGGGCCGACTACCAGGCCACGGAGGATCGCTGCGACAACCAAGACAACGACTGCGACGGCTCGGTGGACGAGGGCTGTCCCTGCACGCCCAGCGAGACTGTGCCCTGTTCCACCGACGAGGGCGAATGCGTGGCCGGCATTCAGACCTGCGACGCACAGGGCCAATGGGGGCCGTGCAGCGGGGTGCTGCCGGCCCCGGAGTCGTGCGACGGATTGGACAACGACTGCGACGGGCGGACGGACGAGGAACTCGCTCCGCCCGCCTGCGCGCTCCAGCTCGGCGTATGCCAGGGCTCGGCGCAGCGTTGTGGCGGGACCGAGGGGTGGCAGGCCTGTGTCGAGTCCGATTACGGTGCCGATTACGAGAGCGAGGAGACGCGCTGCGACGACCTCGACAACGACTGCGACGATCAGACCGACGAGGACGGCGTGTGCCCCGTGGACGGTGGCGACGGCGGGCCGGATGGCGGCGACGCGGGGAGCGATGCCGGGACGGACGCCGGGACGGACGGGGGCGGCGATGCGGGCGCCGATGCCGCGGCGGGCGACGGCGAGGTGTTGATCCAGGGGAGCTGCGGTTGCGGCACCACCGGCCCGTCCCTGGTCCCCGTCGGCGCGGGGCTGCTGGTTGTCATGGCGTGGCGGCGCGGGCGGGGTTCGGCAGGGACACCCAGATCGCCTCGACGTCCTTGCGATCCACCTGCAAGCAAAAATCCTTGAAGTCCCCGAACTCCTCGGGCCGGATGCGGCCGGCGCGCACGCGGAGGTTCTTCTCCAGGCGCAGGCGGCCGGATTCCTCGCGGGCGGTGAAGGAAAACTCGGACAACGGCCCCTGGATTTTCATGTCGGCGGGCGCCCGCGCCCGGGCGCCCGGAGGCAGGCGGATCTCGACGACCGTGCGCAGGCGGGTTTCGTCCTCGATCAGCAACGGCCGGTGCCGCTGCGCCTGGGCCGCCAGCCCGGCGGCCAGGCGGTAGGGGAAGAACCCGCCCCGCAGCACCAACTGATCCGGCAGCCGCTCGGCCAGCTCGGCGCTGTGCAGCCGGTACTGGAGCGCCAGCGGTCGATCGGGATCCTCGATCGACTCCATGGACCACGACTCCAGCCGGGCGCCCGGGAAGGCCGCGCTCAGGCCGTTCTCCATCACCAGTTGCCGCTGGGCCATCGAAAATCCCGAGAGAATCTCGCGCGCCTTCGCCGCCTCGGAGGTGTGGAGAGTGTCCCGGCCCGAACCGCTCAGGGTGCCGTCGGCCGCCAGCTCGAGCTGGAGATGGATCTCCTTTCCCGGCAATTCCCGGGGCGCCGGTGGGAGCCGGATCGTGGTAGCCTCCTCGGGACCGTTCCGAAGCCGCAGCGCCGGCTGGTCCCAGAGATAGGCGTACAGGCGATCGCAGGGATGGTTCCGCTCCGTGGGATCGAGCCACAGGGTGCGCTGGTTTTCCACCGGTACCGCCACCACCCCGTGGGTGAAGACGCCCTCCTGCGGAAACCGGTACTCCACCGCCGGACTGGATACCGTTCGCGCCAGGTACACCATCGGATCGAAGCCCGCGGCGCGCAGCACCGCCACCAAGGCGGTGAGCCGATTGCCCTCTCCGCGCAGCAGGATGCTCGCCGCGCCTTCGCCGAAGTCGTCCGCCTCGCCGCCCCGGCGCACCGCGTTGCCCACCGCCCGGAACAGACGGCACACCCGTTCGCTCGCCGGGGCCTGGGTGGCATCGTGCCGGGCAGCGAACTGCGCCACGCTCCAGTCCGGACGGCTGGCGCGGGAGAGTTCGGAGTCCAGGCGATCGCGCAGATCCCGCCAGTCGATGGCCAGGCCCGCTTCCACGAAGGGAGCGCTTTCGTCCAGCGGCGAGGCATCGGGCTCGGCCGGGATGGCGAACGTCCGGCTGCGCTCGAAGCGGACGACGTCGAAGCGGCCCTCGCGCTGCCGCGTCGGGGAGGGCGCGCCGTTGTGCTGCCGCGTCACCAGGGCGAGGCCCCTGGGAATCCGGATGGTGTAACGCGAGCGGAAAATGGGCAGCCCCTCGCTGGCGAAGTAGAAGCGGCCCGCCGAGAATCCTCCCGCCCGCACGCCGTTCGGGGGGCGCCCGATGCGATAGGCGATCTCCACGTACTCGCCGGCTTGCAGCCCCGGGATCGAGATCGAATCCTTGCCGGGGATGATCTCCGCCTCGCGGGCGTTGCCATCGGCATCCAGCGAGCGCACCCGCTCCACCTGGGCGGCGGGCGGGATGTCCCGCACCTCTCCCCAGCGTTCCACCCCGGTGGCGGTGAGCACGTGGACGAGCAGATGCACCCGCTCGATGCTGCTGCCGTCCGAGGCGATTTCGAGATCCGCCTGGTCCAGCACCAGCACCGCGTCTCCGCCCGGCATGAAATCCGAGTCCAGGTATTCCTTCAGGATGGGCCGGGGATCGGCCGGGCCATCCCCGGCCGAGAACAAAGAATCGCGCCCGGTCACGGCCCGCCAGGCCAGCCGGAGTTGGAGATCCCAGGGCAGAAGCTCGATCCAGCGCTCGAGCTCGCGGCGCGCTTCGTCGGGCCGGCCCAGCCGATCGGCCAGATGCAGGCGGCGCTGCACCCACTCGGGTCTTGGGCCGAAGTCCTTCTCGGCCCGATCCAGCAGCTCGCGCGCGCGCGGATGCTCGCCTGCGGCCATCTCCGCGTCGATCGCCTCGAGCCGAGGTCCGATCTGCGAGCCGAAACGGGCGATGGCGGCGTCCATGCCGCGCCGGGCGGCGTCCCGCTGGCCGCGGCTCCAGAAATAGGCGTTGAGCGCCCGGCCGAGGATGGGCCGGGCGGCGGCGGCGCCGGCCAGCGCGGACGCGGAGGTCTCGTTTCGGGATCGCACCGCGCGGGAGAACTGGAGGTTCCAGAGATCCGGGTCGAAATCCACGCGCCGAGCGGCGCGCTCCAGCGCGGCGTCGGCCTCGGCGTTCCAGCCCAGCCGATCGAAGAAGTTGGCCATGGTGAGAGGAAAGATGAAGGAATCGGGGTGCTCCGCTTCGAGCCGGCGCATGGCCTCCAGGGCCGTCTCCTCGCGGCCCTCCATGCCGTCCAGCAGCGCCAGGCGGAAACGCACCAGGTCCAGCGCCGGGCAGTCGGAGAGCGCCTGGCCCCAGAGACGGCGCGCCTGGGCCGCGGCGATTCCCGCCGGAAGCTCGCTGCTTTCGAACCACAGCACGCCTTCCAGATAGTGCGCCAGCGAGAATGCCGGGAGCTGCTGGCGCAGGCGAAAGATCTGTTCGTGGGCTCCGTCCAGATCGCCACGCGACCAGTCCAGCAAACCCGCCCACAGGCACTCGATCGGGTCGGCGGTCTCGGGCGGCTCCAGAAGCGCATCCGGCTCGACGGTGGCGTCCGCCGCCGGAGACTCGCCGTCGCCCGGCGGTCCCGGAGCGAAGACTGGCGGCGTCGCTCTCCCGTCGGCGGGGAGCAGATTCACCCCCAGCAAGGCCCGGCCGTTCTCGATGGGAACGGCCACCCGCAGACGATGCGTTCCGGGCGGAACGGAGATCCAGTGCGCTTCCACCGTGCCCCCGCAGTCCTCTCCGCCGCCGTGTCGAATGAGGGCGCGGTCGACCATCGCAACCCAGTCCCCGGGGCCCTCGATGCGCAGCCACAAGCGCGCGGCACTCTCGACGTGAAAAAAACTCTCTGCGAGCCACAGTCCCCGGGCGCCCTCTTGCTCGTGCCACAACAGGCCGTCGGCCTCCGACACCGGGTGGGACCGCCAGGCCGCGGCCGAGAAGGCGCGCTCCGGTTCGCGCAGCACGTCGAGGAGCGCCACGCCGGGATCGCGAGCGTTGAGCGCCGTGGCGCGCCAGGCGAGCACCGCGCCGCCCTGGCGGACATGCGCCGCCGCCGCCGCCCAGTCTCCCCGGCGCAGGGCCCAGGAGCGCAGGGTGCGGTGCAGCAGAAAGCGCAGCTCGGGCGGCGGTCCCTCCGCCAGCAGGCGTTCCATTTCTTTCCGCAGTTCGTCGTTCGCCAGGCCGGCGACCGCCAGCGACTCGTCGAGCTGCCAGGCGGCCACCCGCGCCAGCGGCGCGGCGGGATCGGCCCGCACCGCCTGCCAGAACATCCGGGCGTCCTCGCCGAACCGGCCGCGCATGAGGTGCAGCAAGCCGAGTCCGAGCAGGGTTCGCTGGCGCTGCGAATGTTTTTCGAGCGGCAGTCGCGCCAGGTGGTCTTCCATCGTCCGTTGGGCTCGCTCCAGATCGCATCGTTGCAACCAGTCGGCCCAGGGCCGAACGCTCTCGGTGAGCGCGGGCGCGGTGGGCGCCGGCGCCGGCAGCGGGCGCGGCCCGGTGCAGGAGCAGAGAGCGCCGAGCGTGGCGGCGAGGACCCGCAGCATTCGTTGGCGATTCATGGAACGGCTCCGCGGGCAAAGCGCAGATTGCGCGACAGCAGCCGATCCGCGCGCGCCAGGAAGTCCCGAAAGGCCGGATAATCCCTTTTCGCCACCCGCGATACGGAAAGAACGAAGCGCGCGCGGGCCCGGGCGCCGTCCCCGTCCGGTTGAAGGTCGATCTCGACGCGGCCGAATGGAGACTCCAGCCGCTGCGGCCCCGGCGGCGTTTGCAGGCGCAACCCCGGCGGCGGTTGCCAGCGAACGCTCCATTCCACCGTCCAGGGCGGACCGAGCTCGAGATCGGTGGTGCGTTGGTTCAGCACGGCGTAGAGCCGCTGGTAGAACGTTTCGCGACCGAGCAACGGAGCGTCCAGCCCTTCGGCCGAGGGCCGGGCCAGGTGCGGCGACTGGAACTCGGCCTGGATCTCCAGCGGACGATCCGGCTCGCCGATGTTGCGCACGGAGGCTGCCGAGACCCGGATCCCGGGAAAGAGCTCGGACAGCGTCTTTTCCGCCAGTCCGCGCACGTCGGCCTCTCCGAAAAAGCGCATGCGCAAGTCCGGCGCCAGCACGCCCTGGATGCCGATGCGCACCGCGCCGCCGCCGTCTCCGCCGCCATCGGGGCGAAGTTCGAAATCGATGGAGGTGCGGTTGCGATCCGGGGTCGAGAGCGGCGTACGCATCAGCCGTCCGCCATCCGGCGAGACCACCAGGGCCAGGGTATCCTGATCCTGGGCCGGCAGCTCGCGAATGTCGTGAAAGGCGGCGGTTCCGTCCAGCCACAGATCGAGATCGGGCAGGTAGCACACCGCATGGTTGAAGGGCGCCAGCGACGCCGGCTGCTCCGGCAGCTCGCCCAGTCGCTTCATGCGCAGCAGAGCCATCTCGGCCCGGATGCCGGAGAGGTTGAGCAGGGTCGAAAGCAGCGCGGACTTGTCCTTGCAGTCGCCGAAGCGGCGCTGGAGAACCTGCTCGACCGGGTAGGGCACGTAGCCGTGTACGCCGAACTCCAGCCCCACGTAACGCAGGCCGTTGGCGACAAACCGGTAGATCTCCCGGACGCGTTCGATCGGATCGGCGGCGGCCCCGGCGGGCGCGCGGGCCAGGCGCTCGACCTCCGGCCCCGCTTGCAGTGCCGAGGAGGCCCAGTCGTGGTACCAGGCGCCCACTTCGTTCCAGTCCCGGAAGGTGGAGACGTGGACAAAGGCATGGTGCGAGGTGAAGCCGCCCGAGCCGGGCTCCGCCTCCACGCCCGGGAGGTTGTTGCCCTCGAAGCGGTGGAGCCGGAGACGGTCTCCGCCGGCCAGGGCCGCCTCCTCCCCATGGCGGATGCCGGGGGAGGCGAAGGACTGGATTTCGGTGCGCTCCGGCAGCAGCAGCAGATAGGAGACCGAAGACACCGGCTCGTCGAACTGCATGGGATGGAGATCGCCGAAGAACCGCTCCAGCAGCGCCCCGCTGCCGATGTCGTTGATCTCCCAGGCCACCTCGATGACATCCCCGGGCACCACCTGGGGAAAGGTCACCTCCCGCGCGTGGACGTCGTAGTACAGGTTGTACCACGGCTCGGAGAGCGAGATGTCGCGCGAGGTCGCGCTGGTGTCCACGCTGCCGTCGGCGCGAAGCCGGCGGGCGGCGATGACACGGACCTGCTGCCGGTCGGGGGCGTACTCGATGCGGAAGACGCGCAACCGCTCGGCCCCGGCCGGGGTCTGCACGCGGATGACTTCCTGGTGATAGCGAAGGCTCATGCCGCTCTCGAACAGCCGCACCACCGTCCGGTCGGCCAGGCGCACCGCGGGAGCGTCCGGCCAGCGGGAGGCCGGCTCGGCCATCAAGGCGCGGGCGTCCAGCTCGAACGGGCGGTAGTACGGCTGCCCGCCGGGCCGCAGCCAGCGCAACCGCCGCTCCAGGTTCTGATCGTGGGGAGAGAGCGCCAGCGCCTCCCCGAAGGCATCGATGGCGGCGGCGTTGTCCCCCCGGCGCAACAAGGCCTCGGCGCGGCGCAGGCGGGGCTGGGGATCGTCGGGCAGGAGCTGCTCGGCCTCGCGGTAGTCGGCCAGGGCTTCCTCGATATGGCCGTTCGCGGCCCGCAGGTCGCCCCGTTCGATTCGCCAGGCGGCGCGCCAGGGGTTGAGCGCGATCAGACGGTCGAGCAACGCCAGAGCGTCCGCGACGCGGCCCTTCTCCTGGGCCAGCTCCAGCAGGGCCCGCAACACCGCCTCGTCCTCGCCAGATACCGCGGCGGACTTGCGCCAGACCTCTTCGGCCCGCAGGCTTCCGAGCCGGCGCAGCAGCAGGCCGCCCGCCTGGAGCACCTCGGCCGACTCCGGCGCCCGCTCGAGCAGCGCCTCGAGCGACGCCTGGGCGCGGCCGTCGAGATGAAGATCGGCAAGGAGCTCGCACCATTCCAGCTCAACGGGCAGGAACCGCCCGTGGGAACGCCGGGCTGCCTCCAGGGTGGCCAGGGCCCGGGCGGGATCGTTGAGCGAACGGAGCAGACGTCCCAGGCGCCAGCCGATCTCGGCGTCGTCCGGCCGCAATCGCCGGGCTTCTTCGAGCAGGACCCGCTGCCGCTGCGGATCGCCGCTGATGCGCGACAGCCACAACCGGTAGCGCGCCTGCCGCTCATCTCGAGGAGGCAGGGCCTCCAGGGCCTGTTCGAGCAGCCGTTCGGCTTCCCGGCGGCGAATGTCGCCGCCGGCGGCCAGGTCGTGCGCCAGCGCCGCCAGCGCCAGACTGTCCGGCTGGGCCTGCGTTTCGTTGGGCCGCGCCAGCTCGGCCAGGGTGGGAAACGGCTGCGCCCGGAGCGGGCGATCGCGCTTTGCGCTCCATGCCCGGGCCAAGCGGTCGAGTTCGGCGATCGTCTTCAGGCCGGGCAGGGGCCGGCCGGACGGGTCCGTCAGCGACACGGTCAACGAGAAGTCTCCGCCGCCGCGGATGACCTTGATCATCAGATCATGGTCGCCGCGGGATAGGGACAGGCGCACCGCGACCTGATCGGGTTGGTATGGGTGCGGGCCGGGATTGGACAGCACCGGCTCTCGATCGATCCAGGCCTTGCAGCCTTCGGCGCAGCCGACCCACAGGACGGCCTCGGTGTCCGTCTCGAGCGCGAAACCGGTCCGCACATAGGCCGACAGGGGTTCGTCGTCGGCAAACAAGTCCTCGAGCGGCAGCCGGCCATCCGGCGGAGCGGGCGGCAGCCGCCGCCAGGCCACGGGCCGGGATTTGCCCGGAAGCGGGGCGTCGGACGGCGGCGTATCTTCGGGGGCCTGGGGCGGTTCCAGGCCGAGCCCTCCCGGATTGGCGAACGGCCCGATGATCCAAAAATCGGTGCCGATTCCCAAAGAGCGCCACGCCGCCTGGGCATCCGCGAGGCGCCCGGCCGCCCGAAGGCGATCGGCTCTTCGGCGCGCCGCCAGCCGGCGCAGCGGCAGGGGGGCCCTGGGATTGTCCTCGATGCGCTGCAAGCCGCGGATGATGCGGCCCTGCTCTGCGCGGGTGGCGTATCCCCAGACATCCGGCAACTCCCAGAGCGCCTCGATGTCGCTCAGCCCGCCCCGGGCGCGCTCCAGCGCCTGCAGCACGCGGGGCAACTCGGAAGCGGGCGGGGCGAAGAGGGGGAGCAGCAGAAGACCGGCGCACAGATGTGGGATGGGCATGGCTTCTCCTCGATGCGCAGTGTATCACCCCCGGCGCGTACGACAAGCATCAATCCGCCGCGGTTCCCCGGCCGGGACGTTGGCCGAGCAGGATGGCGCCGGATAGCGTCATGAGCAGCCCGGCCCAGGCCAGGCCGGAGAGCAGCGCGGGGATCAGGCCGGCCAGGAGCAGCACCCAGGCCGGCACGCTGGCGCGCGGCCGCCGCATGCCCCACGTTCCGGCGGCGGCGCCGGCGAGGCCGGCCAGGATCATGACCGCGGCCAGCCAGCGCAGGCGGCTCGCTTCCACGCCGGGCTCGAGCGACACCGCCTCCGCCAGGCGGCCGAGGTCGCCCTGGATCTGGAGTAGCAACGAGACGCCCATCAGCAGCGAGGCGGCGGCCCCGGCGAGTCCGATGGCGAGCGCGATCGTTGGGCGGCGCTTCATGGTGGTGTCAGCGAAAATACAGCGGAAACTCGAAATCCTCGGAGATCTTCAGCCACAGGACGAAATCCCATTTCTTGCTCAACAGGCTGCGGATCTCGAGCAGGCGCGAAAAACTCACCTCGAGTCGGAGCGTAAGCCGCTGCATCCGGGTCTGGCCGGCCGGCACCACGATCGAGCCGATGCGCACGATCCCGAGGGGTCGGCCGTCGTTGGTGATCTCGAGCCGGCTGTTCTCGATCTCGAGGTCCACCCGGGTGGGATTGCGGATCTGGAGATCGACCGACAGGCCCAGGGTGGGATCGCTCAGGCTGGGCCAATCCACCGAGAGAGAGCCCGGGTCGAGCTGGTACTCGCACTTGAGCACCTGGGTCTTCTTGTGGAGCGAATTGGCCAGACGAGCGGTGAGCGCAGCCGAGATCCCCAGAGCGGCCAGCAGCAGGAGCCAGCCGAGCAGCCGCAGGGCGAGCGGCACGGAGCGCATGGCGGACGCCGCGGGCATGAGGCGCGCGGCCAGCTCGGTCCCCGCACTCGCCGCCGGGGCCACCACCAGCACGTGGGCGGCCAGGATCACCGCCAGCACCAGGCCGAGTTTCTCGCCCTGCAATAAAAGGCCGGCCGCGATGGCGGGAGCGCACCACAGCGCGGCGAAGGTGAAGCTCTGGACCGGTCGGGCAAAGAAGAGCCGGATCATGCGCGGGTAGCCGATGCGATGGCGCAAGAAGAGCGGACACAGGAAGGTGATGTCGAAGAAGACGAACAGGGCCACGTAGCTCAGCACCGTGGCCGCGCTACGCAGCGCCGGGATGGGCGGGTATCCCAGCCAGAAGATGGCGTTGTAGACCAGGAGGTACAGCAGGGCGAACTTCACTTCCTCCAACACCTGTCGCCACAACGGCCAGGGATGCATGGGTTCGGACAGCAGCGGCCGGGTGCGCTCGATGTGGCGGGACAGCATCTCCTTGATCGGAGCGCACAGCATGGCCAGCAGGGCCATGCCCCCGGTCAGGATGAAGTTGGCCATCACCTGGGAGCCCAGCCGGCCGAAGAACTTCTCCATCAGCAGCCGGGGGACGAGCTGCCAGTCGGAGGGGAAGATGTAGTCGATGACGGCCTGCTTGATGGACGGCTTGAGCCACAGCGCGATCAGGGCGAAGGCCGATACCGCCAGGCCGGCCATGAAAATATAGAGGAAGAACAGCTTCCAGCCGCGACGATCGAGAAGGCGAGGGAAGGTCGCCGCCGCGCGGATGCCGTCCCAGGCTCCGTTCCAGAAGGCCATGGGCGAGATATACCGGCCGGATTGCGGCAGGTCAAACTGGGATTTCCTGTGCCTGGTCGGGCTGGCGTTGTGTGGCCCCTTCCTCGCGCGCATCATTCACCTCACCCCCTGACCCCCCTCTCCATAGTGGAGAGGGGGAACTGATGCATAGTGAAGAAAACTGCGGGGGTGAGGTAAATCTCCATCGCAAGATGAAGGGATTGCCTGCAATCCCTTCTTGGTAGCGGATTCAGCCGAAGCCCGACCGCCGTCAAGGGCGAGCGAAGCGAGTCCCGAAGGGATCGCAGACCCTTGACGGCAAAGGTCGAGCGAAGGCTACAAGAGACATTGGGCGCGAGGGCGCTGGCTCTGTTTGGCCTCGCCCTCGCGCGCCAAGGGTTCATGGGCGCGAACTGCCAGACCCGGTGAGACCTACACGGGCACTCCGTAGTCGAACTCGGCGGCCTTGACGAACTCGTCGCCGAAGTACTCGCTGTTGGCGAAGTGCGCCGGGGCGGTGGCTTCCACGTCCACCCCGCTGCCGAACTGCGACGGCGGCGGCCCGTCCGGCCCCCAGCGGATGACGCCCGACCCGACCGGCGTCCCTTCCGGCCGCACGGTCGAGAAGAGCTTGGCCAGGGAGGTGTTGCCCTGGCTCTCCAAGACGTGGCGCAGGTGCTCGTAGGCGATCCGGGCCCCCACCGAGCACACCTTGCAGCGGGTGCTGAAGTCGAAGCAGCGATAGTGGATGACCTGGGGGTAGCCCAGGATGCGGTTCACCATGATGTCGAGGAGTTGCCCGACGTCGTACACCGTCCCGGCGATGGTGTGGCAGGCCTGGTCCATGATGAGGGCCTCGGCCGGGCCCACCACGAAGGTGCGGTGGCGGTAGACGGTGAGGTGCGAGAAGCAAAAGTCGGACAGCGGCAGGTAGCGGGCGGTGGGCGGCTCCACGCTGAAGGTGCAGTTCGGCCCGAACTGCGGGCCGAGGTACAGCATGGTGTGGGTGTCGCGCCAGCGGCTCCACTCGCCGAAGATGCGTTTCTGGTGGGAGCGGATCAGGGCGTAGGGGATGCGATACCAGAACTTGTACCAGCGGGCGCGGCTGTCGATGTTGATCACGTCGCCCGGCTTCAGCGCCGCTTCCAGCGCGGCCACGGCCTGCTGCTCGGATACCGGCATGGGTCCTCCCGGATTGTGGTTGGGCGTCGAACCGAAGGTAGACCGCTTCGCCGGTTGTGGCAAGAATTTGGCCCGCCTACCACTCGATCCCCTCCATGCGGTAGATGTCGGCGCTGACGCGGGTCACGGGGTAGACCAGGCGCGCGCCGTCGGCGGTGAGGTCGAAGTCGAAGGTGGAGATCTCCGGCACCCGCCGCGCTTCTCTGGGTGTGCCCCCGGCGGCCGGAACCTGCCACAGCCGCGCCCCGGCCCCGTCGGGCTCGAGGAAGAAGAGGGCCTTCCCGTCCGCCGCCCAGCGCAGCCGGCGCTGGGAACGGGCGAAACTCGGGTGCGCCGTGACCGGCCGGGCGCTCGCGCCATCGCTCAGCAGGCGCAGGCTGGCCGCCCCCGCGCCCTCGGGATCCGGCATGTGCCGGAAGGCCACCCGGCGCCCGTCCGGGGAGATGGCGGGAAAGACCGCCGTCTCGCCGGCGGGGGTGAGCGGCACCGGCTCGCCGTCCGGCATCTGGATCTGGTACAGCCGCCGGCCCGTCTCGCCATCCCGGCTCGCCGAGAACACCGCCCGGCGGCATTGCGGGTCAGCGTGGGGCGACCACAGGCCCGAGAAACCCCGGGCCAGCGTGCGAGTCGTCCCCGCCGGAAGGGACATCTCGACGATCTGCCGGTCCTGGCCCTCGGTGCGAGCGAACAGGATGCGCGCCGCGCCGCACCAGCACAGCTCGCGGGTGCCGGCCGGCGCCGGGAAGCGCTTCTCTTCGTCCCGCTCGGAATCCGCCACCACGATCTCGGCCGCGCCCTCGTCCTCGTTGTCCTCCCCGCGCAGCGTGCGGTAGGCAAGGTACCGCCCGTCCGGCGAAAAGACCGGAAAACGGTTGCTGGCCCGCTCGTCGCCGAGGTGCGTAAGCCCGCCGCCCGCGAGGTCGGCGACCACCAGGTCCTGCCGCTCCTCCCGGACCTCGAAGGCGATGGCGGAGCCGTCGGGCCAGACGTCGGGGGCGTACTGGCCGGCGGTGGCGCCGGGCGCGAGCAGGAAGGACTCCCCGCCGTCCGCCGGGACACACCACAGCGCCTGCGTGCCCGAGCGGCGCGAGCTGTACACGATCCAGCGGCCGTCGGGAGTCCAGGCGGGATCGGTGTTGTTCAGGCGCTGCGGTATTCCATCCCGGGTGAGCTGCATCAATTCGCCGCCGCCGGCGGGGATCACCCCGATGTCGCGGGCGGTGCGAAACCCGCCCTGGGCGACGACCAGGGCGATGCGCCGGCCGTCCGGCGAAAAGCGCGGCTTGTCGAAACCGCGCGCCCCGCTTCCGGCAAGCAACACCCGCTCGGGGCCGCCGAACTCGCCGGCGACCAGGTCGGGGAATCCCTCGGCGTTCTTGCGGCAGGTGCAGTACCGCCTGCCGTCGGGGGCCACGTCCACCGGGCAGTCGGCAACGACGCCGGACAGCGGGGCCACGCCCCGGTCGAGGCCCAGTCTCAAGGCCGTGCCCGCGATTGAAACCAGGACGGCCTCGGTTCCGAGCCAGGACAGGCCCACGATCGGGACGCCCGCCTCCGGCTGGTAGAGCTTCCCGGGCGCGGGCGACGGAAAAGCGGTGGTCCACACCGCGCCATCGCGCAGGTACGCGAGCGCCGCGCCGTCAGTCCGCACCCGGGGGGACCGTTCCAGCGCGCCGGTGGCGAGGAGGGGCGAAACCCGGCGCTCGCCCCCCGGCGGTCGCGTCCCGGGGAGCAGAAGGAGCAGGACGATCGCCAGAGCGGCGAGCCCGGCGGCCAGCGCGACCCAGGGAAGCTTGCTTCTCCGGGGCTTTTCCCTGCCGAGCCGCCGCAGCAGCTCCTCGGCGTTCTTGGGTCGGTGGCGCGGGTCCTTGTGCAGGCAGTCGCGCACCGCTTCGAGCAGTACCGGCGGAAGGTCGGGCCGCAGCGCCGCCAGATCCGGCGCCGGCCGGGTCACTTGCTGCACCAGCACCTCGCCGGCGCTGGGCGCGGTGAAGGGTGGCGCCCCGGCCAGCATCTCGAACAGGATGATCCCCAGCGAGTACAGGTCGGCGGCCGGGCCGGGCGGGAATCCCTGGGCCTGCTCCGGAGCCATGTACTCGGGGGTGCCCGCCACCCGCGCGGCGCGCTCGCTACCCCGTGGCTCCGCCTCCGCCAGGCGGGCGATGCCGAAATCGGTGATCACCGCGCGGCCCGTGCCTTCCTCGATGAGGACGTTGGCCGGCTTGAGGTCCTGGTGGATGACGCCGCGCCGGTGGGCGGCGGCGAGGCCCGCGCAGAGCTGGCGAGCGATGGCGAGCGTCTCATCGGGAGACAGCGGACCGTCCGCGCGGATGCGGCCTTCCAGCGAACGGCCGGCGATGTACTCCATGGAAAGAAAGTCCCGTCCCTCCATGTGCAAGAACTCGTGAATGCGGCACACGTTGGGGTGGGTGACCGCGCGGGCCAGCTTCACCTCGCGTTTGAAGAGATCCAGGCTCTCGCGCCGCTCGGACAGGTGAGGGTGGATGAACTTGAGGGCCACCGTCTCGTCGAGCGCGCTGTCGTGGGCGCAATACACCTGGCCCATGCCGCCCTCGCCGAGCAGGGACAGGATGCGGAAGCGCCCGCCGATGACGCTTCCCGCGCTGGCCACCGGCCGGGGCCCGGAGGCCGGCGGGGCCTCGGGATCCCACGGCACCTCGAAGACCTCCAGCGGCTCGCTCTTGCCCTTGACCAGCACCGCGTCGAACGGCCGGCACTCGCGCGAGAGCGGGTCGTCCTCCAGGGCGCGGTGGGTGGCCGCCGAGATCAGGATGGTCTCGGGCGCGGCCAGGGACTCGACCCGGGCGGCGGCGTTCACCGTGTCGCCAAAGAGGTCTCCCTGGCGGATCAGCACCTCGCCGAAATTGACGCCGATGCGGATGCGGATGCGTTCGTCTTCCGGTTGCGAGCGGTTGTGGGCGGAGAGCGCCCGCATCATCTCCACCGCCGCCGCCACCGCCGGGCGCGCGCCGGGGAACTCGACCATCAGGGCGTCGCCGATGGTCTTGACCAGCCGGCCGGCGTGCCGCTGGATAACGGGCAGCAGCAGGCGGTTGTGGCGCTCGATGAGCCGCAGGCCCGCCTCGTCGCCGTGCTGCTCGAAATAAGCGGTGGAGCCGGTGATATCGGAGAACAGCACCGCGCGCGTTTCGCGGAGCACCCCGGTGAGCTCGGCCGGCGCCGGCTGCAGCATTCCCTCCACCGCATCCGAGGGATGCTCCGGCCGGCCGAGGAGCGTCACCTTGTAGCTCATGCGCTGTCGAAAGTACGGCTCGAAGCCCCTTTAGTCAATCCAGAGAATCTTTTGGGCAGGTGGCCTGGCTCCTTTGCCCACCGCAACAAAATCATAAAAACCCGGGAATCAAAAAGCGGGACAGACATGGTCATTTTATGAAAACACCGGGAAGTCAGTAACGTATTGATCTGCTAGCTAAAAAATTCTCCTTGATGCAGCGGTGGAACTTGCCGGGATCCTGGTCGAGGCCGGGTTGTCCCGGAGACTTGTATGGATCGAGAAGAAAGCGCAAGGAAATCTCAAAAAGGTTGATAAGACCGACGTGTTTCATA
>Ga0101944_10000745_pt1 | contig 86862 bp, 74 predicted proteins | sample DewCreD2012metaG_FD_75245 | JGI IMG/M metagenome (GOLD analysis project Ga0101944, IMG submission 75245) | Hot spring sediment bacterial and archeal communities from British Columbia, Canada, to study Microbial Dark Matter (Phase II) - Dewar... ... | reverse complement strand
GTATCGCCAATGGGTGGAGCTCAGGCAAAGCTGCCTGGCCCACCTGATACGCAAAGCCAAGGGGTTGGCCGAAAGTGCCGATCCCGAAATCGCGCGCTTCGGTAGGAAGATGGCCGGGGAGCTGGGGCGGCTGTGTCATATGGCCCATGCCCCTCCCACTGTGGGTTACTGGCGGGCTTGGTATGCCCGCTTCACACATTTGGTCAGCCAGCATCAGGGACGCAAGGATGCGGCGGGCAGCTTTGCCCGGCGGCTCCTGGGGGAGATGGAATCGCTTTGGGTGTTCATCGAGGTCGAGGGTGTGGAGCCGACCAATAACCGGGCAGAGCGGTCTTTGCGCTATGGGGTCTTGTGGCGCAAGCGCAGTCAAGGGACCCAGAGTGACCGTGGCAATCGCTGGGTGGAGAGGATCCTCTCGCTTCGCCAGACCTGCCGACTTCGGGGAAAGCCGACCTACCCCGTCTTGGTCGAGGCCACAGAAGCCTACTTCAAGGGCCACTCCCCGGATCTCGCTTGGATCGCTCAGCACTGATTACCATCCCCCCGTGAACGGTTACATTCGCTGAAGCGGATTAGCGCACCACGTTGCGCCCCGGCAAGCCGGGCTCCGCTGTGCGCAAACCGCTTAGCTCCGCCGTTAGCCTGACAAGAGAGTAAGGAGAATACAGATGCAACTTCTCGACGTCGCATCGGCAGGAACCAACTACGAACACCGCTGGCCTGACGGCTCCACGGAGCCGTACCCATCATGGGTTGAGTACCGAGCCCGCTCAGCCGACGGGGATCACACCGTAAGAGTTGCCTTTGGGGAGCGCGATACCTACGGCAGACTACGGCGCCGAGTCCTCGTTCTGATTGACGGCCACCCACACGCCGAGTTCCTAGGGGCCGACGACTTTGATCGAACAGGCGACATCCTCTCGGAGATCAGGGTCCCAGGTGACGTCGGGGAAAGAATGTGCCGTTACCCGGACGAGGCGGTTCCTGAGAGATATGGCGGGCTTCCGGTCCTCGGGCTCCCAACGAGGGTATCTGGGCCGGGCGTTCACAACGCATGGGCGGTCGTCGCAAACGTTTCGGATCACCGCACCATATGCTCCTTGGCTGCCTTGCGGCGGGTGGAGCGGGGTCGATGAGCGTGCGGGCTAACGAATAAGACTTCGCAGCGGGCCTGAGGGGTCCGGCTGCAAGTCGGGGTTGGACTGAGTCGCTTTGAGGTGGGGCGTTTGGAATTTGCTTTGGTGCTTTTGTTGAATGCGATTGAGGGAGTTCAGACGCTGAAGGGAGCGAAAGAGGGTTTCGGGTGTGGAGTTGGGGTTCTTGAAGGCACATCTGGAGTTAATGGCGAGGGCGGTGTAGGGGGAGGGAGAGCTTTGGGGGCTGAGAGAGGACAGCAGTGTGGGAGGGCACGCCAGGGGAGTTTTGGGGGTGCAATGCATGCTTTGAGGGCTGAACTGTAGGTCACGGTGGTCCTCGCTTTGGTGGGATCTTATCCAAAAGTGATATGACTTACCCAAAAGTGGTATGACCGAAATTGGGATCGGCTCGCAAACTATGTTGAGCTTGACGTAGAGTTCAGGCTGCTCTGGACTTGGTTTTGTGGCGGAACGGATATTTAACCGTTTTTTACGACTCCCCCTGAAGAAAGGAGACAGAACAAACGGCCAATCCACGGTCGCTGGGCAAGGACTAGCTCAAGGCAGTTCTCCTATCTTCCGTACATGGTGCCAGGCAGCCAGGTGGTGATGGATGGAAAGGCGAAGAGAATGGCAATGGATACAGCTTCAAAAAGCAAGAAAACGGTACATCCTTTGAAAATATCGTGCATCGGAACATCCCGTATCACACCCGACAACACGTATACATTTAGGCCCACCGGGGGGGTTATGAGTCCTATTTCAGCCATCTTGGTGCAAATGATACCGAACCATATGGGATCGAAGCCAAGCTGTTTGGTCACTATAGGGAACATTATGGGCTGGGTGATGATAAGCATCGAGAAGGTATCCATAAACATGCCAAGCGGGATGTATACAAGTAGAAACATGATTACTATGGCCCATGGGGGCACCGGCAGCGCTCCCACCCATTGAGACACCGCTTGTGGCACTTGCGCAAGGGTCAGGAAGAAGGCATAGAGGCCCGCTCCTATAAGAATCAGGAAGACCATGCAGGTAGTTCGCAAGGTGTCTAAAAAACAAAGCCTTATCTGCTCCCAGAGCTTTCCTTTGGGGACTCTTTTCCCCAAGACCATCATGAGAAAACCGGCAAATGCACCTACCGATGCTGCCTCAGTTGGGGTGAACCATCCGATATACATTCCCCCAATAACAAGCAGAAAAAGCGTTGCCATACCCCAGATGCCCTTCAATGACGCGATACGTTCAGCCCAGGAGTAACTCTCCGGTGCTGGGGTCAGGCTAGGGTCGAACTTGGCCAGGATAAAAAGCCCGAGGATGTATACCAAAACCGAAAGAAGACCGGGAAGGAACCCGGCTACGAGCTGAGCACCAGCCGAAGTATCGTTGATGGAAGCATAGAAGACTAAAACCACGCTCGGGGGGATCAAGATGGCCAGGGTTCCGGCTGCAGCTACCAGCCCGCAGGCCAGCTTTCGATCGTATCCAAGCGCGCGCATCTCGGGTATGGCTATAGTGCCCATAGTGGCGGCAGAGGCCACACTGGAGCCGCAGCAGGCCCCAAAGCCTGCGGATGCCACGAAGGTGGCCACCCCAAGCCCGCCCGGGAAACGGGAGAACCACTTGCGACCGATGGTGTACAGGTCCCTGCTGATTCCGGCCTTGAATCCGAAGTGCCCCATGATGATGAAAAGAGGCACCACAGCCAAGAGGTAATTGGCGGTGTTAACGTAAGGGAAAACCTTCATCTGGGCGAAGGCAATGTGAGGCCCCTTGATGGCAATACATCCCAGGACGCCTGTCAAGCCAAGAGACGCGTAAATGGGAACCCCCATACCCATGAGAAAAACCACAAGAAAAAGGCTTAAGGCTACCGCCACTCCAGGCTCGATCATGCCTTTCCTCCCCACTAATCGCCGGTCTGCCCGAAATCAGGTATATCCATGGGAAGACGTCCCATCAGCATCCGAACGTCCCTCCAAATATCCATCAACAGCTGTATGCAAGTCAGGAAGCATCCGAAGGGCACCAAACCCTTTGCCCACCAGATGGGCATCTGGACCGCACCCCACCGAAACTCGTTGATGGAGAAAGAACGGAAGGCTTCCTTGGCGCTTTGCACCCCTAAAGCACCCAGGAACAAGAAACACATGATCCAGCACAGGATGTCCATCTTTAGGGCTGTTCGCATCTCAACTCTTCTCATCACCAATACCACCCGGGTGTGGCCCCTTTCTGCCTGGGTCCAGGCTATACCCAGAAACACGGTGACCACGAGAAGGACCTCATTGAGCTCGAAAACTCCAGGAAGGGGTGCGTTGAATGCATAACGCAAGGAGGTGTCTAAAGATGTGCTCAACATCATCAGGGCGATGGCTGCTGACGAGACTGCTGCAAATGAGACACAAATCCTCCTGTAGTGCTTGAGGAAATTCTCCATGGCGTCTCCCACAAGTTACCGTGTCGGGCTTCCCGCTGAATTCCCCTCTGGGGGGTTCTCAAGCGTTTCCCCCTTCAAGCGGATACCAAGGTGGGGAGAGCCGAGTTGGCTTCTTTTACCCCCACCCCCCTGATATCAACTGACCCCACCAAAAATTTCGATTTTCTCAGCTCTTCTTAGTTTTGGCCATGTAAATTTCATAAGGATTCTTGAGCTTTCCCTGGGGCTCATACTTAGCAATTAGCTCTCTTACCCGGGTTAGAAACTCTTGACCATTGAATCCTGCAGGCTTGGCAACTTTCTCCGCCCAGTCATTAACCTGGGCGGGTTGCACCATGGCGGTTGCCTTCTTTATCTCCGCATCGCTCCACTTGGTGAACTTCGCCCCCTTGGAAAGCATGATATCGAGGCTTTCCTCCAGCAGCTTGCTGTACAGTTCCAAATACTTCCATTCGTAGATATCGTGGGCGGTCTTTTCAAAGACCTCTTTCAACTCCGAGGGGAGCGATTTCCAGAGTTCCAGGTTCATGACCACGGTAGTTGGGGCATGGGCTCCCGCTCCTATCTCGATGATGTTGGGGGCCTGTTCGTAGAGCTTCATCTTCTCAGCGGTTATAAAGCAAAATGCGAAGACCCCGTCCAGGATCCCACGCTCCAAGGACTGGTAAACCTCGCCTGCCACAACCGGCATGCCGCGGCCCCCCAACCTGTCCACAGTCTCGGCCCCTACGCCATAGCCTCTAATTTTTAGCCCCTTGAGCTCTTCCACCTTAGTAACGGGCTTTTTCATGAAAAGAGGGCAGTAGTCCCAATTGGTGAAGTAGAGGACCTTGCAGTTGTTTTTCTTTTCCCACTCCTCCTGAAGCGGTTTGTAAGTGGCATACATGTCACGGCAGACCTTGAGAAGGGTGTCTGCATGATCGCAGCCCATGAAGTACCATTCCAGCCCTCTGCTCAGGGGTACCATGGCAGGATAGTACCCGTAAGAGATGAGAGAGAGTTCCGAGAGGCCATCACGAACAGCTGGCAGATGCTCTCCCACCTTGTGCAGCGAAGACGCCCAATACTTCTCGAACTTCACCTGTCCCTTTGCTCGTTCGGCTACTGTGTCCAGATACCAATTGTCCAACTGGGCCGTTGGGGCCGTGGATTGTATGTAGCAATCGTACTTCATGGTCCAGACCTTTCCAGACTTGGCCTGGGCCGCAGCCTGGATCACTCCCCTGGGCCCCATCAAGGCAAAGGCTCCTGCCCCCACAGCCGTTGCGGACTTGAGAAACCCCCTGCGAGAGACCGTCTTTGTCCTATGCTTCATGGCTTTCTTTCCTCCTTGCCTTGGTCTGGAGGCCTAAGCCCCCGCTTTGGTTCTTTCCGGCTCAACGGCCTTGAACCATAGGCATCCCTGATCCACCCCGCTCAAACTCAGGGGCGTGCCTATCTTCAACTCCTGTCCGGCCTCGCACTCCACCCTGGCCGTCACCTTGATTCCGTGAGGAAGTTCAACAAGGGCAACGTGGTACGGGACTTGTTCTCGAAATCGAGCCGGAGCAACATGGATAGTGGTGAATGAGTAAACGGTCCCCGATTCTCCCCCTGGTATTTGTGCGAGATCCTCCTCCCCGCAGCTAGAGCAAACCCATCTGGGCGGCATCTGGACCATCCCGCAGGTCTTACATCGGACAAGAGTTATCTCCATGCCATTCATAGGCCTAAACCCTCCTACGAAGGATGCTTACCGTGCAGAGTTGACCTGTTGCCCCAAGGTTGTGGGCGAGGCCTATCTCGGCGTTCTTCACCTGATTCTCATGCTCATCCCTTAGCTGGCGCACGATCTCGTATACCTGTCCGAGCCCGGTCGCACCCACAGGATGACCTTTGGAAATCAGACCTCCGCTGGGATTGATGGGGATCTTCCCGCCCACCAGGGTCTGTCCCTCTTCCACCGCAAACCCACCTCTACCCTTTGGAAAGAACCCCAGGTCTTCGCTGTCCACTATCTCCGCTATGGTGAAGCAATCGTGCAGTTCGGCCACATCAACATCGCCGGGGGTTATGCGGGCCAACTCATACGCCTGTCTTGCCGCTTCCACAGTGGCCACCAGTGTTGTGGGGTCCTCCATCTCGTAAGTTGTGCTGTAGCCGGTTGTCTGAGCAACTGCTAAAAGGTCTATCGGTTTTGAATTCAGGCCGCGGGCTATTTCGGATGGGCACAGCACTGCGGCCGTAGCACCGTCGCTTATGGGGCAGCAATCGTAGAGATGAAGTGGGTCAGCGATGATTCGTGATGCTAGAGCCTCATCAAGGCTTACAGGATTTCGAAAACGGGCTCTCGGGTTCATCACGCTATTGCCATGATTTTTTACAGATACAAGGGCTAGGTGCTCCTGTTTTGTTCCGTACTGGTACATATGACGCCTGGCTATGAGGGCGAAGAAGCCCGGGAAGGTCAGACCGGCTTTTGCCTCCGTCTCCTGATCAAATGCAGAGGCAAGGCCCTCTGTGTTCTTTTCCGTACTTGCGGAGCTCATCTTTTCCACCCCGGCTACCAGGACAAAATTGGCCAGTCCGGAGGCAACCAGAAGGTAGCCTTGTCGCAAAGCTATTCCAGCAGAGCAACAGGCTCCTTCCACCTTGGTGGCAGGTGCGGTTTTAGGAAGTCCAATGGCGTTGGCCACCAATGGTGCTATGGTCTCCTGCCCCAGCAGGATACCGGAGATAAAGTTACCCAGATAGAATGCCTGGATTTCCTTTTTGTCTATACCGGCATCCTTAATCGCATCCAAGCATGCCATGGCCGCCAGGTCCTTGAGGGACAAGCCTTCTAGAATTCCGAAGTTGGTGGAGCCCACTCCTATTATTGACACTCCCCTCATTTTGCCCCCCTAACGCACCCGCCTGGTTTCTCCTGCCCAGTACTTTTCCCTAAGCTCCCTCTTTAGGACTTTCCCGTAAGCATTCTTGGGGATAGCCTCTACAAACTCCACGGATTTTGGCTTTTTGTAGCTGGCAAGCTGCGACTTGCAGAATTCAATTAACTCTCCCTCCGTGGCGGAGCATCCCTCTTTTAGGGCCACTATGGCTTTGACTGCTTCTCCCCACGTTTCGTCTGGAACCCCTATTACAGCCACCTCGTAAACCGCAGGATGGCGCAGTATCACATCTTCTACCTCCCTCGAGTAGATGTTTTCTCCTCCGCTGATGATCATGTCCTTTGCTCGATCGAGCAAGTATACATAGCCCCGCTCATCCATAACACCTAAATCTCCGGTATGAAGCCACCCTCCCCTTAGGGTCTCATTGGTGGCTTTCTCGTTCCTCCAGTACCCTTTCATCACGACTTCCCCGCGCACCACTATCTCACCCATCTGACCAGGCGGAAGTTCCTGATCTTGCTCGTCCACGATCCTAACCTCTACGTCGGTTCTTGGTATCCCGGCCGAGGTCATCCTTCTGAATTGCTCCTCTGTCCCTTCCAGAACATGTTCCTCCTTTCTCAAATAAGTTATGGTCATGGGAGATTCAGCCTGACCGTAAAGTTGAACTAGGACATTGCCCAATTTGCGAATGGCCTCTTTGGCGTCCTCCAGGTAGATGGGAGCGCCACCATAATGAATGCATTTCAGGGAACTGAGATCATAACGATCTATGGCCGGAGAGGTTACAAGTCTTTTTATCATGGCTGGAGCCATGAACATGTTTGTCACCCGTCTTTTTTCAATGGTAGCAAGCACCAGTTCCGGATCGAACGACTTGGACTCCAAGATCACATTGGCGGCTCCCTTGGCAACGTTTGGGATGCCATAGAGACCGCTTCCATGGCTCATTGGGGCTGCATGAAGTATGACATCCTCCGGTCCCAGGGGAGTTATATCGGCAAAGAAGTTCATGGTCATTGTAATCAAATTGTGATGTGTGAGCATTGCTCCTTTGGGTTGGCCTGTGGTGCCAGAGGTATAAAATAGCCAAGCAAGATGGTCTCTGTCTACATCTACATCCCCAAACTTGACATCTGAATTAGATATTAGTAAAGTATAATTTAGCATATCGCCTATCGTATCATTTATTGATATGAAGTATTTCACAAGTGGCATGTCTTCTCGTTGATTCCACATAGCATCTCTAAAGTCGTCCCCTAGAACTATTGCAGCAGCTTCGGAGTTGTGGATTATGTAGGCGCACTCTTTGGGGTGCAGCCTGAAGTTTATTGGGACTGCTCCTACGCCTGCCTTGAAGCAGGCCCAGAGGACAAGCCAGAATTCCGGACAGTTGTGAAGTAAAATAGCTATATTTTGTCCTTTCTTTATGTCCAACTGTTTAAATGCATTGGCGGTTTGATTGATTAATCTTTCTGCCTCCCAATAGGTCCACTCCTTATTCCCATAGGCTATGGCTAGTCTGTCAGGATAAGTTCTAGCTGCCTTGCTAAACAAAGTTCCCACGTTCATATTTTCTTCTCCTGATGAATCAACATGAAAAACACCAACGTCTCCCTCGCAACACCAGTTTGGCTGGAGTGGAATCCAAGGCCCTAAAGACTTTGAGTTGTCAGCTTGCAGTTCCTCCCTATCCAGCAATTGCTCAAGTTTCTTGACTTCTCAAAAGCAGGCCTTGACGCCTCAACTGGGCTTTCTTACGCAAACCTGCAAGTAATTCCACCATCCACTACAATGCTCGCCCCCGTTATGTATTTGGCCTCGTCGGTGGCGAGAAACAGGGCCGCATGGGCCACATCCCATGCGTCTCCCATCTTACCAGTGGGGCACTGCTTGTCTCGGACCTCTATCATTTTCTGGACATCACCGTCTCCATAGACTCCCTTTAGAGGCTCCACCACCATCGGGGTGTTCATCAACCCTGGCAGAATCGCATTGCATCGAATCCCTCTTGGAGCATATTCCATGGCCAGGCTCATGGTGAGGCCCAAGATGCCAGCCTTGCTGGCGTAGTAAGTTATATAGTTCACTCCCGTATGTCTGATGGCTGCAATCGAGGAGATGTTTGTTATTACCCCTCCCCCCTGCTTGAGCATGTGGGGTATGACATATTTGCTCGTGAGAAACATGCTCTTGAGGTTGACGGCCATAACCTTGTCCCAGGTCTCCTCAGATGTGTCGAGAGCCCCTCCCACTGTGACGATGCCCACGTTGTTGTGAAGAATATCCAAGCGCCCATAAGCATCAACGCAATCCTTGACCATGTCGGCCACTTCCTGGGATTTCGAGACATCCACCTGCCTTATCCTGCATTTGCCATTTTCCCCGAGGATGATGGATTGAGTTTCCTGAACAGCCTTGTAATCAATGTCAACTGCATATACTCTTGCACCCTCCCTGGCGAAAAGCACTGCGGTGGCCTTTCCATTCCCCCAGCCAGGTCCCGAGGATCCTGCCCCTGTGACAATGGCTACCTTTCCCTCCAGTCGTCCTCCCATGCCTCCCTCCTCTTGACAGCAGGATCTTTCATCTTGAGCTTATGGAAGCACAAACGCCAACTCCAAAGCCCTAATCTGATGTTCTTTGTTGAAAGCTATCCATACTTGAGACAGGCTTTGCGCTTCTTTCTGATTAAAGCAAATGGAGTGCCAAGGTTACGGAGTGTAAAAGGAACTGGAGTTTAGCCCGCATTATTCACGATCAGTGGATAATGCGGGCTATCTTAATGACATAATTGGACAAACCGTTCCATACTCAAAAGCACCCTGCTTATCGGTTTCAGATTTGGTTTTGATTTGAGTGGGAATATCTCGAAGCGTATCGGGGGTTTGGGGGCTCAAGCCCCCAGACCCCCGATACGCTTGGGCAAATTCCGAAGAAAATTAGGGCCAAATCTGAAACCGCGAATCAGGGTGCTGATGCATCCCTGCGAAGACTTTTGCAAATTTGCGAATCGGGTAACCACTGCCTTGATAGAAAAGACTGCAGTCGCCTCCCGAGAGATACTGCCCGACTCTCTACCTAAGGCAAACAGTGGGGGCTAAGGGTTGCGGTCCAGTTTCTTCAACCGTCGATAAAGTGTGGCCGGGTGGACCGAAGCGTGCTGGGCCGCCTTTTTGACGTTTCCGCGGAATCTAGAGACCAGCGCTTGCAAATAATGTCTTTCAAAAGCCGACCTGGCTTTTTGCAGCGGGAGTTCTAAGAAATCCTCGTCCATGTCGGAGTCCAGAAAGGTCATGTTCTCGAGTACATCCGCTTCAGTAATGGTATCCCCATCGTGGAGCGCAACGATGCGCTCTATCAGGTTTTGCAGTTCTCTTACGTTTCCTGGCCAGTCATGATTAATGAGGGCTTGCACTGCGGTGGAGTCCAGACGCTTTCGAGTGTGTCTCGTCTCCGTGCAAAATCGATCTATGAAACTTCTAGCCAACAAAGGGATATCGTCTTTCCTGTGGCGGAGAGGAGGGATTTGAATTGTGATTACGTTGATCCTGTAAAACAGGTCCTTTCTGAATCTGCGCGTTAGAACTTCCTCCTTGAGGTCCTTGTTGGTTGCTGTTATGAGTCGAACGTCCACCTGATGAGGTTGTGTCCCCCCCACGCGAACAATGGTCTTTTCTTGTAGAGCTCTCAAGAGCCGTGCTTGGAGAGGCAGGCTGGCGTCGCCTATCTCGTCCAAGAAAAGCGTCCCACCGTCCGCTTCCTCAAAGTAACCTTTGGCTGTTCTGGTGGCGCCCGTAAAAGAGCCCTTCTCGTATCCAAAGAGAGTAGTCTCCAAGAGCCCCTCTGGAAGAGCGCCACAGTCCAAAGCCAGGAAGGGAGCCTTGCCCCTGAAGCTGCGGTTGTGGATGGCCCTTGCAACGAGCTCTTTACCGGTGCCACTCTCCCCCTGAAGCAGAACCGTACTGTCCACTTCCGCAGCCTTCTTTACCAGTTCTAAAACCCTTTGCATGGGTGGGCTCTTTCCAATGATGTCTGGGAATAGGAGCTCACGGCTGATCTGCTTTCTAAGCGAGGTATTCTCCCTCTCAAGTTTTCCCTGGTGAATAGCATTTCTTATGGTTAGTAGGAGTTTCTCCTGTTCTTGAAAAGGCTTAGACAGGAAATCAAAGGCTCCCAGTTTCATCGCCTCGACCGCCCCGCCTACAGTTCCGTAAGCGGTGATCATGATGACAGGAGTGAAATTGATCCCCTCCTTTATTGTTCTAAGCACGTCAATCCCATCAGCGTCGGGCAGCCTTATGTCTAGGATGACCAAATCATAGAGTGCTCCATCAAGGGCCTTTAGCCCTTCTTCGGCCGTGGCAACGCAATCCACCCTGACCTTGACGGTCTCCAGGAGCCTCTGGAAATACTCCCTTGAGAACGGCTCGTCGTCAATTACAAGAACCCTATCTCCAGCCTGCATGCTCTCTCTCTCAAGACACACCAGTCGGTAATCTCACCGTGAAGCTGGTGCCCTCACCAGGTTGACTTCGGACTTCAATGCTGCCTCCGTGGTTTCTGATTATTTGATAAGCAAAACTCAGGCCCAAGCCATGGTGGCCTGGCCGGCGGGGAGAAGAGTAAAAGGGAAGAAATATGCGCTCAAGGTTCTCTTTGGGAATTCCGGGGCCTGTGTCTGATATCAAAATCTCCACCGTATTTTCTACCTTCTGATGGCAAGTGGAGAGACCTAGTAACCTTCGTCCAGTCGTCATGACCTCAACTGCGTTTCGGACGATGTTGAGAAAGCACTGCTTCAATTGCAATGGATCTCCAAGCACCTCCGGTAAGTCCTTAGCCAAATCCAGCGATATCTCCAAACTTGTAAATCCGGAGGGTTCCTCATCTCTTAGATATTCCAGCACGCTCACCAGCAAATCGTTTACCGACAAGTTAACGAAAGTAAGCCTTGGATCTTTCAGACATCCCAGAACGCTGTTTAGTATTTGGAGGCACTCTTTACCTGCCCGGTATATGCTTTGCGCAATATCTGCCCTGTGATCTCCATCATCAAATTGACCAAGTAGCATTTCTGAGAGGTTCACGACGCCTATCATTGGATTATTTATCTGGTGAGCTATTCCACCCATTAATTCACTATAAACAGCTAGTTTCTCACTTATTGAAAGTCTCTCCTCCATTTCCTTTTTTTCTGTGAGATCGGCCAAAATATATAGGCAGCCTATCCGCCTTCCACTTGAATCCACTATATACGAGGCAGTCAATGAAGCTGGGAATGTACTCCCATCCACCCTTAGACAATTCACCTCCAGCTTTCGGCCTAGAAAATATTTCAAATCCACACGAGTACTTGATCTTGGAAAAAGATTGGCTATTGACCGTCTCATGACATCCGATTTCTTGTATCCAAAAGCTCTTTCAGCGGTATCATTGAAAATCATGATACGATTTTTTAGATCTGTGCTTATCACTATGTTCGGGGAGGAGTTGATCAAGGATTCCAGGAATGTCTTTGAGCTGTCTAACTCTTTGGTTCTCCTTTCTATCATTCGCTTGACATGGTAAAGCTCCTCCTCCAGGTCGTGCAATAGGATAAATGAATTCGTCCTTTTCAAATATGCTCCTCTTGCCCGATAAGTCATGAGGCGATCGTAATACTGAGGGATATACCTATCGATGGTTACATCAAAGGGCTTGCGCTGTTTGAGAAGCCGCCAATAAGGCCTTGAAACACCCTGCTCTAGGGTCTTAGGGAATGCCTCGTGAAAGAGCTTGCCTGTTACGTCCTCTTTTTTCACCTGTGAGATCTGTTCCTGTCTTGCGCTCATGCGAACTATTCGGCCTTCGGAGTCGAGTATCATGACGCCAATGGGTATGCTGTCCAGGATGTCCTGTATCAAGAACTCCTCCAAGTTCTCTCGGGGTCCTGGTTTGGACATGTTGCCTCCGGAAAAAAAGTCAATTGACTCTTGCCCCGCACCATCTGGTAGGGGATCAAGCCCCGGGTTTGTCAACCACTCCAGATTTTCGGGGGCCTATGCCATCAACCCAATTGCGGAAGAAAGATCGGGGCCTTTTTAGGTTCAGCTTGAGAAGTAGATTACCATCCCCTCTCCATAGCCCTCCGGCACCTCCATAGAATGGAGAGCACCTCAAAGGGCTCTTCTATGAAAAAAAAGGCTGGCACGCCCCGAGGCTCCAAATAGGCCTTGGCTTCCTCCATGCAATCCTTGTCCCCGCTGAAGGTAACATATATGGGCTTTTCTGGGTATTTCTGGGCCAACTCCACCAGGAAATCCAGGGGAGGGACTCCGATCAATTTTGTGAGCATGAGGATGGGCACCACCGCGTCTATGCTGGGATCCTGGAGCACCGCCTCCATGGCCTCCCTGTAAGCAAACTCTATCCCGTGAAGGTACGCGGCCGGCCAGATGTCCACTGGGTTTCTCATGCGGATGTAAGAGGGGCTTATCTCTTGAAGCCTCTGCCTTGTGTTTTCCTCCACCTGGGGCACCTCTAGACCCCATCTCCTGCGGCAAAGGTCTGTGAGGATAACCAGCATGGCTCCTGAGGGAGCCATGAAACTGACCCTGTTTCCCCTTGGGAGTCCCATCCATGAAAGGGCTTTGGCTGTCAGGACCAGGTGGGTGTAATCCTCCACCTGCACTACGCCCGCCTGGGTCAGGGCTCCCTGGGCGATGCGCTCATCGGAAGCCAGTGCCGCTGTGTGGGCCACCGCAGCCTGAGCGCCCTCGTTAGTGAGACCGCCTTTAAGAAGGATCAAAGGTTTTTTGGAGGTCATGGCCCGGGCCAGCTCCAGGAAGCGCCTAGGTCTCTGGAAGCTCTCCAAGTAAGCCAGGACAGCGAATGTCTCCGGGTCCTGCGCGTAGTACTCCAGCACATCGCATTCATCCACGTCCACCTTGTTCCCAAGCCCCACGAACCTGGCGATCCCAAAGTTCTCACCAGTGATGATGTACCTCATGGTATGGGTGGCAAAATTGCCTGTTTGGGCCAGATATGAGACCCTTCCGCGGGGGATCCGTCCCAGGGGGAAGAAACTGGAGGTGAACCTAAAAGGGGTTGAGGTGTGTCCAGAGGTGTTGGGGCCTATGACCCGCACACCTGTGTCTCTGATAGCCCTCCTGAGCTCTTCCTGGAGCTGAGCTCCTTGCTGGTCGACCTCGGAGAAGCCACCCGCTGCCAGGACTATAGCCCTTATCCCCCTGGCCGCGCATTCCCTAACAGCCTGGGGGTTGGCCTGGGCCGGGAGGATTACCACGGCAAGGTCTATGCCTTGGGGAAGCTCGGCTATGGAGCGATACGCTCTTATCCCCAGGATCTCCTCTCCTTTGGGGTTGACCAGATAGAGCTTCCCGTCGTATTCATTGGCCAGGATGTTTTTGACCACGTCGTTGCCCGGCTTATGAGGGGTGGCCGAGGCCCCTACTACGGCAACGCTTTGTGGCTCGAAGAATCGCTGGAGGGTCTGATCCAAGTCTCTCCTCCCTATGGATATTGGCCTGGGGCTGTGCTTCACAGGTGAGACAGGATCCTACCAGAAGGGGCCCCGGGCTGACAAGGAGCATGATGGCGACGAGAGGAGGTGTTCCGATGAAAGGCACTGCTGAGAGCGTGGTCTTGGTGGCGAACAAAGGAGCCAGGATAGCCCGGATCCTTGGCATTGTGGTGGTCATCGGCATTTTGGTGCTCCTTCTGAATCCCTTCGTGATAATAGGGGCAGGGGAGAGAGGAGTGGTCTTGAACTTCGGTGCGGTGCAAGACACTGTGCTGGATGAAGGCCTTCACTTGAGGGTGCCCATCATGCAGCGGGTGGTCAAGATGGATGTGAAGGTTCAAAAATCCCAGACCGGGGCCGAATCAGTCTCCAAAGACCTGCAGGAGGCCCACTCCACCATAGCCGTGAACTACCATGTCTCGCCATCAAAAGCCAATTGGGTGTACCAGAATCTTGGAAAGGAATACAAGGAACGAATCATCGATCCCGCGGTCCAGGAGGTGGTCAAGGCCATCACGGCCAGATACACGGCAGTGGAGCTAATCACCCAAAGGGAGAATGTGCGCTATGAGATAAAGAAATTACTCAATGAGAGGTTGAACAGCTACAACATCCTGGTGGATGACTTCTCCATCGTGAACTTCGCCTTCTCAAAGCAGTTCACCCAGGCCATTGAGGCCAAACAGGCTGCAGAGCAGCTTGCCCTCAAGGCCCAGAGGGACCTGGAGCGGGTCAAGATAGAGGCCGAGCAAAAGGTGGCCCAGGCACGGGCAGAGGCAGAGGCTCTGAGGCTTCAGAAGGAGAACGTGACGCCCGAGTTGGTCAAGCTCAGACAGATCGAGGCGGCCATGAGAGCCATAGAGAAGTGGGACGGGCACCTCCCCAGAGTCACAGCAGCGGCAGTTCCTTTTATCGATGTGAAGGGCTACGAGCAGTGAAAAGCATGTGCTGATATGCGTGACCCGGGGTTGGCCCGGGCCACCTCTCCAATCATCCCTTGCGACTCCAGAACCTCTTTTTGCCTCCAGTGCTCTTTTCGCGGTTAAGGTCGCTTAGCCTCCTACGAAGGAGCTTCCCAGGATGCTTGGGGAAATCCACTTTCACCCACACGCTCTTCTCGCAGACCTTCACCACGGTACCCTCTTTGGTGCCCTTCCCAAAGGGGATGTCCAGTTTGTCTCCCACATTCATGGATTGCCTCCTCAAATCCTTTAGTTTCACTCCAGGATGGAGTCGGCCGGTATCACAACCACCCCATCCTCGCAGACTGTAAAAAGCCGCCTGTCCTCCTCTAGGTCATAGCCTATCGACCGGCCAGCTGGGATGATTGAGCGCTTGTCAACTATTACTTTGCGCAGCCTGGCACCCCTGCCTACCCTGACTCCTTCCATTAGAACCGAATCCGTGACTTCAGCCCCGGCCTCTACAGACACATTTGGGGAGAGCACTGACCTTACAACAGAGCTTCCCTCTATCACGCATCCATTGGAGACCATGGAATCAAAGATCTCCCCATTTCCTCGATTTCGCACCGGCATGATACGGGCCGGAGGGGCCCAGATCTCGTGGGTCAAAATAGGCCAGTTGGGGTCATACAAGTCAAAAGCCGGGGATTCTCCCAGAAGGTCCATGTGCGCTTGCCAAAAAGAGCCCACAGTCCCCACATCCCTCCAGTACATGGGCTCCAGCGTCCTGGGATCCCTAAAAACATAGGAATATACCTTGTCCCCGCTCTCAACCATCTTGGGTATGATATTGCGGCCGAAATCATGCTGGGAATCACTCTTGGCGTCCTCTATGAGCCTCCTTACCATCTTACGGGTTTCAAAAACGTAGATTCCCATGGAAGCCAGGATCCGTGTTGGGTCATCAGGCATGCACCTGGGGTTCAAGGGCTTCTCCTGGAAAGAGACAACCCGGTTTTCCCTGTCCATCTCTATGACCCCAAGGTGCCTGGAGAGTTCTTTGGGTTGGGGCAAAGTGGCCACTGTTAGCTCTGCGCAGTGATCCATGTGGAACTGCAGCATGGGACGGTAGTCCATCTTGTACAGGTGGTCCCCCGAGAGGATCAGGGTAAGCTCCGGCCGGATTTGCTGAAGAATGTAAAGGTTCTGGTAAACAGCATCTGCCGTGCCCTGGTACCATAGCTCGTCCACCCTCTGCTGAGCCGAGACCACGTGAAGGAACTCGCCCAGCTTGGTGCAGAGTATGTTCCATCCCAACTGAACGTGTTTCTCGAGAGAGAAGGAGCGGTATTGCGTCAGGATCAGGATTTGCCTGATGCCCGAATGGAGGCAGTTGGTTAGAGTGAAGTCGATGATGCGATATATGCCCCCGAAGGGCACCGCAGGTTTTGCCCTGTCTCGGGTAAGGGGGTAGAGCCTTTCGCCCCTGCCCCCGGCCAGGATAAGCGTCAAGACTTTCATGGGCTGGAACTCGATGATTTCTTGAGGACTCTTTTTAAGGCTTTTCTGAGCTCGGTGAGATCCGAGGATTTTATCACGTACTCCTCGGCAGCCCAGGCCCTGAAATCCTCCTGGTACGCGCTGAAAGCCGTGTTTATTATGACCGGGATGTTCTTGTGGCGTGCCACCACTTTTCCCAAAGCCTCGATCCCGTCCATCTCGGGCATGCGGATGTCCATGACCACCACATCCGGCTTCTTCTTCTGGAGCAACTCCACTGCCTCTTTCCCTGTGGAGGCCACAAGCACCTCGTAGCCGTCAGCCGAAAGCTCGCTTCTGTAGAGCTCCAGCAAGTTCTTCTCGTCATCCACTATCAGCACGGTGGGCACTTGGATTACCTCTGCGCGTATTCTTCGCTTATACCACAGGCTGCTCCAGGCGGGCAACCCCGGCCATTTTGCTTCACCCACAAAGACCTAAGCCCTTGACATTGTTGGGGATTTATTGCAGGATTTCCACGCCCTCCTGGCTCAGAAGCTTCTCTATTTCCTGGATGTGCTCCGGGCCTTTGGTCTCCAAGTCGAACTCCACCCTGGAAAAGTGAAGAGGTTGCTCTGGGGAGAGCCGGTCATGGAAAACCTGTAAAATGTTGGCTCCTGTTTTGGCCACCATCTGTGTAACCTTGGCCAGGGATCCGGGCACATCGGGCAGGACTATCCTCAACCTCATTCTCCTTCCCAAGCTCATGGCACCCCTTTGAATGAGCCTGTCCAGCCATTGAAGGTCCAAATTCCCACCACTTACAACAAGCACCACCTTCCGACCCCTGAGCAGTTCTTCTTCCTGGAGGAGCAAGGCCAGGCCAGCGGCCCCGGCCCCTTCCACAACCAGATGCTTTCGCTCCAGAAAGGTCACCACAGCCGACTCAATGAAAGATTCCCTCACAGTAAGCACCCTGTCTACAAGCTTCTTGATTATCTCCAAAGGGATTTCCCCAGGGGTTGCAACAGCAATGCCGTCGGCCAGAGTTTTCCCGGAGGGCACACTCAACCTGCTGCCTGCCTCAAAGGACCTGGCCAAGGCCGGGGCGCTTTCGCTTTGTACGCCCCAAACCTCTACCCTTGGCAGGATTGACTTCACGGCCAAGGCCACCCCGGCCAGAAGCCCCCCTCCTCCTGCCGGGACCAGTACTGCGTCCATTTCCTTCAAATCCTCACAGATCTCAATCCCTGCGGTGCCTTGGCCAGCCACCACTTCCGGATCGTCAAATCCAGGAATCCAAAGAGCTCCGTGTAGCTGGGCCCATCTTCGCGCCTCCAGGGCACACTCGTCGTAGGTGTCCCCGTGCTGGATCACTCGAGCACCGTATCCTTTAGTAGCCAGGAATTTGGCTATGGGGGCCTGCATGGGCATGAAAACCGTGGCCTGCAGACCCAACCTGCGGGCTGCCCAAGCCACCCCTTGGGCATGATTGCCCGCACTGGCCGCAACCACACCTCTTTCACGTTCCTCCTGTGTGAGCCCAAGCATCCTGTTAAGAGCGCCTCTTACCTTGAAAGAGCCCGTATCCTGAAGGCTCTCCAGCTTGAGGAAAAGCTCCAGATTCAACCTTTCGGAAAGATGATTTGAACGCAGTAGAGGGGTCTTTCGCACAAATAAAGCGATCCGCTCCCTGGCCTTTACTATCTCCTGGAAAGTCAACATTTCTCTTTTCTCCCCAAGCCAGGCTAGCTGCAGGGGTTTATTGTGTCAACACCCGGGAACACTTTGTCCCCCTGGTAATCCCAGCCCGGCGCATTGGCAAGAACACCTGAGACAGGGGCTCAAGAGCCCAAGCAGCAAGGGGGATCTGAATAGCTCCGGCCTTCTGGGAATTGTGTCTTGATTCCAGGGCCCGCTTTTTGCAAATTATTATTAGTGGGCCGAAAATGAATCAGCCTGAGGAGGTGTTGTAAGTATGGGGGCCGCGCAGCAGGCTCAAGAGAGGCTTAGAAGCTTTTTCCAATGGTTCACCCGCAGAGCTTTCCAGGATCTTCAAAGCAGGGACTGGGAGGTGGCGGACTATCTCTCCGAGGTGCTGGCGCGTTTTGTGAGGACCGAGCAGCTTCGCCGCGTGAGGGATCCACAAGGGGATCCTACGGAGAGCGTGGTGGAGATGCTCCTGGAAATCCAGACTGCCTCACAAGACCCCGAGCTGGAGAGGGACAGGTTTCAGTTCATAGGGGATTACCTCTTGTTCATGGCAGGGCTTTTCAGGGAGTATACTCAAGCCAGGGGGTTTTTGGGCTATTACCTGGCGGAAGGTCCCAGAGCCTACCACAGGGTATGGGAAGTTGAAAAAGGCCTTTTCAGACCCTCGGCAAGGCTTTTCGAGCGGCTTTCCCAAGGCTTTGAATTCCATGCCGGGGCCTTGCATTACATGAGAAAGACCTTCTTTCACGAGCCCTCACCGGAGGATCCGGTGGAGGATTGGAGGAGGAGGGTGCTTCACCTGCTGAACTAGAGACTCCTCAAGACTAAGGCTCCTGTTCCACGGCCTTGGCCTCCTCCCAAAGCTGTTCCATTTGCTCCAGGCCGGCCTCTCTAGGGGATATTCCCCGGGCCTTGAGGGCCTGTTCCATAATCTCGAAGCGTCGCTGGAACTTCCGGTTGGCCTGGCGCAGAACCCCCTCGGGTTCTCTGCCCAGGTGGCGGGCCAGGCTGGCCAGGACGAAGAGCAGATCCCCCAATTCCTGAGAGGCTCTATCCGTCTGCTGCTTCTCCAGGGCCTTTTCCAACTCCCCTAGTTCCTCCCTGACCTTATCCATGACTTCCCGGGGCCCGGGCCAGTCGAAGCCCACCTTTGCCGCTTTGAGACCAAGGCGATAAGCGCGGTAAAGGGCCGGCAATTCCTCCGGGATTCCTGAAAGGGCGGAAGTGCCCGAGGGTTTCCCCTCGGCCTTCTTGATGGAGTCCCATTGGTTTAGGACCTCTTGGGTGCTGGATGCAGAAGCGTCTGCAAAAACGTGGGGGTGCCGCCGGACCATCTTCTCCTCTATGCGGGAAATCACCTCTTCCAGGTCGAAGGAGCCTTGCTCTTGGGCCAAGCGGGCCATAAAGACGATCTGGAAAAGAAGATCCCCCAGCTCCTCACAAAGCAGTTGCGGGTCTCCCGAGTCTACAGCCTGCAGCACCTCGTAGGCCTCATCTATCAAGTAAGCCTTTAGGTTCAGCAGGGTCTGCTTCCTGTCCCAGGGGCACCCCTGGGGGCCTCTTAGGCGTGCCATCAATCTGGTTAGTTTGGGAAGGCTGCTTCCTTGCTCTTCCATGCTTCTCCTTTTCCAGCGCGTAAGGGGTCTCAAAGGCTTGAAGAGCCGATCCAAAAAGAGCCTCCAGATTCTAGCATGAGGTCGGCCTGAATAGAAAAGGGGCGCAGAGGTTCTCTATGCCTCTGGAGCAGACCCCTTCAAAGTCCTAGGTATCTCTGTAGGTGAACGAATCGCAAAGAAGACTGACTTTTTCTCTTGGACTCTGTTACCATGCCAGCCGTTATGAGCGTGAGTGCCGGCCAGCAGACTCTTGATGTGCATTTGCGCCTTGCCAGGTCGCAGAAGCTCAAGAGGTGGATGCTTGGCCAATGGGCTCAGGGCTTTGGGGCAGGGGCCCTAGAGAAATTGGGATCTAAAAGGAGCACACCGCCCTCAGAGCTGGCCATCGAAGGGTCTTGCAAAAGATCGCCCCGGAGGTGATCCACCAACACATTGCCCGATAGCTCAAGGGGTTCATCGACTACAAAGGCAAAGCCCTCGCCGTAGAGGGCAAGACTATTTGAAGGCCTGTGACCTTGGCAAAAATGCCCCCCGGCTCCTAAGTGCCGTGCTGCACCAAGAGGGTCTTGTGATCAGCCAAAACCCCATCAGCCAAAAGACCAACGAGATCTCCTGAAAAGGCCCACGGTCGCATAGAGATTCGACAGATTCTCACCAGCACCCAACTCGACCACTACCTACAGTTCCCCTATGTGGCCCAAGTCCTTTGCACCCAGCACTTCTGTGAGCATCTCTCTACGGGCAACAAAACCAACGAGACTCTCTAAGCAGTGCCCTCCCTCAGTTCTGAGAAGGCTTTCCCTGAAAGACTCTTGGAACTTGCCCGAGGCCACTGGAGCATAGAGGGAAAAGACCAATGGCGTATCCGTCGCCTCAATGCCCCCTACATCATGCCCTCACTCGCCTTTCTTGCGGTCAACCTGCTGCGCCTCGCCAAAGTCCGCTTCATCCCTACAGGCCTCAGACAGTGCGCCTTCCTGGGCGAAAAGCTCATCCGCTTCCTCGGACTCCAACTTTGACGGAGGCCTATGCCTCTGGTGGATATTGCCTTGGAGGGGTGGTATTCTGGCCATATTGAGGGTATATGGAAAGGGCAATATCGCCAAAGCGGTGCCCGCAGAAAGCCTTTTTCGGGGAAAGGAGATTTTGCATGTCGGATGAAATTTACCGAAAGCTGGCACAGGTGTTGGACACCCTGCCCAATGGTTTCCCGGCCACCCAAAGCGGAATTGAGATCCGGCTTCTCAAGAAGATCTTTACCCCAGAGGAGGCGGATCTCTTCTGCGATCTGAGGCTCAGCTTCGAGACCCCTCAACAGATTGCGCAGCGCACAGGCCGTCCCTTGGAGGGACTGGAGCAGAAGCTGGTCTCCATGTGGAAGAGGGGGGAGATCTTCGGGGTTGATTCCGGGGCGGTCAAGGTCTTCAGGATGCTTCCCTGGGCCTTTGGGATCTACGAGATGCAGCTCAACCGGATGGACGAGGAGTTGGCCCGGATGTGTGAGGAATATATGCGGGCTTTTGGAAAGGATTTTTTTGCTACCAAGCCCCAGTTAATGCAGGTTGTCCCCATCGAACAGGAGATCCCCAACAAACAGCAGGCTCTTCCCTACGAGCAAGTCTCTTCCCTCATAGAGAAGAGCAAGTCCTTTGCCGTTGCGGATTGCATATGCAAGAAGGAGAAGAAGATCCTGGGGAAGGGATGTGAGAAGCCCCTGGAGGTTTGCCTGGGCATGGCCCCCATTGAGGGTGTTTTTGAGAATTACCACTGGGGAAGGCCTGTCAGTAAAGAGCAAGCCCGGGACATCTTGAAAAAGGCAGAGGAAGCCGCTTTGGTTCATATGACCTACAACATAGAGAGCGGGCATTTCTTCATTTGCAACTGCTGCGGCTGCTGTTGCGGGGTTCTAAGGGGAATAAACGAGCTGGGCATCAAGGATGCGGTCAACACCAATTACTACGCCCAAATAGACCCTGAGAGGTGTGTGGCCTGCGGGAAGTGCGCCGAGGAGCGCTGCCAAGTGCAGGCAATCAGGAACTTGGGAGATGCGTACCAAGTCCTCCGTGACAGGTGCATAGGCTGCGGCCTTTGTGTCACCACATGCCCCTCTGAGGCCATATCTCTGGTTCGGAAGGCCCCCGAGGAAATAGAGCTCCCCCCCAAGGATGAGAAGGCTTGGTTCGAGGAGAGGGCAAGACGAAGGGGAGTGGATTTCAGCCCTTATAGGTGATAAACGGCCGGGTCACTAGACATGGCTCCTCTCACATGAGTCCACCGGCAAAGTTGCTGAGACAGTAGGGGAGTGTGGTGCAAGAAGGCCCATGGGCCTTCTCCCTTGATCATCACAAGAGAGCCGGTGAGAGGAGTTGAACCTCCGACCCGCTGATTACGAATCAGCTGCTCTGCCTCTGAGCTACACCGGCGAAAGCGAACCTATTTTGAGGGCTCAGGCGCCAGGGTGTCAAGCCGCAGCGGTTCCGGTGAGGGGCCATGCACCTCAAAGCCCTATCTCTTTGTAAATCAATGAAGCCTCCCTGGCCAGGGCCTCAAGCAGTCTCTGGGTGTGCATGAAATCCTCCAAGCTCATCAGACTTGTGGGGGAGTGGCTGTACCTGCAGGGCACTGCTATGACTCCTGTTAGCACGCCCTTTCCGCTCAACTGGATCGCCCCTGCGTCTGTGGAGCCCATAAGGGGGGTCTTGATCTGGTAAGGGATTCCCAGTTTTTCTGCTGTATCCAAAATTTTCTCCACCAACTTCTCCGGTACAATAAGACTCTTGTCCATGGTTGTTACCACAGGCCCCCGCCCCAGGCTGGAGACCATCTGCTCCGGCCTAACCCCCGGTGTGTCGGTGGCCATGGTCCCCTCCACAGCCAAGGCCAGATGAGGGCTCCACCTCTCTGCTGCCACCCTTGCACCCCTGCAACCCACCTCCTCGCTGGAGGAGAAGGTCACCACCGTGCGCCAAGGGGGCCTTTCTTGTGCCAGGCTCTCCATTGTTTTTACCAAAAGAGCGCATCCAGCCCGATCGTCCAAGGCCTTAGCCATCACCGTCTCTTGGCCCAACACAAGTAAGCTCTGTGGTATGAGAGCCACACACCCCAGCCTTATTACCATTTTTCTTAGCTCATCCCTGTCCCTAGCCCCCACGTCCACGAAAAGATCCCTCCACCCCAAAACCCTGTTTTTCTCCTCGGCCTCCTGGACATGGGGCGGGATGGAGCCCACAAGGCCGCAGTGGTATTTCCCGCCAGCACCCCTCACAAGGATCCTCTGGCCCGGCAGAAGTCGCACGTCCCAGCCGCCTACAGGGGCAAGCCTCAGGAACCCATCTTTTTCTAGCCCCTTGACCACGAAGCCTACCTCGTCCATGTGTGCTTCAAGCATCACAGTGAATTCCTGCTCCGGGTTCAGGATGGCGTGGAGGTTGCCCAGAGCATCCACTTCCACTTGATGGGCTAGGGGTGTGACCCTGGCTCGGATCTTTTCCCTCACCTCTTCTTCGAACCCCGAAACTCCAAAGGCCTCTGTTAACTCCCTAAGGAGCTCAATTAGGTCGCTTGAGGTTTGTTGTGCTTTCATGACTCCTTTTCCCTCCTGTGCTCCGCCGGCCCTTGGGGGCCCCTCACCGCCGGGCCCCACGGGAGAGGAGCTGTTCGTTGGCAGAACGTATCTCCCCCCAGGCTTCCTCTGGGCTCATGTCGCCGGGGGCTTCTATGGGATAGAAACCTTTTTCGGCCACCAGGGAGGTAAGGCGATTGAGCCAATAGCCCCCATGCTCCCCGAGGGATTGGGCAAAAAGCTTCGGGTAATCCCTCTTCTTCATCATCCCCATAAGAAGCCCCCTCACATGAATGGCGTGAATGGATTGGCCCCTCAACTCCTCCATATCCAGACCTACATCCCTCTGAAACGTAAAGATGAGCACGGGTCGGCCAGCTTCCCCCAGGCCTCGAAGAAGCCCCCTGTAGAACCACCTGTGAAGGATTCCGGCCATATAGCAGCCCAGCACCCAGTCCTTTCTGATGGCAAGCACAGCTTCTCTCAGGCTTCGGCCCATCTCCTGGGCCCTTTTTTCCAGGAACTGGTAATATGACTCCAGAAGCCCTTTGTCCCTAAGCCAGGGGAAACGCTGCCAAGCCTCCAATTCCCAGACCTGAGATCTTTTGGGCTCACCGAGGTACTGCAGGAAAGCTTTGAATGGAGCATCCCCAAAATCAACCCCGTTGCCGAAAAACAGGGGACTCCTCCCGTACATCTCAAGATCCAGGACCAGACCTGCCACAGCCGGATGATTTTTGGACCAGTAGGCGGCCACCCTGGCCGGGGAGACCACCTCTTTTTCCCAAGCTTCAAGGTCCCATGGCGATGGAGCGCTCCATACCCTTCCCTCTGCCCCCACCACAGAGGAAAGGAGTTCTCTGGTAGAGGGTCCCCCAGGATAATTCATGCCCAGAAGCCACCTCACCTCTGAATTGGCCAGCAGAGCTGCCATATTCTGCCATGCTTGGAGGATTCGGGCTCTTTCAGGCTCGGATCCCCAGGCCCCCAAGAGCACCTGCGGGTGCGCGACCCCCCAGAAGGCGTTAAGACCCGAGATCATCATCCTGTAAGCAAGCCTCTCCAGCTCCTTCTCATCCTTGTCCATGTGAGCCCACCCCGAGCGAACACCCTCCGTGGAAATCCATTTGTGAGAAGGTTTCAAAGGAACCGGGGAATGTCCATGCACAGGCTTCCAGAAACTAAATTCTTTTGTGCATGGAGGGGGGGCTTCCGGGAAGGGCTCCTGCAAGATCATAAAGTCGGGCTGTAAAGGAGGGGGTGTATGGGCACTCAGAGGGGCGCAATGGGAGACAATCTCCTTTTTCAATCTCCCCAGGAGATTCCTCAAAAAAACTCGCAAGCGGGCCTCCTCCCCAGGCATAGGTAGCATGGGTGAGGCCGGCTCCTTGGAGTTGGCCCCTCCATGGGTCAGCACATGGCGGCTCATCACCAAGACCATGCCTTTTCCACAGCGCGCCAGCGCCCCCAAGGTGAAGGGACCTTTTCCTTCTTTTTGGTCCATAAGAAATGCCGATTCATGGGAGCGAACCAATGAGAGGACCCCTTCTCCCACGGCAAGGGATGGGGACCTGTCAAATACCATGGGGCCTTGGAGCCCGGGGTCTGGAATAAGGGACTCCAAGGGAAGCACAAGAGGGGCTTTCCAAAGAGGGGCGTTAAAGCAATTTTCCCCATCCACCACCCAGTCGTCCCCGATACTGATGGAAGCCCCCAGCCTGTGAAGGAGAAGATTGAATAGATACCGATCGTGGTCCCCCACCTGATTTCTTGGACTGCCGGAGGAGGGACCCAAAACCAGGATTCCCCCTCCCCTCACAAAATCCTCCAGGGGTTGGACTTCCCCAAGGCTCATGGCAGTGCCCGGAGCCCCTGGGGTTGGACCCGAGAGGATCACCACCAGAGAGGATTGCCTGAGGTCCATGTGTGTGAGGCGGGGATAGAAGGGTCTGTAAAGAGGGGAGAAACCAGCTGATCTCAGATTGTCCATCAGTCCAGCCAGCACAGCAGGCGGGTTCATCTCCAGATCCACTATGAGGGCGCGATCCAGCCCCGTGGCCCCTGCGGGCCAGGAGGAGGTTAGGAGGGCCATTGCCGCACATGCAAGCCATCTCATGATCAAACTCCACCCCAAGATAGTAAGACAGGACGGAGTCTGAGGCCATAGATACTCGGGCAGGGCTTTTTCTCATGGGAGAAAGCCTGGCTTATCACAGGGCCATTTTTCTTTTTTCTTCCTCCCTGAGCTCTCTTCGCAGGAACTTTCCAACTTTGGACTTGGGAAGCATATCCCTGAACTCGATGTATTGCGGGACCTTGTAAGGGGCCAGTCTCTCCTTGCACCAGTTGGTCAGCTCCAGGCCGCTTACCCCTTTGACGTCCTCCTTGAGGACCACGAAGGCCTTTATCCTCTCGCCCACTTTCTCGTCCTGAACTCCCACCACGCTTGCAGCAATCACAGCCGGATGCTCCTGGAGCACCCTTTCCACCTCTGCAGCCGCCACCCTGTAGCCCTTGTGCTTTATAAGGTCCACAGACCTATCCCTGAAATAGAGCCACCCTTGCTCGTCGATCTGTACCAGGTCGTTGGTCCTGTACCAGACCTCGCCTTCCACCGTGCAGAAGCACTTCTGAGTCTCCTCCGGCTTGTTCCAATATCCTTTTACGGCGTAGGGCGATGTGGCCAACAGCTCTCCGGCTTCACCGGGAGGCACCGGCTCCCGGGTGTCGGGATCCAGCAATTTGAACTTGCTCCCCGGGGAGATCTTTCCGGCCGAGCCCTCGGGTGGAACGCCGTCGCGGGCGTAGCTGAGGGATATGGCCCCGCAAAGCTCTGTTGCGCCGTAGCCCTGGTATAGGGGTATCCCAAACCTTCTGTGCCATCTTCTGCCCACCTCCACCGGCAGGACGTCCCCTCCGGTGCCGCAGTACTTAAGGGAGCTCAGGTCGTAGTGATCCAGGCGATCATGCTCCAGTATCATCCTGTACAGGGCCGGCACGGCGAACATTCTAGTGGCTTTATAGCGCTGGATGTGGTCGAACATGGCATCCAGGACGACTCTCGGCATTACGAGCAATGTCTCCCCTGTCAGGAGGAGCGGGGCCATGGCATCCATCTGGCCAATGATGTGATAGAAGGGGGCCGCAAGCAGCGTTACCCCCTCACCTGGGGGGACCACACCTTCTGTGACCCGGGCCCATTCCCTTGCCCTGTAGAGAAAAAGGCCGCATGGGAGGGGAACCCCTTTGGGGAACCCGGTGGTGCCTCCCGTATACAACATCACGGAAGTGTCTTGGGGCTCTGACCGAAACTCTGGCAGTCGGGCACGGGCGCTGTTTCCACGAAGCAGCTCGCCGAAGGGCACGAACTCGGTTCCGCGGGGTGTGCGGCCCGACGGAATTCTCCTGAAGGCCCTGCCTATGGCCCCTTTCCACCATGGAAGAAGGTCCACCAGCGTTGTCACAACCACCTTGCGAATGGAGCTCTCGGGAAGCACCTCCACGACATAAGTCACGTTGGTGTCCATACAGACTATCACATGGGCTTCCACATCATTTGCCATGTACCTGACATCATAAGAGGTGTAAACCGGAGCGATCATGACGGGGACCGCGCCAAGCCTCTGGAGGGCAAGCCAAGTCACTATGCTCTGGGGCATGTTGTAGAGGTAGAGGATGACCCTGTCCCCCCTGTCCACCCCCATTCGCGAAAGAGATGCGGCTGCGCTCCAAACCATCTCCAGGAGCAGCTTGAAGCTGTACTTCTGTCCCAAGTAGATCATGGCCGCCTTCTCTGCAAAGCGCTTGGCCACCTCCTCAAAGGCCTCGTAAGTGCTATGGGCTTCCCTTGGCTCCATCTTCTCTAGACTCCTACGAAGCTGGCCCGCACGTCCGGATTCTCTCTGAGCTCCTTGCCGGTTCCCTGCAAGCTCATCATTCCATTTTCTATCACATACCCCCGGTCCAAAGCGGGGAGCAGGGGCCTTGCGAACTGCTCGGCCACCAAGATGGCTATCCCCTCTGTCCGTATCCTTCTTATGGCCTCTATGAGATAGCGCTGCATCATGGGACTCAAACCCAAAAGGGGCTCGTCCAGGAGCAAGAGCCTGGGTTTGGTCATCAAGGCCATGCCGATGGAGAGCATCTGTTGCTCCCCTCCGCTGCAGAACCCGGCCTTCCTCCTTTTCAACTCTTTCAGGGGCGGGAAGATCCCGTACACAAAATCGAAACTCTGTTGAATCTGGGAATCCCTCCTGAGATATGTGCTTATACGGAGATTTTCCTCCACGCTGCTGTCCTGAAAGATGGGGTGCCTCTCCCTGCTCAAGGCTATGCCTTTCTTTATGCGATAGCTTGGCTTGGCAAGCAGTATCTCCTCCCCTTCGAACCAGAGTTCTCCCAGGATGGTGATTCTCTCACCCCCTCTTCTCTCCTCCTTCACCTTCATGTCGATGATCAGGCCTGAGATGGTGTTCATCAGGGTGGTCTTGCCCGCACTGTTGGGGCCCAGGACCCCGACTATCTCCTGCCCCTGTACCTGTATGCTCAGGTCATTTATGGCCAGAGCGTTCTCGAAGAAAACCATCAGGTTCTTGGCTTCCAGCATTTCTCCCAGCCTCTTGGAGCCGGACGAGGGACACCTCTCCAGGCCTTTGCTCCTGTTTCTTTCTCAGTCCTCCACCTCGGTCCCCAGGTAAGCCCTCTGGACCTGCTCCTGCTCCATGACTTCCTGGGGAGACCCGTCAGCTATTTTCTGGCCGAAGTTCATGACCATGACCCGGTCGGCCACCCGAAAAAGCTCCCTCAGCCTGTGCTCCACCATGATGATGGTAAGGCCCTCGCGGTGGAACTTCTCCAACATGGGTAGAGTTGCCGCCACCTCTGACATGGCCATCCCTGAGAAGAGTTCGTCCAGGATCAGCAGATCCGGCCTCAAGGCTATGCATCTGGCCAGATCCAACCTTTTCAAGTAACCATGGGGGAGGGAGCCGGCCATCTTGTACGGGACGAAGGAGTCCCTCTCGAAACCCAGATCGTCCAGAATGTCTATGGCCACGTCGTCCCTTTCCCCATATTTCCCCCCTCTGAACTTGGTGACCCTCGGGGAGCACAAGGGCACAATTATGTTCTTGAAGGCCGGGAGCCTTTGAAGGGTCCTGGCCATCTGGAAGGTGCGGGCTATGCCCAGGCAGGCGATGCGATAGGGTTGCTTGCCGGTTATATCCTGGCCGCGGTAAAGCACCTTGCCCGAGGTGGGTTTCACGAATCCGGTTATGAGGTTGATGAGAGTTGTCTTGCCAGAGCCGTTGGGCCCAATGATGCCCAGGAACTCTCCCCGCCTCACTTCCAGCTCCAGATCGCAAACGGCCATGATCCCACCAAAGACCTTGGTGAGCTTTTGAACCTTGAGAAGCACCTCCTGGGACATCTCAGATCTTTACCATCCTCTCAAATTGGTGATACTTTCTCTCCAGGTAGTGGAATATGCCCTCTGGAAGAGCGGCCAGAGCGCTGATCAATATGAGGCCGTATAGAGCCATCCTCAGGCCCCCCATGGCCCTCAGGGCTTCAGACAGTGGGACCAGGATGAAGCTGCCCAGGACTGCCCCGGCAAAGCTACCTGTTCCTCCCATGACCACTGCTGCCAGGGGAAGTATGGTGTAGTCCAGGGCGAGCACGGAGCGCCCCACGAACTGGTAGTAGTGCGTCATGAGGGCCCCTGCGAAGCTCCCCACCGCTCCGGCCAGGAATATGGCCTGGGCCTTATACCAGTAAACATTGACCCCTGCGGCCATGATGACCCTGTCATCATCCTTGATCCCTCTTAGGATCATCCCAAAATCCTCATCCAAAAGCTTCCTGAAGCCGAAAAGCACCACCACCAATCCCACTATGGCCAGGTAAATGGCCAGCCAGCCACTGGGATAGGGGCTGAGGGAGAGAAGACCGTGGGTGCCTTCCAGGATCTCCAGAGTCTCTATGAGGTGGGCGAACAGAAGTGGCAGGATCAGGGTCACTATGGAGAAGTAAACCCCCCTCAACCTCACCACAAGGACCAGGAGGATGGTGCAGAAGGCTGCTCCGCCCAGGGTACCTGCAGGAATGCTCAAAAAGATGGGCCAGCCCAGGTAGTGGTTCAGGGCCCCGGCCATATAAGCCCCTGCCCCAAAAAAAAGGGCCTGTCCCAAAGACACCAGTCCCACGGCTGCCATCAGATCCCAGCTCAAAGAGAGGAGCCCGAAGATACAGGAGTAAAAGAGCACCTTCTCCCAATAACTCCCGTGAAGCACAACCGGCAGGATGAACAAGAGCCCGAGGGGTACCACCCTGGGCAAGAGCAGGTAGCAAAGGTCCTTCCAGGAGGCCAGAACGTAGAGGGTGTCGCTCCTGGCCTTGATTCCCCTGTCCAGCCTCTCCTTGCGGTACTTTCCTCCCTCCGGCATCTCAGACCCTCTCCTCCAGCTCCTTGTACTTGCCCAGTATGCCAGAGGGCTTCACGGCCAGGATGAGCACTATGGCGGCAAGGGTAACAACAGTCTGCCACTGGGCCCTCAGGAATGTGGCCACCAGAACCTGGGAGAATCCCAGGATGAAGCTGCCCAGCACAGCCCCGGGAATGCTCTCCAAGCCTCCTATGATCCCCACCGCCAGGGCATAGAGGAGAATGTCATAGCCCATCTCGGTGTCTATGGCCCCCAAAGGCAAGATGGTCAGGCCCGCGACCACCGCCAGAGCAGAGCCCATGGCCAGGCTCAGGGCCGCAGTCCAGTCCGGATCTATACCCACGGCAATGGCGGTTCTCTCATTCTGGGCTATGGCCCTGAAGGAGAAGCCGGTCCTGGTGCGCCGGGTGAATAGATAAAGGAGCACCACCAGCAAAGCCCCTATCCCGACAAGCAGAAGCCTTTGAATATCAACCCAGACCCCTCCGATGTTCAGGCTTCCCCTCACAAAGGGGGGAAGCACGTAGGAGAACCCGGAAAACCCCATCCAGCGCAAGACCTCGATGATCACTATGGCCACAGCCAGGGTGGCTATCACCTCATTGATGGCCAGCCCTCTGAGCCTCAACATGAGCCCCCAGTAAAGAAAAAATCCCAAGGCCCCTATCAGGAGCACAGAGAGGAGAGCTGAGACCAGATAGGGAAGCCCAAGTTGATTCATAAAGACCCAGGTAAGAATCCCCCCCAGCAGGTAAAATGCCCCATGGGCGAAATTAGGTAACCCGCTGATCCCAAAGGTGAGGCTGAAGCCGATGGCCATAAGTGCCAGGCTAACGCTGTTTGTGACCCCGTAAATTATTATCTCCACTTGGCCTTCCCGCACCGCTCTCTGAGGCGCAAAGGCCTTAAGAGCGTTTTCTTGAAAGCCGGGCAAGGCGGGAGATTCCACGCCCCGCCCGGCTCTCCAAGGTGCCTACTTCACCCAGGGGGCGAGTTCCAACTTGGCCTCTGCCACGTTTTCCGGATATATGGGGACCATCTTTCCGGCTCTCCACTGATAAGAAACAATGACCGAACTTTCCTTGGGGTCCCCGTCGAAGATCTGCTGGTGGGAGGACTTATCAAATTTTATCCTTCCCGAGACCCCCTCCAGGTCCGTGGCCTCCAGGAAGCCCACGAACTTGTCCGGGTCCTTGGAGGGCACAAAGCCAGCCCTTTCTATGGCGTCCTTGAGAATATAGATGGCATCGTAGGCAGATGAAACAGTCCTGGGATCGTCCATATCCGGATACTTCTTCTCTTGCCATTTCTTGTGAAACTCTATGGACTTGGGCAAGGCCTTCACAGGAGCGCCTGTGCCTCCAGGGAAAGGCATCACCATCACGTAATCCAAGTCCTCCCCGTAGCTCTTCCATGCCTTGGCGCTCGTCACCACCGCAAAATCCAAAAAAAGCATGGTCGGGATCCTCATGGACTTCCATTGCTTGAAACACACTGGCAAGGTGGGCATATCCCCCACAACGTAGAGCATCTGCGCGCCTGAGGAGCGGGCCTTACTGAGAATGGCCGAGAAGTCATTTGTCCCCACAGCCACGGGTTCATACCCCACAGTGGTCCATCCAAACCCCTCCAGCTTGGCTTTGGCGGCGTCTGCCGCAGCCCTGGCCCAGAGGGTGTCCTGAGCTATGATGAAGAGCTTATTGTGCTTGAAGAGCACTCTGGCCAGATCCATGGTCTTGGCGGCTGCGGTCCCCACATACACGGAATTGGTCGTGGCCCTGAACCAATATTTGTACTTCTCAGGGTCCCCTTTGAAGATCTCAATGAGTTTCGGGGTTTGAGCTATGCTCTGGAGGGTCACCATCTTGTACTTGGCTATGAGATCCATGGTGGCAACCATGGCCTCGGAACGAAATGGGGCCACCACTATGGCATCAGGCTTCTCCTCGGCTATGAGCTTGTCCACGGCCATGAGGGCGGACTGGACCGGGGTGCCCGGCTCCCCACATCTTGTGTCGGCTGTGACAAGCTTGAGGGGGCGCTTAACCCCTTCCTCTTTCACCAAGATGCCTCCCTGTGCGTTGATCTCCTCTATGGCCATCTCAATGGCCAGCTTCGAGGACTTACACAAGGGCTGGAAAAAAGAGGTCGGCATTCCAAGCACGATGGGTTTCTCGGCCGCGTGGACTGGAATCCCCAACCAGAAAAACAATGACACCACGCCTACCGCTATTCTCAACCAAGATCCTCGTTTCATGACTTTACCTCCTTTTAGCTCATTTCTTGTGTCAGGGGATGGTTTCCATTGGAGTGTTCCAGGAGGCCTAACCAAGGCCATCACCCCGCCTACTCCGATTCCAGCGACTCTTGGGATCTGGACGGCTCGCCCATATCTCACAAGTTCTTACCCCCTTGTACCCGTGTTGGGTGGACAGTGAACAGAACACCCCACACACCCAGGCCACCTCCTTTCAGAAATCCAGGATTTCCTGCAAGGGAGAATAACTCTTGATTTACTCGATTGATTGAGCGAAGCCTACCGCCTCTGTTTTATATTCGTCAAGAGGAACTGCGTGGCACTTGCAAAAGCAAATTACCAGCCCCTGAGAGGCTCTGGGCTGCCTGGAACCTGTCGGGATCCGTCTTTAGCCCCCATGGCCTGAGCGCATGGAAAGATGTTGCATCCAGTTTGGCCCTAGCTCACAACCAGCTCATTGACGTTCCAGGACAGCCAGGTATAGGTTCGAGAGGTCCTCGTAGCGGGTCAGAAGAAAAGGTAGGTCTTTCACCAAACGTCTCAATTGTGGGAAGATGGGAAGCGAGTCCAAGTGGAAGGGGACCACTTCCTTGAGTTGCTCCACAAACAAGCGCCCCTCCGGATGACTGATGATCAGGCGTCCGGACCTGGCCAGCATGCGGGCACAGTTGGCCAGTGCCCTGGGCTTGTCTACCAGATTAGGGAAGACCGCGTTCATGAAAATCACGTTCATGGATCCATCTGGAAGCCCCATTTCCCCTATATCCAAGAGATGGGTTTCCACATCAGGGTACTTGTCTGCCAGGCGGGCCAACATTTTGGCCGAGATCTCGCATGCCACTATTCTCCCCGGTCTGAAGGCCCTCAAAAGCGGGATCAAGACTCCCACGCCAGCCCCCACGTCCAGCACAACATCTCCGGGTTGAATATCCGCGGCCTCCACTATTAATTGCAGATTTCTCAGGATGTGCGGCGGCTGCTCCTGGTCGAACAACTCCACGACCTCATCAAAATAGTGGGCCTGCTTGCGATTCAGTAGGAGCTGTTCAGTGCTGTCCATGGCCTCTGGCATCAGAAGGACCTCTATTCAGGAAAGAGTATGCAGGATTGGTCCCCCGAGGGCATGGTGTGTGTTCCTGCTCAGATCACCTTGTTCAGAGAATACTCTATGATGCCCTGGGCTCCTGCTTCCTGCAGTTTGGGTATGATCTCCCTGACCACGTCCTGATCCACTATTGTCTCTATGGCGAACCAATCCTGTCCGTAGAGTTTGGAGATGGTGGGGGCCTTGAGGCTTGGGAGCACCGCCACCACGTTGGGGATGTCCTCCTCAGAGACATTCATCTTGAGGCCCACCTTCTTGTATGCGGCCATGGCCCCCTTGAGGAGCATCCGGATTTGCTCTATCTTTCGGTGCTTCCAGGGATGCTCCCATGCGGCTGGATTGGCTATGAGCTGAGGGGCCGTGGTCATGAGCTCCTCCACGATCCTAAGCCCGTTGGCTCTCAAGGTGGTGCCTGTTTCCGTGACCTCCACCACGGCGTCGGCCAGGCCCTCCAGCACCTTGGCCTCGGTTGCGCCCCAGCTGAACTCCACCTCCACCTTTATGCCCCGATCCTGGAAGAGCCTCCGGGTGAAGTTGACCAGCTCCGTGGCCACCCGCCTTCCCTTCAGGTCCTCCAGGCTTCGCACAGGGGAGTCCTCGGGCACTGCCAAAACCCAGCGAGCAGGCCTTCTACTGACCTTTGAGTATATGAGCTCTTCCAAAACCACCACCTTGGAGTCATTCTCCAGGATCCAGTCTTTGCCTGTGAGCCCCAGATCCAGGACGCCGCTTTCCACGTACCTGGAGATCTCCTGGGCTCTTATCAGGTAGCAGGATATCTCCTCATCGTCTATGCCAGGGAAATAGCTTCGATCCGGAAGCCTTATGTTCCAACCCGCTCTCTTGAATATCTCTATGGTTGCCTCCTGGAGGCTTCCCTTGGGTATACCCAATTTGAGCTTTTCCATGAAAACCCTCCATCTCCCCACAAAAAAACCACCTTAAAAGGGTGGCACCGGGCTAAGTGCGAAAGGATCTTGTATTCCTAAACTTTTTTACAACTGCGGCAAGAGTTGTGTCAAGCCCGGGAGTTCTTGAGGCCTACTGCGTAAAAAGCTCCTGAACCCCCTAACCAGGAGGGATTGCCTGGACTCAAGGCCATGCACAGAGCATAATCAGATGAAACAGAGCCTCAGTCGGCCCTGTGTTACCCAACAGGGATCCAGAGGCCCCATCAGGCAGAAGGTAAGCCATAACACCTGTGACCAACTACTGCATGAATTGTACGGAAAGAGCTTCTCAATGCCTTATGCCCCCGTGAGAAATGGTTCAATATACTACAGAGACGTGGGGCAGGGAGAGCCTTTGATCCTGGTCCCGGGTCTGGGGGGTGACTCCAGGGCCTTCAACCCTTTGCTTCCCTTTATTAGAAAGGAGGGACTGCGCTTTGTGACATTGGATCCCAGGGGTTTGGGAAGGTCCCAGGGGAAGCCTGAAGATTTCACGATGGGGCAGATGGTTCTGGACCTTCTAGGGATCATGGATCACCTGGGGATAAAAGAGGCCTTTTTCCTGGGTGCTTCCTTGGGGGCCCTGGTGGTAAGGAGTCTTGCTTTGAGTTTTCCAGGGCGGCTCAAGGGGCTTATTCTTTGCACTCCTCCAGCCACGGTAGGCCCGGCGGCCGATGAGTGGAGCCAGGGGCTCCTAAGCCTTCTTAGCCACACGCCGCATCAAGAAATCATGTTGAAGCTCTTGGAATCAATGGTGGCCCCCCGATACCTGGAAAGGAACAAGGGGATTTTGCAGGATCTGGCACTTCATTACAAAATTGATGAAAGAACCCGCCTAATGATGATCCGTCAGCTGGAAGTTTTGAGGGGACAAAAGGAGGCGTGGGTCCTGCCCGGAATTCCTTGCCTCATACTTGGAGGGAAGCAGGACAGGCTGGTAAGGGTACAAGATTTGCAAAAGATCTCCAGTTGCCTGCCCCAAAGCCGACTTGTGCTCTTGGAAGGGGTGGGGCACCACCTGGCTTTGGAGGCTCCTTGGCGGGTGGCCAGGGAAGTGGCTGGGTTTGTGGCTGCTGTGACAGAAAACTCAAGGCTTGATCCAGGCCGGACAGTCTCATAGAATGCGGGAAACAGAGCAAGGAACATACTCAAGGAGGGAGCCATGAGAAAAGAATTCAAAAGGAGCCTAGGGTTGGCCCTGGTTGTGGCTATTGTGTTGGCCTTTGTGCCCCAAGTGTGGGCATACAGGGACTGGGACTCCACTCCCATGGAAGTGGATGCCTGGGCTCTTCGCCCCCTCGGGATAGCAGCTACGGTTTTGGGTGCTGTGAGCTTTGTGGTGGCCCTTCCTTTTGCAGCCATCACCGGTACTGTAGAGGATGCCGCAGATGCCCTTGTGGTTGCCCCATACAAGTTCACCTTCGAGCGGCCTATGGGCTACCCCACAACCCGCTATGAGGACTCGGGGTGGTAGGTTGCAGCTGGGGGAGCAGGGGAGTGGCCCGGCTGCGGGGAGCTGGGAGCTTCCGGGTCCCCTCTGTTCCAGTGAAGTTCAAGCCCTCCCTGGAATAACCGAAAGAGTAGGCTCTAAAGCCCATGGGGGATCAGGCTAAAAGGGCCAAAGGGCTCGAGCTGTTACTAAAGCTAAGCCTTGAGATTTGCTCGCAGAGGGATCTAAAGTCAGTCCTGGAGCGTGTGTGGAAGGAACTCACCCGTGTCCTAGAGGCAGAGCGAAGCTCTATCTTCCTCCTGGATGAGGAAAGCAAAGAGCTCCAATCAGTGGTGGCCCAGGAGGCAAACCAGATACGTTTCCACAGGCAGAAAGGAATAGCTGGAAGGGTCCTTGCCACAGGCCTTCCCATGCTGATTCCCGACGCATACGCAGACCCGCGTTTCAATCCGGAGATAGACCGTATTACGGGTTTTCGAACCAGGTCCATCCTGGCGGTTCCTATGAAAGGACCCAGCGGCTCGGTCTTGGGGGTGGCAGAAGTCCTTAATCGCAAGGACGGGAATCCCTTTGACGAGGAGGACCTGGCTCTCCTGGAAGCCTTGGCTGGGATTGCAGCTGTGGCCATTGAGACCGTACAGCTTTATGAAGAGCAGTTGAGGGCCACTGAGGCGGTAATAGCTGCTCTTGTAAAAGGTCTGGAGATGAGAACCGAGACCGGCAGGGCCCACGCTTCAACGGTTAGGGAGTTGAGCAGCCTGACAGCCAAGGCCATGGGATTGGAAGAAGCCAGAGTGAAATTGGTGGAATGGGCGGCTTCCCTTCATGATCTAGGGAAACTGGCAGTGCCTGATCTGGTGTTGCGCAAAAGGGTTCCTCTCACCCCTGAGGAAAGACTCCTCTATGAGGAGCATGCCTTGTGGACCAAGAAGCTTTTGGAACTGATGGACTTCTCGGGGGATCTGGCCGCCGTAGTTAGAATAGCGCCTTTTCATCATAAGGAATTCCAAGGGGGTGGATTCCCCCAAGGGCCTCCCGAAGGAACCGACGTGCCTCTAGAGGCCAGGATAATAGGGGCAGCAGACTCTCTTTGGTGTAAGATGAACCCCCGCTTTGGGGAAAGCCCCACGAGCTTGCAGGAGGCTTTGGCCTATTTGAGACAAGAGGCGGGCAGGAAGTTCGACCCCGAGGTGGTGGAAAGCTTTCTGGACCTCCAAGGCAAGTTGAGCCGCTGCCTGGGGGAGGCGGCCGCAGGCGGTGGAGAAGAATAACTAAGGATAAAGAATGGCAAGTTTGGTAACTCCTGAGGTCACCAGCAGCAGGTTGTACAGGTTGGAGGTGTTGCGGCAGGTCAGTCATATCTTGGTGGCAGAGAGGGACTTGGGCAGACTCTTGAAACTCATTGCCGAGGAAACAAGCAGGGTTTTGGATGCCCAACGTTGCACTCTTTATTTGGTGGAGCAAGACACAAGGGGGGAAGGTGAAGAGAGACAGCTTAGGTTGGTGAGCAAGGTGGCCCAGGGCGCCGGAGAAATATGTGTTCCCTTGGGCAAGGGCAGCATTGCAGGGGAGGTGGCGGCCTCCGGTTGTTTAATTAACCTTGAGGATGCTTATCAGGATCCCCGCTTTGATCCTGCATGGGACACTCTTACCGGCTTTAGAACTAGTTCCATGCTGGCTGCACCCATGAGAACACCCAGGGGCGATGTGGTGGGGGTGGTGCAGGTCCTCAACAAAAAAGGCTCAAAGGGGTTTGATTCCCAGGATGAGGAGATGCTAACGGCTTTATGTTCGCAGGCTGCCATGGCCATCGAAAACAGCCGTTACCTGGAGGCCCAAGGCAAAGCCTTCCAAAGTCTCATAAGAGGCCAGGCAGTGGCCATTGATGCCAGGGACCATATAACCTCAGGCCACACATGGAGGGTGGCGGCTTATGCAGTGGAGGTTGGTCGCTCTATGGGGTGGTCAGAGGAGGATCTGCGCATTCTGGAATACGCGGGGCTTCTTCATGATCAGGGCAAGTTGGGGATTCCGGACGAGGTGCTGTTGAAGCCCGGCAGTCTCACCCAATGGGAGTTTCATCTCATGAAGAGTCACGCCTCCAAGACCAAAGAAATCCTGAGAGATGTGAGACACCTTTTCCCCAGGAGTCTCAGGGAAGTCCCGGAAATAGCCTCGACTCATCACGAAAAATTGGACGGCTCCGGTTATCCGGACGGTTTGGGTGGAGAGGAGATAGCCCCTGGGGCCAAGATATTGGCTGTGGTGGATGTTTTCGACGCCCTCACGGCACGAAGGCCTTACAGGGAGCCTGAGAGTCCACAGGGGGCTTTGGAACTTCTCAGGCAAGAAGCCCGAGGGGGCAGGCTGGACGGGGAGGTTGTGGAGGCCTTGGCAGGGATCCTGGAGGAAATACTGAAGCTTAAAGATGGGATAAACAGCTGGATAGAAAAAAGGGGCATCAGGCTCGGGGACAGGACCTGGCTCCAGGAAGGTGAGAACAGAGCATGATGGCGCTTCGTGTGGGAAGGGTGGGTTTTGTTGCCGGCGGAGTCCTGCTGTTGACGGTTGGAGCCGTATTACTTTATGGGAAGCTGGAAGGGGAAGCCCCTGAACTCTCCATATCTCCACAGCCCCTGGCTATCGGGAAGCAAACAAAATTCAAGCTTTCCATGGCAGACGGCAGATCGGGGCTGAAAGAAGCCAGGGTCAGCTTGGAGCAGGGGGGACGGGTTGTGAAGCTTTTGGAAGAGGTCTTCCCTGCAGGCACCCCTCAGGCCGAGAGAGTCTTGGAAATCTCGGCGGATGCCCTTGGGCTTCAGGAGGGAACAGCTGTTTTTAGGGCCGAGGTGAGAGACCGCTCCTGGAGGGGAGGGAACCCCAAGATTCTGGAGGCCACTGTGAAGGTGGACACCAGGCCTCCCAGCCTTTCCATTCTCAGCCAGTTCCATTACCTGAACCAAGGTGGGGCGGGACTGGTGGCCTTCAGGGCCTCGGAGCCCTTGGAGATGAGCGGGGTAAGGGTGGGGGAGAGATGGTTCAGAGCTTGTCCGGCCGGGGCTGATAACGGGTGGTTCGTGCTCTTTGCGGTGCCCCATGATGCCTCCCCACAGGTTTCCATCTATTTGGAAGCCGAGGACTTGGCCGGAAACAGGGCCAGGAGCCAGTTCAAGTACAACATAAAACCCAAGAAATTCAGGCATGACTCCATCAGGTTGAGCGAGGAGTTTCTCCAGAGAATCCTGCCCTATTTCATGGAAAGGGATCCTGGGCTGAAAGGTGAGCCTCAGGAGATGTTTCTCAGAATCAACAGGGAGCTTCGAAAGGCCAACGAGCTGAGCATACAAGAGATCTGCAAGAAAACCTCACCAGAACCCCTTTGGTCAGGCCCGTTCTTGCGCATGGCCAATGCCAAGCCCATGGCCGGCTTTGCGGACAGACGCACTTATATCTGGAAAGAGAAAGCCATAGACGAGCAGGTGCACCTGGGGGTGGATTTGGCCTCCCTGGTGACAAGCCCTGTAGAGGCGGCCAACAGGGGCAGGGTGGTCTTCGTGGGGGAGCTGGGCATATACGGCAACACGGTTATCCTGGACCACGGCTGCGGGCTTTTCAGTATGTATTCACATTTAAGTCAAATCTCCGCCAGTGTGGGTCAGCTCATGGAAAAAGGGGAGAAGCTGGGCTTGTCGGGAAGCACAGGGCTTGCCGGAGGGGATCACCTGCATTTCAGCATTCTAGTTGGGGGAGTTTATGTAAACCCCATAGAGTGGTGGGATCCTCACTGGCTCAAAGACAATGTAGAGGAGAAACTGGCGCTTCTGAGCAAGCCTGCAGGATCTTGAAGCTTCGTCAGACCACACGGCCCTCTTCCAGGGAAATATCCTTCAGGTCCGGAAGGCGTGCCAGCTCCTCCGTGAGCTCCTGCCACTCCAGACCCTCCTTTGATATCACATTGAGTCTGTATACAATGGTGCCTTTTTCCAGGGATCTGTGAAAATTTACGAAAGTGATCTTGGTAAAAGGGTATTTTCGCACCACAGCCTCAACTTCCTCAAAGCGGGGTCTTGAGTCTGCGAAGCTGAGAACTATTGTGGAGTAGGCGTCCCTGTTGAACCATTGCCTGGCTCTTCGTAAACTGAACAGCACGAAGACCCCCAGCAGGGTGGCCAGGAGTGCCGGGATTACGTAACCGCTTCCCACAGCCAGCCCCACTGCGGTCATAAGCCATAGCCCTGCAGCTGTGGTGAGCCCCCTTACGGTGCTGCGACCCATGATGATGGCCCCGGCACCCAGAAAACCCATGCCAGCCAGGGCATAGGAGGCTATCCTGCCGGGGTCCACCCTCACAGCGCTTTCCATTCTGAAGCCTCGGTAAAGCGTTTCCAGGTGGATCGAAACCATCATGATGAGACAAGATCCCACCGAAACCAGAATAAAGGTCCTGAATCCGGCCGCTTCTCCGTGGGCCTCTCGTTCGTAGCCCACCATGGCTCCCAAAACAGCCGCCACAGAAAGCTTCACCAAAGCTTCCAGGAGTTCTGATGTGTCAAAAAGGGCAGCCCAATTCAAGCATTTACTCCGTTAGTTCCTCTGAAGTGGGCAGGCACTGCGGGAAAAAAGTCCCAGGCCAAGCCAAAAACACTTTATAAGAATTGAGACTCCAAGGTCAACAAATTGAATCGTATACCTTGACAAACCTACCAATTCGAGGATAAACAGGTATGCCGACACCCATCAAGAGAAAATCATGGAGCTCCTGTGAGTCCACAAGAACCCGCAGTGGTTGAGAGCCCTAGAGAGTTTCGCCAAATGGTGAGGGAAGGCAGGTGGAAGGGCCCCACCGCCGGATGTTGCCCTGGTCACACTCAGGTCAACCTGGTGGTTCTGCCGGCTGAGTATGCCTTTCATTTCCTTCTTTTCTGCCAGAGGAACCCCAAGCCTTGCCCGGTTCTGGAAGTTCTTGAGGAAGGGATGTGGGAACCGATTCTGAGCGCCCCGGGGGCTGATGTCAGGACTGATTGCCCCAGGTACAGGGTTTTTGGGAAAGATGGGGTGGAGGAGAGGGGAGAGATATTGCAGCTTTGGAGGGAGGATCTGGTCACCTTCCTGTTGGGTTGCAGTTTTACCTTCGAATGGGCATTGATGGAGGCCGGGGTCCCGGTGCGGCACGTGGAAGAGGGCAGAAACGTGCCCATGTACAGGACCAGCCTTCCCTGTCTTCCCGCAGGCCCCTTCAAAGGGGAAATGGTTGTAACCATGCGACCTGTCCCAGGCCCTCTGGTCAGCAAGGCTGTTCAGATAACCTCCCGTTTCCCTGGGGTGCACGGGGCTCCAGTGCATGTGGGGGATCCGGGTTTTCTGGGAATAAGGGATCTCCAGAAACCGGATTTCGGGGACCCAGTCAGCATAAGGCCAGGGGAGGTTCCCATGTTCTGGGCCTGCGGGGTGACTCCCCAGGTGGCGCTTCTGAAAGCCAAGCCTACTTTGGCCATCACTCACGCCCCCGGACACATGTTGGTGACTGATCTGAGGGATAGAGACCTGGCTGTTTTTTAAAGGTGAGAGCCGGATTGCGGGTTGAGGGCCGGGCTCCAGGTTAAGGGGCGAAAAAGCCCTGAGGCTCTGGAGTCAAAACCTGAGAAAGGAGGTCAACATGCGAAGAGTATGGAATTTGGGTTGGATTGCAGCAGTGGCTTTGGGCCTGGCATTCACCGGGGGGATCTTCCCACCCCAGGCCGTGGCCCAGAAGGAGGTGACCATTGGGGTCGTGTATCCTCTGACAGGGGGAGCTGCCTCAGCCGGCCGTGAGCTTCAGTACGGGGCCGAGCTGGCAGCGGAGATCGCCAACAATGTCATGGCGGACCTGGCCATGGACATGGCCAAGAATGGTGGCATAAAGAGCCTGGGTGGCGCCAAGATAAAACTCATCTTCAAGGACCATGAGGGGAACCCCACACTTGGGGCGGATCTGGCCAAAAAGCTCATCCTAGACGACAAGGTGGTGGGGATCCTTGGCTGCTACCACAGCTCGGTGACCAAGGCGGTTAGCGCCGTTTGCGAGCAGTACGGGGTGCCGATGATAAACGACTCCTCCACCTCACCGGTTCTCACGCAGCAGGGCTACAAGTGGTTCTGGCGCACCACGCCCCACGACGGCACCTTCACCAAGGACCTTTTCGAGTTCCTAAAGGGTCTCAGCGAAGGAAAGGCCAAGGGAGTCAACGCGGTCCCAAAGAAGGAGCTCATGACTCTGGCGGCCGCCTGTGAGAAGACCGAGTGGGGCTCGGCTGCTTCGGGTCTGATAGAGAAGTATGCCAAGGAGTATGGTTATGACCTAAAGCGGAATCTCCTGTACGCGGCCAAGTCGGCGGATCTCTCCAGTGAGGTGAGGTCCCTTTTGGCCGTCAAGCCGGATGGCATGCTCTTTGCCTCTTACACCTCGGATGCCATCTTGATGCTCAAGACTCTGAAGGCCGAGAAGGCCAAACCCAAGCTAATCTGGGGCCAAGACGCAGGCTTCGAGACCCCCGAGTTCAGAACTACCCTCGGGGAGGATATAGTGGGAGTCCTGACCCGAACGGTCTTCTCCCCCAAGCTGGGGCAGGTCAAGAAGATCTCGGGACAGGTCAACGAGATGTACAAGAAAAAAACCGGATATGACCTGAGCGATGCCTCGGCAAGGGGTTTCACAGGGGTACAGACCTGGGTACATGTGCTGGAGAAGGCCGGTTCCACAAAGCCAGAGGCAATTCAGGCGGCGGCCAACGGGATAAATATTCCGGGAGAGCAACTGGTGGTGCCCTGGAAGGGGATCCAGTTTTCCACCTCAGGGGAGGAGATCGGGCAGAACATCTTGGGCTCGGGAATCATAGGCCAGTACCAGAAAAACCAGGCTGGAGAGGTGGTCTTGGAAATCGTCTATCCCTTCGAGTTGGCAACAGCTAATCTGATTTATCCGTTTAAGGGCTTCTGAGAAAAATGGGGAGCGTGGCCTGTCCATCTTTGGGCTAAGGCCGCGCCCCCTCACGATGTTCACCAGAAAATTACGGACAAAGGCTCTGGCGGAGGTATAGGGGATTGGCACTAGATGTGCTGGTTGCATCCTTGGTGGCTGGACTCTTGATAGGTATGGTCCTGGCTTTGGTGGCCCTGGGGCTCACCATCATCTTCGGGGTCATGGACATAGTCAACTTTGCCCATGGGGAGTTCCTCATGGTGGGGATGTATACCGGGCTCCTGGTGGCCCAAGGCGCTAAAATGGAACCTCTTCTCACACTGCCTTTGGCCGCTGTGGTGGGGTTTGTGCTTGGTTGGATGTGTTACTTTCTGTTCGTAAAGTTCCTGCTCAGGGGACCCATGGTGGCCCAGCTCTTGGGGACTTTCGGGCTCATGCTGCTTCTTAGAAACCTGGCTTTGCTTTTTTTCGGCTCTGAAGACAGGGCGATTCACCACGGGCTGCTTGTGGGAAAAAGCATTTCCATGGGCATGGGTGTCACGGTCCCGGCCACCAAACTGGCCGCAGCGCTGTTGGCTGTGACCGCCTTCGCAGCAGTGTGGCTTCTTATCAACAGGACGAGGGTCGGCAAGGCTCTTCAGGCCACAGCCCTCAATGCCCAGGGGGCCAGGTACATGGGCATCCCCACGGACCGCATGAATGGCTTGGCCTGGGGTATAGGGGGGGCAACGGTCACCATCGCCGGGGCTCTGCTGGTGAATTTCTGGGCCGTGAACCCGTATGTGGGCCTTCTGTTTACCATGCTGGCCTTCACCATAGTGGCCCTGGGGGGGTTCGGGAGCGTGCCGGGTGCATTTTTGGCCGGATTGGTGGTGGGGCTTATAACAGAGATTCCAGGCATCTGGGATTCCATCTCCCTGGCAGTGGGGTGGCGCTGGATGATGGATGTGCCCATGACATCCTTTAAATATACCTGGGTATACTTGGCCTACTTCATCATCATGCTGGCCAGACCTAAAGGGCTTTTCGGATGGAAGCGCTGAGAAACGCTTTCGATTTCTCTGATTCCCCGCGCACGGATCTCATGGTAGTAGGGATCCTGGCAGCCTTGTTGGTGGCATTCCCCCTCGTGCCTTATTCCTCCTTTGCCATGGCCACCATGATCCAGTTTCTTATGTTTTCAATATACGGCATGGGCTGGAACACCATCGGAGGGTACGGGGGACAAGTGGATTTGGGCAAAGCCCAATATGTGGGTATAGGGGCCTACACTACAGCCGTAATGCTTATCCGGTGGGATGTGCCCTTTTGGGTTTCCATGCCAGTGGGGATGGGCCTGGCCGTGGGATGGTCCTTTGTCATTGGATACCCCCTTTTCAAACTCAAGGGACACTATTTTGCTATAGCCACCATAGCCACCTCTCTGGTTCTAAAGGATCTCTTCGAGGTTTGGGATTTTGTGGGGGCGGCCAGGGGACTTCACATTTCCCCTGTGAAATACCCGCCACCGGACTTTCTGCGACTGATCTTCAGGGAGGATATCTATTACTACTACCTGCTGTTGGCCTTTTTCTTCGTTGGGATCCTGGTGATCAACTGGTTCAGGCACTCCAGGCTCGGCTTCCAGCTCCGTGCCATAAGGGACAATGAGGATGTGGCCAAGTCCCTGGGCATAAACGTTCACTGGGCCAAGATCAAAACCTATGCCCTGGCCACTGCCTTCGTGAGCGCTGTGGGTTCATTTCACGCTGTTTACATAAAGAACATAGAGCCCGAGGACACCATGAGCTTGGACATCTCGGTGCTCATAGCCCTGATGGCCATGCTGGGTGGGGCGGGCTCCCTCTGGGGGCCCATCATAGGGGCAGGGATCCTAATCCCACTGAAGAGCTACTTGAAAGAATGGCTGGGGGCCAAGGCCGGTCTTATCGGCATAGATCTGATTCTTTACGCCTTGATAATCATGCTGGTCTCAGCAGTGGAGCCCAAGGGGATATGGGGCCTCCTGGATCGACTGCGCAGGGGGAGAGGCAGGTGATGGCCCTCTTGGAGGTGCAGAATCTCACAAAGGACTTTGGCGGGCTCAGGGCCAACGATCAGATATCATTTCAGGTCCAGGAAGGCGAGCTGGTAGGGCTCATAGGGCCTAACGGGGCGGGGAAGACCACACTTTTCCACTGTATATCAGGTCACCATCCGGTCACCTCAGGCAGGATCCTGTTTTCAGGGGAGGACATAACCGGCCTTGAGGCGCATGAGGTGGCCAGGAGGGGGCTGGCCCGCACCTTCCAAGTCTATGCCGCCACCGGAGACCTTACGGTCCAGGAGTACGTAATGGTGGGGGCCTTCATGCGCACCGGTTCCAGGGCAAAGGCCAGGGCAAAGGCTCAGTGGATCCTTGGGGAGCTGGGTCTAAAGGACAGGGCCGGCCGGCTCCTCACTGAAATTCCGGTGCCGGCCCAAAAGCTTGTCACCATGGCCATGGCGGTTGCCACTGAGCCTCGAATGCTTCTTCTGGACGAGGTGGCCGCAGGGCTCAATCCCCAAGAGGTGGAAGGAGTCAAGGAGACCATACGCCATATTCACAGGGATCTGGGGGTCACAATCATTCTAATAGAGCACGTCATGGCACTGGTAATGGATGTAAGTCACAGGGTGATAGTGCTGGATGCGGGCAGGAAGATAGCAGAGGGGCTCCCCCAAGAGATAGCCTCTGATCCCATGGTGATCAAGGCTTACTTGGGGGAGCGCTACGGGCAGACAGAGGCCTGATGCAGGGGGAAGAAGAAGTGGAGCGGGGACTGCTGGAGACCGTCCAGGTGGAGGTCCGCTATCGGGGGCTTCCTGTGGTACAGGAGGTTTCCATCAGCGTGGCCGAGGGGCACACGGCCTGTGTGCTGGGGGCCAATGGGGCTGGTAAGTCCTCTCTGCTTCGGGGCATCATGGGGGCCCAGCGGGTATCTCGGGGGAAGGTTCTCTGGGAGGGGAGGGAGATCCAGGGGTTTTCCACCGAGCGGATAGTGGGTCTGGGCATAGTGTATGTGCCCGAGGAGAGGATGCTCTTCGGGCCCTTGTCCGTGGAGGAAAACCTGAGGCTGGGAGCCTATCTGCTCAGGGATCGGGTGCAGATCCAGCGCAACCTGAGTACTGTCTATGGCCTGTTCCCGAGACTCAGGGAGAGGAGTTCCCAGGCAGCCTCCACCCTCTCAGGGGGCGAGCAACAGATGCTGGCCATCGGCAGGGGACTCATGTCCAACCCAAGGCTTCTAATGCTGGATGAGCCCTCCCTTGGTCTGGCTCCGCTCCTGGTGAGCGAGCTATTGGGTACAGTCAGGAGACTCAAGGAGCAGGGTATGACCATACTGCTTGTGGAGCAGAACGTGAAGGAGGCCTTGGAGCTGGCAGACCGCGGTTACGTGCTCCAGGCCGGGAGAATGGTCCTGGATGGTACCTCCTCTGAGCTGATCTCCTCGGACCTAGTGCGGAAAGCTTACCTGGGGCTCTGAGAGGGTTCTCAAGGCCCCTTTATCCCGAGCATTGCCTTCGTCAATCCGTATTGTTCAGATAAGTGGATAATGGGGGCTATCTTAATGACACCTTTGGACAAACCGCTCCCTGCTCAAAGACAGCCTGATTTTCGATTTCAGATTCTGCCTTGGTTTGAGTCAGAACATGCCAAGGCTGGGGGCTTAAGCCCCCAAAGTCACAGGCTTTGGAGAATAATCCGGGTTAACCCCCTGGCCCGTTTCATGGGGGTGCCCCGAGCCCAATCCTTATTGCCTCTAGCCTCTCCATGGCCTCCTTGTATATGGCGTGGGCCTGGGCAAGGGTGACTTGGCTGAACCTGATCCTGTCCCTGGGCCTGGCCTGAGCCACAAGGGGGAGGTCCGCCCAGATCACTGTGGCTATCTTTGCGTAACCTCCAACGGTTTGCTCCACAAGGAGGATGATGGGCTTACCGTCAGGAGGGATCTGTACAGCCCCGGGGATGCTCGGCTCAGAGATGATGCTGGGGGGGGCCTCCGGCATTCTCATGACCTCGGGTCCATCCAGCCGGTAGCCCATCCTGTCAGCCTGCGGGGTGACTTTGAACTCCGAGCCGAAGAACACCCTGAGCCCTTCCCCGAAGTGCTCCTCCTGGGGGCCGGCTACTGCCCTGAGGGTAATCTCCTCCTTCAGTCTGGGCCTTTGCCCCTCGGTAAGGATTGTCTCCCTCCGGCGGGGAGTTCCCGGACCCCTACGGATGAGGTCCCCCTTCTTGATGGGGCGTCCCTCCAGACCTCCCAACCCCGCTGCCACGTACGTGGATCGGCTCCCCATCACGGTCGGCACATCGATCCCCCCTGTCACGGCCAAATAAGCCCTCAGGCCGGCCTTGGCCTGCCTGATCCAGAACTCATCCCCCGCTCTCACCCTCATGGCCCTCCAGGGTTCCACAGGCCTGCCATTGAGGGCCATGGCCACATCCGCACCGGTGACCGCCACCGTGCACTCTCCCAGCACCTCCAGCTTGGGCCCCATGAAGGTTGATTCCAAGACAGCGGCCCCAGAGGGGTTGCCCACCAGCCAGTTGGCCACCCTGGCCGAAAACTGATCCAATACCCCTGAGACTGGGACTCCGTAAGCTTGGTAGCCGAATCGGCCCAGATCTTGGACGGTCGTCATGGGGCCTGGTTCTACGACTTTGAAAGCCGGCACATCAGTCCTGCTTTTGGGCCAAGGCATAATAACTCTCTCTGTCTATGGGCCTGAATCGTATGAAATCTCCTGCCTTGTAGAGAAAAGGCTGCTCCCTCTCAGGTCTGAAGAGTCTCAGAGGTGTCCTCCCGATAAGCCTCCAGCCTCCCGGGCTTGTGATGGGGTAGATGCCTGTCTGGTTGGCCGCTATGGCCACACTCCCGGCCGGCACGCTGAGCCTGGGGGTCTCCAGGCGGGGGGTTGCCAAAAGCTCTGGAAGCCCCCCCAGGAAGGGGAAGCCAGGTGTAAAGCCCATCATGTATATCTGGTAACGCGGCGAGGAGTGGATCCTGATCACATCCTCCACGGTGAGTCCATGATAGTTCGCCACGAACTCAATGTCAGGGCCGAACTCCCCCCCGTAACAAACCGGTATCTCCACCTCCCTCGGGGGGGGAACCTGGATCTCAGACATGCCCTTCTCCAGAGACCTCAGGCCCCTGATGAGAGTCTGCGGCTGGGTGGCCATGGGGTCATAGATCAAAAGCAGAGACCTGTACGTGGGGACCACCTCCTGGAGACCTTCGACCCCCCTGGTCTCAAGCAGGCCTGCCATGGCCCTCACCTTGAGGTTCACCTCGGGGTGGATGGAGTCCCCGTATTCCACCAGGACTCCCCTGTCCCCCACTATGCGAACGAGAGGCTCCCTGTACAAGCCCATGGCTCAGGCTCGGGGCTTTGTTGCCTCGCCCATGGGGCGAACAGGCACCCCTTCCTTTTCCAGTGTTTCCCGAATAATCCTCACTAGCTCCACAGCTGCCGGGTTGTCCCCGTGCACACAGAGGGTCTGGACCTCCAGGGGGATCACGGTGCCATCCACTGCCACCACCTTACCCTCCTTGGCCATGAGGAGGGCTCTTTGAGCCACCAGGGAGGGCTCATGTATCACTGCTCCTCTCTGGCTGCGGGGAACTAGGTGCCCCTCAGGGCTGTAAGCCCTGTCCGGGAAGGCCTCGTACACTACCTTGAGGCCGAGCTCCTCTCCTATGCGCCTCATTTTCTCCCCTTTGGCCCCGGCCAGAGCCACGTATAGGAGATCCGGGTCCACGCTTAGCACCCCTTCGGCCACAGCCCTGGCCACGCTCTCGTTTTCCACTGCTGCCAGATAGAGGGCTCCGTGGGCTTTCACGTGCCTCAAGGGCACTGAATGGGAAGCGCAAAAAGCTTTGAGGGCCCCTACCTGATACATGACGTAATTGCGTATCTCTCTTGGGGTGCATTCCATGTAGCGACGTCCGAAGCCCAGCAGATCCGGGTAGCTCGGGTGCGCCCCTACTCCCACTGACTTCTGCTTGGCCAAGCCCACCACATGATCCATGACCATGGGATCCCCTGCATGCCAACCACAGGCTATGTTGGCAGAGGTGATGTAATTCATGACCTCCTCGTCCATGCCCAGCTTATAAGCTCCAAAGCTCTCCCCCATGTCGCAATTTAGGTCCATGCTCACGGCTTTCCCCTCCTTAAATTTACGGCGTTATACGGTTGGCCATTCTAACCTCTTGGAAGCCTCATCTCAATGCATGGGGAACCCTTCCTGTGAGGCATCTCCAAAACATTGGAGCCACATTGAATTCCCTTGACAAACAGCCAGGGATCACCTAGGCTGATACCACTATATATGACGCTGTCACAAATGGTGAACAACTTGATTCCATTCAGACAATGCAGGAAAGATCAAAGAAAGGAGGTGGAGGGGACCTTAAGAGATCAAACTGATTTTCTTCCGGTGAAAAGGTGCAGTTCAAGAAACAAGTTCCAACGACCACTTGCATGATAAGGAGTCTGACATGGCCCGTCTTTACGAGTACCAGGGCAAGGAGCTCTTGAAGCAGGAGGGTATCCCAGTCCCCAATGGGGGGATGGCCACAACCCCCGCTGAGGTGCGGGAGATCGCCCAAAAGATCGGAAAACCTGTGGCAGTCAAGGTCCAGATTTGGGCTGGGGGCAGGGGCAAGGCGGGTGCTATCCGCTTTGCCGAGACTCCCCAGGAGGCGGAGAGTATAGCCGGGGAGCTTTTCGGCTCCAAGGTGAAAGGGTTCGAGGTGCGCAGGCTCTTGGTAGAGGAGAAACTCCAGATAGATCGGGAGTTTTACGTGGGAGTGATCGTGGATCCCTCCAAGGAAGTGAGGGCCCCGGTCATGATCTTCAGTAGCGAGGGGGGAATGGAGATCGAGGAGGTCCCCGAGGACAAGATCTCCAGGGTGACCGTGGACATAATGTTGGGCTTGAGGCCCTTCCACGCGTTGGACCTGGCTCGACGGGCAAGTGTTCCCCGCAACCTCCTGGAAAAGGTGGCCGACATCAACACCAGGCTTTACAGGGTCTTCAGGAAATGGGACTGCAGGACTCTGGAGATCAACCCCTTGGTGCTCACAAAAGAGGGAAAGCTGGTGGCTGCAGATTGCAGGGCTGCCATAGATGACTCTTCGGTTTACCGGCATCCGGAGTTGGGGATCACCGTGGCAAGGGAATCCAACCAAGAACCCACGGATTTCGACGAAATAGCCTGGTCCATAGAGGAAGGTGATCTGAGGGGTACCGGGTATGTGGCGCAGATGAACCAGGAGATAGAGGCCATCGCCACCGTAGGTTACCACGGCATAGGCGGGGGTGGAGCAATTCTGGGGGTGGATGCCCTCAACAAGGCCGGGCTCAGGGTGGCCAATTATGCCGACACCAGTGGCAACCCCCCTGCATCAAAAGTCTACAGGGTGGCAAAGCTGGTGCTCTCCCAGCCTGGAATAGAGGGATATTGCCTGGGGGGTTTCATCATGGCCAACCAGGAGCAATGGCACCATGCGCATGGGTTGGTCAAGGCCCTTCGGGAGGAACTTCCCAAGAGGCCGGGCTTCCCCGTGGTCTTGCTGCTTTGCGGGAACCGGGAGCCTGAGGCTTTGGAGATCCTCAGGGAAGGGCTCAAGGATCTTCCCAACCCTGTAGAGATCTATGGTCGGGAGCACGTGTACGACACGGCTTTCATTGCACAGCGCATGCGCAGCTTGGTTGAAGAATACAAGAAGAAACGCGCAGGCCAAGGAGGTTGATCCCCATGGAATTCGACGAGAGAACCATCAAGATAATAATTGACGAGAAGAAATGTGAGGGTTGCACCACCCACGCCTGCGCCGAGGCCTGCAAGAAATTCGACCGCTCGGTGCTTCAGATTATTGACGGGAGGCCCGGGGTGGCCCTTTCCGCAGAAGAACTCAAACGGCTCGGCACAGAGTGCCTGGCTTGCGAGTTCGCCTGCGCACAAAGAGGCAATGGAGCTATAAGCATAGAGGTGCCCATTGCGGGCCTGGAAGAGTACCGCCGCAAGCACGGCACAGCCTACTGAAAGAGGGTAAGGCCATGGGAATACTGATCGATGAGAACACCAGCGTGATAGTTTTGGGAATAACAGGCCGCGAGGGCTCGGCCAGGGCCGGGTACATGAAGGCCTACGGGACCAAAGTGGTGGCGGGTTCTACACCCGGAAGAGGTGGAACCCAGGTGGATGGGATCCCAGTGTACGACTCGGTGGAGGAGGCAGTGGAGAAGCACGGCCCCATAGACGCTGCTGTGACCTTCGTGCCCGGACCGGCTCTCAGGGATGCGGTCATAGGGGCCATCGAGGCCGGTATCAAGTTCATCGTCTGCCCTGTGGAGAGGGTGCCTCTCCATGACATCCTGGAAATGATGTACGTGGCCAAGAACGCAGGGGCCAAGATCCTGGGGCCTGGTACCATAGGTATCTTAAATCCTGGGAAGGCTGTTTTGGGCTGGTTGGGGGCAAATCCCAGTTGGGCCAGGCAGGTCTTTGTACCAGGTCCTGTAGGGGTTATCTCCAGAAGCGGCGGGCAGTCCGGCACCGTGCCTTGGGCTCTCAAAGAGGCTGGTTTGGGCATGAGCACAGTGGTGCATGTGGGCACAGAACCTGTGACCGGTATCTCCATGGGAGATATCCTCCTTGAGTTCGAAAAGGATCCAGAGACCAAGGCGGTGGCCGTATTCGGAGAAATAGGAGGCGCCCATGAGGAGGAGGCGGCCCAGTGCATAAGGGAGGGGAAATTCACCAAGCCCTTCGTGATCTTCGTGGCAGGTGCCTGGGCTCCCCCGGGCATGCGTTTCTCTCACGCCAGCAGCATCATAGAGAGGGGCAAGGGCTCGGCCAAGGACAAGATCCAGATCCTCAGGGAGTCCGGTGCCCACGTGGTGGATAAGCCCGATGACATCGCACCCACTGTCAAGAGGCTCTTGGGAGTCTGAGCCGGGCTTCTCGGGGTTTGCAATCTGTGGAAAAAACAAGATGCTCCTGCCCCTCGAGGGAGGGGTCCTGAAAGAAGTTCAACTAAAACTGGGAGGTGCAACCATGGCAGTTATGCGGTCTATTCTCTACATTCCAGGAAACAACGAGAAAATGGTCTCCAAATCCCCCACATTTCCGGCAGATATTGTGACCTTGGATTTGGAGGACTCCGTGCCCCCTGCAGAAAAGCCCAAGGCCAGGGAAGTGGTAAGGGAAAACCTGAAGTATGCCGGTCAGGGAGGGGCAGAAGTGTATGTCCGGATCAATAACTGGGAAACCCTGCTTACCAACGACGACCTGGAGGCGGTGGTCCATGAGGGTCTCCACGGAGTCTGCCTGGCCAAGTGCGGTGGACCTGAGCATGTGCGCAGGTTAGATTGGAAGCTGGAAGAGCTGGAAAGAAGAAGGGGCATACCCGTGGGTACGGTAAGGATCCAGCTGTTAATAGAGACGGCCAAAGGTGTTATCAACGCATACCCATCAGCCATTGAAAGCCCCAGGGTAAACTCTTTGATATTCGGCGCAGTGGATTACACTAAAGATATGAGAGTGAAGCTGACCACAGAAGGAGAAGAGCTAAAATACGCCAGGGCCCACACGGCTGTGGCTGCCAGAGCAGCAGGTTGTGTGGCCATAGATTGTCCTTTTGTGGCCTTCCAGGACATGGAGGCTTTTGAGAAGGACACGGCATACGGCCGCACCCTGGGATACGAGGGCAGGATGCTGATTCACCCCAGCCAGATAGAGCCTTCCAACCGCATCTACAAGCCTCAGCCAGAGGACGTGGAATGGGCCCAAGGAGTTGTGGAGGCTTTTGAAAAGGATGCTCTGGCCAAGGGTCTGGCCGCCATTTCATATAAGGGTAAGATGGTGGATACCCCGGTTTATGAAAACGCCAGGACCATCTTGGCCGTGATGGAAGAAATTCAGGCCAAAGAGGCCAAAAGGAAGGCCGGTTGATTCGGTAGCAAGGGGAGGAGGCTTTGGACTCGATCCCCTTGATCTTTCCTTTATGAGATGGCCGAGGGGACGCTCTTTTGAAAGGCACGAAATTGGCTCCAATTTTTTGGGGCTTCAAATCCATGGGCTGGCAGTGGGTATGGCCTGGGGCCGCTAGGAGGTAAAAATGCAGAGAAAGCAGCTTGTGCAGGAAGTGGTCTCCATAGTGGGAAAGGGCAATGTGCTTGAGGACAAGGCTTCTCTCGCCGTATATGAGTACGACGCATCCCTTTTCCAGGGACGACCCGACGTGGTGGCTTTCCCCACGGACACCCAGCAGGTGGCCCAACTGGTCAAGCTGGCCAACCGAGAGAAAGTGCCCTTTTTGGCAAGAGGGGCAGGCACCAACCTAAGCGGTGGCACGGCTCCCACACGGGGAGGCATTATTATTGACCTTTGCCGCATGCGCCGAATCCTGGAGATAGACACCAACAACCAGACAGCCCTGGTGGAGCCAGGGGTGTACAACTTGACCCTTCAAAACGCCCTTGCCCCCCTTGGTTACTACTATGCACCGGACCCTGCCAGTCAGAAGGTATCCACCTTGGGCGGGAACGTGGGTGAGAACTCGGGGGGTCCCCATTGCCTAAAGTACGGTGTCACCAGCAACCACGTTTTGGGAGCCGAGGTAGTGCTCCCCAACGGGGAGGTGGTCTGGCTTGGAGGGGCTGCTGAGACCCCTGGGCCTGACCTGATGGGTTTGTTCGTGGGCTCAGAAGGCACTCTGGGAATAGCCACCAAGATACTGGTGCGCATTATGAGGCAACCTGAGCATGTGGTTACCATACTTGGCATTTTTCAGTCTCTGGAAGAGGCGGGCCAGACCGTCTCGGACATCATAGGGCAAGGCATAATACCGGCAACTTTGGAGATAATGGACAATTTGGTTATTCGGGCTGTGGAGGCCTCGGTAAAGGCCGGGTACCCGGAGGATGCCGAAGCAGTGCTCATTATTGAGCTAGACGGCTTGGCCGACGGCATGGATGAGCAGGCCCAGCGCATCGAGGAGATTTGCAAGGCCAACAACGTTGTGAGTGTGAGGCGTGCCAAAGACAACACCGAGAGGGCTGAGCTTTGGGCCGGCAGGAGAGGGGCCTTTGGGGCAGTTGCCAGGCTGAGGCCCAGCTACCTGGTTTGCGATGGTACGGTGCCTCGCACCAAGCTTCCTGATGCTCTGAGGGCAGTGAAGGAGGTCTCCAAGAAGTACGGGCTGCCCATAGGCAATGTGTTCCATGCCGGGGACGGGAACCTTCACCCACTTATACTTTTCGACGGCCGCAATCCGCAGGAGCTTGAAAAGGTGCACAAGGCCGGAACCGAGATCCTGGAGGCTGTTGCCAGGCTTGGCGGAACCATAAGCGGTGAGCACGGCATAGGCACCGAGAAGCTAAAAGAGATGCGGCTTATTTTCCGTGAGGAAGACCTAGAAATGATGCGCAGGATAAAGAAAGCCATGGATCCTGCCGAGCTTTGCAACCCCGGCAAACTGGTGCCGCCTCCAGCTCAAGAAGCCGTGGGGCATGCCTAATTGGAGGCAACGGTAAGTAGCAACTGGGTAGGGAACTTATGGGGAACCATATATGGTCTTGGTGGAAGGGGGGTAAAGTCCCGTGAGTCGGCAAAATCCTGGGGGAGTGAAGAAAAGAGACGCAGCGGCTAGGAGTGCAGAGGAGATTCTGAAAGAGTTGGGGGTTGAGGCCACTCGCGTGGAAGTCCCTGCTTCTGAAAAAGAGGTGCAAACCATTCTGGCAAGGGCTTCCAAAGAAAAACTGAAGGTTTTACCCATGGGGGGCGGAACCTCACTGGGAGTTGCGGTCTTGCCTGAGAAGGTGGACCTGGCGCTGGACATGCGCGGTATGAATTCAATATGCGAGCTGGATCCGCGCAACCTGAACATAGTCGTGGAGGCCGGAAAGAGCATCAAGTCCATAAACCAGGAACTGTCTCAGGTGGAAAGAGGGTTCATGCTTCCGCTGGATCCCCCAAGGTCTCAAGAGGCTACCTTAGGGGGAGCTTATGCGGCCAACATGAGCGGTCCTCTCAGACACCTATACGGGCTGCTTAGAGATCAAGTCCTGGGTGTAAGGGGTGTGAACGTGGAAGGCAGCCAGGTAGCCTTCGGCGGGATTACGGTCAAGAACGTCTCCGGCTACGACCTTACCAAGTTCCTTATAGGCTCCGCCGGGAGCCTCTGCGTAGTGACCCAAGTGGCTTTGAGAATTCTTCCCGTGCCTGAGGCCTCAGGGGTCTGCAGGATAGAGTTCCCTTCGGACTCGGACTTGGAAGGTTTCCTTTCAGAGCTGAGACAGTCCGTGCTTTTGCCTTCGGCCGTTGTGGCAAGATGGGAAGCTGGGGATGCTGTGAAGCTGCTCACCGTGGCCTTGGAAGGGCATCCCAAGGCTGTGGAGAGGCAGGCGCGGGAGATTCAGGAAATGGGAGCCCGCCATGGAGGTTCAGGCAGGATCCTGGAGGGCAGGGACACGTTTCTGGAGAGCCTGCGCTTGGCTGTTGATCCCCAGGGAGAGATTCATAGGATCTTGGCCCTCAAGGTCAGCGTGCCCATAGCCCAGGGGCTGGGAGCTGCCAAGGCGGTGGAGGATCTGGCGGTGCGGGGCAGTCTGAAAGTGGATCTGGCGCTTTTGGCCGGAAACGGCGTATTTTTTGCCTACGCGACAGACCAATCGGATCAGTTGTTGAGGGAGTTCTCCAAAGGGGTGCGGGAGACGGCTTTGCGCATGGGGGGGCATGTTTTGCCTGTTTGGGGTCCGCGGGGGGCCTTGGAGGGCTGGGGACCTAGAATAGACCCGGCTGTGGGAAGAAACGTGGTGATGCCCATCAAGCAGTCCTGGGATCCTTGGGGAGTGCTATTGCCCGTTGGGCTGTGAGTGATGGATTCTTAAGGGGTAAGGCCCGGATTATTCTCCAAAGCTTGTGAATTCAGAGGCCATGCTCCTGGACCCCTGAAACGCTTTTTCATGTTCCGACTCAAAGCAGGGCTGAGACTGAAACCGAAAATCAGGGAGTTTTTGAGCATGGACAGGTTTGTCCTAACATATCCTAAAGATAGTCCGCATTATCCGCTCATTGTTAATAATGCGGTTTAGGCCGGGAGGCTTCCATGAGCGACACATTGAAGGCCGTGTATGACGAGGTGGCCAAGTGCAACAAGTGCGGGTTCTGTCAGGCCCACTGTCCCATATTCGACATCACCAGGGACGAGCGCAACGTGGCCCGTGGACACAATGCCCATATCAGAAAACTCATAGAAGGGGAGTTGGAACTTAACCAGGAGTTGAAGGATCCCCTTTTCGAGTGTCTGCTTTGCCGCACTTGCGTGGCCAATTGCTTTCCGGCGGTTCGGACGGACCGCAACGTGGTGGCCGGCAGGGCTGAGTACATGAAGCGTGTGGGCCAGCCCAAAGTCATGAAGTTCCTTTTTCACAATTTATTGCCGGACCAGCGTAAAATGGCCCGATACGTGCGCTTGGGGGCCTATGGGAAAAACTCCGGGGTGAGCAAGCTGGCCAGAGCCCTGGGGATACTCAAGTGGTTCGGGAAAGACCTGGACAAGGTGGAAGGGATCATAGAGAAGCTGCCCACCAGGTTCTTGAGAGACAGGCTGGAGAGCACAAGCCTGGGTCCCAAAGACGCCTCAACCCGCGTGGCTTATTTCGTCGGGTGTGGATTCAATTTCGTGCTTCCTCACGTGAGCGAAGCCACCCTGGCTGTCTTGGTGCACCAGGGTGTCCGAGTGGATGTGGCGGAGAACAGCTGCTGCGGTCTTCCAACCTACGGGTATGGGGATCTGGATGCAGCCCGCTCCATTGCACGAAGAAATATCCAGGTCCTGGAATCCATGGATGCGGATGTGGTGCTTACAGAATGCGGAAGCTGCTCGGCCTTCCTGAAAGATTACCCTGAGCTTTTTGAAGATGAGCCCTCTATGAGGGACAGGGCTGAGAAACTGGCCAGGCGTGTCAAGGGCTTCAGTGAGTTCATGCACTCCAGGCTGGATCAGATGGGAGCCCCCAAGGAGGTTTCCTTGAAAGTCACTTATCACGATCCCTGCCACATGAGCCGTTACCAGAAGATAGTCAAGGAGCCCAGGAGCATGCTGCAGCAGATCCCAGGGGTCAGCTACGTGGAGATGCCCGAGGCCGACCGCTGCTGCGGGGCTGCTGGCAGTTACAACATAATGCATTACGAGCAGTCCATGGCCGTTCTGAATCGCAAGATGGAAAATCTTCAGAAGACAGGGGCCCAGGTGCTTACTACAGAGTGCCCTGGCTGCGTTATTCAGTTGAGCTATGGAGTGCGAAAGGAGAGGCTTCCCGTCAGGGTGTTGCACTTGAGCCAGCTTCTCCAGGAAGTCTACCTTCCAGGCTGAGGTGTTCATGTGTGGGAGGTGATAGGCACATCGCCCCCCACACATGCCTGCTACTGCAGAGCGGATGCCAGGGCTTTCCCGTAGTCGTGGCAGGCTTTCATCCCATCCGGAGTGCTGACCAGGTGTTCCAAGAGATTAAAGGACCCCAACTCCACCATGCGCATCTTGAAGACGTGCTCCATGGTGTCGAAGATGATCTTGGCTGCATCCCCGCTGTGGGTGTAGGAGCCGAAGGCTCCTCCAAGCTTGCCGGTCAAACCAGCCTTGTGGGCCAAGAAAAGGAAGGTCTTCATGCTTCCGATCATGTCCCTGTGGTAGGTCGGGGAGCCGAACACGTAGCCGTCATAGCCCGCCAGCTCACTGTCGTTCTTGATTTGGGTTATTTTTTTTAATTCGGCCTCGTGCCCACCCATTCGGATGCCTTCTGCGATCCATTGAGCCATGCGCTCCGTGTTGCCGGTCCTGCTGTCGTAAGCCACTAGCACCTTTTTCATACCCGCACCTCCTTTGAACTGTTCAACATGGTTTGGTTTTCACTTTATCTCAGCCTGATTCAAGGTCAAGCAGAAATTATCATTAGACTGAGCGCCACTGTTATCCCTTAGCGGCCATCCTTATCTCTTCCCATGCCTCCCGCACGTGGCGCTCCTGTGTGTGGGTCTGGCCCACGCAGAGCCTCAGGGTGAGCTTCTCCACCAGGCGGGTGTGGGTTATATATGCCTTGCCTGCGGCGTTTACCCTGTCCATTATCCTCTGGTTCAGCTCGTCGCCCCCCTTGTGTCGGAAACATACCAGGTTAAGAGGTGGCCTTACCGCTAGCTCGAAATCAGGATCCTGCTCCACCCAGGAGGCGAAGGCCTGGGCCAGCTCCACGTGTTTTCTTATGTGGTACCTGAGTCCCTCCACCCCGTAATGGCGTATCACGAACCAAAGCTTGAGGGCCCTAAAACGCCTGCCCAGTGGAATCTGCCAGTCCCGGTAGTCTATCACGGCCCCGCTTTCGGTGGCCTTGTTCCTCAGGTACTCGGGCAGGATGCTCAGGGCCTGGATGAGGGGAGCCTTGTCCGAGACGAACATGCAGTCGCAGTCGAAGTTGGTGAACATCCACTTGTGGGGGTTGAAGCAGTAACTGTGTGCCAGTTCGAGTCCATCCTGAATGTAGCGGAACTCGGGACAAACAGCCGCCGTGCCGCACATGGCCCCGTCCACGTGGAGCCAAAGGCCCTCTCGTCTGCAGATCTCCCCTATTGCTCTTATGGGGTCAAGGCCATTGGAGGAGGTGGTGCCCACCGTGGCGCAGACGAAAAACGGCACCCGGCCAGCTTCACGGTCCAGGCGCACGGCTCTTTCCAGCTCATCGGGCCTCATGGCGAATTTCTCGTCTACCTGGATAAGCCTCAGGTTCTCTCTCCCTATGCCGGCTATTCCCACGGCCTTTTCCACCGAGGAATGGGCCTGGTTGGAGGCGTAGGCCACAAGCTCGCCCTGGCAGCCCCTGAGGTTGCTCCTGCCTCCCGTAGCCCTCTCCCTGGCCGCCAGGATGGCGCAAAGCACCGCGCTGGAAGCCGAGTCCTGGATAACCCCGCCGCCCGCGCCCGTGGATTTGAAGGCCTGTGGGAGATCCAGCATCTCGGCCACCCAATCCAGCACGTGGGTCTCCAGCTCTGTGCAGGCAGGGCTTGTGGCCCAAAGCATGCCCTGGATGCCCAGCGCAGCTGAGAGGAGCTCCCCCAGTATAGAGGGCCCGGAGGTGTTGGCCGGGAAAAAGGCGAAGAACCTGGGGGACTGCCAGTGAGTTATCCCAGGCAAAATGAGCCTGTCCAGATCCCCGAGCATCTTCTCGAAGGGCTCCCCCACATCCGGAGGCTTTGGGGGGAGGGATGCCCGCAACTCCCCAGGAGAGACCCTGGAGAGCACCGGGTAAGACTCCACCTGCTCCATGTAATTGGCTATCCACTCCACAACTGCCCGGCCGTGCTTGCGGAACTGCTCAGGGCTCATGTGATATCCGGTCTCTTCCTGCGCCGCCATCTTCCCCTCCTTTCTTTTGCCATGGGGTCTTCTCTCCCCCTGAATTTGTCCCATGAGGCCTTGGGCGAGTCCAGGCAGGAGTTAGGCTTGCTCTTGCCCCTGGCTCTTCCAGAGGATAGTCTTGGATCGGCAAAAGGCCAAGGGGTTAAAGGGATGCATCATCCGGCGGGGTCCCACTCAGAGATTCTGGAATGGCTCACCCATCTGGTGGGCCATCACCCCATGGGCGCATTCCCTGGAGAGCCTAGTCGAAGGCTGTTTGAGGCTCCCCTGCTCGGGGTGGCCTGGGGCGGGGATACACTGTTTGGCGCATTGCGCAGGATCATCGGGCCGTTTCACAGGCTTCCTCTGGAGGTCTTGCAGACAGCCTTCCCGGGGGAGTCTTTCCCGGAGGAGATGGTCTGGGTTGTCTGTTACGTGCTTCCCATAGAGAGGACCGCAAGGCTGGCCAACAGGAGACAGAGACGCTTCCCACACCCTGACTGGATGCTCACCAAGATCCACGGGGAAGGGTTCAACGAGTGGCTCAGGGCCCAACTGGTGGGTTGGATCCGTGAAAGAGGCCACAGGGCTGTGGCCCCTGTGCTCCACCCAAGCTTCCTCCAGTTCCCCCTTCTCAACGGGGAGATCACCTCCAACTGGTCGGAACGCCATGCCTGCTTCGCTGCCGGGATGGGTACCTTCGGCCTGAGCAGGGGACTCATCACCCAGGCCGGTATGGCGGTGAGAGTGGGCACGGTTGTGACCGACCTGCCCCTTGTGCCCACGTCCAGGGCTTACAGCTCGCCACATGAGCACTGCCTGTTTCTCTCGCGGGGGGAGTGCGGCCGCTGCATGGAACGCTGCCCGGCCGGGGCCATAACCCTACAGGGTCAAGACAAGCGCAGCTGCCAGGAGCACCAGATGGCCTCCCTGAGGCGAAGGGGGCGCTCCCTGGGGCTGGGCCGCCAGATAACAGGACTTCATCTCTCCTGCGGCCTATGCCAAACCGGGGTGCCCTGTGAAGATAGGGTGCCAGGGGTGAAGGCCAGGGTAAAGAGCACCTCGGCCTGATCCACCGGCTGAAGCGGCCTGCCATGAGTCGCGCGGGTTTTCTTTGCCTGTACTCCCGCCTAACCCGGATTATTCTCCAAAGCCCGCAACTTTGGGGGCTACGCCCCCAATCCCCTGATACGCTTCGAAATATTCCGACTCAAAGCAGAACCAAATCTGAAACCGAGAAGCAGGGTGCTTTTGAGTATGGACCGGTTTGTTTATACATGTCACCAAGATAGCCCGCATTATCCGCTGACCGTGAATAATGCGGGCTAACTCAGTTCAAGGGTGAGGCCTGTAGGTGGGTGCCGGTTGCTCACCGGCCTGTGCTTTAGCCCTGGAACGCCTGCCAAGCCAGGCTTGAAAAGAATCCATGTACACGTAGAAGACCGGGGTCACGTAAAGGGTCAGGAACTGTGAAAATAGAAGCCCTCCCACCACTGCCAGGCCCAGGGGTCTTCTGGAGCCGGCCCCGGCCCCCATGCCTAGGGCTATGGGCAGGGTGCCCATGAGGGCCGCCATGGTAGTCATCATGATGGGCCTGAAGCGGATCATGCAAGCCTCGTAGATGGCCTCAACCGGGCTTTTCCCTTCTTTTCTTTGGGCCTCGATGGCGAAGTCGATCATGATGATCCCGTTTTTCTTGACCAGGCCCACCAGCATGATTATCCCCACAAAGGCGTATATGTTGAGCTCGGTATTGAAAAGAAGCAGCGTTGCCAGGGCCCCGAACCCGGCAAAGGGCAGGGCAGAGAGAATGGTTATTGGGTGGATGAAGCTCTCGTAAAGGATGCCCAGGACCAGGTAGATGACAAGCACTGCCATGAGCAGCAGCAGCCCCAGCCCCTCCATGGAGGCCTGGAATGCCTGGGCAGCTCCCTGGAAGCTCGTGGTTATGGTTGCCGGGAGGATTGATCCGGCCAATTTCTGGATCTCGGAGACAGCCTGCCCCAGGGCCACCCCGGGTTTGAGATCAAATGAGAGGGTCACTGAGGGTAGCTGCCCCGAGTGGTTCACGCTCATGGGACCCAGCCCCTCCTGGAACCTGGCCACGCTCTCCAGGGGCACGAGCTGCCCCGAGGCTGACCTCACATAGAGCATGGAGAGAGCCACGGGGTCCCTCTGGTACGCAGGAAGCAACTCCAGGATCACCTTGTAATCGTTGTTGGGTGCATAGATGGTCGAGATCTGCCTCGAGCCGTAAGCGGAATAGAGGGCGTCCTCCACCTGTTCGGCTGTGACGCCCATGGCCGAGGCCTTATCCCTATCTATGAGGACCCGCACCTCAGGGTTCTTGAGCTGGAGGTCCGAGGAGACATCCGTGATGCTCTCCAGTGCCCTCATCTTCTCCTCCAAAAGGGGAGCATACCTGTACAGCTCCTGGGTGTCTGGGCTCTGGAGGGTGAACTGGTACTGGCTCTTGGTGAACCTACCCCCGATGCGAATAAGAGGGGGATTCTGGAGATAGACCTTCATGCCTGTGACCTCCATGAGCTTGCGCCTTAGGGACTGGACCACCTGGTCGGCGCTCATGGAGCGTTGGCTTCTGGGCTTGAGACGGATAAACAAGGTTCCCTGGTTGCTCCCTATGACTCCTCCCCTGGCCCCAGCGCTGGACATGAAAGCCTCGATGTTGGGGTCCTCAGCCACCACAGAGGCCACCTTCTTCTGCCTTTCCACCAGGGCTTCGAAGGAGATCCCCTCCAGTGCCTCGGTTATGGCCACCAGCTGGCCCGTGTCCTCGCTGGGGATGAAGCCTTTGGGTATGTTCCTGAAAAGGTGAACCGTGGCAGCCAGGACAACGGCAGTGAAGAGCAAGGTGAGAAACCTGTGGGCAAGCACACCTCTTAGGCCCCAGCCATACCACCTGAGAAGCAGGTCGAAACCCTTTTCGAAGAACTGGTAGAGACTTCCATGTTGGGATGTGGGGGGCCTGAGGAATCGGCTGCAAAGCATGGGGGAGAGGCTCAGAGAGACGAACCCGGAGATAAGCACCGCAACCCCGATTGTAACCGCAAACTCGTGGAAGAGCCTTCCTATGATGCCCCCCATGAAGAGCACGGGGATGAACACCGCTGCCAGGGAAAGGGTCATGGACACAATGGTGAATCCGATTTCCCTGGATCCCACCAGGGCGGCCTCCAAGGGCTTCTTGCCCATCTCCATGTGCCTCACGATGTTCTCCAGCATGACAATGGCATCGTCCACAACAAATCCAAGGGAGAGGGTCAGGGCCATTAGGGATAGGTTGTCCATGCTGAAGCCAGCCACATACATGACCGTGAAGGTGCCCATGATGGAAAGGGGCATGGCCAAGCTGGGTATCAAGGTGGCCGAGAGATTTCGCAGGAAAATGAATATCACCAGGACCACCAGGGCCAAGGCCACCACCAGGGTGAACTGCACATCCCTCACGGACTCCTGGATGGATTCCGATCGGTCATAGAGCACGTGCATGGATACGGATGCGGGCAACTGTAACTGGAATGCGGGCAAAAGTTCTCGGATGGATCGGGCGACCTGCACTGTGTTGGTGCCGGGCTGCCTCTGGATGGCCAGGATGATGGATCTCTGGTCTACGAACCAGGCAGCTATCTTGTCGTTCTCCACGCTGTCCACCACTCGACCCAGTTCTTCCAGCCGGACGGGCTTCCCTCCTCTGTAGGCCACTATTATGGGCCTGTAGGCCGCGGCTTCTGTCAGCTGGCCTGTGGCCTGCACAGTGAAGGCCTTGTGCGGGCCATAAAGGGTGCCTGTGGGGAGGTTCACGTTGGAGCTGGCCACTGCCCTGGCCACCTCGTCTATGCCAATGCCTCTGGTGGCCAGTGCCTTGGGGTCCACCTGGACCCTCACCGCATACTTCTGCGCCCCGTACACGAGCACCTGGGCAACCCCGCTCACCATGGAGATGCGCTGGGCTATGATGGTCTGGCCGTAATCATCCAGGGCGTAGAGGGGGAGGTTGGGGGAGGTGAGGGCCAGGTACATGATGGGCTGGTCCGCGGGGTTCACCTTTCTGTAAGAAGGGGGGAAGGGCATGTCTGCCGGAAGCTGCCTCAGGGCCGAGGCAATGGCTGCCTGGACATCCTGGGCCGCCGCATCCAGATCACGGTTGAGCACGAACTGCAGAGTGATGAGCGTGTTGCCCAGAGAACTGGCCGAGGTCATGGAGTCCAGGCCGGCTATTGTGGAGAACTGCCTCTCCAGGGGGGTGGCCACCGAGGAGGCCATGGTCTCGGGGCTGGCCCCCGGGAGGCTGGCCTGAACCTGGATTGTCGGGAAATCCACGTTGGGCAGGTCGCTCACAGGCAAGAGCCTGTAAGCCATAGCCCCAAACAACAGGATGGCGGCCATGACCAGGGTGGTCATAACCGGTCTTTTTATGAAGGGTTCGCAGATGTTCATGAGCTGGGCCTCGCAGGCTCCTGGCGGTCCTTCACCTCCACCCTGGAGCCTGGTACGAGCCTTATCTGGCCGTCTGTGACCACTAAGTCCCCATCCTGGAGGCCTTCCTCCACCACCGTCTCCTGCCCGAAGGACCTGCCCAGGCGCAGGGGCCTCATCTCCACCACGTTCTCGGACCTAAGCAAAAACACATAAGGCCCCTGCTGGCCTGTCTGCACGGCCTGGGTGGGTATCACCAGCACATTGGGTTGCTCCTCCAGTTTGAGCGCCACATCCACGAATTGCCCCGGCCACAGGGCCTTGTCCTGATTGGGGAAGGTGGCCTTCAGAAGGATGGTGCCCGTGGTGGGGTCCACGCTGTTCTCCATGAAGGTGAGTTCGCCCTCCAGATGCCCCTCCCCCCCATCCCTGAGGGACACCCTCACGGGAAGCCTGCCACGGGCCCAGCGGCTCTTTATTTTCGGCACATACTTTTCCGGCACCGAGAAGGCGACGTATATGGGCTGGATCTGCCTTATGACCACCAGGGACTTGTTCTCGTCGCTGGCTTTGATCAGGTTGCCGGCATTGGCCAGAAGGGAGCCTGTCCTGCCCGAGATAGGAGCATATATGTAACAGTAGCTGAGTTGAAGCTTGGCGTTTTCCACTGCCGCTTCGTCCGCCCTCACAGTGGCTTCCAATGCCGCCAGATTCGCTTTGACTTGGTCATATTGCTCCTGGCTTACGACCTGCTTTTGGATAAGGGATGCGTAACGTTCAGCGTCTTGCTGCGCCTTCTTTAGGAGGGCCAAATCCTTTGCCAAACGCGCCTTGGCTTCGGCCAAAGCCGCCTCATAAGGCCTTGGGTCTATTGTAAAAAGCAGATCCCCTTTGGAGACCTCTTGCCCTTCCTGGAAATGCACCTTGATCAGCTCCCCCCCCATCCTTGACTTGATGGACACTGTGCTGTAAGCCTCCACATTCCCTATGGCAGTCACTTCCACGGGCACGGTCCGGCGGATGGCCTCAGCCACCACAACCGGAACTGGGGGGGGGGCCTTGGGGGCCTCGCTCTTGCCCTCCGAGCATCCAGTCACTAACCCCAGGAGCACTCCTGCAAGAAAAGGCAGGCGCAAGAGAGATGAGTGGTCCCTCAGGCCTGTTTCCAAGCGATCTTCCCGGCTACTCATCTTAGCTTGCCTCTCATGTTCGAGAGAATTCATGGCACAAGGCTATTATACTCCTGCCAGCCATTGAAAGCAGTTTCATTGGGGGATTTCCATCGAAGGCTCAGTCCGGAACTTCCAGGGCCTTTCCTCTCCCGGTTGAGACCCAGCCCCTTACCCATGGCAGGAGGGCAAAGGCCGGGGCTGCCAAAGCAAAGGTCAAAGCAAAATAGAAGCCGTAGCCCATGGAAGCGGTCAACCATCCGCTTGCAGCCCCGCTTAAGGAGCGGGCCAGACCGAAGAGGGCCGAGAGAAGGGCGTACTGGGTGGCCGCCCACCTCTTGGAGGATATGCCCATGAGGAAGGCCAGAAACGGGGCAGTACCCAAACCCCCACAAAAAGACTCTGTCAGGGATGCCCCGTACACCCCTAGGTGGCCGGTTTGGGGAAAGGATGCCACAAGTGCATATCCCAGATTGCTGGCAGCCTGGAAAATTCCAAGAACCCAGAGGGCCTTGAAGATTCCCCACCTGGAGGTGAGGGCCCCTCCCACAAGCGCTCCCAGGATGGTTGCCAGGATGCCGCCGGTTCCCGTGATGAAGCCTATCTCAGAGGGTCCGAGGCCCCTGTCCACCCAGAAGGGCCTTACCATGGGCCCCATGGCCATGTCCCCCAGCTTATACAGGACCACGAAAAGAAGCACCTGGGGTGCGCTGCCCCGTCCCAGGAGATTCCAAAGAGGGGCAACCACCTGAAGTCTCTTCTCTCTTGGGCGCTCCCAGACAGGGTGGGGCAGCCTGCTTGCCGCCAGGGCACAGCAAAGCATGACTCCTCCTGCCCCTAGAAAGGCCCCCTCCCAACCGATCCACCCGGCAGCTGCCACTAGCAAACCTCCAGAGACTATGAGGGCGATACGGTAGGCCGAGACCCTCACCCCGTTGGCGGCCCCAAGCTCTCTCTCATCAAGAAGGCGGATGGTGTACGCATCACAGGCCACATCCTGGGTTGCCGATAGAAAGGCTAGACCTAAGAGCCAGGCAAGAAGAAGGGCTCCTGAGAAACCCCGGATCCCTCCGGCCGCAAGCAGTGCCGCCAAGAGAAATTGAGTTGCTGCTATCCAGGTGCGCTCAGAGGCCCACCTGTCCACAGCCGGGGCCCAGAAAAACTTCAGGGACCAGGGAAGGCTGACCAGACTGAGCAGACCTATGGTCTCAAGAGGGACGCCCCCTTGCCTCAAGAATACGGGTATGGCATCCCACACAAAACCAAAGGGAAAACCCTCAGCAAAGTAAAGAAAGGCCACGATACCTATTCTAGAACCAGCTTTGCCTGCCAAAAGGCCCCTGATCCCCTTGCATCCCGGAACATCTCTATCTGTGGCCTTGCCCAAGGGCAGCCTCCCAATGCGGATCCACCTCTTATATCCCCCCTGGGGGTAAAAGAGCAAGAAGCCTCCAGGCAAACTTCCCTTGGAGGCCCCTGTAACAAAGCAACTGGTCACGGGGGGCGGCATTTCTCTCTGCTTCAAGTCTTCGGCGCCTGATTTTTCAAAGGGTTTTTCCTCCGGGGGATGCTTACCCCCTCCCTCGGTCGGCCTCAGCTTTGCTTTGGCCGAGAGGGCTTCCCCCAGGTCCAAATCCTGGAAAATCGAAGTGGACCCGCCAAGCCGCTCCGAGAAAGGGTGTCACCCTGTGATCACTTACGTTTGCGGGGCATCAGGCTTTTGGGCCAAAGAGCAGCTCGGGTAACCATGTGACCGTCTCGGGGAAAAAGGCCACAATAGCCAGTCCGACTAGTTGTAGGCCCATGAACTGGAACATCCCCACGTAGATGTCCCAGAGGCTCAGGTTAGGGGCAACCCCCTTTAGGTAGTAAGCGGCAATGGCAACAGGGGGAGAGAGAAAGGCTGTCTGGAGATTAATTGCCACCAAAATGCAAAACCAAAGCTTGTCAAACCCAAATGCGTTCACAATAGGAAGCATCATGGGAAGGAAGATATATATTATCGCAGGCCACTCGAGGGGCCAGCCTAGAAGGAAGACGAAGAACATCAGGACTATAAGTACTATCACGGGGCTCATCTCAAGTCCCAGGAAGCTCTTCACCAGCATTGTGCCTGAGCCGAGCCTGGAGAAGACCGCACCGTAGACGTTGGCTGCCATGCCTAGAAACAGCACCATAGAGGATGTCTGAACCGTCTCCCTCGTGGAGTTGATGAGCTTATCCCAGGTGAGCCTCCTGTACGCCAGGCCCAGCAAAAGGGCCCCAAAAGCCCCAAGGGCCGCACCTTCAGTGGGGGTTGCAAGCCCAAAGAGGATGCTTCCCAGGGAGGCAGCCACAAGCACAAAAACGGGCAAGATGCCCAAGGAAAGCTCCCTGAAGGCTTGTCCCATAGATTTGGCCCTCTCCTCGGGGGGGAGTGCCGGTCCCAAGGCCGGGTTCAAGTAACACCGAAGCATTGCGTATGCAATGTAAAGCCCGGAGAGCATGAAACCGGGGATTATTGCTGCGGCCAGGAGCTTTATCACAGATATCCCGGCAACAGGTCCCATGACCACAAGCATAACGCTGGGTGGGATCAGGATCCCCAGGCAACCTCCACCGGTTATCACCCCGGCGGAGAGCCTAGGATCGTAATTGTTTCTCATCATTATGGGCACTGCCATGAGCCCCATGACGGTAACCGGGGCGCCTATTATCCCTGTGGCCATTGCGAAGACCGTTGATGCAACCAGCACAGCCAGATACAGTGAGCCCCTCACAGGCCCCATCACCATCTGGAAAGAGGTAAAAAGCCTCTCCATCAGTCCGCATCGTTCCAGGACGTAGCCCATAAAGACAAAGAGGGGAACTGCGGCCAAAACCTCTTCCTTCATGAATCCGAAGGCCTGCATGACCATAAGGTGAAAGACAAGGTCCCCAAAACCGATGTACCCAAACACCAGGGAGACTATTATGAGGGTGAAGGACATGGGAAAGCCCAGAAATATAGCCACCAAGAGGACTCCCAGCATTAAGAACCCGAGGTGCTCAGGACTCATACGGCCTCCCTTTTGTGGCAGCGTAAAGCGATTTAAGGAACTCCGAGATCCCTTGAAGGAGGAGCAGAAAGCCCGTGATGGCAATTACCATTTTGAAAGGGTATATGGGGGGCCTCCAAGGGCTGGCATCGGATCTTTCCCCCATCATCCAGGATCTGGAGGCATAGTCCCACCCGGCGATCAAAAAGAGGATGATCCCGGGAAAAAAGAAGACCAAGTACATGATGGCATCCAGGATGTTCTGCCACCTCAAGGACCACTTGGAATAGAGCATGTCGGTTCTGATGTGGGCCTTCTTGTAAAGTGTGTAGGATGCTCCGATCATAAAGATCGTCCCGTACAGCATGTAAGTAATGTCATAGGCCCAAACCGTTGGGGCGCCCAAGAAATACCTGCTAAAGACCTCACACAGAAGGCCCCCCATCAAGGGCAGTATTAGCCAACCCATGATCTTCCCAGTCCACTCTGCTATCCCGTCTATAAAACCAACCACCTTCTTCAAGATGTACCCCTCCTTAAAAGATGAGGCACCCACGGTTTGTAGGTATCAGTAAGAGGGCCCTGAGGCCCTCTTACCATCTCCTGAAGCCCTCAAGCATGCTCCAACAGGGGAGGGCTCACTTGATCACTTCTTGGGCCAGTAATAGTTTGCTGTGAAAGAGTAATCCTTGAAGAAAGTTCTCCTGTAGGGAACTATCTTGGAGGCCCATTCCTTTTGGGATTTATAGATCTTTGCAAAATGCGGGTTTTTCTGACTTTCCCTCTCTGCCACCTTGTCCCACGCCTTGAGGACATTGAGCAGGATCTCCTCTGGGGTCTCCATCAAATTGACCTTATGTTTGGTCACAAGCTCTTCCAGTGCCTGTTGGCCGAGCACATACTCCTCTATGGTGTTTTTGAGCATCATTTCATTAGTCGCAAGCTCTACGAGGGTCTGGATCTCCTTCGGGAGCTCTTCCCATTTTTTCTTGTTTATCAGTAGCTCCACATACCCTGTAGGCTGGTGCACCCCGGGTGCATGATAAAACTTGCAGATGTCATGGAGTCCCAAGAGCATGTCGCTGTGGGGGTCGCTATACTCAGCTCCGTCTATGACTCCCCTCTCCAGGGCTGGGAGGATCTCTCCACCCGGGAGGGTTACAACGGACATGCCGGCCTCCTTGAAGACCTCTGCTGCAAGGCCCGCCGCACGTACCTTCAGTCCCTTGAGCTCTGCCCATGATTTTATGGGCTTCTTGAACCATCCTTGGGGCTCTGGGAACTCCCCCTTGAGAAAGAAGGAGTGCACATTCTTGTACCCTACTTCCTTGATGAGATCCCTCCAAAGCTGATAGCCTCCTCCGAAGAGCATCCAACCGGTGTGGTCCCAGGTGTCCATGCCAAATGGCCCCCCGGCTGCAGAGGCGAAAAGGGTGAAGGCTGAGTTTTTCCCAACCCAATATCCAGGCCAACTCAAGCCCGCATCGAGAAGCCCCTTCTCCACAGCATCCAGGATATCGAAGGCTGGGACTATTTCACCTGGGGCCATAACTGGGGTCACCTTTAACTTGCCTCCCGTCACCTCCTCTATGCGTTTCATCAATCGCTCCCCACATAGATAATCCCATGAACCGGGGGCAAAAGCGCTCTGCACCTTCCATTTGATCTCAGCAGCGGCTCCAGCCAAAGGAACAAGAAGGCACATACAAACAACCGAGATCGCTACTCCGACAAACAAACCCTTGCCTCTCACCTGGCACCTCCCTGACTAGAGTGTGTTCCCTGCTCAAAGAGGCCCTCACCCTTGAAGGCCTTGCTGCCTAATGGGTTAAGCACATGGAACCCTTCTAAAGGACACAACCCACCCCAACTCACTCTTAAGACCCAGAAAGTCAACCCCTTTCTTGGGGCTTCCCTACAAAATGGTCGTGAGGGCAGTGTCGCCTTTAACCACCATGGTGCCAGAGTCAAACGAGCAAAGTCACAATAACTGTTGTCGCCAATGAAGGAGCTCTTTAACACATGCGCCATTACTCTGTCAATAAGAATTTGGACTTTTGGTTCTTGGTATACTTTCTCAAGGAACGTATTGGTCCTCCCGCACCGGATGAAATCCTATTTCATTGTCACCTGCCAGATTCAGAAAATTCAGAAGCCCACCACCATCGCCACAAGCCCGATCCGCCCCTCAGGGCTCGGGGAACGAAGCGCCTTGGTTGATTAGTCCTTTTTTGTTGAACCGCCGGCGCATACCCTGCGACCCTTGAAAAGCTTCACACTTTCATGATAGGAAAACCCAGTCCCCTCAAACAGGGGCCTTAGGGTGAAGCGGGGCAGGGCTTGGGGGGGGACAGGAGCAACAAACATGAGCCGCAAGAGGAGACAGGCTGCCGGGCTTGGCAGGAAGCGCTCCAGCAAGGTGGGGCTTCCTCCAGGCACCTTGGTGCACGTGGGGGAGAGGAAGACCGAGGAGGTAAGGATCCGGGTGGTGCGCTACGAATCGCAAAGAGCCGAGCTCCTGGAGCCCAAAGATGTGAAAGAGTGCAGGAGTCTTCGGGTCGAGGGGCTTACAACATGGATCGACGTGCAAGGCGTGCACCGGGTGGAAGTGGTTGAGGATCTGGGGGAATGTTTCAATCTTCACGGGCTGCTCCTGGAGGACGTGCTGGATACCAACCAGAGGCCCAAGCTGGAGGATTACGAGGGACACACATACCTGGTGCTTAGGGCTCTCAAATATAACGGGGAGCTCTCCTCGGTCGTCTCAGAGCAGGTGAGCCTGGTGCTGAGTCAAGGGCTGGTGATCTCTTTCCAGGAGGGGGATGAAGACATCTTCTCGGCTGTGCGGGAAAGATTAGTGGCAGGCCGGGGGCGCATCAGGCAGATGGGGGCTGATTACCTGCTTTATTGCCTGGTAGACAATGTGGTGGACCGCTATTTTTTCTTGTTGGAGAGGTTGGGGGAGGAGATAGAAGCGCTGGAGGAGAAGGTCTTGAGCCTTCCTGGGCCTGAGACGGCAAGGGAAGTGCATAGGCTGAGAAGAGAGCTGCTTTTGGTGAGAAAGGCCATCTGGCCCCTCAGGGAAGTCCTGGGAGGGCTCCTGAGGGGGGAGTCGGGGCTGGTGGGGGATTCTGTGAGGCCCTTTCTGAGGGACGTCTATGACCACACCATAGAAATAATAGACACCCTGGAGACCTTCAGGGACATGGCGGCAGGGATGCTGGATGTATACCTCTCCAGCGTGAGCAACAGGCTGAACGAGGTCATGAAATTCCTGACCATGATATCCACCATATTCATCCCCCTCACCTTCATCGCCGGGGTGTATGGGATGAATTTCAAGCTCATGCCGGAGCTGGAATGGCCTTGGGGCTACCCCGCGGCCCTGGGCCTCATGGGCTGTGTGGGAGCGTGCATGGTGTGGTATTTCAGGAAGAAGGGATGGCTCTAGGGGAGCGTTCATTGTTTTGGGGGAGTTTGGAGAATGGCCGGGAAGAACAAGGCTCATCCAACCCATGTGCTTAGGGTGAACTCAAGGGGGCAATACCCTTGCATAGTGCGCGGAGAGGGGGTTTACCTCTTTGACCAGGAAGGAAGGAGGTATATAGATTCCGGGGGGGGGCCTATACTGTGCAACTTGGGCCACGGCCTGGAGGAGATGGCCATGGTCCTGGCCGAACAGGCCAAGAAGGTGGCCTTCGTTTACAGGAGTGATTTCACCACCCCAGCCCTGGAGGAGGCTGCCAAGAAGATATGTGAGGCCACGGGCTTTGCCATGGAAAAGGTGTTCCTGGTAAGCGGCGGCTCGGAGGCCAACGAGATAGCTGTCAAGATAGCCAGGCGATTCCACCTGGAAAACGGGGAGGCCTCAAGGTACAAGATCATATCCAGATGGATGAGCTACCATGGCATGACCCAAGGGGCCTTGGCCTGGAGCGGGATGCCTGGAAGGCGCAAGGATTTCGTCCCCATGCTGAGGGACGACTCACACATCCCCCCCGCCTACTGCTACAGGTGCTGGTTCGGTCTTGCCCCGGAGAACTGCCAGCTCCAATGCGCCCAGGCCCTGGAACACGAGATCCTCTGCCAGGGGCCCGAAAACGTGGCGGCCTTCATGGCCGAGCCCGTCTCAGGAATGTCTCTTTGCGCAGCTCACCCCAGGCAGGATTACTTCCTGAAGATCAAAGAGATATGCCACCGCTACGGAGTCCTCCTGATTCTGGACGAGGTCATGACGGGTTTTGGCAGAACCGGACGCTGGTTCGGGTACGAGCACTTCGGCGTAATCCCTGACATCCTGACCCTGGGCAAGGGCCTGGGGGGCGGCTATTTCCCTGTGGGGGCCGCAGCTGTGACGGGCCGGGTGGCCCAGGTGATGGAAGGAGGATCAGGTCTGTTCACCCCTGGTTTCTCATGGGCTGGGAACCCCATGGGGGCCGCGGTCATCTCCAAGGCCATAGATCACCTGAGGACACAGGGGCTTGTGGAGCGCTGTGCCCAGATGGGGGATTATCTGGCTCAAAGACTCCAACTTCTTAGATCTCACCCCACAGTGGGGGACATACGGGGAAAGGGGCTCATGCTCGGGATAGAGTTTGTGAGAGACAAAGAGACCCGAGAGCCCCTGGATCCGGGCCTTAAGTTTTTTCAGGAGCTGGCCCACCAGGCCCTGGAGCTGGGGCTATTCATAGAAACATCCGGGGGATGCGACAGGGGGAGGGCAGGGGACATGGTGATGTTCGGCCCCCCTTTCATCATCACCAGGGAGCAGGTGGAGGAAATGGTGGGGGTGTTCGAAAAGGCCCTCTCCCTGGTGGAGACACGTCTGGGGTTTTAGCCCAGATTATTTACAATGGGTGGATAATGCAGGCTATCTTCATGATATGCTAGGAGAAAAGGGTCAATGCCAAAAAACTCCTGATGTCCGGTTCCAAATTTGGCCTTGGAAGGAGGCGGAATACGCCTAACCCGGATTGTTCTCCAAAGCCCCCAAACTCACGGGCCTTAGAGAATGATCCGGTTCAGGGATAGAAGGCCAGAATGTGTCGGAGCGCAGCCCAGATTATCCCATGACACCCTCAAGTGAACCCGCATTATCCACTGGTCATGATTAAAACGGTTCAGATGCCCCTTGGGGCCACCTGGCGGCTTAGCTTCACCGCGCAAAGCTTTCCGCACATGGAGCAGCCTTCGCGGTCCTGGGCGATCTGGAGGCGACTCCTGGTGAGCTCTGGATCGATGGATTCCCGGATCATACCCTCCCAGTCCAGCTTTTGCCTACAGATGGACATGCGGCGATCCTGCTCCACGGCCCCTGGAAGCCCTTTGGCTATGTCAGCCACGTGGGCGGCGATCCTGGCCGCCATGACCCCGTTGAACACGTCCTCTGGGTTGGGTAGGCACAGGTGCTCTGCAGGGGTCACGTAACACAGGAAGTCGGCGCCTGAGGCCCCGGCTATGGCCCCGCCGATGGCAGAGGTTATGTGATCGTACCCGGGGGCGATGTCCGTGGGGAGGGGTCCCAGCACGTAGAAGGGAGCCCCGTCGCACAGGCGCTTCTCCAGGAGCATGTGGGAGCGGATGTCCTCCAGGGGGACGTGTCCAGGCCCCTCTATCATGACCTGCACCCCTTTCGCCCTGGCCCTTCTGGCAAGCTCCCCCAAAATCATGAGCTCCTCTATCTGGGGGCCGTCAGTGGCGTCAAGTATGGAGCCGGGTCTAAAGCCGTCCCCCAGACTAAGGGTCACATCGTACCTGTGGGCTATCTCCAGAAGATCCTCGAAGTGCTCGTAAAGGGGGTTCTCCCTCCCGGTCTTGCGCATCCAGTACATTAGGATGGAGCCCCCACGGCTCACGCAGGGCATTATGCGCGTGTAGGACTCAAGCCTTCTGACCGCCTCCCTGGTCACCCCGCAGTGGACGGTTATGTAATCCAGGCCTTCCCGGCATTGCTTCTCTATGCTGCTGAAGAGGGCCTCCTCGTCCATTTCCTCCAAAGGCTTGCCCTTTCGGACCATCTCAGTGCTAATCCCGTAGATGGGAACCGCCCCCACCATGACCGGGGAGTTCTCCAGGAAAAAGGCCCTTATGGCGTCCAGGTCTCCCCCTGTTGAGAGATCCATTATGGAATGGGTCCCGGCTCTCAAGGCCGCCTGCAGCTTGGCCTCCTCCATCTCCATGTCCGCACACTCGCCGCTTGTGCCCAAGTTGGCGTTCACCTTTGTGTGTAGCCCCCGACCTATGGCCTGGTATTTGAACGGGGAGCGGTTCCTGTTTCTTGGAAGCACGGCGTGGCCCTCTGCTATGAGCTGCCTCAGGGCCTCGGCTTCAACGGGCTCGCCCTGGGCGGCGCCCAACATCTCCTCGGTTACGATGCCGGCCCTGGCATAATCCAGTTGGGTAATCACCTTTCCACCCTCCCTACTTTTCTTGTGCAGGGCCGTGGGTTTCCCGGCCCGGGCTTCCGCCTTCGGATCTGCTTTCCGGATGGGACTCCGTCATGGAAAGGCGGGTGCCCCTATGTCGGAACAGGCCTCTTAAAGGGGACCATGGGAAGGCTAGGAAGCCTTTTCCCCTATGTTAGCAGAATTCCCCGCTCTTGGGCAAAGATAGGAAGAGCTCCTTGCCCTCAGGCCCCTGGGCGGGTCCCAGGTGGGCCCTTTTGGCTCAGGAAAGTCTCTTTTCCACGTGTTCGCGCAGGGTGGGGGAAGAAAGGTCCACTTCCACCCTAAGAGCTCTTAGCCCCTGAACCCCAGGCAGATCCTCCAGCTCCAGGCTTTCCACATCAGCTTTCAGAAAACCCTTGGAATGAAGAAAATCGATGTGCCGCCTGGCCTCCCTGGCCTCCTCGGGGTGGGCGTATACCAGGGCTATCTTGCCCGGCTGGGTGAGTCTCTCGCCGCTGGGGCGTACCAAGGCCTTGTCTATACGGGCTCTCAGTATCTCGTGGCGGATATCATAAGTGCCGTCCACATCGAAGCGCTTCTCGTCGAACCTGAAGCGAATGGACATGGGCATCCTATGAAGCAAGATCAGATGGGTGGCCTCCATGGGAATCTGGAGGGACGGCTTGAGGCTCTCCCCTAGCCAGGCCATGGCGCAGCCCAGCATGAGCTGCCAAAGCCGAAAATTCTCGAGATGAAGTTCCGTGAAATAGCCTTTTTCCAAGAGGGACTGGCCCACATATATGATGTAATCCACCCCATCTGTGCGGTGCTTCTCGAAATAATGGGGTAGCATGGCCTGGGCTTCAGCCTCTTCCAGGTCCAAGTAGGAAGAGAGGCGACCCGTCAAAGCCGCAAGGCTTTCCTCGAATTCCCTGCGTCTCCTGTAAACAGAACCCAAGTGGGGATCCATGGCCGCTCTGTAATTCTCTATGGCACTTGCCACCTCCTGACCCAACTCCGTGAGATAAGGGAAAAGAGGTTCCACCTCCTTGCGGATGGAGGCCACCATGGTGACCTCGTCCCCCGAGGCCAGACCTGCCCTGACCCTGTCCAGAGCTTTTTGGATCCGGAATGAAAGCTCCTGCAAAATAGGCTGTGGTTTCAAGCAAGAGGCTTTCTCCAGTACATCCAAGGCCAGACCTAGGTGTTCGGCCAGATCAGCCTGCACCGCCTTATTCCTTTCCTCTGAAGAGCCACGCACATCCGAGATTCCGTAAAGGGGGTACACATCCCTGAAAACGATGGGTTCCATTTCCCCCTTTTGCCCTCCTCTGCTGGAGCGCAGATATTGCAGCGCAGCCCTCCTGAAACGCCATTCCACGGCGGGGTGCACCGCAGTGCACTTCTCCTTGATCACCCCTTGCACCCTGTGTTCTATCTCATCTAATCCCCGCTTTACTGCCATGGAGAAAAGAGGAAGGATCTGCTCCAGGAGTAAGACCTCCACAGGGCCCAGATCCCCTGGCCTGGGAGTGGTCAAATCCATGGTTCCTATCACCACCCCCTGATAGCTCAGGGGTGCGATGAGAAGGGAACGGCCCCCGGATCTCAAGACGGCCTCTTCCACCGAGGTTCTCAAACGTTCCCGGGCCACATCCGGGATGCGCAGGATTCGCTGCTCCTTGACCGCCTTCTCGTACAGCGAGCCTTGAAACTCGGCCTGTGGGATCACCTCCCCTCCGGCGAATATGGGTCCGTCCCCATGGGTCTCGCATCCCAGATTGAGAATAAACACCTGATCCTCGTTCAAGGCTGCCAAACCCACCACAAGATCCGGCCTTCCCGAAAGAGTTCTTAGCCTTTCTTGTAGACGCATAAAGCCGGCCCTTGTGAAGACCGAATCCTGATCTATGAGGTCCCTCTCCAGGGCCGAGAGCACCTCTGACTGGGTCACATCAACGGCTTCCACCACAGTCAAGCCTTGGATCTCGAATTTCTCGGGGGGCAGGATTTGCCTTAACACCTCCGGGTTGGTGAGGTTTTCCAAGACAGCCGCCTTTTGTTCCTCGGAAAGAACAGGGAGTTCCCCCACAGGCTTTATCTCCGTGAATCTGGGATCCAGTTGCAGCCTGTAATAGCGGTCAAGCCCGGTCTTAGGGTCCTGTAGGCGACACACCACCGGGAAGTCGAATGTCTCCTCCACCTGGTAAAAGCTCCTCAGGATGCGCAGGTATGCCCTGGCCAGCCTCCCCCTGAAGAAACCGTCCCGTCCCACCAGGAACTCCCCCCGAAATGAGCCGTCCTCCTTTATGAAAAGCTCCTTGAAAGATGGGGACACCAATACAGGCTTCATGCAGAAAGGCACCACAGCGGCCATGGGCTTGGTTTCCCAAAAGGCGGCTGGGAAAACCGCGCTCATGAGGGCCTCCACGACGGGCCTGTGACGTTCCAGGAGACTCAGGTCTTCAATGGGTTCCCCAAGCTCCGGCACACCTGCCAGCTGATCCCTCAGACCGTCCACCAAGCAGCTGTTGGAAGAGGCCCCTCGGGAAAACGGGGAAAGCCAGAAGTCTATCAAAGGCCTGAGGTTCAACTTGCAAGGGAAAGGGAAATCCCTGAGCAGATCCACCATTCGCCCCCCTATTTCCTGGCACACAGAAGGCTTTGTCCTTTTTCGGCTCCATTTATTCTATCAGATAACACCTGGGAGGCCTCGGCACAAGGGTACTGGGGTGGCGAGGCTCGGGGCTCTGGTTCAAGGCAGGGGCACCAGGCTGATAGATGGAAGACCCGTGGGGTTCAGGCGATAAAGGGTCAGGTGTTTACCGTCCCTGTGGTACAAGGCCAGAGTCACCCCCTCATCCCCTGGGGAAGCATTGATTCTGGCCCTGGGTTTTCCCTGCGCGTCCACAAGGCGTATCTCCTCGGCCACCAGGCTTTTTTGCGGTAAGGGATTCTGAGAGGGCTGGGCCTTTTGGGCCCAGGCCGGCCAACCAAGAAAAGCCCCGGCGGAAAGCAAGGCTCCCAGGCAAAAGCCCCCCAGAAACCTCCAGAAGAAAAAAGGTTTTCTCCTCATGATCCTCCCCCCCAGACTCAGGCCGGCTCTTGGGGCAGCCAGCGAGCCCTGATCCCTCTGTACACCTCTTCCAGAAGCTTGAGCCTGACCCCCAGCCTACCACTCATATCCAAGGCCCTGCCCAGGAGCCAGTCCAGCTCGCTGGGTCTTGAGGCCTCCAGGTCTTGCAGGAGCGAGCTCTTGCCTTGGGGCGGAAAGCCCTTGGCAGAAGCCATGGTGCGCTCCAAGAGATCCTGGGGCAGGGGCACCCCCGATGCTTCCGCCAGGCTTATGACATCCTGCATGATCCCCTCCATGAGTTTGAGCTTGGAGGAATCGGCCAAGATCTCACCCACGGTTTCCCCGTAGAGAGCCGTGGCGCCGGCCACCGCAGCCAACACCACAAATTTTTTCCAGACCTCCACATCCGCCCTGGGAGCCAGCCTGGCGTCGATTCCTGCGCCAGAGAGGAGCTCCCTTACCCATGTGAGAGAGTCCTGGTCCTCAGGATCTCTTCCGAACACAACCCTCCCTGGCCCTCCCACGTGCATTATGACTCCAGGGGACTGGATGTGGGCGAAAACGTATATGGACCCATCCCCCACAAGGGCATGAGGAAGAATTTCTTCCACCAAAGGGCGTGTTCCTATGCCGTTTTGGAGGGGCAAAATGAAGGTGGAGCTACCCTCAACACCTTTTATTGCCTCCAGCATTTCTTCAAGTTGATATCCTTTGACGCACAGAAGTATGAGATCCATCACTGGCCAGCCAGGAACATTGCTTGCTGCAGCCCAGGGTCTGGCCACCAAGGACTCCCCCCCTGTCAAGAGGGTCAGACCTCGTTGCAGGACCGCCTCCAGGTGCGCCCCCCTGGCCAGGAAATAAACCCTGTGTACGGCCCCATCCTGATAAGCAGAGGCCAGTTTGGCCCCAAGAAAACCACCCACTCCACCCAAACCCGCTACAAGCACGTTCATAGTTCCAACCTGATTTTAGATTTGCTTCCCCAAGAGTTTACTTACCGCCTCTATTATGGAATGGGGACCTGGTATTACGAACTTCTCCAGGGGAGGGCTGAAAGGATGGGGCACCCTCTTGGCCCCTACCCGCACCACCGGAGCATCCAGCTCGTCGAAGAGCTCCTCCTGAATGCGCGCCGCTATCTCTGCCCCCAGCCCCGCCGTGAGGCATGCCTCGTGTGCCACCACAACCCGGTGTGTCTTGGAAACGCTTCTCTGTATGGCCTCCCAGTCCAGAGGCCAGAGAGTCCTGAGGTCCAAGACCTCCAAGCTGATCCCGTCACGCGAGAGCTGCTGTGCGGCCTCCAGGGCGTGAAGCACCATGATGGAATAAGTGATCACCGTTAGATCAGAGCCTTCCCGCTTCAGATCTGCCTGGCCCAAGGGGATCAGGTACTCTTGCTCCGGGACCGGTCCCTTCCGGCCGAAGATCCTCTTGTGCATGAAAAAGACCACGGGGTCGTCGTCCCTGATGGCGGTCTTGATGAGCCCTTTGACATCGTAGGGGAGACACGGGGAGACCACCTTGAGCCCTGGAGTGTGCACGAACCAGGCCTCCAGGGACTGGGAGTGGTGCGCTGCCGCCGAGAGGCCCGCCCCGTCGGGGGCCCATATGACAAGAGGCACCTTCACCTGGCCCCCGAACATATATCTGATCTTGGCAGCCTGGTTGGCTATCTCGTCCATGGCCGTGGTGGTGAAGTCCGCGAAGTGCAGGTCCACGAAGGGCCTCATGCCCGTGAGGGCAGCCCCCAGACCAGCCCCGGCAATGCAAGTCTCGGAAATGGGTGTGTCTATTACGCGGCCTGGGAAAGCCTCCGGAAGCCCCTTGAACTGGCCAAAAATACCTCCATGGGCCACTAGATCTTCCCCCACGATGAAGACCGAGGGATCTCGAGTCATCTCCTCCCTGAGAGCCTCTGCCATGGCCTCGGTATTGGTGAGTTCCCTATCAATCATGCCAGACCTCCCTTGGCAGCTTGGGCCACATCCCCGGCGTAGAGATCCTCCAGGGCCTCCTCTGGTTCAGGATATGGGCTCTCCTGGGCGAAGCGCACTGCCTCCTCCATCTCCAGTTGGACTTCATTTTGGATCTTGTCTTCCAACTCCTTTGGGAGAAGCTTCTTTTTCCTTAATGCTGCAGCCAACTTGAGGATTGGATCCCGGACTTTGGCTTCCTCGACCTCCTCCTTTGTCCTGTAGCGCTGTGGATCCCCCTCGAAGTGGCCCTGCCAGCGGTAGGTCATGGCCTCAAGAAGGGTAGGGCCTTCCCCCCGTCGGGCCCTGTCTGCAGCCTGGGCCGCTGCATCCCTTACCGCCAAGACGTCGTTTCCGTCCACCGTGACCCCGGGCATGGAATAACCCGAAGCCCTCACGGCGATTCTCTCCACAGAGGTGGAATAGGACATGGCCGTTGTGGAGGCGTACTGGTTGTTCTCACAAACGAAAAGCACAGGTAATTTCCAGATGCTTGCCATGTTCATGGCTTCGTGAACAGGGCCCCTGTTGGAGGCCCCATCCCCGAAGTAGCACACCACCACCTGGTCTGTGCCTCTAAGCTTGCAGGAGAGGCCCGCCCCCACCGCTATGGGGAACCCGCCGGCCACCACCCCGTTGGCCCCGAGCACCCCCACCCCAAAATCAGCTATGTGCATGGAGCCGCCCTTGCCCTTGCAGTAGCCGGTTCTTTTCCCGAAGAGCTCCGCCATCATGCGGCGGGGCTCAGCCCCCTTGGCCAGCACGTGGCCGTGGCCCCTGTGGGTGCTGGTTATGAAATCATCGTGCCTCAAGACCGAGCTCACACCGGCGGCCACAGCCTCCTCCCCGATGGAAAGGTGCACGAACCCTGGGATCATGTTGGCCGCAAAGAGCTCCTGGACCTTCGTCTCGAAGGCCCTGATACGGCACATGGTTCGGTAGAGCCCGATCATCTCCTCAGCTTTCAAAGAACTCCTCATGCAGACCTCCTCGCTTCTCACCTGAGAACGTAAATGCCTCTGCCCAAGCACTCCCTTGCGGCCTCCACCTGGGATTCCGAGATGCTGGGGTGTAGCCTCATGCCTCTGGCCAGCTCCTCCACAGTGGCCTCCAGCTCCATGGCCAAGGCTGCCTCTGAAATGAGTTCCGTGGCGTGGGGTCCAACTATGTGCACTCCAAGGATCTCCCCGTAGGTTTCCTCCGAGATTATCTTCACTGCCCCGTCCGTCTCAAGAGCCATCATTGCCCTGGCGTTGACGCTGTAAGGTATTGTGGCCGAACGCACCTTGTGGCCCCTCTCTTTGGCCTGGGCCTCGGTGAGTCCCACGCAGGCCATCTCGGGGTAAGTGAAAAAGGCCCTGGGCACCCGCGCTTGTTCGAACACCTGCTGGGAGCCCAATGCGTTCTCGGCTGCAAGGATGGCCATGGCAGAAGCCCTGTGCGAATAAAATGGGGGGCCAGTCACGTCCCCAGCGGCCAGGATGTGAGACTGGTTGGTGCGCAAATATGCATCCATCTGCAGCAGGCCTTCCACAAGGTTTACTCCGGCTCGCTCCAGGTGAAGCTCTGCCAAGGCCGGCACTCTGGCTGCATGAAGGATCAGGGAGGCTTCCAGATTCTTCTCCCCATCAGGGGTCTGTACAAGGAGACCCACCCCACGCTCTGTTTCTCTGATCTCCAGAGGCTTGACACGGGTCAAGAGAGTCAGTCCCTGCTCTTTGAGCACAGCTGAAAGCCTTCTTGACATCTCCCGGTCCTCTCCGGGCAGAAGCCTTGCTTGGGGCTCCAGCATCGTGACTTTGGCTCCCAAGAAACTAAGATACTGGGCTGCTTCCAGTTCCACCGGACCTCCCCCTAGGACAAGAACCTCTTGCGGGACTACCCTCATGTCCAAGAGCCAATCGGTCGTTACAACCCCGGGGGAGGTATCTCCACTGATTCCCAATCCTGCCCAGGTGGAGCCTGTGGCCAGAAGGAATCGATCCCCCTCCAGCAACTCGTTACCTACTTTTATCTTGTGGGGGGTCTCAAACCTGGCGGGGCCTTTGAGGATCTCCACCCCGTTGGATTTCAAGACACCTTCTGTGCCCATTCTTAAGTACCCTACCAGATCCTCCTTGCGGGCCATGATCTGGTTCCAGTCCAGCTCCACGTTGGGAATCAGCAAGCCGAGTTGCCCGGCTCTTTTTATGCGCCAGTACAGGCGGGCCGTCTCCATCAAACACTTGGTGGGGATGCACCCTTTGTTCATACAGACCCCGCCCAGTTTCTCTGCCTCGATAAGGGTGACTCGAGCACCCAACTGCCGGGCCCTGACTGCGGCGGCCACGCCCGCTGCCCCTCCGCCCATGACAACCAGATCTGTTCTGACTTTGGCCATCTCCTCCCTCTTCAATCCACCAGGAGCAGGGGGTTTTCCAGGATCTCGGCAAGCCCTCCTAGGAACCTGGCTGCAGGGGCCCCGTCCAGGATCCTGTGATCCACGGTGAGGCTCAGGACCATTCGCTTAGCGAATTCCAGCTTGGGTTCCCCTGAATGGGTCGAGACCACGGGGGCTTCCACTATACGGCCCACCCCCAATATGGCGCTCTCGGGCCTGTTCAGAATGGGAGTGAAGGCGTCTACACCCAGATGGCCCAGGTTGGTTATGGTGAAGGTGCCGCCCCTTATTTCGTCGGGAAGGAGCTTCTTGGACCTGGCCCTCTCAAAGAGCCCTTGCAAAACCCTTTCTATCTCCAGCATGGAAAGGGTGTCGGCATCTCGAACCACGGGTACGATGAGCCCCTCATCCAACTCCATGGCCACCCCAATGTGCACATCCCCCCACTGCACTATCCTGTCTCCTTCCAGACCGGCGTTCACCCATGGATGCTCTCTTAGGAGACGGGCTACCATCTTTACCAGGATGGCGTTGTAGGAAATCTTGACTCCATCTTTTTTGTGGCGGCCATGAAGAACCTCCCTCAAGCGCACCAGCTGGGTTGCGTCCACCTCCCTGGTAAGGGTCATCTGGGCGGTTTCCTGGAGGCTTCTGTGCATGTGCTCCATTATTTGTCGCCTCATTTTTGACAGCGGAACGGCCTGGAGCGGTTTCTTTGCTTCTTGGGGCAAAGGAGCAGAAGGGCCTGCCGGAACCTGGACAGGTTGACTCTGCAGGAAGCCAAGCACATCTGCCCTTAGAATTCTTCCCCCTGGCCCTGTGCCCGCAATAAGGTCCAGACTTATGCCATGCTCTTTGGCTATCCTTTTGGCCAAGGGAGAGGCTTTGATCCTGAAAGTTTGGGCCTGTAAAGGGGTCTTGGAGGCGGCCAAAGGAGCGTGAGCTTCATCTGTCTTGAGTTCTTTGGGGGCCGAGATTGGCACTCCTGGAAGCTTTTCCTGAGTTAGAATCCCCACCTTGGCTCCCACAGGAAGCACTGCGCCCTCAGGCTCCAGGATTCTAAGGTAACCCGCCTGTGGGGCCTCAATCTCGTAAGTGATCTTCTCGGTCTCTATGACCAAGATCACTTCTTTTTCTTCCACCCAGTCCCCGTCCGCCTTGTTCCAGCGGGCTATGGTGGCCTCCTTCATTGTCATGCCCAGCTTGGGTATGGCGATCTCTAGATTCATCGCTTCTCCTTGAAACAAAGCCTTAAAATGGAATTAAATTGCTCCATCCCTTTCATCTAAAACCCAGCACCTCAGGCACCCACAAGACCAAGGGGGGATAAAGAACGATAAGCACCAACCCCAAAAACATGGAAAGCAGAAGCCAGGCATCCCACCTCACCGTAGACTCCATGGTAGCTCCGCTCAGCCTGCAGCTCACCATCAGGTTCACGGCCATTGGGGGAGTGAACTGCCCCAGGGCTATGTTATAGGTCATAAGCACCCCGAACCAAACCAGGTTCCAGTTGAAGCTTTGGGCCACAGGCACGAAAAGCGGCAAAAAGATCAGGAAAATGGAGATCCCGTCCAGGAACATCCCCACCAGCACCAGGAAGAGCATGATGATGAGTATTACCCCCATCTCTCCTCCGCCCAGGCGCACCAAACCCTTGGCTATGGGATCCACTATTCCCAGGGTGCTGGAGGCCCAGGCAAAAACGCTGGCCAGGCCTACCACCAGCAGGATCACGGCCGAAGTTTCGGCCGACTCCACCAGGAGCTGGTAAAGATCCTTCAGGGTGAGGCTGCGGTAAATGAAAAAGCCCACCGCAAGACCGTAGATGACGGCCATGACCGCAGCCTCTGTGGGGGTGAACCAGCCGGTTCGCATGCCCCCCAAGATAAGCACCGGGGCCATGAGGGCCCAGAAGGCCTCTTTGAAGGACCTCCAGAAGGGAGGCTTGGGTTCTCTGGCAGCCTGGGCTCCGAAATCGTGGTGCAGGCTCAGGAGCAAGGCCGGAATGCTGAGGGCTATGCAGGCCAGGATTCCAGGCACGATTCCGGCTGCAAAAAGGGCTGGCACAGTAGCCGAGGGCACAAGCACACTGTAGATTATGAAGGCCACAGAGGGTGGGATCAGGATATCTGTGGAGCCCGCTGCAGCGGTAACCGCAGCCGCAAAACCCGGCGGGTAGCCAGCCCTAATCATGGCCCCCAGCATAACCCCGCCAACTGCAGCGGTGCATGCAGGGCCAGAGCCGGAAATTCCCCCTATTATCATGGCAACCACGATGGTTATAACCGCCAGGGAGCCTCGTCCCTGGCCTATGATGGCTGTGGTGAAGCGAAGAAGGCGGGCAGCCACTCCCGAGCGGTCGAATATGGCCCCAGCCAAGACGAACATTGGTACAGCCAACAGTGGATACTTGGCGATCCCGGCATATACATTGGTAGGCACGGCCATGATCCCAAGCCCGCTTACGGCTATGACCAGCGTTCCTGCCAGGCCTAGGGAGGCCGCTATGGGCACTCCCGCAAACATGAGGAGGAAGAAGAGCCCGAAGAGAAGCACTGCAGGGTGCATCAGCCGCCTCCCTTAAGGAGCCTGAGGAGAACTCCAACCACTCGGCCGAAAATAGCCATGGAGAGAACCGGAAGCCACATGGTGTAGACCCAGGTGGGAAGACCCAGCCCAGGAGAGGTGACCTCGTACCTATACTCGTCGTAGGCCATGCGGGCCCCCAGGATCACCAAGATGAGAAAGGTCACCCCCACAATCAAAGTTGTTGTCACCTTCACCTTGTGGGTCCAGCTTTTGTGGAGCTTATCCACAAGATAGGAGATACTGAGGTGCCCCCCCTTGGCCATGACGCTGGAGGATCCCACCAGAGCCATTACCACCATAAGGAAGACCGAGAACTCCTCAGTAAAGGCGAAGGAGATGTTGGTGGCGTATCTGACCACCACATTGGCAAACGTGATCAGCGCCAAGAGGCCTATGCAGGCCGCTGCAGCCGCCTCCTCAATCTTGAGGGGCACTTTGGTCTTGGGAGCGGCAGGTTTCTCGGGAAGTTGGATCTCCTGGGACATGTTTTTCCTCCCGGGAAAGTCCTCGGAAAAAGGCGAAGGCGGGCTTGCGCCCGCCGCCTGGTCTCTTGTCCAATCAACCCCTAGGCACTCGGCTTGGTCTCAGCGTTTATTCCTTCTGCCTTGAGAGTTGGGCGAGAAGCCTGCACCATGTCACCGGGATTTGGCTATGGCCTCTTCTGCTTTCTTCACCAGCTCGGGGCCTATCTGTTTGGCCCACTTGTCGTACACCTCTTTGGTAGCCTTGCGGAAAGCCTCTTTCTCTGCATCCGTCAGGCGTACCACCTGCACTCCAAGACCCTCTATGTGCTTTATGAGGGAGTCGTCCGGGGGAACCAGTCCCTTCCTGGCCTCGGCTATCTCCTCCTTACCGGCCTGGATGGCCGCCTCTCTCACGGCCTTCTGGTCCTCAGGCTTCCAGCTATTCCACACATCCTTGTTCACAACAAAGATGAGGGGATCTGCCACGTATCCCCACAAGGTGACGTTCTTCTGGTTGGCCGCCTCGTGGAGCTTGGCAACGGTAAAAATGGTCAAGGGATTCTCCTGGCCGTCCACGGCCCCGCTGGAAAGGGCCGGCACCGCGTCGGCCCAGCTCATCTGGGTGGGGTTGGCTCCCAGGGCTGTGAAGGTGTCCAGGAAAAGGGGAGATCCCACCACTCTCATTTTCAAGCCCTTGAGGTCCGCCGGGGTGCGGATGGGCCTCTTGGAGTTGGTCACCTCCCTGAAGCCGTTCTCGCCCCAGGCCAGGGGTATAACATCTTTGCTCTCCAGGATCTTGAAAAGCTCCTTGCCAACCTCGCCTTGGGTCAGGGCATCTATGGCCTTGTAATCAGGCATCAGGAAGGGCATGGAAAAGAGGTTCAGCTCCTTTACCTGTGGGGACCAGTTGATGGTGGAGCCGATAGCCATGTCTATGGACCCCTGGCGGATGGCCGTGAACTCCTTGGTCTGGTCGCCACCCACGAGTGAAGCCCCGGGGTACATCTTCATCTTGATTCGGCCCTGGGTCTTCTCTTCCACCAGTTGGCACCATCTCTCCCCAGCATTGCCCCATGGGAAGGGCTTGCCCACCACTGTGGAGAGCTTGTACTCGGCCTTGTAGTCAGCAGCCTGAAGGGCTGGCAAGAAAAGGAACCCCATAACTCCCAAGAGGCAAAACCCAAGAGCAAGTTTCTTGATGTCACCCATTTCCGACCTCCTTTGATGGTTGTTGGATCGGTCTGAGAGGAAAAATCCAATGATGCTCTCTATCATCCTCACCCAGGCTTGTCAAGCTGGAACTCCAAGGCTGTGATTATTACATCAAGGCTTGTGTGTTAAGCCACCCTTGATTCTGACGTGTTGCCCAATTTTTGCCTTTGGAACGGCCAGACAAATCTGAACCCAGCCAAACTTCCTGAACCGGCGACAATAGCCCGTTTCATCAAAGCCATGGTCGAGGCGAAAAGAATGAACTTTTCCCGCCATCTGTTTTCATATCGGGTCACGGTGGTGATGGCTTGCCTGCTCTCTCGGAGCAGGAATCCCTTTATGGAGGCGGCCAGGCCGTACATTTGATGCAGGCGGTCATAGGAATCCAAGCTGCCTCCACAAAATTGGTTACTGATAAAAAGTATTTCCGAAGCCATAACAACCACTAAGGGTGGAAGGAAGCTTGGCATGTTCGGTTTGAAAGCTTTTATGCCGGTATTGAGATGGTGTCTGACCCCGCAACGCCGACTGCTGCTCACTTGGCCACACAGGCAGGTGGCGTCCTGTCCGCCAGGATGCCGAAGTACAACAGTAAAATCGGACACAAGAGCTTAGTCTTAGCCCACACCAAGGAATAAGACCGACTGAACTACTGTCGCCTTGAGGCGAGAGTAGTTTAGCAAAAATGAGCCCCCCACTCGTAGCAAACCGCTTGGCTGGTTCTAATAGATGTCGCTTAAAACGGGGGCACCTCAAGGACATGCTGCTGCCAATATCCATAACAAGTAACTCAATGCTTGCTGAATTCAATTCTACTTCCTGCATCCGTGAGAGAGCTTGCCCTTGTTAAACCCAGATTTCGCTTTTTCATTTGATAGAGTGAGGAATGGTAGGGAGTTTATCGTGTAACTTCTTGAAAGAAAAGCCTCCTTGGTGTATGTTGGCTTTGCAAAGAGCACAAAACAAACACCAAAGGAGGCACCCAGAGGGTGAAAAAGAGAATACCAAGAATCCGGGTCAGATTCCAGAAAAAAGTGTATACGAGTCGTGCTGGCCTTAAGCTGTTGACCCGCTTTGCCAAGTGGTTCGGGATGCGCAAGTTGGTTGAGGCGCACTTGGTTTTGCCCAAGAGGCAGCGCAAGTTCACGGCGGCAGATCTGGTGTGTTCGCACCTTGCGATGCGCTGCGCGGGGGTGCGCAGGATCTCTCACTGTGGGGAGATCGGGGGGGATGCGCTTGTCTTGGAGCTGGCAGGGGTGGAGCAGTTTCCCAGCTCGGACAGCCTCCATGATCTGCTTCACTTGTTTGCCC